>Ga0214917_10008268_pt1 | contig 10262 bp, 10 predicted proteins | sample LL_1208_BB_MetaG_FD_177983 | JGI IMG/M metagenome (GOLD analysis project Ga0214917, IMG submission 177983) | Freshwater microbial communities from Lake Lanier, Atlanta, Georgia, United States - LL_1208_BB | ecosystem: Environmental > Aquatic > Freshwater > Lake | place: USA: Georgia | collected...
CATCGGCTCGCTGCGCTGGGGCTTTCTGCGCGACCCCGGCCACCTGCTGGGGCTGGAGCTCGTGACCCTCGAGCCCGAGCCGCGGCTGCTGCAGCTCGATGCCGCCGCCGCCGCTGCCATCAACCACGCCTACGGCTGCAACGGCATCATCACCGCCCTCACCATGGCCAGCGCCGCGGCGGTGCCCTGGCGGCAGCTGGTGGTGGCGTTCGAGCGTTGGGATGATGCCCTGGCGGCGGCCCAGCGGTTGCCGGCCACGGCCCTGCTGCTGCAGAGCCTCTGTGTGCTGGAGGGGCCGATCACCCCCCTGCTGCCCTGGCCCCAGGGCTGCCCAGCCGGCATGGCCGGTCAACACCGGCTGCTGCTGCTGGCGGCCCCTGACGCCCTGCCGGCGCTGGGGGCGCTGCTGCCGGCCCTGGGGGGCACCCTGCTGTGGCAGGCGCCCCAGGGGGAGAGCCGCGGTGTGCCGCTGCGGGAACTCACCTGGAACCACACCACCCTGCACGCCCGCGCCCAGGAGCCCGGGTTCACCTACCTGCAGCTGCTGCTGCCCCAGCCGGAGGGGGCGGCCCTGGCGGCCCTGCGCCAGCGTTGGGGCGCCGATCTGCTCTGGCACCTGGAGGGGGTGCGGGGCTTTGGCCAGCAGCGCCTGGCCTGCCTGCCGCTGGTGCGCTGGCGGGGGCGCGAGGCGCTGCAGCAGCTGATCGACCATGCCCTGGAGCTGGGCTGCCTGCTGTTCAACCCCCACGCCATCACCGTGGAGGAGGGGGGGCTGGGGGTGGTGGACGCCGACCAGGTGGCCGCCAAGGCCGCCTACGACCCGGCGGGCCTGCTCAACCCCGGCAAGTTACGGGGCTGGTGGGAGCGGCCCCAAACGCCTGGCTGATGGCTCGTTAGCAGCCGAGGCTGGTGCGGGTGTCGGCGCCGGTGGTGGGGTTGGTGCCACGGGCCACGGCGCAGAGCAGCCGTTGGTCCACCCGATCCAGCAGGGCATCGCTGAAGTCGGCGTTGTCGATCTGGGCGCCGCTGAAGCTGCCGCCGGAGGCGATCACCCCCACCAGCACCGCCCCCCGCAGGTCGGTGTGGCTCATGTCGGTGCGGTCCATCAGGGCATCGGAGAGGTCGGCGCCGCTGAAGTTGGCCTCCGGGAAAGCCCCCTGGGTGAGGATCGCGCCGTGCAGGTTGGCGCCGGCGAAGTTGGCCCCCTTGCCCACGGCCCCTGCGAAGGAGCTGTTGGCCAGTTGCTGGCCGGAGAAGTCCTTGCCGCTCTGGTTGGTGAGGGTGTAGTCCACCGTGTCCTGGAAATCGGCGGCGGCGGCGGTTGGCACGGCGGGCCCGGCCAGGCCCACGACGGCCAGCAGCAGGCTGGCCAACAGGCCCAGGAGCCAGGGGGCGGTGTGGCGGCGGTCCATGGCCCTGGGGCGTCTGCGTTCAGTCTGTCGCCTCCAGCAGGGGCAGCAGCTCCGCCACCAGGTAGAGCGAGCCGCAGGCCACCGGCAAGCCAGCGCTGGCCACCAGCCAGTGGAGGTTCTCGGCCAGGCCCGCCGCCGCCGGCTCGAGGGGCAGCCCCGTGGCGGCCTGCAGGTCTTCGGCACTCCAGCTGGGGTGCTCCGGCAGGGCCAGCACCCGGGCCTGATCCCCCGGCCGCAGCAGGGTTTGCAGCAGCTGCGGGGCATCCTTGTGGCGCTGCATGGCGATCAACCAGCGGCGCGTCGCGGCCGGGGCTGCGGTTTCGGCGGGGCCCTGGGCATCCAGCTCCCGGCGCAGGGCCGCCGCCGCCGGCGGGTTGTGGGCCCCATCCAGCAGCAGGGGCCTGCCCTGGAATCGGTGCAGCGCCAGCCTTCCGGGCCAACGGGCCTCCTGCAGGCCCCGTTGGATGGCGGCGGCGGTGATGGGCCAGCCCAGCTCCGCCAGGGCTTCGGCGGCGGCCACCGCCACGGCGCCGTTGTGGCGTTGCAGCTCCCCCCGCAGCCCCAGCTGGGGCCCACCGGCCGAGGGCGGTGGCAGCGGCTCCACCCAGCGCAGCGGGCAGCCGTGCCGCTGGGCTTGCTGCTCCAGCACCGCTGCCGCCTCCGGCGACTGGGGGCCGCTCACCGCCCGCCCGCCCGCATGCAGCACGCCGGCCTTTTCCGTGGCGATTCGCCCCAGGGTGGGCCCCAGAGCTTCGGTGTGGTCGAGGCCGATGCTGGCGAAGGCCAGCACCGATCGCCGGGGGTGCACGGTGGTGGCATCCAGGCGCCCCCCCAGGCCCACCTCCAGCACCGCCAGCTCCACCTGGGCCTCGGCGAAGGCCACGAAGGCGGCGGCCGTCACCAGCTCAAATGGGGTGAGGTCGTGGCGCAGGGCCAGGGGTTGCAGCTCCTGCAGCAGGCGCCGCAGCTCCGCCTCTGCAATCAACCCGCCCGGCAGGCGGATGCGCTCGCACCAGCTCAGCAGATGGGGGGAGGTGTAAAGCCCGCAGCGGATGCCGGCGGCGCTGGCGATGCGCTCCACCATGGTGCTGATGGAGCCTTTGCCGTTGGTGCCCGCCACCTGCACGGCGGCAAAGCGCCGCTCCGGATGGCCCAGTTCCGCCAGGGCCCCCTGCAGCCGCTCCAGCCCCAGGTCGACGCCCCGGCGGCTGAACGGGGCGATCAGGTCGCCGAAGGGGTCGCGGCCTGGCATGCCAGCAATGCACGCTCCAGCTTGCGCACCGCCAGGCGAATGTGGCGCGGCTGGATGGTGAGGGGCGGCACAAAGCGCACCACATTGGTGCCGGCGGGCACCAGCAGCAGGCCCTCCTCCATGGCGGCCTTCACCACGGCGCTGGCGCTGGGGCCTTCGGGCCGCAGCACCAGGCCCTGCAGCAGCCCCCAGCCGCGGGCGCCTTCGGCCACATCGCTGTGGCGGCTGGCCAGGTCGGCGAGGGAGCGCTGCAGCAGTTGGCCCATGGCGTCGGCATGGGCGGGCAGGTTGCGGCGGCTGAGCTGTTCGGCAATGGTGAGGCCGGCGCGGCAGGCCATCGGGTTGCCGCCGAAGGTGCTGGCGTGCTCGCCGGGTTGCAGGTGATCAGCGCTGCCCTTTACGCAGAGGGCGCCGATCGGGAAGCCACCGCCAAGGCCCTTGGCCAAGGTGAAGGCATCGGGTTCCACCCCCAGCTTCTGGTAGCCCCAGAGGCGGCCGCTGCGGCCCACACCCACCTGCACCTCATCGAAGATCAACAGGATCTTGTGCTGATCGCAGAGCTCGCGCACCCGCTGGAAGAAGACGGGGTCGCCGGGGTTGACGCCCCCCTCCCCCTGCAGGGGCTCCAGCAGCACCGCCGCCACCCGCGGCCCCTCCGCTTCGCAGCGCTGCAGCAGCGCCTCAAAGGCGGCGGTGTCGTTGTAGGGGAAGTAGCGGAAGCCCTGCACCATGGGCTCAAATCCCTGGTGGTATTTGGGTTGGCCCGTGGCGGTCACCGCCGCCAGGGTGCGGCCGTGGAAGCTGGCCTGGGCGCTGAGGATCAGCGGGCCCCGCTCGGTGCTGGTGTCGATGCCCCGCACCAGGTGGCCGTGCTTGCGGGCCAGCTTGATGGCGGCTTCGTTGGCCTCGGCGCCGGAATTGCAGAAAAACACCCGATCGGCGCAGCTGTTGGCGCTGATCCAGGCGGCCAGCTGCTCCTGCTCCGGAATCCGGTAGAGGTTGGACACGTGCTGCAGCTTGCGCAGCTGGCGGTTGAGGGCCTTGCGCAGGGGCCTGCTGCTGTGGCCCAGGGTGCAGACAGCGATGCCCGCCACCCCATCGAGGTAGCGCTTGCCGTGGCTATCCCACACCCAGACGCCGCGGCCCCGCACCAGTTCCAGGGGAAACCGCCCGTAGGTGTTCATCACCGCCGAGTGGGCGGGCGACACCTGTGGTGGCGGGGTGATGGGAGCGGTGGGACTCGAACCCACATGCCCTAAGGCGCTCGATTTTGAGTCGAGTCCGTCTACCAATTCCGGCACGCTCCCGCGGTGCCGACTCTAAAAGTCGGCCGGGCGGATCGAAGCCTCAGCCCACGCGGCGGATCGAGGCGCCGACGCTGTTGAGCTTGCCCTCCAGGTCGGCGTAGCCGCGGTCGAGGTATTCGAGACCCTGCACGCTGGTGATGCCTTCGGCCGCCAGGCCCGCCAGCACCATGGCGGCGGAGGCCCGCAGGTCGCTGCCCTGCACCGGGGCACCGCTGAGGCGGCTGACGCCCTCCACGAAGGCGGTGTTGCCCTGCATGCGGATGGCGGCCCCCATGCGCTGCAGCTCGGCCACGTGCTGCAGGCGGTTTTCAAAAATGTTCTCGGTGATCACGCTGGTGCCGCTGGCGGTGGCCAGCAGGCTCATGAACGGGGCCTGCAGGTCGGTGGGGAAGCCCGGGAAGGGTTGGGTGCGCAGGTCAACGGCGCGCACCTCCTTGGCGGCGATGGTCACGCAGGTGCCGTCGATGTCCAGCTGGCAGCCGGCCTCCTCCAACTTGGTGAGCACGGCACGCAGGTGGTCGCTGATCACGGGCGCCACGCTGAGGGTGGAGCGGGTGATGGCGGCCGCCAGCAGGAAGGTGCCCGCTTCGATGCGGTCGGGGATCACGGCGTAGTCGGCGCCGTGCAGCCGCTCCACACCCACGATCGTGATGGTGGGGGTGCCGGCACCGCGCACCTTGGCCCCCATGGCCAGCAGCAGACCGGCCAGGTCGACCACTTCGGGCTCGAGGGCGGCGTTTTCGATCACCGTTTCGCCCTGGGCCAGGGCGGCCGCCATCATGAGGGTTTCGGTGGCGCCCACGCTGGGGCAGTCGAGGTGGATGCGCCCCCCGCGCAGCCGGTGGCCGCGGCCGGGCACCACCGCCGACACCACGCCGTGCTCGATCGTGACCTGCGCCCCCAGGGCCTTGAGGCCTTTGACGTGCTCCACCACCGGGCGGGTGCCGATCTGGCAGCCACCGGGCAGGGGCACCCGGGCGATCCCCAGGCGGGCCAGCAGCGGGCCGATGCAGAAGAAGCTGGCCCGCAGGCTGTTCACCAGCTCGTAGGGGGGTGCCGATTGGTTCAGCCCCGAGCCGTCCATCTCCAGGCTGTCGCTGCCGCGCCGAACCCCAACCCCCAGGGAGATGAGGATGTCGGCCATCCCCTGGATGTCGGTGAGGGGAGGAATGTTGCGCAGCCGCAGCTGGTCTTCGGTGAGCAGGCTGGCGGCCATCAGCACCAGCGCTGAGTTCTTGGCGCCGCTCACCCGCAACACGCCGGAGAGCTGCCGGCCGCCGGCGATCTCAAGTTGAGGGTTGAGAATCTGCTGAGACGGGACAACAGCGACGGTCATTGCTTCGGCGTCCCGCCTAGGGAGCCCCATCCTGACAACTGCTTTTGAGACCGGCAAGACGTCCGGCCTCGGAACTGGCTTGGTGGGCCGGGGTGATGGGGTACATTTTGCGAGTCGCCAACCGGCGATTCACGCCCACCACGCGGATGTGGCGGAATTGGTAGACGCGCTAGTTTCAGGTACTAGTGGCAGCAATGTCGTGGGAGTTCAAGTCTCCCCATCCGCACTCGAAGGCCTTCCTCATTGCGAGGAAGGCTTTTTTGTTGTCCCTGCCGCGAGCCCGCGGTGTTTGTTCCCGATGTCCTTCCCATGCTCGTTCTGAAAATCACCAACGCCCGTGAGCTGGTGAGCGCCAAGTTGGGCCGGTTCCTGGAGGCCCTCACCCCGGACGCCCTCGATGAGAAGACCGTGGAGGACATCGTGGTGAAGGAGTTGATCAAAAACCTGTCGGCCGAGGGGCTCAAGGGGGAGCTGGCCGCCGTGCGTGGCCTCGACCTGGAGGGCAAGCAGCTGGTGTTGGGCGACGGCCTGAAGGTGCGCCGCCACGAGACCTTCTGATGGAGCTGATCACCAGCCGCCGCAACCCGTTGGTGGGTCGGCTGCGGGCCCTGCACCAGGCCCGGGGCCGCCGCGAGCAGGGGCTGCTGCTGCTGGAGGGCACCCACCAGCTGCAGGAGCTGTTGCGGCTGGGGTTGCTGCCCGACCAATGGCTGGCCACGCCGGCCTGGATCGAGCGCCACGGCGCCCTGGTGGCCGCCTGCCCTCTGCCGCCGCAGCCGGTGGGGGAGGCGGTGCTGGCGGCGGTGGCCACCACGGAGCACCCCGATGGGGTGGTGGCCACCCTGGCGGCATCGGCCCTGCCTAGCCCTACGGGCCAGGCGGGCTTTGTGTTGGCTCTGGATCAGCTGCAGGACCCCGGCAACCTGGGCACGTTGCTGCGCACCGCCCTGGCGGCGGGGGTGGAGGAGGTGTGGCTCGGCGGTGGGGCCGACCCGTTGCAGCCGAAGGTGCTGCGGGCCTCCGCCGGGGCGGCCCTTGCGCTGCCCCTGCGGCGGGCCGCCGAGCGCCCGGAGCTGATGGGCTGGTTGCAGGCGGCCGCCGGCCGCGGCCAGCAGGTGGTGGCCACCCTGGTGGATGGCGGCCAGGCCCAGCCCTACTGGCAACTCGACTGGACCCGCCCCACCGTGCTGCTGCTGGGCAATGAGGGGGCCGGGCTCGATGGGGAGCTGGCGGCCCTGGCCAGCCACCGGGTCACCATCCCCCATAGCGGTGCCGTGGAATCGCTGAATGTGGCGGTGGCGGCGGCGCCCCTGCTGCTGGAGCGCTGGCGACAGGAGAGAATGCCCGCCATCTGAGCAGCGCAACCGGTGAGCGACGGCAGCTTCGACTTCGATGTGATCGTCATCGGCGCCGGCTACGGCGGCTTTGATGCCGCCAAGCACGCTGCCGAGCACGGCCTGCGCACGGCGATCATCGAAAGCCGCGACATGGGCGGCACCTGCGTGAACCGCGGCTGTGTGCCCTCCAAGGCGCTGCTGGCCGCCAGCGGCCGGGTGCGGGAACTGGCGGACGCCGAGCACCTCAAGGGCTTCGGCATCCATGCGGCGCCGGTGCGCTTCGAGCGCCAGAAGATCGCCGACCACGCCAACCAGCTGGTGGCGACGATCCGCACCAACCTCACCAAAACCCTAGAGCGCGCCGGCGTCACGATCATCCGCGGCACGGGCCGCCTGGAGGGCAGCCAGCGGGTGGGCGTGCGCGAGATCAATGGTGTCGATCGCGTGCTCAGCGGCCGCGAGGTGATCATCGCCACCGGCTCCGATCCGTTTGTGCCCCCCGGCATCGAAACCGACGGCCGCACCGTGTTCACCAGCGATGAGGCGGTAAACCTGGAGTGGCTGCCCCGCTGGATGGCGATCATCGGCAGCGGCTACATCGGCCTGGAATTCGCCGATGTCTACACGGCCCTGGGCTGTGAGGTCACGATGATCGAGGCCCTGGATCGGGTGATGCCCACCTTCGATCCCGACATCGCCAAGATCGCCGCCCGCCACCTGATCGATGGCCGCGACATCGATGCCCGCTCCGGCGTGCTGGCCAAGTCGATCAAGCCCGGGGCGCCGGTGCAGATCGAGCTGGTGGACATGCAAACCCGCGAGCCCGTGGAAACCCTGGAGGTGGATGCGGTGCTGGTGGCCACCGGCCGGGTGCCCAGCAGCCAGGGGCTCAACCTGGAGGCCTGCGGGGTGGAGACCAACCGCGGCTTCATCCCCGTGGACGACGCCATGCGCGTGCTGGTGAATGGCCAACCCGTGCCACACCTGTGGGCCGTGGGCGATGTGACCGGAAAGATGATGCTGGCCCACACCGCCGCCGCCCAGGGGGCCGTGGCCGTGGACAACATCCTGGGCCACCCCCGCACCATCGATTACCGCTCGATCCCCGCGGCCACCTTCACCCATCCGGAGATCAGTTCGGTGGGGCTGAGCGAAGCGGATGCCAAGGAGCTGGCGGCCAAGGAGGGCTTTGAGCTGGGCTCGGTGCGCAGCTACTTCAAGGCCAACTCCAAGGCCCTGGCCGAGCTGGAGAGCGATGGGCTGATGAAGTTGCTGTTCAACAAAACCACCGGTGAGGTGCTCGGCGCCCACATCTACGGCCTGCACGCCGCCGATCTGATCCAGGAGGTGGCCAATGCGGTGGCCCGCCGCCAGAGCGTGAAGCAGCTGATCAACGAGGTGCACACCCACCCCACCCTCAGCGAGGTGGTGGAAGTGGCCTACAAGCAGGCCGCCATGGCGGTGGCCTGAGGCGCGCAGCATGGAGATCCGTCGCCGGCCGCCCAACCCCAAGGTGAAGGTGGCCCACCTGGAGTACGCCATCCCCCACGAGGATGGCGAGCCCCGCAACATCCTCGAGAAGATCGTCTGGGAGAAAGACCGCGAGGTGGCGACCGCCCGGGATCGGGTGCCCCTGGATCAACTCAAGCGCCAGGTGGCCGAGCTGCCCGCCCCCCGCGATTTCGTGACGGCCCTGCGCAGCGCCTGCCGCAAGCCGGCGGTGATCGCCGAGGTGAAGAAGGCCAGCCCCAGCAAGGGGGTGATCCGTGAGGATTTCGATCCCGTCGCCATCGCCCAGGGCTATGCCGCCGGCGGCGCCAGCTGCCTGTCGGTGCTCACCGACAAGCCATTTTTCCAGGGGGGCTTTGAGGTGCTGGTGCAGGTGCGCCAGGTGGTGGACCTGCCCCTGCTCTGCAAGGACTTCATCCTCAGCCCCTATCAGCTCTACCAGGCCCGGGCCGCCGGGGCCGATGCGGCGCTGCTGATCGCCGCAATCCTCACGGATGTGGACATGGCCTACCTGCTGAAGGTGGCCCGCAGCCTGGGGCTGGCGGTGCTGGTGGAGGTGCATGACGCCGCCGAGCTGGAGCGGGTGCTGGCCCTCGATGGGGTGCAGCTGATCGGCATCAACAACCGCAACCTGGCCACCTTTGACACCAATCTGGCCACCACCGAGCAGCTCACCGAGCGCTATGGCCCTCAGATCCGCGCCAAGGGCGCCCTGCTGGTGAGCGAATCGGGCCTGTTCAGCCGCGACGACCTCGACCGCGTGCAAAGCGCCGGCGCCGATGCGGTGCTGGTGGGCGAATCGCTGATGCGGCAGCAGGATGTCACCGCCGCCCTGGAGGCGTTGATCGGCGGCTGAGCCCAAGGGGCACCACCACAACCAAGGGCGCCAACAAAACAGCCCGGCCATGGGGCCGGGCTGCGGTGATGCGGGTGGCTGATCGCTGGATCAGACCTTGCGGGAGTAGTACTCCACCACCAGCAGTTCGTTGATCTCGAGGGCGACCCACTCGCGCTCGCACTTGCTGATCACCTTGGCGACCTGCTTGTTCTTGTCGAGTTCGAGGTGGGGCGGGATGTTGGCCAGGCCTGGGAACTCCAGGTTGGCCTCGGCCAGCTTCTTGCTCTGCTTGCGCTCGCGGATGGCGACCACATCACCGGCTTTGCACTGGTAGCTGGGGATGTCCACGACGCGGCCGTTCACGGTCACGTGGCCATGGTTCACCAGCTGACGGGCACCGGGCACGGTGGGGCCGAAGCCGAGGCGGAAGCAAACGTTGTCGAGACGGTTCTCGAGCAGTTTCAGCAGGTTGGTTCCCGTGGACCCTTCCTGGGCACGGGCCTTCTTCACGTAGCGAACCAGCTGACGTTCGGAAATGCCGTAGTTGAAGCGAAGCTTCTGCTTCTCTTCGAGGCGGATGGCGTATTCGGAGCGCTTGCGACGGGCTTGGCCGTGCTGACCGGGGGGATAAGACCGCTTGGCGGACTTACGGGTGAGACCGGGAAGGTCTCCCAAGCGCCGCGTAATCCTCAGGCGAGGGCCGCGGTAGCGAGACATAGAGGCTGAAGTTGGAAACGATGGACGGTCGGAACCGTGGGTGGCGCACCTGAGACCATGGAGGTTCAGGAGAACACCAGCCCAGCCGGCCATCCTATCGCTCAGCCCTTAGCCCACCCGATGAACCGACTGCTGCAGGCGCTGTTGCTGGGCTTGATCCGCTTCTACCGCCTCGCCATCTCACCGCTGCTGGGCCCGCCCCGCTGCCGCTTCATTCCCAGCTGCAGTGCCTATGGCCTGGAGGCGATCGAGCGCCACGGGCCCTGGCGGGGCAGCTGGCTCACCCTGCGGCGGCTGTTGCGCTGCCACCCCTTCACCCCCTGCGGCTGTGATCCGGTGCCCGATTGATGGCTGAGCTGGTGCTGATCACCCGCCAGGGCTGCTGCCTGTGTGAGGGGTTGGAGGAGAAGCTGCGGGCCCTGGCGCTGCCGTTTGAGCGCCTGGATGTGGATGCGGACCCTCAGCTGCTCGCCCGCCATGGCCTGGAGGTGCCGGTGCTGCTGCTGCGGGATGGGGGGATGGAGCGGCAGCTGCCGCGGGTGTCACCGCGTCTG
>Ga0214917_10008269_pt1 | contig 10259 bp, 27 predicted proteins | sample LL_1208_BB_MetaG_FD_177983 | JGI IMG/M metagenome (GOLD analysis project Ga0214917, IMG submission 177983) | Freshwater microbial communities from Lake Lanier, Atlanta, Georgia, United States - LL_1208_BB | ecosystem: Environmental > Aquatic > Freshwater > Lake | place: USA: Georgia | collected...
ACTTACGAACCCACTGGAGAGTATCATAATGACTGCGAGGTTTGCTCATCACCATGCTAACATTCTTCTCAGGATTGTAAGCAACAGCAACATACTGGTGACCACATTCTTGCCACTCAGGTGTAACTTGCTGAATCCACATTTGATTCACTTTACCTTCCTTCCAGTTAGTGTGATAGTGGAAGATTTCAGATGCAATTTGATTTTTCATACATGTATGATAGCACATTTTTCAGGATTCCGCAAGGGGTCGTGTGCCACTTTGCGGAGTGTCACATGATATAACTGAAATGCCACACATTTGTGGTAAAAGCTACTGACAGGACTTGAACCTGCAACCTGAGACTTACAAAATCCCTGCACTACCAGTTGTGCTACAGCAGCAAAAAAAGATCAGTTCTTGAGTGTATTTAGAAGGAACCAAATACCAAGACCAATAATAGCAAATACCAGCACATATTTCCATGCTGCAATGAGAATAAATGCTAACATTGCAAGTAATACTAACCCACCATCAATTTCTGATGATGAACCAGAACTTGATTCATTATCATCAGAACTGTATGAGTTGTCTATAACTGCCATGATACATTTGCCACCAGTCATAGACTCTGCAAATGCAACTGCATCACTGTGAGTGTATGCTTCTACACGCACAGTTTGTAACCAATTAGATGGTGTCTTTACAGTACACTTCCACTCATTCATTTGTTCACATACTCCTGAATGTATTGCTTGAGAGTATCAACATAATCTGCAGGATTCTTGACAAAAACTTGTGTCTCACCTGAATGACAAGAAATCAGAGTCACAATTTGTTCTACTTTTTGACCAGACATTTCCTCATACATCATAGCATAACCTGTCTCCTGAACAAAATAGTTTTGGATTTGACTTTCATGCTTTGGTTTAGAAGAACTCTTGAAGTCAATAATAGACAGTTTGCCATTGTATTCTGCAATGCAATCTACACGACCTGCAATTCCAAGTTGTTCAGAATACAGAGCAGATTCAAGATAATGGATATTATCTACATCATGAAGAAGTGGTTGAAATTGATTGAACAATTTCAGAGCAACTTCATACTTTTCAGTATCATACTCTACCTGTTCATTGTTAAGATAGTCCTCTACAAGTTTGTGAAACTTAGTGCCATTAGTTGAGGCAAATTGACTAATCTTATTGGCAGTTTCTTCACCAACTTTCTGACGCCATTCTGCAATGACTTGACGTTTTTGATAGGACGTAACTGTGGTCACAGAAGGCAACAGTTTGCCATTGATCACATAACGACGTGAACCATCCACAGTTTCAGTGGGAATGTCTGCAAGAGCAGGAAGATTGAGATGGTTGAACTTAGTTTTGGTTTGCATAATAATGTTAATAATCAAAGGAACTCAGCAATGTAATAGTCAACAGTGATTTCTAATTCTGCTGCTTTTGCTTCAAGTTCCATAGCATACTCTTCTGCCATTTGTGCATCTGCATGTTGACAGAATAGATCAAGAGTGGATTGGTGCATAAACTTATCTTTCATACATGTATGATACCATAGATTCACTAAAAAGTCAAGCATGTGTGTGCCAGTTCATCAGGTGTCACATTGTATAACTTTGATGAACCATTTTTTGTGTATCTTGTTGCATCTGTCTGTCTGCATTGTTACTCACAACAAATGCAATACACAGGCAAATGATACAGAATAGTGTTGATTTCATTTAGAGTTTACAATCAAATCAGATAGTTTCATTATTTCATCTTTCATGTCTTGTGTTGTTCCAGTTTTACAAACTTCATCATAAAACACAGTGAGAGCAACACTCAAGATGCTAACTTGTTTCGTATTTAATTCAACAACTTTGTTCATTTAATTGCAACTTTAAGATTGTATTTAGAAATTAACAAATCACGCACACATTCACGATCAATACTATCACCACAAAACTCTTGTTCTTTGAGTTTAAGTATTTTAAGGTGAGTGGAAGTTGCTTGCTTAACTTGAATAAGTGTGGCACCCATTGGATAGATTCCACCAGCACCATAGAAACTCAAAACATAATCATAAAAGTCAGTCATTTGTAAAGATAACCTCCTGCCCAATCAGCACGTTGATACATTTGCTCACAGGACTTTTCATCCATCAGGTTATACCTTACACCTTTAGCAGGAGCACTCCAAGATGCAGATTTGTAGACATCTCCAGTGTTAAGATCGACAAAGGCATGTGCACTACGCTGACCATGTGAAACATGAATAATCTTTGCATACTTTTTACCCTTCACATAGGTGTATTCATCAACGCCTTCACCTATGCAAAGTTTATCAATTTGTTCCTTGTGATAGTCAACATTCTCACCTTTAGCGATGTATTCTTTATGGCGAGCAATGCAATAAGATTGAAAGTTGGTACGCAGAACATCACAGAACTGCTCAATCTTGTCAATTACTTTTTCAGTGGTCAAAGTTGTATTTTTCATCATGAATGTATGATAGCACAGAATACTGGAAAAATCAAGAGGTCTTGTGCCAGTTTGTCAAGTGTCACTTAGTTTTGTATTTTTGCTTCAGATTCTGCAACACTTGTTTGCGTGATTTAATACGCCCCTTGGATACACCTTTGGGGTTCTTTTTCTTGCCTGAATTGTGTATCCAGTTGGGAGTCATTGTTCTCAAATAATGTAAAAAAGAAGGGGCATTTCTGCCCCTATTTATCATCAGAACTCAATGGGTTCTAGGGTAGGTTGAGCACTCACATCTTCAGCAGGTTGAGCACTTTCACCACCAGTGATAGCATCAAGAATGGCAAGGATTTCATTGCCAGTTTGACCACGACGCAGAGCACCAATCATCAGTTCAGTAGACATAACAAAAAAAGGTAAGGTTAACAAAGTGTGTAACTTTAAGGCAAACACATTCCCATCAATCAGACAGTGATTTCTACATCAACTTCTACATCTTCATCAGGAAGATTATAGACAAGTTGATAGTAATCATCATAATCAATACCCAAATAGGTAGCAAAATCTTCTAAATCATCATGCAACTTACAAGTGTCAATCATGGTCCTCAACTGTTGATGTTATACATCATAGCACACAAACCAGCATTTTAGGAGAACACTGTGCCACTTTGCGATCTGGCACTTGTGCCTTGAGTGTAACAAAAGGGTCACCTATAAGTAGAATCACACACAGAAAGATTCCTTTCCACATACTATTAAACATCATACAACTTATTCATGTTGATTTGTTCCTTGTACCACTGTTTATCTGCTTCAGTGTTCCAAGGAAGATTCAACAAAAAACTATAATGATTTACCCACATTTCACAACTATCCTCAAACCATTGTTGCAGTGGTTCTTTGTTAATCTGTTGAAGTTGCATTTTAATTTTGTTCATATATGTATGATAGCACACAATCACTCAAAAATCAAGTGGTTGTGTGCCAGTTCATTAACTGTCCTAACTTACTTCAAGTTCAGCAAGTTTCTTCTTATTGCGTAGTTCTGTGATGAGGATTTGCAGTTCAATTATGTCTTGCCTACAATCTTCTAAGTCCTCACACATAATTTCATACTGATACTCTGACTTACACCTACGAATTTGTTTGGTCAGTTTATCAAACCTTTTCTTTGCATCTTTGAGGTCTTTCTCGTATTCTGAAATTGATTTGTAGTTCATTTGTTGAAAGGAGAATTATAATGACGACGAAAGGCAGTGACAAGAATAATAGCAGTGCTAATGACACCAACCAAACCAAGGAAGGTAACAGCATCACCTGTAAATGAATAAGTGTTAGGCATTTGTTTTTAGATTACTTTGTAATAGTAGCAGAAACTGTGAGAAAAGTCAAGTAATAGTGGACAGTTTCACCACTGTCCACGCTGAATCAGAATCTTGCGAATTTCATTGTAAGCAAACTGTTGAACCTGCTTATCAGTTGCATTATCAAGAACATAATACATTCTATTCAGATAACTATCCTGCGTGGTAACATTGATAACCTTTGCTTTAGTTACACCAAGACCTTGAATAGGAGAACCTGCTTTAACTTTATTCCTACCAAAATTACCAGTTACATTACCCTGGGTGCGCAGTTTGGGTTTGATTTTAGAAAGATTGGAAGTTGCGAAGTTCATCTGTGTTTTATTCATACAAGTATGATAGCACAAAAAAGGGCACAGTGGGAAAACACTGTGCCACTTCTTCAACTGTACCCTGTAAGACCTTCAATGGTGCTCTGAAGTTTATTATACAATCTATTCAGACTTACTTTACCACTACTCTCCATCAACTTTTGCTCTTTCTTTGACAACAACTGGAGAGCACTCTTAAGTGCATCCAACTCATCAAGATTCAATCTAACAAAATCTTCAGTCACTTAACAATTCTCCAGTGTGGATCATTTACTTTCTCAACCCAGAAAAAGTATTTTTTGTTAATAGATGCAAGAAACAGTTTAGTATCAGTTTCTTGCTCTACATGACATCCATGAAACTTGTCCATGATGTTAGCGAATCTGTTCTTTGCTTTATTTGAAATGGGTTCTACATTTACCATCTTTCTTTTAACTTTAGTTTGCATCATACATGAAGTGCAGCAGAGGGGATTTCTACTTGTTTCACCACATCAGGGAAACGATAATCATTAGTATAACATACCCATTCACCATCTTTGGTGAACACATAGGAGTATTGTTCACTATCACTCAAATACTCATTTAGGTCAGCATCATAACGAGGGGGGCAATCTTCACCACGTTGAGAATAATATTCAGGACCATACTCTTCATTGAGTTTAGTATCCCAACGAGAAGTAGTCCAAGGAGAACTCATATCACCACCATCAATGAGTTCAGAAACTTTCTCTTTAGTGTTGTAATGAGTGCGAAGAATGCGACCCATCCATTCAGGATAACCATCCCAGTGAGAGTAAGCAGAAAGAATAGAACCATCAGAAAGTTCCAATCCAATACGAGAACGTGTTGCCATGTGTTTTATTGATTACTTTGTAATCATAGCACAGATTCCCCTGTTTGTGGGGAAACCTGTGCCAGTTTGTCAAGTGTCACTATTACACTTCAATCAATTCATCATTGGATTCAACATCAATAATTTGAGGAACAAATCCTTTGAAATTGATAATAGGTTCTTCCATCTCAAACTTATTGAGTCCACACTTTTCTGCAAATGACTGAAAAACAAAACTATAAATTGAATTAAGTTCTTCAATTTCTTCTACAAGTTGTTCACGTTCTTCTTGAGCATTTTCAGATAGAACATTTTGCAAAAATCCTACTGCAATAACTTTTTTACCAGAAGCAATTCCTTTCATTGCAGCAGTAAAAGCGCGTTCAACATAGGTAGACCTGCCATTGTTAATTGCAATAACTTCAGTGTAGTTATCTACATTGAAATAATCAGATGCAAACTTTTCTGCTTGTTTCTTGGAGAAATTAACCATATTATTAGATGCTTTAATATTTTTAAGCACCTTTTTGCAACGATTTTCTACAACAATTTGTGTGAAAGAATGACTGATTTGATTCCACCAAGACATGCACTCATGGAGATGAGGAGTTTTGTCTTGACGTGAAATCCACTTTGCCAAACGAACTTCAAAATCTTCAGGTTTAGCAGGTTTTGAATGTGCATGGTTATTGCAACCAAGACCAATCTCATCTTTAAGGTCTTCAATATTACAATCACCCTTAAGTTTAACTACAAGATAAACCCATTTATCCTGTCCAATAGACTTAAGTGCACGACCACGAGTAAAACCATCAATGGAAGTTCCATCCTCAAGAATAATAGGAGGACAGGCATCAATTTGAATGCCATTAGCTTCAATGCTCATCTTCAGATTGTCTCTGTTGAGAGCAGAAGTTCCAGTAGCACGTGCTACATTATTTTCTTGACCTTTGCTATTCTTGTATGAGATGCTTTTGCACTCACGAATTTCAAGACCAACAACTTGCGCTGTATTAAATTTGGGATACTTGAATTCGCTAAACCATTCAAGTTGAGGAACATCACAAGGAGTTTGAAGTTTTTTGTAAATTGCCATAGTTAAAATAAATCGCAGGATTGCAAATGGTCAGATAATTTTTGCAAAAGCATTTCTCATCTGATGCAAGCATCATAACACAGATTCCTCTGTTTGTGGGGAATACTGTGCCAGTTTGATTTGTGTCACATGGAGAATACCAGAGTCGAACTGGTGACAAATGCTTGCAAAGCATCTATTTTACCACTAAACTAATTCCCCAACTGGGGTGACAAGACTCGAACTTGTAACCTAAGAGTTAACAGCTCCTCGCACTGCCATTGTGCTACACCCCAATAAAACTACTGTTGCATTAAATACTCAACAGTATTTGCTACATCATTCATAGCATCACGAAGATTTTCTCTTTGACCTGATTCTTGTTTAACAATAGGAAGATGAGAATCTATTAAAGTCCAACGCCATTGCTTCATAGAATTACAATACCAAAGATTAATTTTCATTCTTGAAATACTCCAGTTCTATCCATTTAATAAGAGTATTGTAAGCATATATTGATGCTTCTGTGCAATTATCTTCTTTGAGTTTGTAAATGTAATACTCAAGTGCTTCAATCACCATCTGGCGATCTGTTTGTGAAATCAGTGACATAATAATCATGTAATTGATGGAGATATTTATTTCTCCAATCGGAACTACAGGATTTGAACCTGTGACCTCTCGCTCCCAAAGCGAGCATTCTACCAAACTGAACTAAGTTCCGTGGTGGGAAATACTGGACTCGAACCAGTGACATACTGCGTGTAAAGCAGGCACTCTACCACTGAGTTAATCTCCCAGGAGGGGAAGTGTTAGAGGACTTCCCCATACGACTATCAAGCAGACAAGTTTATCTCCAGGCGCTATGATAGAAGGTGATACAATACTGAAGTAATTTGCTAACTCCCCACAGGCATCAGCAACACTTTCAGTAAGGTTGGTAGAAACTACCAACGGAAGAGACAGGATTCGAACCTGCAAAGCTTTTACACCCAACTGATTTCAAGTCAGCGCCCTCACCATTCGGATCTCTTCCTTATTTTGTTTTGATGGATTAGGTGTGATATACCTCATCAGGGTATAACAGGGACCTAACCTCTATCTAATTATGTATCAAACTTGAATAGGAACCAGGACTTTATTATTCTTCAGTTGAGCAATCAGTTTGCCAACACTCTCAGCAGTGCGAATTTCATCTTCCACACTTTGAGGATTGTCACATGCAAACACATAAGATTTTTCAGGATTGCTATGATAGGTCACACCAACTTGATTCTCATCATAGTCAAAAGAAACCTCAGAGATAGCAGAGGATTCAACATTGAGAATAACAGAAACAGACATTTGTTTTTGATTGATTACTTTGTAATGATAGCAGGTTTGGAGTCAAAAGTCAAGAGGTTTGTGCCAGTGTTTCAAGTGTCACAGGATGGTAAAGAATCTCCTTTTCCCTCTAATGTTCTTACAAATAACTCAGTAAATCTTTCTTGCTTTTGATAATGAACTGAAGCTGGACTATAGTTAATGGCATTTTTAAGAGCAACAAGTTCATTCCATTCATCTTGAGTTAATTGCATGTTAAAATTGAATTATTAAATATTTAGATTAAATGTTTTGATTTCCTAACTTTTTCAAACTTTCAATGTCACTTTCTAATTCCTTTTCTTTATTTTGGTCATGATAATAAGACCACAGAGCATTATGAACATCCATCAAATCATCAATCCAGAACCCAGCAGGATAGATTCCTAGTGCATTTTGCAACCCTCTGTGTGATGTTCCATCACGTTCTTCTTTGCACATTAAATAGCAAATTGCCTGAACCATATCAAGTTTATCTTCTTCAGAAAGCATAAAATACTTTCCTACTGCTCGTTGCTTTGCTTCTTCATTTTCTTTTTGAAGTTGCTTACAAGCATCAGAATCCCACCAATCTTTTAGTGCTTTGCCAAATTCGTTAGGTTCAGTCATCTTTTCCAAAAATAGTTCCAAAAAAACCAGAGTCTCCTGGTTTACGATTGTCCAGTTTATCTAGCAGTTCATCAGTGCTAATGATGCTTTCAATTCTTGAAATCAAATCTGCAATAACAGAAACAACAACAGGTCGTTCAGTTCTTGCTGCATAGGCAAGAGCATTTCTAAGATTAGATTCTGCCTCTCTCAAACTTTCTTCAACTTGTTGTCCCAATGCCATTGTCATCCTCCATAATCATACAATCAATACACGACTTTAATTCTAACATATCTTCTTCTGATAGTCCATCCAATGTAACAACATGATTGTCATTAAATGCTATGTTAAGTAAATAAAACTCACCATCATATGTTCCTGATGTTTGTATACGTTTCATCAGCACTCCTGTGGTGGCAACCAAATACCATCAGCAGTCATTTCCCAACCTGCCTCAACTGCTTCTTTATAGCTAAGATTTTTTTGTTCTACTTTCTTCAAACTATAAGAACCATCACCATTATCAATCCATTCTACTTCATCACCTTCTTTTAGGTTTGCTGCATCAAGCAAATCATCTGGAAACTTAACAAACACATCTCCAGTCAATCCATCAACTTCAGTAGGAAGAGTCCATTTTTTAACTTTATTTTTCTTTTGATTGGCAATCTGATACTCCAAATCACTGTGGCCCCATGGACGCATACCATCATCTACAACATCACCTTCACGCAAATCACCTACAGTGGCCTGCCATGCTTCCTTAAACTTGTCATCAAATTCTTGAAGATAATAAACAAGGAACTCATCCACAGCATAAAGAAGATGCTCTACTTTTTCATGTTTGTGTTCTTGATGTGCATCAATAGCACAATCAAGAATTTCACGTGCAGAGCAAATCTTTGAAGTAACTGTTTCCAGTTCATTCATTGTGTCCCAAACTTTTTGATAACTAACAGTCATCACCTAATTCCTCAATAAGTTTTTTGATTGATTCCTCTATCATAGCAGACATTTGCTCCTATGTCAGGTCATTCCAGACACTATAGAGACTGTCACAAGGGTCCCACTCTATAGTAAATGTCCCATCTTCATTTTCTGTAACTTGTAGAGAATCTTCAGACATTACTTAAATCTCCAGTTTCCCATTCTTTTCGTTCAACTTTACGAAGTCTTTTAAGATCTTTATACAAATCTTTAATTTGTTGATATGCTTCTTCTGGTGAGATTTTATCACTAATCTCAAGTCCAGCAATTAGAGCAACTTTATCACCAAAACGTGCAAGTGCTCTTTCAAATTCAGTCAGTGTTTCGTACATAGTTTTTATTGAATTAATCTTATTATCTAGTTCATATAAACAATTTGTTGTTTCTATGTTTTCATCTTCTAATTTTTGTATCCTATCCATAATGGATAGATCTTCTTCAGTGATAGTATATTGATATATCATAACACACCAACTTCTTTCAAGTAATTTCTATACCTCACAAATCTACTCCAATTTGGTTGTCCTTGAACGTTTAATTGATGGCAAATTTCACAATAACACAACCATTCATACCATGGCGTTGTAGGGTCTAATACATGGTAATTCATTCAAATTGTCCTGTATGATTAAGACTTGTTTTTAATAGTGGAATAGCAGAATTTTCCTGATGAATCTCTACATAAACATCTGTATCATCATTCCAATGCCTAATTACACCTGCACAAATGAATACATTGGTAACCAAATATGTCCCAAAGATAACAGTTCTAATTACTGCTACTTTGTCTGCTTCGCTGTCTTTTTTGTGTGCTTTTTCTCCCAGTGCTTTTGCCCACCAACGCCAACCCATTTGTAGATACTTCATAATCATTTGGTTTAAGTTTATGTCTGTCTATGTATTTTTGATAATGCTCTTCACATTGAAACCAGCAGGTTTTTTTATCTTTTCCATCCTTATGGATTAGTTTAATTGGAAAGTTTTCATAGGGAAAGTCTGTCATAATAGAAACACTTCCACATCACTAATAGTAGAACTTTTACACTTATAATATGTTGTAAGTTGTTGAGCAGTCATCTCACTGTTTGCAAGAAACTGCACTCTGACTGTTGCACCATCTACAAGAGATGATAAGATTACAGCATACTTATTCAAGGTGTTTCATCGCTCCAATAGTATCTCAGTTTATCACCATCTGCGTGAATATTCAAGTGGTAAATCTTTTTGTCTTGTGTGTAAATGCCCACCCACAAACTCCGTTCGTTCATACTTTCCA
>Ga0214917_10008271_pt1 | contig 10257 bp, 4 predicted proteins | sample LL_1208_BB_MetaG_FD_177983 | JGI IMG/M metagenome (GOLD analysis project Ga0214917, IMG submission 177983) | Freshwater microbial communities from Lake Lanier, Atlanta, Georgia, United States - LL_1208_BB | ecosystem: Environmental > Aquatic > Freshwater > Lake | place: USA: Georgia | collected...
GATTCCGAGTTTTGAAATTCCATTTTCAAATTCCTGATATCCCCAATCGTTCATTATGGTAGCAATCACTTGAAGAGCCTTCATTACGTCGTCTCGCGGACTCCACGCAAACCCTTCAATTTGCCATGATGTGTACATGTAGTGATTGTATTGGCCATATTTGTGAATCGGTTGATTCGGGAAATCTAGGCGATTCTTGAATGATCTTGCAAAATCAATAAATTTTAAAAAATTATTCCCGGAATCAGCCCAATCCGGTTCCAGCATAATATTCCCCGGGTGAATATCACCGTGAATAATTCCGGCATTCACATGCAAATATTCCAAATTCCGAACTAATTGAGCCCCAATGTACATTGCAACAGTAAACGGAACAGCACCTCGAGGAAACCTGCCCCGAAAATCGTAGAGGTCCATTCCTTGCGATCTCTCCATAATCATGTACCGGATCGTAGACCATCGCTTGTGACATGATTTGAAGTCTCGTTCAGTGATATCAAAGTGGCACTTCCCAGATGGATGCCCACACAAGAGCGCTGGTGGAGATACAAATAACGTTCTGACAGAAAGTCCGAACCAGCCTGCCTCCTGAGAGAACCAATGATCCGTGAGAAGTGGATGAGGTGCTGGCACATCCGTGGCGTTAACGCGACCTAGATCATCACAATTGGATTGGTATTTGATCAATAATTCCGGACGTTCTTGTATCGAATATATCACCGTATACCGACATCGATAAACCACTCTCGAGAGGGTGAAAACGCCCATTGGTGTCGATTCACTCCTCGGATTCGACGTTTGCGGGGTAAATACATCATATTGTCTATCCGACACAATCTGCCGATTAAGTCTCTGCATTAGATACGGAGAGAAATAGGTCGAGTCGTACGACTCTATGGGTCGCTTCTCACGCGAAAACCCCGTAATTGCAATTCCAGGTGTCACAGTAAACGGTAGATCAGGAGGCTCAATCGTGACAATGGTTTCCTTTCGGTTCGTCATATGAAACCGTGCGCGACTGAGAGCAGAACAGTCAACCAACAACGGCAAAAGAGCGATAAGAAAGACATGCATTTGAATATCAAACGAAACCTGAAATGAGCGTTTGCAGAAGAAAAGGACTCAAATTGTTCATCAAATACGATTTTTTTAAAGAGAGCTAGATGGTGCAATCGTTCTTGTTAAATCAATCCTCTGTCGGATATAAGACGCTCTCGCAACTTGCACGAGACCTCGGGTTGCTCTGAATCCATGTAGAAGATCAGAGTAGGGTGGAATGGTATTCACATGCTTCATTTCCCTCACCATACCCTGGATTAGTTGCAAATTGTATCGAATCGGGGTCCGATAGTCGTCGGAAATCTCAAGAGCTTGAACCGGATCATATCCAAGTGATCTCGCTAATCGAGGTTCGACGAACCAGTAATAGGAACGCTTCCAATGAATTAACGCATCCGCGCCAAATTCCGCAATCCTCTGCTCCGTTTCAATATAACTCCACGGCATCATTAAATGGGCTGTCGCCTGCACTGCTCGTTCAATATCGTCTCGGGCAGCTGGCTCGTATCCTTCCAACTCCCACGAACTAAACAAGAAATGTTCGGCCCATCCCACATCGCGCACCGTGTGATTCACTCTTTCAATGTTTGAAAATGAACGCCCATAGTCAACAAATTTCAAACAAACCGTACCGTTGTGGACATCTACACGTTCAAGCAGCACATTACCCGTATGTATATCTCCGTGGATTGTTTTAGCCACCTTGTGCAATCTTTCCAAACTTGCAATCATCGCGTTCCCGATAAGCAACGAAGTGTATAACGGAACAATCCCTTTTCTAAACCGGCTCTTAAACGCGTACAAGGATTCCCCTTGTATCCGTTCCATTAGCATGTATCTCAGTGTCGCACCGTCTCGATTCACACAAGATTGAAAGTCTTTTGCGTTCATTTTGAAAACACATTTTCCCCCCCGAGACACACACAAACGGCCAGGCGGAGATAAAAAAAATATAGCTGGGCCAACTTTTGCGCGCGCAGCTTTTCGACCGTAGATATAATCCACAACGAGGGGATGTACATAGCTCGTGTCGCTCAATCGATATTCGGGATCCAACTCCACGCAGTTCGCTTGATACTTGATCAATAACCCCGGTATACCTACTATCTCGTATATAACAGATTGTTCAGACGAAGCAATTATTCGACCAAGCACGATTCGTCCGTAAGGAGTATTTTCAGAAAATTTTGAATCGGCCGAGGGAATGAATGAATCACGCAACTGATCTCCACTAGCCACATCCCATAGATCGCCAGCGAATTCTCTTCCATACACTCTCGTGATCTCTGTAAAATTGTATATTTCGACAATCCGCTTTGTTGGGGGCGATATATCTACTATCGCAACTCCCTTGGATATGTGAACGACGGGAGTATCTGTTCGAGGATGCATCCGGGACTGTATCACCGTGATTGCGCCCACACACGACACAATGACAAACCATAATTTGACAAAAAACATCGTGCCTTCGCACCCGTCGATTCTCTAGGAAAAGCACGCAAAAGACATTCACAACCAAAAGAAATTAAAGTGTAAAAAACAATCAATCTATCGCAAGGTACTCGTCGCTGTTGTTGCGTTGGTTTGGGCCGTATCGGTTTTGGATATCGATAAATCAGCAATCATCCCAAGATCCTTGATGAGTGAATAATAAGGCAACGGACCATTAATACGAAGGTTTCTCACAGTTTCTAAAATCCTTCTGAGCACTCGCTTAATCTCAAACTTAGAACTCGCAGAAACATCAACCAGAACTTCAACTGGATCATGAAAGATGGTCACGAACCAGTCCGCGCTCTCCTTCCATACCCGCATAGTAGGGACACCACGGGCTTCGAGTTTACTCTCCAAAGTATGATATTCCCGAGGATTCATGAGATGGGCAAAAAGTTGGATTGCTTTATTCAAATCATCCCGAGCTGCCCATTCGTAACCGTCAATTTGCCACTGCGTATTCATAATCTGGTTCCATTGGTGTCTCTCCAATCCCGGACTTTCTGACAAATTAGTTCGTAGTCTGAATGCCCTCCCGAAATCAACCAAGAGTAATCTCGGTGGCCAATCTTCCACAAACATCACGTTGGACGTATGGATGTCACCATGAACAACTTTTTTGTCCTCGTGCAGAACCCGCAGAATCTGCACAAGCTTTTTCGTGATTTGAGCCGCATTATGAAGACTCATTGCACCATTACTGTTGCCATATGACGATGTACGCAACTCCTCGAGAGTTTTCCCATTAACTCGTTCCATTATCACATATCGAACGATTCCATTCTCCATCTTACATCGATTCAAGCGTTCCCTAGACATACGGAAGAACTTGCATTTGCCCACTTTTCCCTCGCATAAGAAACTCGGCGGAGACACAAATAATGCTTTCGGGGCAATTCCTGCCTCACTTGCTTCCTGCATGTACCATCCATCTCGCAATATAGGGTGAAGCTCGAATTCGAAATCGGCGCATTGGACTTCGTACTTGATTATAAGAAGCGGGTGACCCTTCACACCAAACACAACACTCGAATATCCCTTGTATACCGCGGTAGCTAGCGTCAAATTCCCAAAAGGTGTTGATTGTGTCAATGTTGTATAATGATCGTCCTTTTCCATCTCAGGGTGATATGTGCGATACAACTCATCAAATAGGACCTGCGATCGCAATTTTATCGAGGCGTCCATATCAAGAACTTCATATAGAGCTTCATTGTGAGGTTTTGTAGCGGTTATCGCGAGGGAACCCAAGTCGATTTCCGACGGATCAATAAGTATATCGAGGGAATCTCCATCGGATATCGAGTCGGGTGACGAAGCACTGCCGGGACTACTTGAGTGCGCACGCTGGACTGGAGGGGCCGCATCATAGCAAGCCCATCCTAGAGAAAGGAAACGAAATACTCGTAGCATGTTGTGAAACTGTGGAAAGAGATCATGAAAAGTGAGGGAGTACATAGAATGAGTATTTCAAACGAGCGAGATGCCCCTGTAAAGGATTCTATTCGGCGTTGCAAATCCAAAAATGTAACGAACATCCCATTACTCGCTAAAAATCATCGAAAATGATCTTCGGACGCTAGAGATCTTGGTATACCCGTCGAATAAGCTAGAAATACACGAACCCTCCACGTTACACGCCTTCCCCCACCTCTTTAATGTTCGGGGTTAGAATTTCTACCCGAGGGGCACCGGCTCGACCATTTATGAAAGAGTAATAAAGGTCACAGAATATCACGCCAATAAAAATATTTTTTTGTGACTAGCCTGACAGGCAGGCTAGGTCAAATTTCACGCATTACTACAAGAAACGACGAATTGCATTTGTTCGATCGGCTAAACTAATACTTCCTTGTAGACTAAATTCAATGTCCTCGTTTTGGTTTCACTTTCTTCACGTTTCTTCCCCCCAAGATACACAGATAGGGACGATTGGTTTCTCACTCTGGAGAATGCAACATACAACTGACCATGCGAAATAACTTCCTTTTCGAGGTTAACCCCAACACGGTCGAGTGTTTGACCCTGCGACTTGTTGATGGTCATTGCGAACGCCAGTTTCAGAGGAAGTTGAGTTCTTTGGAAGTTGAATGGTAGAGACGTGTCCTCCGTGGAAATCGGAACCCTTGGGAGGACGTGATTTTCCGTAGTTCCGGGAATCTTCGCGAATACATGCGTTTCACAGAGTTTTGTGATAATCATCCTTGTTCCATTACAAAGCCCTGCAGACACATTGATGTTACGAATGAGGATCACGGGACAACCAATTTTGAGATGGAGGCTGTGAGGTGGCAACCCGGGGCAATTGAGGGTGTGTAATACAGCCTCATCCGCGTCTGTCAACTCCTCAATTGCATCCGATTTCATTATGACATCCTGGCTATAGTACGTTTTCATTCGTCCATGAAATTTGTTGATAACAATCTCGTTGATTTGATCAACCGTTGAATTACAAACCGCCAGGATAGACCTCCGCATTAAAGCGTGTCCGCCATGGGGCCCGAGATATGACTCAAAGACAGTCTGGATCAATTCACTGCAAGAATCCACTAAATTTGTTTCGGGGATTTCAACGAATTGGCCGGAAGTTCCCGCCCCAACCTCCAACAACCACTTGGAGAAGGGACCCTCCGATTTGTCAACCCGCATGTTCTTGGACAATCGCAAATGTATGAACGTTTTGAAAACTGGTGACGAACGGATACACTCAGCAAGAACTCTCTCTTTTGTGTTTATCGGAGTTATTGGCAAACATTGCCGGAAGTCTCCCCCAAACACGACAGTTTTACCCCCGAACGGCCGATCAATCTGGATTAGATCTCGCAGGAGGTGATCAACGTAACGGAACATCCAGTAAGGGATCATGGTAGCTTCATCGAAGATTAGTAATGAGGCTTTCCGAATCGTCTCGGCCTCTTTGCTTTGGTAACTCAAAGTAGAAAGAGAGGAAGATTCTCCCGAAATTGGAACAGCATAATTTCGGTGAATGGTAGAGCCGTTCCGCAGAAGCGATCCGGCGATACCCGTGTAAGCCGAACTGATTGCGGATAATCCAATAATATCTGCAAGATCCAACAACGCATTATATAGAAATGTTTTTCCAGACCCACCCGGCCCATCCACATAAAAACAGGATCCCTCAGATCTCAGAAGGCTCAAGTGAACTTGATCAAAAGCATTTTTTTGTTCAATACTCAGTTTGTTACGGACCAAGTCAACGGACGAGGCTGTAGGCGCTTCCCCGGACGAACCACTTCGCTCGGATTCATCAACTGGCGGGAGTCCGAATTTATCCAAAGTTAGGTTAAAGTTTTCAAGGAAAAGTTGAATTTCCCGGAGGGCCGACCCTGTCGATTTGAGGGGCGAGTATTGATCCACGAAATTATCTTGGAACATGTCCCACAACGTCCTTGGTTCTTTCGGACTACAGTGTACCAAGATAACACAGAACAGTTTTCGGAATTGTCGGGGAGTGCAAGTTATAGACGCCTCCTTTAGGCATTCTTCCCACTGCTTGTCGTCATCCAGAAGACCGCTAAGTATTGCCGCTTCCTTGAATGTCGAACAACCTAATTTCAAGTCATCAAAACTCAAGGGCCCTCGAACATGTAGCAACAACAGACGTAGACAATATCTCTCCATATCATTAGGTTTAACTGTACTTAGCCTGGACAATGTCGCATTCGTCATTTTGTTTTTCCTACGGTTCCACTTATAATTAGACCACGTATAATAGAGAGGAATATCCGAATATAATAACGTCCGCGCAAAGCTGTCGTTCTCGTTGAGTTGGAAGAATGCCGTAAGGGTAGTCGGTTTGCATTGGATGTTTTCAAGAGAATTGGGATCGAAAAACACCAAATTGGAACCCGGTAAATGGACCGACAAACGAATCACTGAATGGGACATTCCAAACAGAGGAAATCCACAAATTCGCCAATACGCTTCAATCGAGCCTACGTACCGGGATCTGACATACGATGTTATCTCATCATGATCCACGCCTGAGGATTCAATCCCGAAGGCGTGAGCGTCCGGAGTCCCTTTGTGCATGTACATATTGACATACTTGATTGTATTCACTGTGTTACAACATTCAACGTTTACATGAGCAGAGAATGTCTGACTTAATATAGGGTTGTACGGGACAATATGACTATTAGTGACTATCTTCCCGTTGCCCATTCGGTACGACGACTGACACGATCGCTTATACTGCGGGAAAGAGTTGCTATCCACAGTTGTTTCTTCCCTAAACGGCTTTGGAAAATTCTTCGAGCAGACACCTTTTTCGTCTATACATCTACCAATCGAACAAGTATGGACATTATGTGTGACGATGATATCGTGTAATCTGCTGTTACAAATGGGATCCGGCAACTCTGCGGATATGGTACTGTCGATTTGCTCCGGGGTGTATGGTTTCTCGGTGGGATGAATATATAGCAACAGGTGTATATGGGGAAGTCCTCGACCCTGAAACTCCACCACGTAATTGAAGCCGTCCACTTTCCCGAAAATTTTACGCCGCGTTATACTGTCCATGAAAGAATCAATTTTCAATTTAAACACCCGGGCAACAACGTCAGGACGATCGACTGGATTTTGGGAAGGGAGTAAACTTTCCGTAATTTCTAACCAATTAGGATTGGCCGTAAAAGTAATGAAGTAATCCGGTTTACCATAATAACGAACAAGAGACATGGAATCGTGAAACCTTTCATTCCTCTGCCTCGCGCTACCCTCGAATGTAGACGGAAGGATTAGACATTTACCTATCGGTTTCCCACTCTCGAAGGAATTTGAAGCCATTTGATCCCGAACACCCGAGTACAACTCGGCGCGTATTCTTGATTGATGCCTCCGAACATATTCCAATCTGTTTGTCTCAATTCGTATCCAGGCATCACAGACGTACTGACAGAATAGTTTTCTCCCGTAGAAAAACACACTAAATACATCATTGCGGTACATCAGACGATGTAAATAGAATCTTCGTTCGGAAATCTTCTTACCTGATCGATCTTTCATGTGAATATTAAACCCTTCTTCTCCATTCGGGAAAAAAAGTGTATAACACAGGGGATCAATCTGGGACCTCATATGATTGATTTTTTTCGGTTCCGAAGTGTTGGAATAAAGACACATTTCACGCCTCAAGTCAACAATATCTTCCAAACCCGTATAGATAACGGCAACCTCATTCAGGATGTATGACCCGCAATTCCTCCCAACCACCGTGTTGGCGAACCTTTTCAAACTATCAGCAATGAAGTACATACGGACAACCCTTGAAGATGGAAACTGTTTACACACTTCATGCATAAGCTTGTAAGATTTAGCATAAGGATTATTTGCCCTCAATATCGCGTCGATATTTGCCACTATATCTTTATCTAACTCACTAAACCTTAGTCTGCCGTCCATAGCGTCGGCGGGATCGAGTGTATACATCCCTCCGAAGCACCCTGAACTGACCGGGGACATGTAATGACGTAGCTCCCCATTCACAATAACTGTAGGGGGGCCCGGTGAAGTGAAACGAGGTTCTTGGAAGCTGGTAGACGCAAGGGAGAGCGCGTTATTGTAAACACGAGCCAATGAGCAGAATTTAGTATCACTCTCGAAAAGACGGCGAATGTACGCTTCCATCGGTTTAATCGGAGGAATCGTGGATAGTAAACCATTATTGCAACATTTAGACATATTCTCACCGGGGAAAAAATTGGCAGAGCAAAGCGAACATTGCTTGCGAAGAATATTTCCGCCATAGTGTTCCATAACTTCAACACTAAACATCCTCCGAACTTGTGATTCAACTTTTGACTTCTTTAGATTTGACTTATAGATTTGTTGATCGTATGCCCGCTTACTGCGAGTGGTGATTGGCATGAAACGAAATCTACCAAAAGTCAAGAAGGAACGAAAAAAATTCTTTGCATTTGTACTCGTTATTGTTATGATTATGATTGCAAAATGGAGGAATTGAGAAACCAGAATAATTTAACGATTTCTCCGCGGTCGCTTGGACGACACAATCGGTTGATCGTTGACGACATCGGATGACAACACCGTGTCAACAATGTAAAATTTTTCAGGTTTCCCCTTGGAGTGTTGTTCAGACAACACCAGGCAGTGTTCCTCGTTAGACACGGAGGACTCAAGAAACCCCAGTGTTTTGTCCAACCTCATCTTATCCATCAGATCTTTCCCGAGGTTTATCTTGGTGATCCTGGACAGTGTAGAACTATCCAAGAAACACTTGAAAACATGACCCTCGTTACTCTCAATGCGAGCTGATGCCGTTAAGTGCATACCGAAAGCTGTTCCATAACAAAACAAACAAGATGCCCGCCCCTTAGATGCGATAGAATGGCAGGTTAAGCAGCCAACGAAAGGTGAACCAGGCTTAAGAGAACGAACCTTCAGACCCGTGAGAACATGCAACCCAGGAAAGGTGGTCGCTGAATCACATGTGCCAATGTCGAGCAAGGGGAAGTAACTCTTACCGGAACCCACAACGGAAACAATCGAGAGTTTATTCAGTTGCATACGATCGTCCGATAGAGATTGGAAACCGGATATCTCAATGGTCGTAAAGTCGGGTATTTTGAGTAAATCCCCAAGCAAGGGGTAGGAATTGTCATAGGCGATAAGTTTCTTCAAGGACGACTGGCCATCTGGTTGCAAAACTGTTACAACCAATTGACCCGTCTCCCCGTATCGAATAAGACGAGAGCTCCATTTCTTGAACACTCCAATCCCGGACGCGTATCCAGTGGTTTTGGATGCCACAGCGGTCACTTGGCTACAGAGATCGAAGGCTTCCTCGAGATCGGACATTGATTAGATTGCTATAGCGCTAGGTGCGAAATGACTAACGCTAAGCGAGACGCCGGATTTTTTTTCCTTTCCTAAACGAGAAATTAGGGTAGGTCATGGCTTAGATGATGGACGAGGAATGAGGCTAGGTCAAACAGTGATCAATAGTTTAAGAACGTTACCGTATAGAATGGAAGACGTTCATCAATTCCGAATCAAAATTTATCGTTAGGTTCAAAAGTAGTCAAAATAGTCAAAATTGCGTCAAGATTATCCGAACACAATACAAAGAGTTTCACCTAATAACGGGGAAAATGCCCCAACTTGAATTACTCTTATCGGTAATTTTGACAACATCTCATTTAAGATCATATATGAATCATGTCAGAAGGAATAGAAAGGGACAAAGCGATTGAACAACAGAAAATGGTAACAATAGCAAGCGGCGGCCGTGTTTTTTAGCGGAAAATTGTAACGACGGATTTGTATTACGTACAATTAACAAATTAGAGTTAAATTCAGTACCATGGAGGATGTTTCCTATGGTCAAAATAGCCAAAGGCACTGCCGAGGATCCTTATACACCTTGGAATGTGAACGAATCACAATTTAATCAATCCAATCATTCTGAATGTTAGTGGAATCGGGTCTCGATTCTTTCAAATACAAATTACGATCGTTTCCAATCAGTCAACCCAACAAATCAAAGACGAAAACAAAAGTCCCTCTGAATTCCTAAACCCAATAACCCAATTCACACCGAGCTATCCAAGAAGCATCGAAACGAAAAGTTGATAAATGTGAACATAATTTGACCGTATTTGGACACCCAAAAGGAAAATTTTCTTTTTTTTCGACGATGCTGATCCCGAAGGATGTATC
>Ga0214917_10008273_pt1 | contig 10255 bp, 4 predicted proteins | sample LL_1208_BB_MetaG_FD_177983 | JGI IMG/M metagenome (GOLD analysis project Ga0214917, IMG submission 177983) | Freshwater microbial communities from Lake Lanier, Atlanta, Georgia, United States - LL_1208_BB | ecosystem: Environmental > Aquatic > Freshwater > Lake | place: USA: Georgia | collected...
CAGAAACCAAAAGAACGCACCATCGCTGAGATCCAGAGAGATATTTTGAATCCGACGAATCCACCGGAAGGCCCTTTCTCTGGAATAAACACAACCAAGAAACTACCTGCTGAAACCCCTAGAAGCCTGGGAAAAGACCTGGAAGCTTTGGCTTCTCCGAAAAAAAGACCAGAAGTAGAAGCCCGTGATCCAAAGGCTCCGAAACCAGGTGTGCCCACACCCAGTTCTCAAAGAAAGATTGCCAGCGAAAAAGCCTCACAGACTAAAGCAATCATACCTCGGGGTGTTTTCGGTTCTCTTGGCGATAAACTGGATGGTTTGACTGGTTGGATTAAGACCTCGTGGGTAGGAAAGTTTTTTTCGAACTAATCCCTTTCTTCCCTATTCCTTGCCAAAGAAGAGCCCCCTTGTTAGTCGTGAAGCATGACTCAAAATCCATTTAAAAGCTTTATCCCTGACGACAAAGTCATTCCTGAATTTTCCCTTTTGCCGGTTCTCCTGGGCTCGCTTTTGGGGATTGTGTTTGGAGCTTCCTCTCTTTATTTGGCTCTCAAAGTGGGAATGACAGTGAGTGCTTCCATTCCAGTGGCTGTACTCTCCATTACTTTGTTTCGAGGCCTTTCCAAAGCTTTGGGTTTGAGAAACACCACTATTCTTGAGAACAACATCACTCAAGCCACGGGGAGCGCAGGCGAATCGATTGCTTTTGGAGTCGCAGTCACTATGCCGGCTCTTCTCATTCTGGGCTACGACATGGAACTTTCCCGGATCATGTTGGTTGCCGTTTTAGGGGGACTCTTGGGAGTCCTCATGATGATTCCCTTGCGACACGGTTTAATTGTGAAAGCACATGGAGAATTGGCTTTTCCCGAGGGAACTGCTTGCGCTGAAGTGTTGATGGCTGGAGAAAAAGGCGGCACTTCCGCTCGAACTGTTTTTACCGGTTTCTTCTTGGGGCTGTTTTATAAAATTTCGAACGCCGGCTTGAAGCTTTTCAAAGAAATCCCGGACAAAACCCTTTCCTTTTTCAAAGGGGCCTCCGTCTCAATGGAAGTCTCTCCCGAACTTTTGGGAGTGGGCTACATTATTGGGCCTAGAATTGCTTGCATCATGCTGGGGGGGGGAATTTTAGCGAGTTGGGTTCTGATCCCCATGATCAAACTCTTTGGAGATGGGCTCACTTCTCCTCTCTATCCTGCTACCACTTTGATTTCAGAGATGTCGCTCCACGAGATTTGGCGCTCTTATGTCTTGTATATCGGGGCAGGAGCAGTGGCTGCAGGAGGAATCATCAGCTTGCTGCAAAACATTCCCACTATCGTCCACGGAGCTGTTTCCGGATTGAAAGGGGTCATGGCTCCTTCAGACAAAACTTCGAACGTCGCTCGCACTGAAAGGGATCTCCCTTTCACTGTCGTACTCATCGGCGTTTTGGGGATTATTTTAGCCATTTGGTTTGCCCCCAGCCTTCACATGAATCTTTTGGGGGCTCTCCTCATCGTGGTTTTCGGGTTTCTCTTTGTAACTGTCAGCTCCAGACTCACCGGTGAAATCGGTTCTTCGTCGAACCCGATTTCAGGAATGACAGTCGCGACTCTTCTTCTTACTTGTTTGGTCTTTGTTTTGATTGGGTGGGTTGGACCCGAATACAGAGTCACTGCTTTGAGTGTAGCCGCTATTGTCTGTGTCGCTGCTTCGAATGGCGGGACCACTTCTCAGGATTTAAAAACGGGCTTTCTACTGGGGGGAACTCCAAAGTTCCAACAAATAGGGATCTTGGTAGGTGCCGTGACTTCCGCTCTGGTGATTGGAGTCACTCTCAAAGTCTTAAACGAAGCTTCCACTATTTACTCGAAAACAGCTGTTCCAGCAGGTGTAAAAGTAGAAGCCGTAAACCAACTCCCGGAAATTCAAAAAGCTCCCGGAGACACTGCCGAATACCATGTCCTTCGTTTGCTGGAGACCCCCAAGACGGGAAGCCTCTCTTTGTTGAAGCCTGGAAAATACTTGGTCAATGATTTGGGGGATGTGGTCTACTTGGTCGATCCGGGAATCAACGGTGTTCTCTCTGCCAAAGACGATGGAACAGCGGTTCCGAAATATGAAGCTCCAAAAGCCCAGCTGATGTCCTTGATTATCGATGGGATCCTCACTCAGAAACTTCCTTGGGGCTTGGTCCTTCTCGGAGTATCCATTGCGTTGGTCCTTGAGCTCTGTGGAATTGCTTCCTTGCCCTTTGCAGTGGGGGTCTATCTTCCTCTTTCGGCATCCACTCCTATTTTTGCTGGAGGCATGGTCCGTTGGTTGATTGAAAAAATTCAAGCTCGAAGAAACCTGAAGCTGACAGAAGAAGAGAAAGAATCAGGTCCGGGAATCCTTTTCTCATCAGGACTGATTGCTGGGGGATCTATTGCGGGAATTCTTTTGGCCTTCCTCAACTTGAAGGACAATTTGATGAAAGAGCTCAATTTCGGATCTAAATTCAGTTTGTCTCAAGAGAGCGACTTGCTCCCAATGATGGTCTTCGGAGGCCTTTGCTTCGTTCTCTTTATGACCGGACTCTCAAAGAAGAAAGCTTAGCCGCCGCCTGGATTGAGATAGAACGGATACGCACTGACTTCTGTGACGACCGGAGCTTCTGGTTTTGGGAAGATCCAAGTCTTGATTTTGGAAGCAATGCAATTTTCCAAAGAAGCGTCTCCTAAAGTGCTTTCCTTGGTTCCCGCATAGGAAACAATCCCGTTCGCTTGGATGGTAAAAGCCATCACAACTTTCCCTCTCAAGCCTGGATTTCTCTGCAAAGCAGACTCATAACAAGATCGAATTTCCGAACGGTGCCTTGCAACGACCGCATTGATAATGTCTTTGGATAAACCCGAGAGGACCTGGACATTTTCAGAAACAATACTGATCGCATGTTCCCCTTTTTGCCCGAACCGGCCAGGCCCCGAAATCCCTTCGCCAATCCCATCTCCATAATACCCTCGCCCCAAACCACCCGTTGAGGGCCCATCAATCCCGATTGTTTTTCCACCACCGCCTGCTTGGACTCCTTTGAGGCCTTTGCCCCCCGCTCCCCCTGTTTCTTCCAGAGTTTTTCCTCGAGCCCCTTGAACGGCTTTTCCAAAATCATCGAATCCACCCGGGCCCTCAGGTCCGGCACCCGCGCCGCCCAAGAGATTCTGGGCTTCTTTGGAAGCGGCTCCTTGGCTGAAAGCTTTTAACAGTCCCACTTTTTTTGCCCGATCCGCATCCACCATTTTGGGAGACGGTTTTGTTTTAGCTGCTTGTTTTGGAGGCACGATTTGAGGTGGCACTGCTTCTTTCGGTTTTGACTGCGGCAAAATGAGCTGGGCCTTTTCGTCTTTTCTGGGCAGATCTTTCCTTCCAGCTTCGCCCTCAGGACCAATCACGGGTCCCCCTTGTCCTGCGACCGAACCCCCTTCTTTCGCCTCTTCCCCTTTTGCAATCAGCCCATCTTTTGAGGACGGGATTTTAGGCCGTTTCTTGATAACGATTTTTTGAAACCGTTCGGGGATTTCATCGATAGTTACTGGAACGGGCTTCGGCAAGAAAGTCAGACCGAAAATGACCATCAGAAAGAGTAAAGTCGCACCGATTGTGGTTCGGATAAGAAGCGGATCCTTCTCCATGAATGGAGGCGGTTTAATTCTTGGCGCGGGCTTCACGTACAACATGAAGAAGTTGACGTTTCCGATCGCTAATTTGGCAAAATCATCTTGTTGGAGTCGCAGCGTGTAGTGCTCAGCTTGCTGTTTTACGAATTTTTCCTTTTTTAATTCTTCAACACCGTAGATTTTTTCTCTGGACCGCACGGTCCCTGTCATTTTGTCTGTGAAAGCAAGAGTTGCACTCCCATCTTCATTCAAATTAATTAAGGGAAACTCATCGCTGATCCCAACACTGGGGATGATATAGTCATTTCGCGGGCTCTCCCCAACAGTAATTTGGGCTTCATCATAATAGTTTGAAATATCGAGGATGTGATCTCCCCAAAGGACTGTCAGCTCCAGTTCTCGAGCGTGCTCGGGAACATCAAAGGCTTTTTCCAGTTCTTCCGGAAGAATATCATCATCCGACTGGCGAGTCCTCCGATCCGAAATACGCCGTTCAAGACTGGTAATATCAAAAGTTCTTCTTTCACCCCTGCGCCGTTGTCCCACACGCCGCTCGTGTTCCGGCTTCTCATCCACAGCACGTCTATCGCCCTGACGCCGATCATCGAGTCGCTTTTCCTCCGGAAAAGCGTCGGCATGCCGTCGATCATCCTGCCGTCGGTCGACTTTTTCCAGCATCGAACGGTCGATATCCACTTGAGTTGCCACACCCTCGGTGTTGTCAACTGAATCGACTGCGGGAACCGAGGTCGGAACCCCGGAACCTTTTTCGATTTTCAGATCCACAAATCCCAAACGGATGGTATCCCCGAAATTCAGCTTTGCTTCCAAAACTTTTTTGCCGTTTACGAAAGTTCCATGAGAGCTGGCCAAGTCCGTAATGAGAACACTATTCCCTTTGACTTCAATCAGAGCGTGTATCCGAGACACTCTGGGATCATCCACTCTTAAATCAGCAGACAAGACTCGACCCAAAACAATTTTGTCTTTCAGGAACTCAGAGCTATTGACCACTTTCCCCTCAGCCAGGGTGTCTATCCGAAGTGCGAGTGTTCCCTCAGTTTGGGAGGATGTTATTTTAGGTTCCATTTTTCTTCTCTATTTTAACAAGCGGGATGAATCGATCACTTCTGCGTCGAAATTTTCCCGCATGCGAATAATACTTTTTCCCTTAACCTGTTTGATATTCGAGATGTAGGCTCCCGAAGGCTTGTTATACAGGCCCTCAATACCCGTTCCCTCAAAGTCGTAAGAAGTCTTTTTCTTGTATTTAACGACGGTTCCGTCAGAACGTTTCTCGATAATGTAGTCTCCCTCTTCCGTTTTTCCGACGGGTCGGGAGGAATTTACCGAGGGGCTTTTACCGGCTTTTGCAGCAAAGGCAGCATTCACCATCAAAGCAGTAATACCAATGAAAAACCATCGCATGGCCATTAAGAAGGACTCCTATAAAATCTCAGAAGTCTTATCGCCAACTTTTCATGATTTCATGAGCGCGAGGCGCTTCCTTTCCACCCCTTTGGATGTAACGAAGCATTATTTGAGCAGCTTTCTCTCTCTTTTTAAGGCCATTTCCCAATAAGATTGCATAGTTGAATAGAATGGGAGTTGCGTTAGGATTGTCGGAAATAAACTGATCATAGGCTTTTGCCGCTTTCTCAAGATCCCCCACGCCCTCCGCAGCAAGAGCCAACCCCAAAGCTGCATCTTCATTGTTGGGATTTAGCTCGACCGCTTTTTCAAAAAGTGGAAGGGCGTCTTTAAATCCATAGCCCTCCAAATAGAGACTTCCCAAATTGATGAGAGCACTTGGGTGCTGGGGTGGCTCTTCCATTGCTTTCTCAAAAAGTGCCGTCGCCTGAATTCTATTTTTGTCTTGCAGAGCCAGCATTCCAAGATTGTTTTTCACAAGCCCTCTCCAAGGAAAAGCACTCTCTTTTTCCAGTTGCCCCAGAAAATACTGAGCAAGCTCTTTCTTTCCTTGTTTTAGGTATTCCGAGGACAGAAGAAAAACGGCTTTTTTCTCCTCGGGGTAGCGGCTGAGGTATTTCTTAATGGCCCCTTCCGTTTGTCCCGCCTTTGCAGTCGCAACCCATTTGGATAGAACTTCCAAAGCTTCCTCCGGTTGGTCCAAGTTGAGCTCTTCTTTTCCTTTCTCGTCCGTCACCGTGGGAGCAAAGCTCCAGAACCGGGCCCTAGGGAAAATACCCATGTTTTTCTCTGATTTTCCGCTTTTTTCCCGGCATTTTTCAGCGTAAGCGCTGACCACTTTGAATTCACCGGCTCTTTTCGAACAGCTTTCCCAAATTTCTTTGCCCGCTTTCTCAACAGGCACTATGTCTTTCTGCTCGATGGCTTTTAAAGCTCCTTCCAATTCAGTTTTTTCCTCAGCTTTATAAGACTTTGGAATTTTCACCGCTCTAAAAGCTGAAGCCAACTCCTGATAGGCTTCCCCTTTTTCGTAGAGGGCTGCGACTCCCCACTCCGGAACTCCAAACTCCACCACGTCATCATAGGACTGTGCAAGCTTCAGCAGGGCTTTTTGTTTCTTCTTTAAAAGGGATACAAAAGCGTCGGGAGGGAATCGCAATTTAATTTTTTGGTATTTTTCCCGCTCGGGTTTTACCGCATTAAACTGCACTTCTGCCAAATAAAGACTGGCCAATCCTGAAGTGGCTTTCTTTTTTGAATCCAGTTGGTTCTTAATCTCCTTAACCAAAGCGTCTTTATCAGAGTTTTTTCCAGCTTTCTCCAAGAGTCTCGCCAATTCCGCCAGGATCTTGATTCGCTCATCTTGGCTTTTTGCCTCTTTGGCCAGCTCGCGATAGATGGACTTCACTTTTTCCCAATTGCCTTCTTTTCTGTAGATTTTGGACTCGCTGATCTGAACGGCTCTCCGTTCATCCTGACCAACCCCGGGTGCTTTCAAGTAATCATCGAATAATTTCAGAGCTTCTTTGTTTTTTTCAAGCAACTCGGAAAAAACAGCAGCGTTATAAAGAGCCTTTCGGGCTTCCTTCTCATTTGGATACTTTTCAGCATACTCAGCATAAAATCGCTGGGCTTGCTCAAAGTCGTAAGCTCTCTCCGCAGACTTGGCGATATTCAGGATCATTTTCCCGGCATTTTCACTTTTCGGATATTTTGCGACATAGACACGAGCCATTTCAGTGGACTTGTCACTTTTTTCAGCTCTGTCATAACTTACAAAAGCGTTGTACAAAGCCTTTTCAGCAAGATCCGACTTGGGGTTCTGTTGGTAGAATCTAAAATAGGAGTCTCCCGCATCAGCCCATTTGTTTTCTTTTTCGAGAGCTTCAATCTGCTTGAAATCCACTTCTCCCATGATCTGTTTCATTTCGGCTTTAAATTTCGCATCCCCCAAAGAAGGTTGCTCGTAGAAAGCTTGGGCCTGTTTTGTCAGGCCTGGGTAATCTTTGCGAATGTTGTACATGTCGAGGACGAGGTGGGCTGCTGTTGGAGCAGTACGGTGTTTCGGCATTTCCTTAAGAAGCCCCAGGAAAACCTCATTGGCTTTATCAAAATGGTTCTTTTGATAATAAATAGCTCCTGAGCGAAAGACCACGTCTCCCACATTCCGGCCCTTCGGGTATTCCTGCCGGTAGATTTGGCCTATTTCAATAAACTTCTCCTCAGGCTCGCTCAGATCTTTTGGAGTAGTGTCCAATTTTTTGGCTTCTTCTTTGGTGTACTTGGTGATTTTGCTGCTCTTCGAGGTCAAATGTTCGAGGGCTAACAAAGCATTGTAGATGGACTCCTCGCTCATTTTATCTTTTGGAGGTATTTTCGAAGCGGCTAGATAAGACTCGCTGGCTTCCATCCACTGCGACTGCGCATACTGTGCTTCCCCTTTAAAGAACGTTATTTTTTTTCTATTGGGAAGCTGTGGGAAATTTTTGAGAAGACTCGAGTAAAGCTTGATGGCGGCTTCATAGTGACCTTTGTCACTGCTGCGTTGCCCGGCTTGATGGTGAAAGAAAGCAGCTTTTTCAGCTTCTCCTGAAATCAACTCAAGAGTTTCTTTTTTCTCAGCTTGTTTGTCCTCCGGGAAATTTTTGGCCCAATCCGAATCTCCGTTGAATTTATCAAGCAGCTCGGTGAGTTTATTGACCCCACCTTTGGATTTCCCGAGTCTCGCTTCTGAATCGTAAATTCCCAAATACCACTTGGGAGCTTCTGGAGCGTCTCCAAACTCTTTAATCAAACGGCTGTAAGCTTTGATGGCTGCTTCATCTTGGGCTTTTGAACGAAAAACTTCCGCAAGGACTTTGAGATTATCCAAAGCTTTTGTCTTGCCTTGGGCCTTTGTGAAAAAGTCGACAGCATCATCCACTTCTCCGGTATCTCCATAGAAAACAACCAAGTCTCTGAGGGCTTGTTCTCGCAAGCTAAACTTTGCTTTTTCCGGACTGGAGCCGAGGCTAACAATCAAAGCTTTCATATCTCGGACCGCTCTTTCAGCCCCCCCCGTATTGAGTTCAACCCAAGCCAGTTTGTAACGGGCATAGTCTTTCAGGCTTGAATCCCGCTTCACAAGAATTTGATAATAATTTTGAGCTTCTTTAAATTTGTTTCTGTCGAAGTAGGTGTCCGCCAAATAAACTGCAGCATCATCGAATTTGCGGCTCTGGGGGAACTCTCTTACGACTCGCTCCAAATATTTGAGTCCCTTCTGGCTGTTTTTCCCCTCCATTTCGACAAAGCCGATGAAGTAAACCACTTCATCAATTTTTGGATGCTTGGGGAACTCTTTTTCCAATTGATAAAAATCTCGAAGGGCTTCCTTCAAGTAGTAGCTGGAGCGGCTATTGTCCAATTTCGGAGGAACTCCTTTTTTCTTTCCCTCCGCTTGGTCTTTTTCATAATCAATGTATTGCTGGTTGTAGACTTGAGACTCCCGGTAGCTCAGCTCCATATACTTCTCCACATAGAGTTGGCCAAGTTGCAGGAGAACGTTGTCCCGGTTTACTTTTGACCCGGAATCGATTTCTTGGCGAAGAAGCTTGATGGCCTCATCTCTTTTTTCTGTGAGAAAAGTCTCTTTTGCAAAGACATAGTCTTGAACGGACATTGAAGGAGTCTTGAGCTTTGTCTTTTGGCCTTTGATTTCAGCGCGAACACTTTTGTAGGAAAACGTTTTTTCTGGAACAGCGACTCGAGCCTGTTCAGGCAGATCAAAGTTTTTGTAGTCATCGCTGCCATCAGAAAGGGCTGTTTCGCCAATGAAAAAGCCAACCACTGCACAAAAGACAAGATGCTTTTTAGTTAACACAGGAGCTCTCCGTTGTATAAAGGTAGGTACCCAATTCATCTTCCCAGTATTCCCCATTGAAGGGCCAATAATGGTATCCCTCTGCGACTGAAGTCTCGACGTCCGTTATTTTCTTTGGAGGAAGACCGGCTTGGCTTTCAATCAGTTCTTTTTCACCTGTGACCACTTCCACTTTCAAGTAATTAGCCTGTTCTCTTTGTTGCAACATCTCATTGAGCTTACGTTTGTGGATGTTTTTGATGGTGAGGCCCGTTTCTTTCATCAAAGTTTCCCTCAAGCCGTCCACTTGGGAAATCATTCGCTGGATTTGCTCGTTTCGAGACATTTTGGAAAGAGCCACTTTTTCTTCGCGCAGATCTTCCAAAATCTTCATGTTTTTTTGAATGCCTTGATCACGTCCAATGACACTCATGAAAGCACGGTTTAGGCCTTTTCCCTCCGAAAAAGCTCTGAAATAGGCTTCACCCGAACCAAAAGAAGCAGCTTCTTTTTCCATGGAGCGAATGATGGGGTCATAGATTCTGAAGAAGGCAGCCAAATCCCGTCTCATCTCATCATATTTGCAAAGACGGTGCAGAATGGTCGCTCGAAGCAAATAGGCTTCCCCCACCAAATCTTCTTTGTAAAAAGGAGACATTACAGTCTGAAGATTCCCCAAGGAAATCGCTGTATCGTTCATTTTCATGAGAGGCCAACTAGCTTCCAAAAGAACATCGATCCAGTAAGGTGAGGAACTGAGAAATTTTGAGTAAAGCTCAACTGACTTTTCTATTTCGTCAGCCGAGTAAGCAGTTCTGGCCAGATTCAACCTCCCCAATTCCTCAAGAGTGTAGAGGTCCTTGTTTCCCCGGGTGGTTGCCACCACTTTTTCGAAATAATATGAAGCCTCTTTATAGTTCTTCTTTTTGGTGGAAATAATCCCCAAGTAATATTGGGCTTTGGGATAAAAAGAAGATTGGGGCGAAACTGACTTCAGCTCGGATTCACTCTCCACATTTTTTCCCGTACTGAAAAGATAAACGCCTTTCGCGAATCGAGCGTGGTTGGCAACTGAGCTCGGAATGAATCGATCGTCCATTTTCGAAAGGACCGCTCCGATTTTCTCAACCAAGTCCATTCGGTCTGCTATGGTCACTGCATTTTTAATCGCTTTTTCAGAGACTTCTCGAAAACGCTCGTCTGGATTCATCAAAACACTACGAAAGGACAAGTAACTCGAATAAAAAAGACCTTGTTCAAAGAGAGCAAGCCCTTGATAGTAAAGCGCTCTGTTTCTGATATTGGCATCCGAGGTTGAGTTGATTGTTTTGAACAAGACGTCCAG
>Ga0214917_10008274_pt1 | contig 10255 bp, 7 predicted proteins | sample LL_1208_BB_MetaG_FD_177983 | JGI IMG/M metagenome (GOLD analysis project Ga0214917, IMG submission 177983) | Freshwater microbial communities from Lake Lanier, Atlanta, Georgia, United States - LL_1208_BB | ecosystem: Environmental > Aquatic > Freshwater > Lake | place: USA: Georgia | collected...
CATTTTATCACGAGTATCGTATCTGTACAAGCTTTACCTAAGGCAATGTTTAAAAGACAAAACCCTCACCATTTCTAATGAGGGTTGTGATCTCTAGAGAGGTTAATAACCTCTGGGAGTCTTTAATCTTAGAGGATTTCTAGCACTTTGCAAAAATTCCGTCATCCATTAAGACAATCAGGTCTTAGGCGGCTCCGGCACAGTCTTACCATCAATCTCATAGGCCCAAGCCAATACCTCTGCAACCGCTGCATACAAATCGGGTGGCACCACATCATTGAGTTTGAGTTGCATTAAGAACTCCACGAGCTCGGGCTCATTACGCGTTGGTATACCAAACTCTTTAGCCTTCGCTAGGATTGCTTCAGCCACATAGCCCTCGCCTTGACCGGTGACCCGTGGGGCTGCACCGTTAAGTTCATACTTCAGAGCAACAGCCTTGAGTACTTTATTGGGGCTATTGGGTGTCATGATGCTGCCCCATCACTGATGGCCACATGCGTTTCTACTTTAACGTGTTGGCTGATTTGATCTTGCAGATCCGTTAACCGTTCTGTGAGAATCGATTTGGTTTGGGCCGAGGTCTCAATCGTGAGATTAACGCTCTCACCAAACTGGGTACCAACCACTTTTAACTTACCCAAATGGGGCAGATCAACTTCCATGGTGATGCGTGCACCCTTCATCACTTGGCCAGGATCTTCTGTACTTTGCTGCCACGCATCCTCACGCTTAAATACAACATAGAGATTCGGTAAGAGTAATCCTTGCCAAGCAAGATCGCCCCGCAGTAGTAACTTGACCGCATCGCGCACTTGCGGTGTATCTGCATTTAATTGAGCAAGGAGCGCGCTTGCCTGTTGGCTGACATTTCCATCTACATGAGGCTCGGCTTCTTCTGCGATCGAGAGTGCTGCAGGCATTAAGAGTTTCTTAATCTGCTCACCGGCAAAGATGCCAGAGTTTTGGAGATTTTGATACAAAATGTTCATGGCAGCGCGTGGATCACTAGCGAGAGGAACATTTTGATCACCCGATGGCCATGCCACGACTGCGGTGTTTGTCTTGTTCTTTAGGGCTAGATTAGGATCAACATCATCCGCTTCCAAGATATTGGAGAGTAATTGCCCCAAGGCAGCGCTTCCCAAATTATCGAGCCGGCTAAGGCTTGGGGATACGGTCGATTTGGCATCTGCAATCACGGCTGCTGTAGCAGGGTCTAATTTGGCTTGGGTCTTAGAGAGTTCTAGAAGTACTGCTTGATTAACCTCAGGCTCAGCCAATTGACTGCCCTTGAGCATGGCTGCTTGCATGGCATTGTGAAGGGTCACACTTGGATTGGCATCATTGACCGGCAAGGTCATATTGAGTGCTACACGAGGATCAATGGCTTTGAGGTTTTCAACGACAGATGGGGCAGCAGGTGGATTCACCAAATCATTGCGGTGAAACTCCACAATTGGGTTTGCCGGTATGCCAGTGGTCGGTATCTGTATTGCCACCCTAACCCCCTATCAATCCCTGCGCACTCGGTCAAACTGGCGCATACCTCTATATTACGGCTAAATCCTGAAAATGGGTAATCACAATCCGGCTGTAATACCCGCTAAGCAGGTATACCTAGAAATCTAAACGAACGAACATCATATAAAGCTTGTACTGCTAATGAGTTGAAAACAGGCACGGGCATATTCAATCCCACGAGGGGATATATTGTATAAAGTCTTTCAATTACTAATGGGGCAGATGGCGGGGAAAAAAGGTCATTCCGATAAAAATCTACAATATAACTAACCGGCAGGTTTGATGAAATTTAGACTGCTATGCACCCTTCATCAATTTAGCTTACCTCAAGCATGAAGTAACTTATAAATCTTTTATGCTATTAATTGTTGCTTTTGTATATCTAAATCTCAACTTCTGGGATATTTGTAGCGGAAGATATCTGACTCCAGGCGCCTCTTAATTCTGAGAGTACACGTATGACTTCGTCTAGCCTTGATACGTTTTGATCTAGTCGGGCTACAAGAATCTCCCTAAGCGACCATTCATAAACTACTTTCAAACTCTCAGCAATGTCCCCGCCTTGATCATGGTCCAAGCACGCTAACAATCCCTGTTGAATAAGATCATGAGCCTTGTTAAAGGCTACTAATCCATCGTTTCCATTTTCAACAGAATACTTAGCAACGCGCAGATGATCTATTAATCGATCATATACAAGAACAATCAGTTCTACCGATCCAAAAGAGGCAACCGCAGTATCGGCATCATTATGAGAGTAAGCAATTGCAGATTTAGTAAGCATTTTTTTGAATTAGTCTGTATTTTTATTAAGGGCATCTAAAGCACTTGTTAAGGCATTGCTTGTAGAAGAGAGTTGAAACAGCAAGGTATTTAAGGCCGAATACTGACTAATCAACTGAGCCTGCTTAGAATCTAGTTTAGTTTGGATTACCGCTTGCTGTTTTTCTAGGTACCATATTGTTTCTTGTTCATAGCTAATGATTGATGTTACTGCGCCTGAAGTTCCAGTCTGAGAGGTAATGTATGCATCTAAGCCACCAGTTGATGTGGCATTAGTAGAAAAATACACGCCTTTTGCAAGTATAGTTTGTAGGGTATCACTCAATAGACCAAGGTCATTACTGACCGCATGATCATAGCTAGTTTGATTAAATTTAGCAGTTCCATCTACCTGTAAATCAATTCCCAGCGTACTCAGGCTAATTGTTTTAGCCTCGCCAGATAGTTCATAAGAAATACCTTTGGCAAAGCGATTCTTAATCTCTCCAATAAAAGAAAGGGTAGATGGTGAGCTCGCAAAACTACCTGGAGTTTTGGAGTTGTAGCTGTTAGCTGTCATCGTCTTATATGAAGACATCAAATCGTTATACGCAGTGATTAACGTATTAATCTGCGTTTTCGCAACATTTTCACCGGCTGAAATAGTAATCGTAGCATTGGTATTAGACGCCCCAGGCAATAACTGAAATGTAAGCCCATCTACGATATCGCTGATGCTATTACTCTGACGAGAATATGACTCCCCATTAAATGTAATATCGGCATTTGTTGCCGTCCGAATCACAGTCTTTGAGCTAAATACAGCGGTTCCTGTATTTTCAAGGTTTGTGCTTAATACTGTATTAGCTTGCGCGCTTGTAAATACAATATTACTTAAGTCAACTACGCTCGCTGTACTCCAATCTGTCATCGTGCCTGCTGTAAATACACCACCCGCAGAGTCAGATAAACCATTGGCCACATTAATATCCGAATAGCTTGTTTCATCTGTGATACTTGCAAATGCTGCTGCTAGCTGCGCAGCGGTTGCTCCTGATGAGCCGGCTGTAAAGGTAAGGCCGCCTAGTATGACGGTCTTGCCTGAAGCTACAGGAGCAAACTCTACCTTCGCTGTCTCCGTGCTGGAAGCAGTTCCTTTTGAGGTGTTGATTGTATTTAAGCCGCTGTAGGTCACGGCATTGTCGGAACCAGTCTCGGTTCCCTGGATCTTAAGAGACCAGTTGGTTCCTGCAGCATCCATTTGTACTACGCTAGCTTGAAAATTTGCACCTAAGGAATTAATCCATGCTGCCAAGTCTTTGATCGACGAGCTTGAATTTAGACCTGAACTTAGCGTTGTGCTGTTATAGCTATTGCCACCCACTGAAATTGTAAAACCGCCCGACCCTATACCAGCAACTGATGTTTCAGAAGAGTAGCCCGACAAACTAAAAAAACTCTGTGTGGCAACACTGTTTACAGTTATAGAGTGACTGCCCTTTGCTGCTCCATTAACTACACTCGCTGTCAGTACGGTGGCATCAGAATTTGTTACTGACGCAGTATTGAAGGTGGGGCCATATTGAAATGTCTTTATGGCATCTTGGAAAGTTGCCATCTTACTTTTAATTATTCCCAAGTCACTAATGACCGCGCTTTGGTTACTTAATTTTGCTTTAATTGCATCAAGTGGCTTACTTTCGTAAGTCATTAATTGGCTAACAATTCCCGCTACATCAATCGCGTTAGTTGCCCCGCTTGTGTTTGAACTGGTGGACGATACTGCCATAAATGCCCCAAATTAATAATATTCCACTTACAATAAAAGCAAAAAACATGCCAATCTCAATGATTGGCATGCAGTAATGCCATAATTTAGGCCTTTTGATTAACTAGGGCGCTATTAATATGTGCTAATGACTGGGCAATTCTTAAAAGTTCTTCAGATGGCAACTGGCGGATAACTTCGCCAGTGTCTGGATTGGTGACGCGTACTACATGATACCCAGTGGCACTGTCTACTGAGAAATTCAGATTGCGCCCCATAGACTGAACAAAGCTTTGAATTTGTTGCGCTGCTTTTGCTACCACCTCACGCGTAGGCGCCGAGGTTTCGCTTACTGTTGATGGCTTAATTTCCAAGCTTGCCACAGCAGCCACGACTTCAGCATCGCCTCGAACCATTTTTTGTGCAGCAGCACCTGAACCGCTCATTGTTGCAGGAGTACCACTTGGGGCTTGGCTTTGAGATAGTCCAATATTTGTTAATGTATTCATCATATTCCCTCAACTTATTACTGGATTACTTAGCTTAGTTGACGATCAACTAAGCTAAGTAAATATTAGCCGCCTTACTTCAACAATGACAAAATCACGTTTGGCATCTGATTAGCTTGAGCTAGCATAGCTGTTGCAGCCTGTTGCATGATCTGACCCTTGGTTAATTTCGCCGTTTCAGCGGCAAAGTCAGTATCAATAATTGCAGAACGTGAATTTTGGGTATTAACACTCTGAGTTCCTAGGTTCGCAATAATGTAGCCCAAACGATTCATCTGTGAACCAATCTCTGCGCGTTGCTCAGAAATGTAATCTAGGGCAGCATCAATGGATGCTTCAACTGATTTAAATGCAGACTGCCAAGTAGCAGTACTATCAGTAGCCTGTAGTCCAGCTAGATAATCAATACCCGTTCCAAGGGTTGTCATTTCACTTGAAGAACCGCTCGAATCGGTCCGGACATTCGCAGTATCTATTGTGATGTATGAGCTACTAGTTGCACCACTCTGAAACTCTAGCGCATTTGAACCGGAGCCTGTGATCACTAATTGACCAGTGTCATCGCCATTACCACCATCCCATGTAAATCCATTATCAAGCGCTGCTAGCCAATCCACGACATTTGCTGCAGTTGTCGCTTGAAAAGGATTCAAAGTTATTGAAAGCCCAAATCCAATATCTACAGTGGTTGATTTACCAGCATAATCAAACCAAGCGTCTTGAAACTCGACGACAGAAGTCTGATCAGTTCCCCATTCGTCTGTATAGGTTGTAGTTAACTCTCCAGCGCCGTCAGACGTAAACGTGTAGGTCCCCGCACCATACTGGGCCTTTGATATATCGATATTTGTTATCTTAACATTAGTTCCGTCGTCTTCATCGGCTTCAGTTCCGATTTGCATACCATCTAAGTCATGGGCGATATCAGAACCTAAAACTTTAGTTTGAGCAGCAGCAACTGTGGTCGTGATATGAAGCTTGATTCCAAAGTTTGAGAATTCTAAGGTCTGAGTGACATCTCCACCGGCTCCACCATTATCATCTTCCACATCATTGACAGTAACGGTCTGGCTTGCACCAAAAACCTTATCTTCACCATTGGCTACATTCCAATCAGATACCGCAGACAATGTAATGCTGTTGCCATCACCACCGTATGTGAATGTATAGGTAATACCGCCCATCTGTCTATACTCATCACTATTCTTGTTATACATAATTTCAATATTGGCAGTGGAAGTGGTTATGGTTCCGTCTCCAGAAAAATCGCCATCAAGGGCTGTGTCAGAATCTAAATCAATAAGGGTTCCAGTAACGTTAGCTGCACCACTAGCCCAGTCATACGCGACACCACTACTTAAATAAACACCAGCTTCGACATCGCTTAACTTGCGATCTACACCGGTTTGGCTGGCCAATAAATTAATGCCGTTGAATTTTGTTCTCTCAGCAGTTTTATTAATCTCAGAATTGAGATGGACTGATTCGGTCTTAATATTAGACCGTTGGGTTCCAGACAAAGAGCTATCGTATCCCTGGACAGACAGTTGCTTTAAACGAAGCAACATGTCTTGGATGGTAGAGAGGGATGAGTCTGCCGTTTGCAACAAGTTCGTTGCATCGTTTAGATTACGCACGGCTTGGTTCAAACCATTAATTTGACCCTGCATATTTTGTGCAATCGATAGGCCGGCAGCATCATCACGTGCGCTATTGATACGCAAACCAGAAGACAATCTTTGTACGGACTGTGCCAACGCTCCTTGAGCATTTGTAAGATTATTTTGAGCATATAAAGATGCTAAGTTTGTGTTAATTACAGTAGCCATTTGATAACTCCTTAACTTGTTTTAGAGGGAACAATTCAGGGATTGCTCCCCTACATTTACATTTACGGCAGCCTTTGCCAGATTGTTTAGAACAATTTGATTCGATTGCCTAAGCGCGATGTCAGAAAAGTCGATAACTCATTGTTTTATTTGATTTTTTATTCAGACAAAGTGCTAAGTTTTAACCTGATCTGACAGCGCAAAAGTCTCTCCAATTAGCCAATTTATATGGGTTTGCATAAGGAGGTTTAGTTATTTAAGCTCTCGGTTCGAGCATTGAGATCTGTTGCTATGCCAAGAGTTCACCGATACCCTGGGACAATCTGCGCTCTTGGGTGGAGGAATCAACCGGCGCCTCTTCGTTTGTATTACTAGGTGCCAAGGAAGTGAGGCTATGAGAGCTTACATTTTTTGAGAATCAAGCTTTTCCTTGAGCGGTTTTGGGTACGCCAGATCCTTTTACCTGCCTCATAGCCCCTTCTTAAGGCCTCTATAAAGTCACTTTATATAGAAAGTTTGCACTTATAAAAAACCTAGTTCATTGAATTCATTACGAAAAATATAGTTCATTCGCAAAAAATTGATTTTCCAATGCTCTCCCTGCTTTAGGGTGTGTCGATGAACTCAATGCCCACGAGTTTTTTAATTCCTCATGTGTAGTTGGTCATGAAATGCTTTTTTAAGAGAATTTCGCTTGCAGATGGTTAATTAGGGCGATGGTTTAATCGTCCGTTTTCACTACCAAATTGGGCTTTAAACGCTTTTACTTAGCAATTTCCCTAACAAAATTACTATCTTGTCGGCAAATATTGCCTAAGTTGTTTACATTTTGCCGGCATGTGGGTATATTTAGGGCAAATTTTGCATTTATTGCTAGATTTAGTACTTTTTTTGTTTTTTTGGGTCTGTTTATTGAATAATTTAAGGGTAAATACCTATATTTTATGAATATATTGGGTATAGAAACAGCAAAGCTACCAAGTCCATCTGCCCAGGGCGCTATACCCATCCTCGTTTTACTCGTCTTAGTCATGATGCTGGTGCCATTACCAGCTGTTTTGTTAGACGTTCTCTTTACCTTCAATATTGCCTTATCGATCATCGTTCTGTTTACGGCGATCAATATCAAGACCTTTAAAGACTTCGTTGCCTTCCCAACGGTTCTGCTGCTCACCACCCTCTTGCGCTTATCGTTAAACGTCGCATCAACCCGTGTGGTGTTGATGGATGGTCACGAAGGTACTGATGCAGCCGGTAAGGTGATCGAAGCATTTGGTGTGTTCTTAATTGGTGGCAACTTTGCTGTTGGTATCGTGATCTTTATTGTGATCACCATCATTAACTTTGTGGTAATCACCAAAGGCTCTGGACGTGTGGCGGAAGTATCCGCCCGTTTTGCCTTGGACTCGATGCCTGGTAAGCAAATGGCAATTGACGCGGATCTCAATGCTGGAATTATTCAGCAAAGCGAAGCGAAGGCGCGGCGTGCCGATGTAGCGCAAGAAGCCGACTTCTTTGGCTCGATGGACGGTGCCTCGAAGTTTGTGCGCGGGGATGCGATTGCCGGCATCATGATTTTGGTAATCAATCTTGTGGGCGGTGTCATGGTTGGTGTACTCCAACACGACATGGCCTTTGGTAAAGCGCTCTCAGTATTTGCTTCGCTCACCATTGGTGATGGCTTGGTGGCACAGATTCCTGCGCTCATCATCTCGACTGCTGCTGGTATCTTGGTAACGCGCGTTGCGACCGAAGATGATTTCTCGGGTCAGGTGTCCAAACAGTTTCAGGCTAATAGCAATGCGCTAGCAGTCGTGGCTGGTGTACTCGGTGTGCTAGGTGTGATCCCTGGCATGCCCCACTTTATCTTTATCGCCTTTGCGATCTTGTTTGGAGGGCTCGCGTATCTCGCGCATCAAAACACCATCAAGAAAGAAGCGGCGGCGGCAGTCGCCGCCAAGGCAGCACCCACCGGTAGTGAAGAGTTGGAGTGGAAAGACGTACCGATTGTGGAGCCTCTCTGCTTAGAGTTAGCCTATCGTTTAATACCGCTGGTGGATCGCGGCGATGAGAGTGACCTCATCAAACGTATTAAAGCGATCCGACGTAAGTTTGTAAGTGAAGTAGGTTTCTTAATCCCCTCGGTGCATATTCGGGATAACCTGCAACTACCTGCCGAGAACTACCGTGTCTTACTCTACGGTGCTGAAGTGGGTCGGGGTCAATGCTTACCCGATCGCCTCTTGGCGATTCAGCCAGCTGGCACCGATGTCATTAGCGGTATTGCTGTGAAGGATCCTACCTTTGGTATGCCTGCGGTGTGGATTGAACGCAATCAACGCGACGATGCGATTACCAAGGGCTGCACCGTGGTGGAACCAGCAGTGGTGCTGGCAACTCATCTGGATCATTTGAATCGTCAACACTCCAGCGAACTCCTGGGTCGTCAAGAAACCCAAGATCTCTTAGATCACTTCAAGATGAGCTATCCGAAGTTGGTAGAAGATGTGATTCCGAAGGTGGTCAGCGTTGCTAACTTACAGCGCATCTTGCAAATGCTCCTTGATGAGGATGTGCCGATCAAAGATCTGCGCACCATTATTGAAGTCGCAAGCGAGCATCCTGACAAACTGAGTAATCCGATCGAGGTGATGCCTTTCATTCGCTATGCTCTACGGCGCACGATTATCCAAGAGACCTTGGGCGAAGGTCCAAGCTTTCAGGTCCTAGGAATCCAACCCGAGTTTGAGCGCTTAATTGAGCAATCCATCGGTGCTGGTGCGGTCGCACCCGATGGCGTGATTGAGCCGTCTCTCGCTCGTCTTTTTGGCGAAGAGGTCATTAAGGGCGTTCAAGAAATGGAAGCCAATAATTTACCCCCCGTGATTGTGAGCGGGACCCGTACCCGCATGACCTTTGCCAAGATTGCCAAGCGGGTTTGCCCCCAAGCAATCGTTCTGGCCTTGGGCGAACTCCCTCCCAGCGCCAACCTGAGCTTTTACCGAGTAATATGTAGTCAGGCAGGCCAAACCAACTAAAATCCCTGTATAACGGAGTTCATATGGGTCCCCAAAAATTTACCGCCTTAAATACTGCAGAAGCCTTAAAAAAGGTGCGTCTGGAGATGGGTGCCGACGCCATGATTTTGTCGACGAGCGATACCAAAAATGGGGTGGAGATTGTTGCCATTACCCCTGAAGACTTAGCGAATCTTTCTTCGGCAGCTGACCCCATAAATAAAGTAAGTCGTCCACGGCAGCTCGACCCGGAAGTGGAGATCGCACCCACCTTTAGTAGCAATCCTCGCTTTGGTCGTGACCTAGGCAGTCGTGCTAGCCCAAAACCGGTCAACCTTGCCTCCAATGAAAACACGGGTGGCTTTAAGAAGGTCGAGTTTCCGAAGATCTCATCAACTAGCCTAAACTCCGACACCTTTAAACCAAGCTTCTTTGAGTCTTCTCAGCGAGTGCCTGCCAGTGAAGCCCGGTTTGTGGGAGACGGTGATAGTGATATTGCACCGCGTAGAAAACCAGTCAACGGAAACCATACTGAGTCAGCAGCGGCTCCCAAGAGCATTGCGGAGTTAGCCAACTCACCTCGAGTTGAGAAACTCCTCACTGAAATTAGTGAGGTGAAAAACTTATTGCAGTCGCATGTGGCCGGTAACTTCTGGGGTAACTTACAGCAAGAGAAGACCCATCTCACTGAGGTAATTAAGCACCTTCTCAATACCGGGTTTTCCCCACAGCTCTGTGCTGACATTACGCGCAAACTGCCAGAAACCTCTGATCTCTCCACTCTCTTGCAAAGTGCGCGCGATCAAATTAAAGAGATGGTCAAAACGGTGGATGCTTTTGCGATGT
>Ga0214917_10008275_pt1 | contig 10255 bp, 9 predicted proteins | sample LL_1208_BB_MetaG_FD_177983 | JGI IMG/M metagenome (GOLD analysis project Ga0214917, IMG submission 177983) | Freshwater microbial communities from Lake Lanier, Atlanta, Georgia, United States - LL_1208_BB | ecosystem: Environmental > Aquatic > Freshwater > Lake | place: USA: Georgia | collected...
TGTTTTATTGAAAAAAGGGTCTGATTTCAAGGAGATTGTTTAAAAACCGCATTTCCCTTGCTAGGGTGTGTCCCGTGTTGCTGAAAACAGTGAAAGTATTAGCAGTTATGGGAGCTTTAGCCTCCCTTTTTATTCTCCAGGATTTCATTAGGTTCGCTTTGGCTTGCCGGTCCTATGGCAAGCTTGCCCAAACTGAGCAAGCCCAGCTAAAACCCCTTCAACCCAATGAATCTGAGGCTTTAGTGGTGCTTACAGGGGATAGAGCTCGAATTCCTAGGGCTCTGGAGCTTCTTAAAAAACGGCCTCAAGCTTGGCTTCTCATCTCGGGAGTATCCAAGAAAACCTCTTTGGCCGAAGTGGTTTCTTACCAAAGCGGAGGGCTTACTGGAGATGCGAATCTTTGGGACCGGGTCATTCTGGATACCAATGCTACTTCTACTGTGGAAAACGCAGAAGAAACTGAAAAGATTTTAAAAGCAAAAAAAGCTCAACAGATGGTCCTGATTACTTCGGACTATCACATGGAAAGAGCTCTCCGGATTTTTAAACGCTGGGTGAGTGTGGATATTAAACCCTATGCAGTGAGCTCCGAATTAACCGGAGGTAACCCAGTCGATTGGCCTGCAGCTGTCGCAAAATTTCTCTTTGAGTATTGGAAGTGGGTTGCTTTTCGCTTCGACATTTACTGACTCAATAGGATCTTTAAGTAGCGAGAACTTGCCCCTTGCCGGGATAAAAGAAAGTCGTAGGATTTTGTTGAAAGAGCTTCCCTGGTCGATGGGGAAAGAAGTAGCTCAGTCAGTGTTTTTTCAAACTCCTGAGAATCCCTCACTACTTTCAATAATCCTTGCCGACTTAATTCTACTGCTTCTGAAGAATTAGAAATCTGGGGCCCAGTAATGACTGGACAAGCATAAGCAATCGGCTCGAGCACGTTGTGTACTCTTGCTTTAAAGCTCCCCCCCACAAAAACAACTGAGGCTACAGAATAGAGCTCAGCTAAGAGTCCCACTTGATCAATCAAAAGGGGAGAGTGGCTGTCAGGAGCTTTTAGCCAATGACTCCACCGCCGAACTGGGATGCCATTTTCCTTTAAAATCTCTTGCCAATGAAGGATCCGCTTTTCGCTAGGTTCATGGGGAACAATGACAATTCTCAGTTGAGGACAAGCTTCTTTTGCTGCCACTAGACCTGGTATCAACACTTTGAGATCCTGATCCCACAGACTGGCTCCAATCCAGAGTGGGTTCTTTCCAAAAAAAGATTTCCAAGGAGTGTCTTTTTGAAACTGACTTCTTCTTCCCAGAACCCTCTCAGAGCGAGGATCTCCCAAAGTTTCCACTAGGAAAGAAGAAGACGCTTCTTTGAGAAAATGAGCGGAGTGATCATCGACAGTGCCAATGAAGCGAAGTTTTTCCGCGAAAGGTCGGTAGAAGTTCCATCGTTTTTCAATTTTTTGTGAAAAATGAGCTGCAAAAAGGTAACAGGGAATTTGTCTTTTGCTGCATTGCCAGAGAATTTCGGGCCATATTTCTCGATTGATTGCTACAAATGCCGAGGGCTTTAGACAATCGATAAATGAACTCACTTTGAAAGGTAAATCGAACGGGCTAAAGTCCGCAAAGTCCCAAGGGATAAGCAAACTTGCTTTGTTTCTACGACTGATTTCGGAGGCAAGAGCTTTAGTAGCACTGGGCGAAAAGTAAGTGAGCACAATTCTGCAAGCTGGTTTAGCTTCTTTGAGCTTCTCTAAAATCGGTAAAGTTTGTTCGAATTCCCCCGCTGAAGAGAAGTGAAACCAGTATCGCTGGTCTGACTTATCCCAAGTGTCTCCCTTTTTTCTAAGGCGTGAAATCAGACCCCAGCGTTTGAAAAAACCCTCTCTTACTTTGCGAACGAAAGGAATTAAAAAAATAATTCCTAAAAGAAAAAAACAATAGCCCACACGATAAATAAAAATCATGGGGAACTGTCCTGGTTAAGCTCTCGCAAGAGCGCTTTCGTAGTTGCTGCCACTTTCTCTGGAGTCGTGAGCTCTAAGCACAAACGTTTGCTTCGCAGACAAGGAGCTTCTCCATTCTTGGAGCAAGGACGGCACCACAAATCATGCTCCAGAATGCGGCTTTTAGGGTGATAAGGCATACAACCCATATCCGCATTGGTGGGTCCAAAGATAAGCACATTGGGGATACCCAATGCGTCTGCTACGTGCATGAGTCCAGTGTCATTAGAAACGCAGCATTTTACCTGTTCGAAAATCTGAAACACTTCCAGAAGACTCAATTTTCCTTGGGTGTTAACTACTCTGGAGGGGGGAAGCCCCTTTACAAGCTCTTGGCAAAACTGATCGGCAGGACCTCCGAACACAAGAAACTTTTCTTTTGTTTCGGCCAAGAGAAGTTCTAAGGTCTTTCTGAAGTTTTCAGGAGCCCATCTCTTACCTGGCCACTGGGCAGAGGGAATAATCCCTACCCATTTATCAGGAGAAGAATCGATTTTCAGCTTCTGCAAAACAGCAGAGCAGTCTTTCGTTTCAGGGAAAACTTCTGGCCCCAAACCATCATAGTGGACCCCGAATAAGTTTAGAGGTTCGATATAACGCTCAAGCATTCTTTTCGAGCCTCTAATCAAACTCTTCCATTTAAAAGTCAGAGCAAGAGCTCGACGCAAATAAGGCTTGTGAAAATATGCTTTGTGCTCAGCTTTCAGAAAAGGCATGAGAAAGAAAGTTCGAAGACTTCGGTGCGCATCATAAATCAAATCATAGCGCTGGCGATTAATCTCTTTTCTCAATCGAATCAGTCCTCCCAGGCCTTCATTTCGGTGAACTGAGAGTTTTCTGTCTAAATGAGGGTTGTGACGGATGAGATCAAAGAAGTCCGAGCGAACGACCATGTCAATTTGGGCAAGCGGATAAGTCTTTCGAAGGCATCGGATCATGGCTGTGGCCATTACGATGTCGCCTAAGCTACTAAAGCGAAGGATGAGTATTTTTCTTACATCTCTTTGGGGCACGAGATACCTAAGAGCTGAAGTCCATTTTCAATCACAGCTTGTGTGGCTTTTACTAAATGAAGTCGGAGGTCTCTTACAGATTGCTCGGTGGCCTGGAGCACAGGGTGCTTGTAGTAGAAACGATTAAAAGCCTTAGCAACGTCCACTAAATAATGAGTGAGATGATAGGGTTCGTTATCGTGGACAATGTTGTGCAAAGTGGAACGATATTTAGATAGAAGCAGAATCAGTGCTTCTTCTTCTTGAGAGAAAGTGTAACCGCTAGAATCGGGAACTTCTTTTCCTAAGGAAGCTTTTCCTGCTGCTTTTACGAGCAAAGACCGACAGCGAACTGCAGAATACTGAACGTAGGGAGCTGTTTCTCCTTCAAAAGAGAGGATAGTTTTCCAATCAAATTCCATGTCCCTTGTTCTATGAGTGGAAAGTTCACTAAAGATAATGGCGCCTACCCCAACCATTTCCGCTACGGCTTCTTTCTCAGGAAGATCCGGGTTCTTCTGGGTGCACTCCGCCAGAGCTAAAGCTTTAGCTTCGTTGAGAAGGTCATCTAAAAGAATGACTCTTCCTTCCCGGGTAGACATTTTTTCGGCGCCAAAAAGAACAGTTCCAAAAGAGAGGTGTTCACAATTCTTAGCCCAGCTAAAACCCATCTTGTCCAAAATCCCAAACAACTGTTGAAAATGCAGCCGTTGTTGTTCGGAAACGACATAGTAGTGTTTATGGAAATTAAAGCGTTGCTGGCGATCAATTGCTCCAGCTATGTCACGAGTTAAGTAGAGAGTGGTGCCGTCTTTTTTCTGAATGAGGGCGGGAGTGGAGATTCCAGGAATTTCCACAATCCAAGCTCCTTCGCTCAATCGAGCTTGAGTTTTTTCTTTGACTTGTTCGAGAGTTGAATTGATGTGAGAAATGTAGTGGCTTTCTCCTTCTACAAAATCAAACTCTACGTTCATTCTTTTTAGAGTGAGATTCATCGCGATAGTGGAAATCTCACGGATTTTCTTCCAGAGATCCATTACGTCTTTGTCACCGCTTTCCATTCTCTGCAGGCAAACAGAAGCTTTTTCCAAGTATTCTGGGTGCGACTCCACTTCTTTGTGAAACTTCACATAAATTTGAAGTAAGTGATCCATGGAAGACTGCAATTGGTCTGGGTTGAGCAGGTCCTTATTTCCCCAGAGCTCAAAAGCTGCAACTAAACGAGCAAACTGTGTGCCCCAGTCACCAATGAAGTTGATGCGAATAATCTCGTATCCTAGACGACGGTAAATATTAGCTAGAACGTTCCCGATGAGCGTCGAGCGAATGTGCTGAAACCCAAGCCTTTTTGCAATGTTGGGGGAGCAGTATTCTAAAACTACTCTTTTCTTATCGCCCGAATTATCAGAACCATAGGCTTCCCCTTGTTTATTCAGTTCCGCTAAAGTGCTCTGAAAAAGAACAGACGGATTGATTTTAAAGTTTAAGTAAGGTCCAGCAGCAGTCACCGTTACTTGAGTATTTGTAACTTGAGCAGTTAGTTCTTGAGCCAACTTTCCAGCTGGCTTTCCTAAAAGCTTTCCGATCCTGAAACAAGGAAGTGCCAAGTGGCCCATTTGAAGTTGGGGAGGAGTGGTGAATTCAGGCAATAAACTGTCTACCGTAATTTCTGGGTGCTTTAGAACTCCACAAAGTTCTTGAGCCAGTTGTTTTTTCCAATCAAAAAAAGGCATTTAGAATGATCCTCGAAAAACGCCATATCTATCGGAAACTCTTACATTAAGCAAGCTTTGTCTGTTTCGCGGAACCTAGCCAGTTTCGGAGCAGTTTTTGAGCACTTTCTAAAGGGCCCTCGGGGTAAGGAAGCTGACAATTTACATAGGGACCGAGGCAAAAAAGGAAAGGGTGCCGAGTGTAAGGAGACAATAAACTCGACCGGTATCTCTCCCGAGAAAGGGACTGGTTTTCCGTAAGCTCAAAAGACTGGCCTTTGAGAAAGGGAAAAAGCCTCATCAGTGCCACCCATGCCTTTTCCGACCACTTATTGAGGTCAGAGAGCGAGTGGTCTGGTGGCAAGTCAATCCAAAGTCGGAGCTTTCTTTTGCCGGCTTGAACTTTCCCAGCTTCGAGGGTCCAGGCCTCATAAAGAGGATGAGGCAAGTGCTCCGATTCAATTAGCACCGAGAGGGGTTTTAGAGATTGATTCAGGTGTTGTTCAGAAACTGTGGCTTCTACCGGAACGGTCCAGGAGGGATTAAAAAGTTTCATTTCAGGATTAAAAAGCTCCAGTTCCGAAGAGAGAGCCTGAGTGAGCGTTTTCCAATCACTCAGCGAGCAATTGATAATCCATTTTTGAGAGCGGATTGCGCCGAGGTGTTTGAAAACTAAAGTGAGGCTTTTATCTGAGTTGATTTCAGCGCTTTCAACCGATTGCCCCCCTTGAGGAACTGAGTAATGAGTGACCTGACGAGATAAAGAACGAGAGGGGTCCCAGTAAGCGTAGGTAAGGGGCAAAGCCTGGTCTTGTAAGAAGGGCTCAGCAGTGATGCTTTGGGTCCGGCTTAAACTTTTCCAAAGGCATTGTAACAACACTTCTCTTCGGGGGTTCTCCTGAAAAAATCGAGGCTCAGTCGAATGTGTCCCTGCAGAAGAAATAAATTCAATAAAATCTTCCGGAGCAGAATCAAGGATGGAAAAACGATTAGCGATTGAAGTGAGAAGCGGGAGGGGGGAGGATTGTTCTTGTAGCGGAATCCAGGCAACAGAAGCTCCTGAGGATAATTTCGCATATTGCTCGGCTAGCCACAGGCCGGCCGGTTCATTGCCGAGAATGACCAAATCAAAATTAAGCTGCTTCACTTGCCAATACCTCTTGAGACTAAGAAGATATATCAAAGGGGTAATAAGATGAAACATGAAAGACGATTGTTTGTTTTAGGCTTGTTTTTTTGTTTAGTAATTTGTGTTTCTGGGCAAGCTTCTGCTTTCAAGGAAAATGCTACTTATCTTTTGCCTTTAAACTGCTCCGAACTGCTTCCGGACAACACGACTTTCTTGAGTTATTTTGAAGCTGTCGGAAGAGGACAAGTCATTTCAGATAAAGCTTTATCGAGGAAAATATTCCGGGTTCTGGCTTTGCGAGAGAAACTCAACTCTACTCCAGATCTCTTTCAAGGCACTAACCCCATTGATGTGTTGATTCGAAAAACGCTCTGCTATTACCGACAGCAAAAGGATGCCCTTCAAGTAGTCACTTATTACGATCCCAAAATGGTGAGTTATTTGAAGGAAAACATGAAAGACCTAGAAGCAAAGGTAGACTCGGCAATTTTTAATTGTCAGTTTCAGCAGGAGACAAAAGAGGCTCTAGAAAAGCGAGCAAAGAAAAATGAAGCTCTTGTTCAGGATTATATGAAAGAGGCACAGAAATCCGCCAATCAATCTTTTGAAAAAATTACAAAAGAAGCCGCTCGCAAGGCAAAGGTAAATTAATGGCTCGGTTAAGCTGGGAAAAAGTACTTCAGGATCTTTGCTTTGGAGCGGGCGATGTCTTGATGCGCTATTTTGGCCGGAGGCATCAAATCGAAGAAAAACCAGGTGCCGGAATAGTAACTGAAGCTGACAAAGCTGCCGAGAGTCATATTCTCAAGCAAATTTTCAAGAAATTCCCTGAAAGTTCGATAATTACTGAAGAGACTGGAGAGTATGATGGGGCATCCCCTCTGCTCTGGGTGGTTGATCCGCTAGACGGCACAAGTAATTATGCGCATGGATTTCCCTGGTTTTGTGTGTCGATTGGAATTTACGAAGGGAAGAATCCATTAGCAGGTGGCATCTACCATCCGGTGCTTAAGGAATTTTATTTCGCTGAGAAAGGGAAAGGGAGCTATCTGAACGGCAAGCGAATCAGTGTTTCGGCTTGCAACCAGCTCAGTCGGGCACTTTTAGGAACTGGATTTTATTATTCGAAGAAAAAGCAGTTAGCTCAGGAAATTAAGATTTTTCAGAAAATGAATGAAGTTTCCCAAGCCGTTAGACGCCCTGGGAGTGCTGCATTAGATCTGGCGTCAGTCGCTTGTGGGAGGTTCGATGGATTTTGGGAGAGGGGTCTTTCTAGTTGGGATGTGGCTGCAGGAATTTTAATCGTTGAAGAAGCAGGTGGGAAAATAAGCAATTATGCGGGTGGAACGACTGATATGTTTTCCCGGGAAATCGTAGCAAGTAACAAAAAAGTGCACAAAGAACTCATTAAAGTCATCGCAAACTAGGTCATTTAAAGTCTTAGGGGATCATGAACGAGCAATTACAAAAACAGTGGATTGTTCTTCTAAATAAAACTCCTCGCGGACCTTTTAGCGCTTCGGAAATCCACTCTCTGATTTCTCAAAAAGTAATTCGGCACAACGATGTTGCTTATCTAGTACCCGAAGACAATAACAGCGAAAGAGCTTCCTGGAAGTTTTTATGGCAATTTGACGAGTTTGATAGCCGCAAAAATGAGAAAAACAATCCTCCTCCAGCCGCTGTTTTAGAAAAACGCACTTCTAAGACCGAAGCTGAAATTGTGGCTCAATTAGCTGAGCAAGTGCCTTTGGACCTTCAAAGTATCAGAGCGGAAGATCTCATCGTTCGAACAGCTTCACCTGTTCGTCGTGAAGTAGCCCCACAAAGAGAAAGCAAGCCAAGAGAAGTTGCCTCATTTTCTCAAAAATTTGAAAGGCCGTCGATTGCTTCGGGGAGTATCTCTGCTTTATTTGCATTGGTAGCTTTTGTCAGCTTAGGGTGGCTCGGATACGGAAAATATAAAGATTGGACCGCTGATCCCAGCCGAGAGGTTTCTAGTAGTAGTGATTCTAAGGAAAAGGGCACCAAGAAAGCTATGGCTCCGGTTGAAAAAGGAGCACCCCGCGCCCGCAATCAAGCTGCAATGAGACCCCCAGACCCAGTAAAGCCAATCGCTCCTCCCCAAGCAAGAGACCGGGGAGAAATCCATCAGGAAGAGCGGCGAAGATTACATCAAGAGGAATTGAGAAGAGAAGCTGAAGAAAGGGAGAGGGCTGCGCAGCAAGAAGAAAAAGAGCCCGAAGTCAGTGAAGAAGATTCCGGAGAAGAGTCTGGAAGCAAAAGAAAAAAACCAACGAGAAATACTGCTGACGAAGAAAGCACTGGCATTGAAGGGGAGGTATCCCCAACCGTTGAAAACCCCTCGTCTGGTTCTGGTGAAGAACAGCCCCCTGCTAGCTGGTTAGAAGAATAAAACTCTCCCTCTTGCGAAACTTCCTAATTCTAGGTACTTCCTAGACTCTGTGAAACTTGAAACTATCTTTCATAAAGAGTGGACCCATTTAACCAAGAAAGCAAAGCAGCCCCTCCGAGTAGTAGTGGGTGTTTCGGGGGGAGTGGATTCGATTGTATTGCTTTCTTTAGTTTTGAAAGAAGTTCCACCTTCTCGAGTAATTGTCGCTCATTTTGACCATCAAGTAAGATCCAATAGCTCAGCTGATTCAAGTTGGGTAAAAAAAACGGCAGAGGCTTTGGGAGTATCAGAAGTTATTATCGGAAAAAGAAAAGGGAAGGGAACGTCTGAAGCTGAGCTCCGGAAAGAAAGATATTTTTTTCTAAAAAAGGTTCAAACACAGTCGCGAGCTGACTTTCTTGTGGTAGGGCATCACCTACAAGATCAATTAGAAACTCTTCTCATGAGATTATTGAGAGGAACCGGAGCTGCTGGATTAGGAGGGATTTCCGCGAAGAATGGAAGCCTTTTAAGACCTCTTCTCAAAACATCCAAAGAACAAATCCTCTTTTATGCTCAACAAAAGCACCTCACTTTTTGCGAAGACGAGACAAATCAGGATGTGCGGTATTTCCGGAATCTTGTTCGGAAAGAGTTGGTTCCTGTTTTCTTACGATTGAGTGAGAAGCATGGTGGGGCAGAAAAAGCTCTTCGCCGAATTAATTCACTTGCTGAGGAACTTCAGGAAGCAAACAGGGAAAACCGAAAGAGAGCTAAAAAGTGGCTTGAGACTGAATTACACCAGACTCCTTTTTGGATTCGATTTTCGAGAAATGCTTGGAAAAAAGAAAGTCGAGGAGTTCAGACCTCGATAGCCAATCAGCTGTGGGTTGAACTCACAGGAGAGAGTTTGGAGAGAGAGGAGCTTCGTCAGCTTCGACAAGCCATTCTTAATCAGAGGAAAAGCGTACTGTCTGGCAAAGTGGAAGTAATCGCTTCCTGTGAACAGGTTTATTTGCAGACCCCGTCGCATAAGACTCAACTTCAAAAAGCAAAAGACCAGAAGGATCTCCTTTCCTTTTTTATCCCCCAAGCAAAGAGGAAACAACTCTGCCAAAAATGGAAAAAAGAAGAAGTAGAGCTTCGATTTTTAAAGCCTGGAGATCGCTACAAAGGGAAGAAAATGAAGCGTCATTTATTGGCTCATCGCGTTCCTTTCCCCGAAAGAGAACTGCTGCCAGTCGTGGCCAGATGCAAATCTTCTGAAATCCTTTGGTATTTTCCTCTCAAAGGTCCTTATCGGAAGTGTTTCTCCGTTCCCTGGTCTTCTTTTAGCGAAACATCTATTTAGATTCTGTCTCGTCGTGCCAAAAATGAATAAAACAACATAAGGTTTCCTGCCTGTTTTTCCGATAAAGCTCATACGTAAACCTTTACTAGAGAGCGTATGAAATCTTCACAAAAGACAGTATTTGCGTGGTTAGTTTTGGTAATGATGACTGTAGTTCTTCTGCAGACAGCCAGAGTGAATCCAATGGAAAAGAAAATTTCTTTTCCTGAATTCATTGAAGCAGTGAAGAAAAATCAAGTAGACAAAGTCACTTACAAAGAGCGTGGTCGAATCAGCGGGCAGTTCAAATCAGAGCATGAGAACGGAATTTATTTCGAAACAGTAGGGGATACCTCTTCTGAGTTTTACACAAAACTTTTAAGCGAACACAATCTTACTCCAAACTATGAAATCGAAGCTGGAAACACGCTGTTAGTACAGCTCTTGATTAGTTGGGGTCCCATGTTGGTACTAGGAGTATTGCTGCTCTTCTTCCTCAAGCAAATTCAAGCCAGTGGCGGTAAAGCTATGTCCTTTGGGCGTTCTCGAGCGAAGCTTCATGCAGATGGAAATACTCGAGTTCTGTTCCAGGATGTTGCGGGCTGCGATGAAGCAAAAGAAGAACTGAAAGAAATCGTAGATTTCTTGAAAGACCCTCGCAAGTTTACAAAATTGGGATGTCGCATTCCTAAAGG
>Ga0214917_10008277_pt1 | contig 10253 bp, 6 predicted proteins | sample LL_1208_BB_MetaG_FD_177983 | JGI IMG/M metagenome (GOLD analysis project Ga0214917, IMG submission 177983) | Freshwater microbial communities from Lake Lanier, Atlanta, Georgia, United States - LL_1208_BB | ecosystem: Environmental > Aquatic > Freshwater > Lake | place: USA: Georgia | collected...
CGGACCGTGTCGCTCCAGTAGTCGTAGTGGGCGAGTCGCCGCAGGCTCGCCTCGACGCCCCCGGCCACCACCGGCACCCCCGGAAACGCCTCCCGCGACCGTTGGCAGTAGGCGAGCGTGGCGCGGTCGGGCCGCCGGCCGATCTCACCGTTGGGCGAGTAGGCGTCGTCGTTCCGCACCTTCCGGTTGGCGGTGTAGTGGTTGATCATCGAGTCCATGTTGCCGGCGGACACGCCGAAGAACAGCCGCGGCCGGCCGAACTGCCGCCACGGCTCGCACGACTGCCAATCGGGCTGGGCGAGCACGGCCACACGGAAGCCGGCCGCCTCGAGGAGCCGGGCCAGCAGGCCGTTGGCGAAACTTGGGTGATCGACGTAGGCGTCGCCCGACACGAACACGACGTCCACCTCGTCCCAGCCGCGGGCGAGCATTTCCGCTCGCGAGGCGGGCAGCGGTGCCGCCGCCGCGACTGGCGGCGCATCCCGGTGCCCGGGGCGCGATGCGGGATCGGAACGGAGCGGAAGCGGCATGGATGGTCGTCGGCGGCTGACGAACGAGGCGTTGCTGTAGTGTAGCCGCGTGAAAATGGCGTCGCGGTGGGCTGGTATATTCGGCACAATCGGGTGTTCCGGCTCCGCATGTCTTCCTGCTTCCGTGTCGTGATCGCCGTGCTGGTCCTCGGGGCGGGCGTGGTCCGTTCAGCGGAGCCCCCTGCGCCCGAGCAGATCGCGGCGTGGATCGACCAGCTGGGCGCCGATCAATTCGCCCAGCGGGAGGCCGCCAGCCGCAGCCTCGCCGATACGGGCCACGCGGCCCTCGCACCGCTCGCGGCGGCGATCGGCCGCGACGACCTCGAGGTCGCCAGCCGGGCCGTGGAGATCGTCCGTGGATTCCTCGGCAGCGACGACGAGTCGCTCGCCCATGCGGCGGAGCAGATTCTGGAAACCGTCGCCGAGGGTCCAGACTCCTCGGTGGCCCAGTTCGCGGTCGGCACGCTCGACTTCCACCATCGGGGCATGGCGGAGGCGGCCCGCGAGAAACTCGAGTCGCTCGGTGCGGTGGTCACCGAGGGATTCCTGATGAGCGGCAGCCGCGGCCTCCAGGTGACGCTCAACGCCCGGTGGCGGGGCACCTCGACGGACCTGCGGCTCGTCTCGCGGCTGCGGGGTCTCCGGGGCGTGGGCGTGCTCGGCGTGCCGATCGACGCCGCCGGCGTCGCCGCCCTCGGCCGGTTGCGGGGGCTGGAATCGCTGCAGCTCTTCGGCACGGGAATCGGCGACGACGCGCTGGCCGCGCTCGCCGCCAAGTTGCCCGACACCCGGATCGACGCGCGCAGGGGGGGCAAACTCGGCGTTGGGGGCCAGCCGATGGCCGGGCCGTGCGTGATCACGCAGGTCGCGGAGGGATCGGCCGCCGCGAAGGCCGGCCTCCAGATCGGCGACGTCGTGGTGGCGATCGACGGCGGCCCGGTCGCCAACTTCGAGGCGCTTACCGAGCAGGTCGGCAGGCACGGGCCCGGCGAGACGATCAAGCTCGAGATCGAGCGGGCACTGCCCGGCGAGCCGGGGCAGCGGTTCACCCGGGAGGTGGCACTCGATGGCTGGGAGTGACGACATGAACGGAAACCCTCCCGACGGCCCGGCGCCGCTGGTCGACGTCCGCTGGCACGCCCACGCCGTGAGCCGGGCCGACCGTGAACAGGCCGCCGGCCACAAGGGCTGCGTGCTCTGGTTCACGGGGCTTTCCGGCTGCGGCAAGAGCACGCTCGCCAACGCCGTCGATCGCAAGCTCTTCGAACGCGGCTGCCGCACCTTCGTGCTCGACGGCGACAACGTGCGGCTGGGCCTCAACGCGGCGCCGGCCCTCCTCGAGCCGCGGCACGGCGCAGACTTCGCCCGCCGATTCGGCCTCGGATTCGGCCCGCAGGACCGCGAGGAAAACATCCGCCGCATCGGCGCCGTCGCGGAACTCTTCGCCCAGGCCGGCACGCTCACGCTCACGGCCTTCATCAGCCCCTACCGGCGCGACCGCGACGCCGTGCGGGCGATGCTCCCGCCCGGCGACTTCGTGGAGATCTACGTCAAGGCGCCGCTCGAGGTCTGCGAGGCCCGCGATCCGAAGGGCCTCTACAAGAAGGCCCGCGCCGGCGAGATCAAGGGCTTTACGGGCATCGACGACCCGTACGAAGAGCCGCTCGCGCCGGAACTCGTCGTCGACTCGGCGGCCCGCCGGCCGGACGACCTCGCCGCTGACGTCATCGCGTGGCTCGAACGCGCGGGCAAGATCACACCGCTGTAGCGACGGGCGGCCTTTCTCCATGCGTGCCGGCTCGGTGCTGGCCGTGCCCTCTCGCCGGACGCTCGCCTCGGCCCTCCCGGCCTCGGCTCTCTGCGTGTCTGCTTCGCTTCGGCACCCATGCCTGCGCTCGCTCCCACAGCCCGCTCGAGGGCAGCGGCCAGCCCCGAGCCTCCCCTGTTCCAGTTGAGGAGGCTTCGGGCTCCCCGTGTCCCGGGAGCCGGCGTACGCAGACAAGCGGAGCCAGGATGGCGAAGCGCCGTCGGAGTCGAGCGAGCGCAGGGCAGGATGCCCGCAGCGAGCGTCCGGCGATGGGACACGGGGGGCCCGAAGCCGGTGCGATCTACTTCTTCGGCGCGATGAGTTCGACGATGTTGCCGTCGGGATCGCGGACGCAGGTCAGGAACAGACCCTTGGCGATGGTCTCGGGGATCGCCACCGGACTCTTGGCGAGCGGCTTGACGCCGATCTTTTCCAGGCGGGCGAGTGCGGCGTTCGTGTCGTCCACGATGATCGTGAGATAGCGGAAGCCGGTGTGGGAATGGATGAAATCGTTGTCGCCGGTGCGGGGCGTCGTGCCCTCCACGCTCATCAGCTTGAGCTTCGTGGCGGAGTCGCCTTCGCCGAGCACGAGCACGCGCACCGAGAGCGGCTTGCCGTCGGTGAGGCCGGCGCCGGCGGCCACGTCGGCCGGCACGGTGAAGCCGGGGAGTTCACGGAAGCCGATGCCGTCGACGTAGAACCGCACCGACTTCTCGACGTCGCTGACGACGGTGCCAAGGTCGATCGTCGTGCGAGGAAACGCGACCGGCTCGGCCGCGAAGACCGCGGTCAGCGACAGAACGGACGACAGGACGATCGAGAGTTGCAGCGGCCGGCGGGTCATGGCGAAACTCCTGCGGGGGATTCGTGCAGGAGCATACCGGCGTGACGCGCCCGGGCAACACCTCCGAGCGGCTCACGCGAAGATCGCGTCGACCGGCTTTCCCTTGCCGTCTTCGGTGGCGTAGAAGGGCCGGTTCTCGATCTCGTAGACCGTCTTCGGGCTGATCCCCATGGCCGTGAACAGCGTGGCGTGAAGGTCGGTGACCGTGACGGGATTCTCGACGGCCATGCAGGGCCGCTCGTCGGCGGTTCTGCCATGCACGAATCCGGGCTTCACGCCGCCGCCGAACAGCACCGCCGTCGAGCCGCCGGTGAAGTGGCGGTGCTGGCCGTAGTGTTCCGGCTTCTGGAGAAAATCCTTCGGTGAACTCGCCTGGTCGTTGGCCTTCGAGCCGGGCTGGCCTTCGGTGATCATGTCGCGGCTGAATTCGCTGGCGATCACCACGAGCGTGCGGTCGAGCAGGCCGCGGGCCTCGAGGTCACGAATCAGCGTGGCGATCGGCCGGTCGATCTCCTGGTGGAGTTTCGCCACCCGCTCGTGGCCGCGCTCGTGGGTGTCCCAGTGCACGAAGGGGATGTACTCCGTCGTCACCTCCACGTACCGGGCGCCCTGTTCCACGAGCCGCCTGGCCAGCAGGCAGCCACGGCCGAAGCGGCCGGTGTCGTATTGCTCCTGGACCTCCTTCGGCTCGAGCGTGATGTCGAACGCCTCCTTCTCCTTCGCACCGAGCAATCGATGCGCGTTCTCCAGGCTGCGGAGCATCGACTCCTGGTGGTAGTCGCTGGTGAAGGTCGAAGCGGGAGAGGCTTTCACCAGCCTCTTGAAATGCTCGTAGCGATTGGCGAACCGGCCTGGCTGCATGCCGCGGGGCGGCCGCACGGCCACGGCCGCCTGCTCCGGGTAGGGCAGGTTCATCGGGCCGAATTCGCTCCCGAAGAATCCGGCCGTCGTGAAGGCCTTGATCTCCTCGTTCTCGCCGATGCCCTCGAGCCGCTGGCCGATGTTCACGAATGCCGGCATCACCTGGTTTCGCGGGCCGAGCACGCGGCTCATCCACGCGCCGAGGTGCGGGCAGGCGACGGTCTGCGGGGGAACGTAGCCAGTGTGCCAGTGATACTGGTGGCGCGAGTGGAGGATGCTGCCGAGGTCCGGCTGCACGTGCGAACGGATGAGCGTGGCCCGATCGAGCACCTGCGCGATCTCCGGCAGACCATCGCAGATCTGCACGCCATCGATCGCCGTCGGGATCGATGGAAAGGTGCTGATCACGTCGGCGACCGCCAGCCCCGGTTCGAACGGCTTGTATTTCTTGGGGTCGAACGTGTCGGGGGCCGCCATGCCACCGGCCATCCAGAGCACGATGATGGCGTCGGCCTTGGCCGCGGGATGCACGATCGTGGCCGCACCGGTGCTCGCACGGGCCCGTGGCTCGGGCAGTGCCATCGTGGCGGTGGCCGCGGCGGCCAGGCTCTGGAGGAGTTCGCGTCGGGTCTTCATGGGGATCTGCCTCCGGGACACTCACCTGATCAATTGAAACTCGGGCAGCATCACGATCGCCCACAGGCAATCAGCGACGCTGTCAGCAGTGGGTTTTTCGCCCAGCAGATCGCGGGCGGCCGCGGCCTCCTCCGGCGTCGGTTTCCGGCTCAAGGCCGCCGCGTAAAGCCAGGAAGCGATCGCGTCGGCCGCAGGCCCATGGTCCCGGAGAATGGCGGCCCCGCCCCGGGAAAATTCGTCGGCCAGACTCTGCTCGTTGGCCAGTTGGATCGCCTCGAGCGTGGTCAGGTCGCTCGGCCGGCTCGTCACCACCTGGTCGCGGTTCGGCCGTCCCAAGGCGGCCATCAAGGCCGTGCCCTTCACGAGCGCCGCACGGACCATCGGCAGCGCGTCGGGCGCCAGGGCGTAGAGGAGTTTCGCGGCGAAGTCCGCCATGGCCGCATCCCACGTGCTTTGCGTCTTGACCACGGCTGCCGGAGCCCAGTCGGTCGGCTCCTTTCCCTTCTTGAACGTTCCCCGCCCGTCGGGCTGTGCCGCCGTCCACTGCCAAGAGTCGTCGGTGGCGACCGTGTGCGTAGTGCCGTCGGCCGTCTTCACCCGCAGTTCGACCCGGAGCGCCGCCGGCCCACCGGCGGTGCCGTTGGCAGCCGTGACGACGATCTCGTTGGGGCCTTTCCGCAGATCGGACGTCACGATCTCCATCACCGGCCGAGTCCAGTCGGCACTCTTCGCGGTGGGCTTTCCATTGATGAACACCGTCGCCTCGTTGTCGGCCGCGAACACGATGACGCCGTGGACAGCATCTGCCGGAAGCTCGAACGTCGTGCGGAAGGTCAGTTTCTCGCCGGGCGGCGAGGCAGCCAGGTCGTTCGACCAGATCCACGTGGCGGCGGGCTGCACGGCGGCGGCTCCCGGGGGCGGCTCGAATCGCAGCACCTCGGCATCGGTCTTTGGCGGTGCGGTGTTCGTCAGCTGCCACACCGCATCGGTGAACTGCTCGGCCGTCATCCGCCGGGGGAGCGGTCCGCGGAACACGTAGTCCGTGCCCTGGGCTTGGCCGGCGACGGCAGGCGTGGCGGCACCATACGTCTCGGACGTACAGATCGTCGCGAGGACGTGCTTGACGTCCCACTTCGAGGCGACGAGGTCGCCGGCGAGCGTGTCGAGGAGGTCTTCGCTCCACGGCGGCAGCCGCAGGCTGTCCACCGGATGCACGATGCCTCGGCCCATGAGCCGATGCCAGAGCCGGTTGACGAGGTTGCGCGAGAGCCAACCGTTGTCGGGAGTGGTCATGAGCGCGGCCAACTGCTCCAGCCGCCGCGACGGGGGAGCCTGGGGATCGACCTGGCCAAGCTCCTCGAAGAGCCAGGCCGGCGTGGCCGTCGTGCCGGTGGCCTTGTCGCAGCGATGCAGTTCGAGCGGCGCCGCCGACGCGATCGCCGCCAGGTCGTAGGTCTGCTTGAGCGTCCAGCGATCCACGAACGAATCGTGGCAGCTCGCGCACTTGAGGTTGATGCCGAGGAATGTCTGGCCGACGTTTTGTGCGAACTGGATCGGCACCGTTTGGCTGGCGTTCACGGTGCCGCGCCACACGATGCCTTCGATGAACCCGCGCGACTCGTCGGTGGGCGCGATCAGCTCGCGGACGAACTGGTCGAAGGGCTTGTTGTGCACGAGCGACCGATGGAGCCAAGCCGTGATCTGCCGGCGGCCTCCGGTGATGAACCCGGTGCCGGTGTAATCGTTGCGGAGCAGATCATTCCAGAAGGTCATCCAGTGTTCGGCGTAGGCGAACCGATCATCGAGGAGCCCGCGAACCAGTCGCGCACGCTTGTCGGAAGCCGAGTCGGCCACGAACGCCTCCACGCGCTCCGGATCGGGCAGGAGGCCGACCAGGTCGAGGCTCACGCGGCGAATGAACGCGCGGTCGTCGGCGCGGGGCGGCCGGGCGATGCCTTTGGCCTTCCAGTAGCCGTCGACGACGCGATCGACCGGATTCGTACGGCCTTCTTCCTCCGGAGGCAGTTCGATCGAGCGGAGCCGCAGCGGTGGTTCCCAGGTCGTGCGTTGGAAAGCGAATCCCTCTTCCCACGGCGCTTGTTCGGCAATCCACTGTTTGAACAGTTCGATCGCTTCGGGAGGCAGTGGAGGGCCCTCGCTCGGCATGCGGGAGTCGGGATCAGCGCTCGTGATCCGGGCGATGATCTCACTGCTCGCCGCGTCACCTTCGACGAACCCTGGCGTGCCTGAATCGCCGCCGGCGAGCAGATCCTCGCGCGTGTTCATCGAAAAGCCGCCCTGCTTGGCGTCGCCGGTGTGGCATTCGCCACAATACTTCTTCATGAGCGGCACGACGTCGTGCGCGAAGTCGATCGCCCATCCGAGTCTGGCGTTGACCGCGATCGAGACCGCCAGCGTGACGCGCACGATCACTGTCGCCCACGTCTTGAGCCACATGCCTCCGCTCAGGCTGCTACGTCGACGATTGATCATGCCATGATGCCCTTGACGACGTTCCCCGCGATCCCCGTGAGCCGCACATCGAGGCCCTGGAACTTGGTCGTCAGGCGGTGGTGGTCGATCCCGAGCAGGGCGAGGATCGTGGCGTGGAGGTCGTGGACGGCCACCACGTCGTCCACGGCCCGGTAGCCCAGTTCGTCGGTCGCGCCCCACGTGGTGCCCGGTTTGATGCCGCCGCCGGCGAGGAACACGCTGAAGGAGAGGATGTGGTGGTCGCGGCCGCTGCCCTGGCCCATCGGCGTGCGGCCGAACTCGCCGCCCCAGAGTACGAGCGTGTCGTCGAGCAAGCCGCGGCGGGCGAGGTCCTCGATGAGGCCCGCGGAGGCTTTGTCGACGGCGGCTGACGCATCCTTCATGCCCTCCTCGATGCCGCCGTGGTGGTCCCAATTGCGATGGTAGAGCTGGATCATGCGGACGCCGCGCTCGGCGAGCCGCCGGGCGAGCAGGCAATTCGAGGCGAACGAGCCGTCGCCCGGCTGCTTGACGCCATAGAGATCGAGCGTCTCCTGGGTCTCACCGGTGAAGTCGGTGAGCTCGGGTACGCTCGCCTGCATCCGGAAGGCCATTTCATACTGGGCGATCCGCGTGGCGATTTCCGGGTCGTTTTGCTCGGCGGCGAGAAAACCGTTGAGACGGCCGATCTCCTCGACGACCTGCCGCTGCGTGCTCTGGCAGACGCCTTCGGGATTGCCGATGTAGTGGACGGCGTCTCCCTTCGATTGGAAGAGAATCCCCTGGAAGCGGCTCGGCAGCACGCCGCTCGACCACTGCCGGGCCGAGATCGGCTGCTGGCCCGTCTTGCCGGCCGACGTGAGCACGATGAACCCGGGCAGCTCCTGCGTGGCCGATCCGAGGCCGTAGAGCAGCCATGAGCCCATGCTCGGCCGGCCCTTGATGATCGACCCTGTGTTCATGAAGGCGTGGGCCGTGTCGTGGTTGATCTGCTCGGTCTGCATCGAGCGGATCACGCACAGCCTGTCGGCCTGCCGGGCGATGTGCGGAAAAAGGTCGCTCACCTCGATGCCCGACTCGCCGTGCTTCTTGAACCCGACGAACGAGCCCCGGGCCTTGAGGACGGTGTTCTGCAACTGGGCGAGCTGCTGGCCCTTCGTGAACGACTCGGGAAACTCCTTGCCGTCGAGCTCCTGGAGCGCTGGCTTCCAGTCGAACGATTCGAACTGGGAAGGCCCGCCCGCCATGCACAGGAAGATCACCCGCTTGGCCTTCACCGGGAAGTGCGGGGCCGCGAGTGCACCGGTCCAGTCTTCCGGCTTCGGCAGGCCGGCGGGCTTCGCCGCCGCCGCCAGCGACTCGTGGCCCAGCATCGCCAAGGCGATGCCGCCGAGGCCGTAGGTGTTTTGGCGGAGAAAACTCCGGCGGGCGATCGAGATGGGGTCGAGTGGAGTCATGGTTCGTGCTTTTTCGTGGTTCGCCGGCTCGGGGACGGCAAAAGTCTCGTCGCGTGGGCCGCGGCGGCCCAATGCTCCTCGAGCGTTCGCCGACCCCCTCGCCTCCTTCGTTTGTCGTGCCGGATCAGGTTTCGCAAGGTCCAGAACGTTTCAATATCTCGTGATCACTTCCTGCGTGTTCAAAAGCACGCGGGCGAGTTGCGTCCAGGCCGCGTGTTCGACCGGGTCGAGTGTGGGGCGGGGGGCGAGGCCGATGGCGAGCGACTTCTCGGCATCGGCCGGAGCGGCCTTGAAGGCCTCGCGCTGGGTGCCGAGGAAGCCCACGAGCGAGGCCAGTTCCTGCTCGCGCGGTTCGCGGTTGACGGCCTGTCGATAGGCGAGGCGGATCCGGGCCGTGTCGTCACCCACCGACGCATCCTCGAGAAGTCGGGCCGCGAACACCCGCGCCGCCTCGACGAAGATCGGGTCGTTGAGCAGCGTCAGCGCCTGCTGCGGCGTGTTGCTGCCGTTTCTGGCGGCGGCACACTCGTCGCGGGCGGGTGCGTCGAAGTTGGCGAGCATCGGATGGAGGAACGTCCGCTGCCAGTGCATGTAGAGGCTGCGGCGCCATTGGCGGCCGTCAGTGTCGGCCACGTAGTCGCGATTCGGGAACTGCAGCGAGGCGTAGTAGCCGGCCGGCTGATACGGCTTCACACTTGGGCCGCCGAGATCGTCGAGGTCGAGAAGGCCGGCGATCGCCAGGGCGTTGTCGCGGACGAATTCCGCTTCCAGCCGGCGCGGGTTCTGCGAGGCGAGCAGTCGGTTGGCCGGATCGACGGCCAGCGCCGCCGGTACGAGCGAGCTCGACTGCCGATACGTGCGGCTGGTCACGATCAGCCGGATCATGTGATTCATGTCCCAGCCCGACTCGCGGAACTCACAGGCCAGCCAGTCGAGGAGCTCCGGATGCGTGGGCAGTTCGCCCTGCGAGCCGAGATCATCGACGACGGCGCTGAGCCCCGTACCGAAGAACAGCGCCCAGAGCCGGTTCATCACCGCGCGGGGTGTGAGCGGATTGGCGTCCGACACGAGCCAGTTGGCGAGATCGAGCCGCGTGAGCCGTTTCGCGTCGGTGCTTTCGAGCCGGGCGGGCAGGAATGACGGGGTGGCTGGGAGGACCACCAGACCGGTTTCGTCCTGCCAGTTGCCGCGTGGCAGCACGCGTACCGGCAGCGGCGCGGCGGCAGCCTGCGTGACCATCGTCCAGGTCTTGCCGTCGAACAGACCGCGGACCTGCGCCGCGAGCGTCCGGACGGCGTCATACGCGGCTGGGTCGTGGGCGGTGGACAGCAGGAACAGCGAGGCGGCGCGGTGCGCCTGCTCCGGCGAGCGTGCCGAGACAGGCGTCGTGATCGTGGCCAAGTCGTCGGCTCCGGCGACGTCCTTCGGGTCGAGAGCCCCGAACGGGCTGGCCGAGAGACGCACCGGAATCCTCCCGTCGCCACTGACGGTCGCCACGAGCCGGTCGCCGGGCTGGATCACGAGCGGATCGACGAGCCACACCGCCCGCGGACGTGCAGTATCTTCAAGCTCGAACGGCAGCCGCCATTCGCGATCGACCCCGGGCACCTCGACCCCCGAGACGTAGACGGGCCGGCGGTCGGTGG
>Ga0214917_10008278_pt1 | contig 10252 bp, 16 predicted proteins | sample LL_1208_BB_MetaG_FD_177983 | JGI IMG/M metagenome (GOLD analysis project Ga0214917, IMG submission 177983) | Freshwater microbial communities from Lake Lanier, Atlanta, Georgia, United States - LL_1208_BB | ecosystem: Environmental > Aquatic > Freshwater > Lake | place: USA: Georgia | collected...
AATTAAGTACAGCAAGTGTTACCTGGCCAATATCAGGTGCAATAACAAAAGCAACATCATAACTAACTAGGGGGAAATAAAATGGATGGACTATCACTAAAGATAAAAACTAACGATGGTGTAGATAGCGTTTTTTCACTACGCCCACGCACCATCGTTGCTTTTGAGCAGAAGTTCGGCAAAGGATTGGCAAAATTGTTTGCAGAGGATCAAAAAATGGAGCATATCTACTTTTTGGCCTGGCAATCTTTGAAAGATAATGGTCGAGTTGTAAAACCTTTTGGCCCAGAGTTTTTAGATACACTCGAATCAGTGGAGATGATTTCTGACCCAAATTCAGAATCCACCGAGATAGCCTAACCTTTGCAATTGCAATGGCCTCGGTGGAGTTGGGCATCTCTCCTATTGATTTGATAGATGCCCCTGATGGCGTCTTAGAAGCAATGTTCGCCTATCTAAAGGAAAGAGCAAAGGCAAATAAATATGGCTGATGAAGTAATTGTTTTAACTGGCATTAAAGAAACAATCGATGCGTTAAAACAATTTGATAAAGCAGCAGCCAGAAAATTTAATAAAGTAATTAATGATGAATTAAATAGGGCTGAGCGATCAGCAGATAATTTAGTTGTTCAATTTACTAATCCTGTTTATGGAACTCCGATGCGCGGCTGGCGTAAAACTTCAGCCGCTAGGCCAAGAACTCGCGGTGGCGCAGGCTGGCCAGCGTGGGATGTTTCCACGATTCAGGCAGGCATCACCAAAAGCAGAGCGCAAGGTAAAGTTCGCGGCGATTATACAACTAGCGCTGGTGCGTTAATTAATAAGAGCGCTGCTGGTGCAATATTTGAAGTTGCAGGGCGTACTCCTGGCAGTGCTAGAAAAAATCAATTTATTAGATATTTAAGCAATTCATTTGGCAAAGCCTCTCGCCTTATTTGGGCAGTTGTTGATAAAGATAAAGATGAAATCCAAAGGCGAGTTGCAGCAGCCCTAGAGGATGCTAAAAAAACATTACAAACTAATTTGAATGGTAGGAGTTGAGATGGCCATTGGCGCAGTAATTGCACGAATTGTTACTCAATATTCTGCTAAAGGTTCAAAGGCTGCTCAAAAAGATATAGCCAAACTTGGTAAAGATTTTGATAAATTTGCTAAAAGATCAGCGATGGCATTCGCCGCAGCAGGTGCTGCCGTCGGTGCGTTCACTGTTAAAGTAGGAACTGATGCAGTTCGTGCTGCTATGGAGGATCAAAAAAGCCAGGTATTACTTGCTAACTCTTTGCGCAATACAGTTGGCGCTACTGATGCCGCTATTGCTGGTACTGAGGATTACATAACAGTATTACAAAAACAAGTTTCTGTTAGCGATGATGAACTCCGCCCTGCCCTAAGCCGTTTAGTTGCTGCCACTGGATCAATTGAAACTGGTCAAAAATTACTTGCAACTGCTCTTAATGTAAGCGCTCAATCAGGTGCGGATTTAGCAAGCAGTTCTGATGCAATTATTAAAGCAACTCGCGGACAATATAAAGGTTTAGCACTTTTAGTACCTCAATTAAGTAATTCTACAATTAAATCTAAAGATTTTGCAAAAGCATTAGGTGAAGTAGATAAAGCAACTGCTGGTGCAGCCTCTAAACGCGCTGCAACTTTAGAGTATAGATTAAAAGGTTTAAATATTGCTTATGGCGAAATTCTTGAAACTCTTGGTTATGCCCTTTTGCCTGTTATTGAAAAATTTGCCGATGTAATCACTGCTAAAGTTTTGCCTCAATTAGAGGCTTGGATTGCGGCTAATAAAGATAAATTAGCAACCAGTTTAGATACAATCTTAACTAAACTTCCTGTATTAATAATTCAGGTTTTTGATTTATTTGATTATATCCAACGCAATCTTAAAACTATTGAAGTTCTAGGTGCCTTATTAGTTAGCACATTTGCAGCAGCAAAAGTTTATGCTGGCGTCATCGCCTTAAGTGGTGCTATTAATATTCTAACCGCAGCATTTGGCAGGCAGGCGGTAGCAGCAACCGCGGCAGGTACCGCTACCGCTTTTGCAACAGGTGGAGCATCAGCCTTAGCCGCAGCAGCAGCCTTAGTAGTTTTTACAACTGCTTCTTTAGTTGCCTATAAGCAATTAACTAAAAACAATAAAGTTCTTGATCAAACAAAAGAAGTAACTGCTGATATTGCAAAAGATTACAATAAAGTTGTAGTTACTACTGGTAAAGTCTTGGGCAACACTACAAAATTAACTGCTGAACAAAAGAAGCAATTTGCTAGTCAAGAAGCCTTAAATAAATTAAAGGCAATGGGCGTAGTACCTACATCTGAAACTGATCCAATTCAACTTGAGGCAGTTAGATTAAACCTTCTTAAAGAACAAAATCTTGCGCAAAAAGCAATGTATGATCAATTGCTTGCTAACTATGAAGCAACCAATCGCATCAATATTGCTGCTCAGCGTTATGCTGATATTTTAATGGTTATTGCTGATAATAAAATTTCTGAAACTGAAATTGTTTTATTAGCGCAAAAGTGGGGCATAACTAATTATGAGGTTGCAAAATATCTAGCCTCTGTTACTGGCAATGTTGAACTTGGCAAAGGCTGGGATGCAGCAGGTTATGCAGCAGGTGAGAGTTGGAAAATGGCTTTAGGTGATTTAAATAAATACCTTGAAGCAGTTGGTAAGGGTTCCTTTGTTGCACCTAAAAATGTACCTACTACAACTCCTACTAATTCATTTAGTGCAAGTATTGAGGGCCTTAAAGCGGCAACAACAACCATTCTAAAACTTCAGGAAAAGGTTGCTAATACAAATAAGATTCCTGATACATCTAACATAACTCCATTTATATCACCATCAACATCAATGCCAGATTATCAGGCTTATCGCGCTGGCGAGAGAGCCTCAGTAAGTGTAACTGTTAATAATGCTGGTAGCGTTACCTCATCAAATGATTTAACTGAAACAGTTAGAAATGGTATTTTGGCTGGTCAAACTTCAGGCCGATCAATTAACGCTAGAGTTTTGGATTTGTAATGTCAGGTACTCCACATCTTGGCGTTAGCATTGACTTTGCGAACGGGCCTGCCTTTGGAAACCCCCTTCTGCTTGATGACCCAACTACTCCGCTTGGCACTGGTATTTTAGCCGATGCTCCTGGCGATGTAGTTGATGTTTCAGATATTGCAATTCAAGTTAGCGTTCGTAGGGGCAGAAATCGTATTCTTAATAAATTCGAGGCTGGCACTGCGGTAGTAGTTTTAGCCGATGATAACGGCGACTTTTCACCCGCTAACACATCCTCTCCTTACTATGGCAAATTATTACCATTGCGCAAGATTCGTATTTGGGCAGATTATGATGATGGCGGTGGAACTGATCGCTACTATCTTTACTCTGGTTATATTACAGCCTACAACAGCACCTATGGTTTAGGGGTAGATGAAACTTCCAAGATTACTTTGCAATGTGTTGATGGTTTTAGATTATTAACCAATATTGGAATAAGTACTGTATCTACCGCCTCAATTCCTCAATTATCAGGAACTAGGGTTAATACTTTATTAGATATTGTAGATTGGCCTACTTCTCAGCGCAATATAGATGATGGAAATAGTATCCTTCAGGCTGATCCTGGAACGGCTAATAGAGATTTATTAGGCGCCCTTCAATTAGTTGAATCCTCAGAGTTTGGCGGATTTTTTATTGATGCCGAAGGCAACGCAACATTTTTATCAAGGGATACAATTAGCCAAAAGGCGGATGAAACTCCAACAGTATTTGCCGATGATGGAACAGGTATTAGTTATCAACAAATTGAGTTTGCCAATGATGATACTTTGTTAGTAAATGATGTAACAGTAACTCGCCTAAATGGAACTAGCCAAAATGTTTTTGATCAAACCTCGATAGATACCTACTTTTTACACTCTGGCAAGCGTGATGGAATCCTAGTTCAAACCGATACTGAGGCTTTAGATCAGGCTCAAACTCTATTGGTAGCCAGAAAAAATACAACTGATCGCATAGATTCAATGACTTTAAACCTTTTAGATTCCTCAGCCCCTACCAAAATTGTGGCTGGATTAAACCTTGAAATATTTGATTTGGTAAATGTAACTAAAACAGTTCCAGGCGGCTCTACAATTACCAAAGAACTATTTGTGCAAGGTATGCAACACGATATAACTCAAACAATGTTCGATACAAAAATACTAACCGCAGAACCCCTTATCCAAGCGTTTATCCTTGATAGTACAACCTCTCAAGGTCGTTTAGATTCTGGTATTCTGAGTTATTAACTAGGGAGCAAAATGGCAAAACAAACCTTCACCACTGGGCAGGTTCTTACCGCAGCCCAAATGACTAGCCTGCAACAAACGGCTATGGGCGGTGGATCAGCAACTGCGAAAACTACTAGTTATGTTTTAGTAGCAGCCGATGCAGGAACTACTGTTGCAATGAATGCAGCAGGTTCAACAACAATAACTGTAAATACCAGTTTGTTTGCAGCAGGTGATCGAGTATTTATCCAAAATCTTGGCGCTGGAGTGTGTACGATAACTGCTGGAAGTGCAACGGTTGCTACATCAGGCTCATTAGTTTTAGCACAAAATCAAGGCGGAGAACTTAACTTTACTAGCGCAAGCGCCGCTATATTTTTCCAATACGCAACACCAGCCTCTGGTGATATTGAAGGCGTAACCGCTGGTACAGGTTTATCAGGCGGCGGAACATCTGGAACTGTTACTTTATCTATTAATACCGCCGTAACGGCAGATTTAACTACTGCTCAAACATTGACTAATAAAACTTTAACCACACCAGTAATAACTAACCCTAAGATTACCCTTACTTATTCTGCTAAAACTGCTGCTTATACTGCCGTTAGTGGTGATGAGGGTGGCGTATTCTCAATGAACAACGCTTCAACTATTCAGTTTAATATCCCAACAGATGCTACCTTTAACTTTGCCATCGGCACACAGTTCAATGTGTTCTGGCTAACTGGCGCAGGACAACCAACAATAGGCGCAGTAACACCAGCAACAACAACAGTTATTTCAACAGGTGCAGTAAGTGCTACACCTAAACTTCGTGTGGCTAACTCAATGGCAACTTGCCTAAAGATTGCTGCCAACAGTTGGATCGTGATTGGCGATATTGCCTAATGCCAATACTTGGAGTTATTGCCTCAGCCATTACAGGTAATCTTTCTACTAACTCTTACCAATCTATTGCAACGGTAACAGTAGGTTCTCCGCAAGCAACTGTTTCTTTTACTTCAATACCTGCAACTTATACACATTTACAACTAAGACTAGCAATTCAAGCAGCCGACTCAGGTGGAGCATTTAATCTTAAAGCAAGATTCAATTCTGATACTGGCAACAACTATGCTCTACATAGATTGATTGGAGATGGTGGTAGTGCTAGTGCCGCAGGTGCTGCTACTACAGGTTATGCCCGACTTGGAGTTCTTAATTCCTCAGATTTTACAAATGTATTTTCTGCAAATGTTATTGATATTTTAGATTATACCAATACTAATAAATATACAACCACTAGGTCTTTGGGTGGTTATGATAAAAATGGTGCTACTGGATATGTTATGTATCACTCAAGTTTGTGGATGAATACCGCCGCAATAACTTCAATAGAACTTACAACCGATACTGGCAATTTTTCACAATATAGTTCTTTTGCCCTATACGGAATCAAAGGAGCATAGACAATGGCCGCAGGTTCAACATATGTACCGTTAGCAACTAATACACTAGGTAGTGCTGCTACCTCAATAGATTTTACTAGTATAATTTCCAGTTATACAGATTTAATTTTAATTGTAAGTGGAACTGTAGTCACTAATGGAGCAGGTATTTTTATTCAATTAAATTCAGATACTGCCTCAAATTATTCTTTTACTTATTTGTCAGGCAATGGTACAACCGCTGCTTCAGGCAGAAGAGCATCACAGGCTTATATTGGTTTTAACTGGAATACTGGTTGGTCTGATACTGCTCAATGTAATGGAATTATGCATTTGCAAAATTATGCAAACACAACTACATATAAAACAACCATTGCGAGGTCTAACAATGCAAATGGTTCAAGTTTACCTGGTACTGAAACAACTGCTGGTTTGTGGCGTAGCACTAGCGCAATTAACGCCATTAAAGTTTACACTGCTGGCGGCGGTAATTTAGCAAGCGGTTTTACTGCAACCCTATACGGAATTGTGGCGGCATAATGGCAAATACATATACTTTAATTGCAAGTTCAACTGCTGGTAGTGGTGGTGTGGCTAATATAGATTTTACCTCTATACCTGCTACATACACAGATTTAAATATTTTGTTAAGCGCAAGAACTAATGACGCATCAATATATGGTGCTATCAAATTACAATTTAATAATTCTACTACAACATATTCAGGCAAAGAAATTTATGGTAGTGGTACTGCTGCTGCCTCTTATACAAGAGGTGTTACTGATAACGGATTATACATTGGTGATGTAAATGGTAATACAACTACTGCAAATTCATTTAGCAATTTTTCTATTTATATTCCCAATTATACTAGTTCTAACTATAAAAGCGTGAGTGTTGATGGGGTTGAAGAAAATAATGCAACTGAAACATATTCAAGACTTTTGGCTGGGTTATGGTCAAGTGCGAGTGCTATAACTTCAGTTAAGTTTTCTTTTACTGGAGCAACTATTCTTGAATACTCAACCGCTTACCTGTACGGAATCAAAAACTCATAAAGGAGAAAACAAAATGACAGAAACCCTAACCGCCCTTGAGGTATGTTGCTGTGGCAATTGTGCTACCGCAGGACACCCAAAGGAAGTAATCCGCCCATTAACTGCGGCAGAGATTACTCAACGCAATGCCGATGCAGCAGCAGCAGCAACTCGCAAGGCAGAAGAAGAAGCAGCAGCAACCGCCAAGGCTTCCGCCAAGGCAAGTGCTGAGGCTAAGTTAGCCAAACTTGGTTTAACTGCTGAGGAAATCGCTGCCCTCTAATGCTTTACGATTTCCCAGATATAACAAAAAGTATTGATGAAGCCATTGATGCTATTGAAAATTCTGGGCTGATTTAAGGAGAGATATGCCAATTAGTTCAAGCCAAATAAGCGTTACTACTGCCGCAACTTTATTAGTTTCATCAGATGCAGTTGCTGAAGGAGTTTATTTACATTCATCCTCTGGAACAATTTATCTTGGTGGATCAGATGTAACTTCTAGTAATGGATATAAAATGGATAATGGTGATAAATTAACAATTAACAATCACGAATCTCCTATTTATGGCATCACTTCAGCAGGTACTGCAACAATGGGTGTATTGGTAGTTACGAAATGACCGCTAATGAATGGGCTGCGATTTGTGTTGCAGTTGGAACTTTAATTGGCTTTTTGGTTGCAGGTGTAAGATTCTTAGTTAAGAGTTATCTTTATGAACTTAAACCCAATGGGGGCAGCAGCGTAAAAGATAAAATTAATGAAATTAACTTGCAAGTTGAAAGACTAGAAGCCAGAATTGATGAAATTTACAGGTTGTTAGTTAAGAGATAATAGGGGTGAATGTGAACCAAAGAGATAAGTTTATTGCCGTTGCAAAGGCTGAGGTCGGTTACATTGAAGGCCCAAAGGATAATGAAACCAAGTATGGAGCGTTTACTAAAGTTAATTTTGCTCCTTGGTGTGGCTCTTTTGTTATGTGGTGTGCAGCGCAGGCGGGGTTAAAAATTCCTAATGTAGTTTCAACCAAAGCAGGTGCAGATGCCTTTGTTAAAAATAAAAAGTGGCAAGATGCTAGCGTGGGTACTCCGCTACCTGGTGATTTGGCCTTCTTTGATTTTCCTAGTGATGGTGTTGATCGCATCTCCCATATCGGAATAGTAATCTGCGATAATGGCGATGGTACAGTAACTACCGTTGAGGGTAACACGGCAGCCGATAAAAAGGGGGATCAGCGCAATGGGGGCGAGTGTTGCCTAAAGATTCGTGCCTATAAGGTTAAAAATCGTGGTAAGTTAAAACCATCCTTGCCAGTATTCATCGTAGGATTTGGCAAACCTACATTTACAGAATAGGAAAAAAATGGATAAATTAATCGCTAAGTTAAAAGATCCAAAGAGTAAGGCTGCTTTTAAGTCCTACCTTCGAGCAGTAATAGCATCAGCAATAACAATGGGCCTAGCCCTGGCTGCTGACCTTGCTCCAGAACAAGCAATTCTAATTGGAGCGCTGGCCGCGCCAGCCGCAAAATGGGCTGATAAGACAGAAAAAGAATACGGCTTAGGTTCAAAGTAACTTATGGATCGGGGGGAAATTTTAGATGAGGCTAAAGCACTCACTTACACCAACAGGCAAGATGATTATGGAACGCCTGCTATTAACTTTAATCGTATTAGCAGGCTTCTATCTGCTTATCTCGATTGCGAGATAACGCCAGATCAAAGCGCTATGATTTGCGCACTAATTAAAGTAGCAAGATCAATGGAAACCTATAAGGCTGATAATTACATTGATGGCGCTGCTTACTTTGCTATTGCGGGGGAGTTGGCAAATGGTAGAAAATGATTTAATAGTTTTAATTCCAACTCGCGGGCGCCCAGATAATGCCGTTGCGCTAGAGCAGGCTTTTGTAGATACAAATACAAAGGCTAAAAGATTTTACATTGTAGATTTTAGTGATGAAACTAAAAAAGAATATACTTACAAACTACCAGTTGAATCTGTAATTATGATTCATAATGAAACTGGCGGGATGGCTTACCCATTAAATTACATAGCCCGCCAATTTACTGGAGAGTTTGATAACTTTGCATGGATGGGCGATGACCATAGGCCAAGAACTGCCAACTGGGATGAATTATTTGTTGAACAACTTTATTCAGGCTCAGATATTGTTTATGGCAACGATCTATTTCAAGGTTCAGCCCTACCAACTGCGGTTGCGTTGTCGGGTAAGATTGTAGAAGCCTTGCAAGGAATAGTTCCTGATACTCTGCGCCATTTATACCTAGATAACTTCTACCTAAAACTTGGGCAGGATTTAGGCAAGATTAAATATATGCCAGAGGTAATCATTGAGCATTGCCACGCTTTCAACGGCAAGGCGCCAATGGATGAGAATTATGCCAGGGTAAATGCTCCTGAAGTTTACTCAGCCGATAAAGCAGCCTTTGATAATTACATTGTTAGTGATCAATATAAAACACTGCTAACTAAACTTAAATGAAAATCCTAATTACAGGTGATGAAGGTTTTGTAGGTCGAGCATTTCATCGAGCGTTAGATACAAAGAATAATGAAGTGGTCGGCTTTGATATCAAATCAGGCATTGATGCCCGCAAATTCTTTGCAGCCGATAATACTTATTTTGATGTAGTCATTCACCTAGCCGCCATTGTCGGGGGCAGAGCCACCATTGAAGGTAATCCTTTGGCAGTAGCCACTGACCTGGCGATTGATTCTGATCTATTCCAGTGGGCGCTTAGAACTCGCCCTGGTCGAATTGTTTATTTCTCATCCTCTGCTGCTTATCCAATAATGCTTCAGCGAGCAAGATTTAAAATGAAATTAAGTGAGCAAGATATAAATTTAGATCATATTAGAACCCCTGATCAAACTTATGGCTGGAGTAAATTAACTGGCGAGATGCTAGCGCAATACGCTAGAGATGAAGGGTTGAAGGTAACAATCCTTCGCCCATTCTCTGGTTATGGCGGCGATCAATCTTTAGATTATCCATTCCCATCTTTTGTTGCTAGGGCTAGGCAAAAGGTAAATCCTTTTCCTGTTTGGGGAACTGGTAATCAAGTAAGAGATTTTGTACATATTGACGATGTAGTTCAAGCAACTTTTGCAGCCATAATTAATGGCGTTGAAGTTATGAATATCTGCTCTGGTAGGGCAACCTCTTTTATTGAATTAGCAGAAATGATGATGCTCGCTGCTAGTTACTTAGCACCAATACAAACTAATCCAACTGCACCAGTTGGCGTTGAGTATCGTGTTGGTAATCCAAGACTTATGAATTTAATTTATGAACCAAAGATTTCCTTAGAGCAGGGCATTGCCTTAGCGCTTGCCCAATAAAAAATCCCTACCTCGCCAGCCGTCGGCGGAGGTAGGGATTTTTTTCTTTTTAATTATTTGTTGTATCTTGGATCAGTACCTTGGCAAGCACCGCACCATTCAATTACTTCACTTGCGAATTTCCAAAG
>Ga0214917_10008280_pt1 | contig 10251 bp, 23 predicted proteins | sample LL_1208_BB_MetaG_FD_177983 | JGI IMG/M metagenome (GOLD analysis project Ga0214917, IMG submission 177983) | Freshwater microbial communities from Lake Lanier, Atlanta, Georgia, United States - LL_1208_BB | ecosystem: Environmental > Aquatic > Freshwater > Lake | place: USA: Georgia | collected...
AGAAAAAACTCCCAGTCTTTTACATTTTTGTGCACAAAAGGTTTATTCGATTTTGGATAATCTCCAAATACTCGTATAACAAACGATAAGCTATTGGAATTATTTGATACTATTATTTCAGTGATTGTCATTTTGATATTTAAAATTTATTTAAGGTTTTCATTACAATCTGTTTTGGCAAGAAGTTCCAGCAATAATAACTACTACTGAATGTTATTTTGTTTGATTTGGTTGAATTTGGTTGTATAAACTCCATTCGTTTGTCAAACATTAAAAGTTGTAAATCCTTTTCCATAAATAATTGCTTTGGTGCAGAATCATTCAGCCAAGTGTTCGTCATTATTAATGCAAAGGGTTTGTTGAATGATAGTGCACGTTCAAAAAACTTTCTCTTATTGGTAAACGGAGGATTAGATATTATCACATCCCATTCCTCAGGTTCATAAAAAAAGAAATCTTTTCCTTCGTCTATATGACTACGAACAACTTTATTTGTTTTTGAAATTGCTTTGACAAAATGACTCTCCTCAGAATCGAAAGGACACCATACTATAGATTTTTCTGGAATATATTCTAGTATTGGTTCTACTGCGTATAAAGGTGTGTAACATTCATCGTTATTGCCCTCGGAAAATAATATATCCTTACTCTTCATGTTTCCATTCGCTTTACAAACTTTTGGCCAATATCTCAATAAGTAAATCAACCTCTTCCTTTGAGAATGTCAAAGATGGTCTAAGTCTTACTGAATTAATACCACATCCTAACAGAAATAATCCGTTTTGTCTACATCTTTTTATTAATGCATCACGTTCTCTTAAATGGTCAAAGGCACACATTAAACCTTTTCCTCTAGGATTTGAAACACCAAGATCGGTCAACTTCTTCAATAGATAGTCGCCAACAATTTTGGCATTTTCAACTAGATTATCTTCTTTTATTATTTCTAGGTATCTCTGAGAGCGAACCATATCGACTAAATTTCCACCCCAAGTGGAATTGATTCTAGATTTTTCTACAAAAACATTATCTTTAACTTCTTGTACTCTAGCACCGCTTAGTATACCACACACTTGCATCTTTTTGCCAAAACAGATAATATCTGGTACAGCCAAATAATGCTGATGGGCCCAAGTTTTACCAGTTAATCCTAAACCAGTTTGAACCTCATCGTATATTAATAGCATATCGAATTTATCTGCCAATGCACGAAGGTTCTCGTGAAAATTTCCACTGAAATGATTGTCACCACCTTCGCCTTGTATTGGTTCAATTATGATTGCTGCACAAGTATCCTTTAATTTTTCTATTGTTTCCAGTGCAACGTTATAAAAATTACAATCAAGACTCAATTGCTGTTCTGGTGAATTAGACTGGTGTAATACTGGTGCTTCAAGTCTAGGCCAATCGGGAAATTTTGGAAATAGTTCATACTTTCTAGGATCGTTTGTATTAGTTAAGCTGAGGCTGTAGCCAGAGCGACCATGAAATGAGTTTTTAAAATGCACGATCTTCAATTCGTTTGGATCGACATTCACTCCCTTTTCTTTAAGTCTCCTATATTTCCAGTCAAAAGCAACCTTCAATGCGTTCTCTACCGCTAGTGTGCCTCCGGCGATGAAAAAGGAATGAGTAAGATATGGTGGTACTGCCACATCAAAAAATGTTTCAACAAATTCCACAAACTCTTCGGTGAGAATATCAGAGTTTGACGGATTTGTCCTAGCACACCTCAATAGTTTTTCGTCAAATCGTTCATCGAACATTTTAGGATGATTGTGTCCTATGGGGTTGCTGGCAATAAAGCTAAATGCATCGAGATATTCTTTGCCTGTGTTCTTATCTACAAGAAAATTGCCGTGGCTCTTGTCAATATCAAAGACAGTATCAAAATGATCTAACAGTATAAATTTTGAAATTCTTTCGTGAAGGTCGGACATGATTACCTCTTTCTAAGTAACAGAACAACTAACAACAAAGACACCGCAAAACTAACACTAATACCTGAATACAACTTGACTCTATTATAGCTAGGCACAAGTTCATAGACAGCGTGACCTGCAATAACAGATCCGACACAAAGAAGAAAACAAAAAAACAGATTTAAAAAAAACTTCACAAAAGACAATAACTTTGACATATTTCCTCACAATTCATACAAGGTTCATTTCTTTGAAGAACGAAATCCCGAAACAAAGGCCCACTTCACCCAATCACTAAGCATTCTGGTTCTATCTACAGAATCTTCTAGTTTGCAAGTGGAGCGAAACCATTCAGATCTGGTAGAGTACTCACCATATAAATCATTAAACCACTCATCAAATTTCTGTAATGCGAGTTTTTCTTCATCGATTGATTGTTCCTCCTTACTATCATTACTATCACGTTCTTCATTCATAGACTCCCACCTCTCTTCACACTGTTGCTCTATGTTCACACCCAGCATCAAACTGGCATAAGAAATTAAATCATCAGGTGTATGAATTTGAAGTCCATAGTTAGGATACACATCAATCAGAATCTCTCTAACTCGACTCTTAGTGCATCCAAAATCAACTCTTAGCAATTGAATCCATTTACAATCAACATAAGAAAGTACCATCACGCACTCCTAGACAAAGATTTTTCAGCAAGCCTCACAAAAAAATCATTCAAACTAATATTAACAGATTCAAACAAGGAATTCAAACTTTCTATTTGATCCAATTTAAGTTCCGCCACTACCACATTGTCCACTTTGAGAATTGCCACCGACTGAGACTCAAAATTAGTACCATTAGAAAGTGAAAACGTAAAGACAAAATTATTATTAAAACTAAAGTCTCTTACAAACCAAAACTCAATATAAGGATTACCATTTCCATCGTCATCGGGATTTCCATAAGAGAACCTACGCTCCCATCCATGAGAAAAAGAAATTTTTGAACAAAGAGTAACATCACCTAATTCATTGATTAAGTTTAAATTCATTTATAGAGTCCCTTACAGTAGTAGATATTTTATAATAGTGATTGCCAGATCTAGGATTTTTTTTCCTCGCCAAATTCTATTCAACCACATCAAACTTCAAACACGCATCACACGTACCGGCACCACACAAAAATGTGGCCACGCCAGCTCTGTGCAATGCGGCCAGCTCTTTCTTCAACTGTCTCGACTGTTCGCTTGTGATCTGAAACAATCCTCTATAGGCCACAAGATTGCCCTCGACACTACTAAGACAGTATACGAAATGCCTGTGTGCGAGATTTTGCAAGAATTTTTCCTTTGGTGGTAGATTCTTAATAGACTCCCGATGAGCATTTTGTCTTAGCTTAATGCCATGCTTATCCACTATGGCATTCAATTTTCTACGCACCTTCTTTAGTCTACGAATATGGAGAACGGTTTGTTGCTGTGTTTTCTTTCTCTTCAATAGTTCTTCCTGTAGTATTCGTCGCCGTCGATGGAATTCTTCTTCGGCCTTCTGCATTTGTTTACAATTCATATAGACTCCCTTGTTTGTGATTGTTGTTGAATAATAACATAGTAGAGGATAGTAGTCAACTGTTTCTATTTTTGAAACAGTTCGTTTAAGCTATTCAGCATCCAATAGTGCCAAGTATCGACCTCGTAATTATGCTGTACTCCTTGGTCGTTTACAATAAAAAACTTTGCTTCGATGTCTTTATATGGCAAGAATTGTGCGTTTAGTGTGTTATTTAAGTGTGTATGAATACGCTCGGCAACACGCTTGGCCGCTTCAGCATACGTGTCATTACAGAATGCATCACGATTGTATTGTATGCCAGATGGTTTTAGCGTTATCAGTACGGCGTTGTTACTCTCGTCCATAATGTCCAGTCTTGGTTCATCGGGCGTTACTATTTTAATGTCGTCTTCTGTGAACCATTTTGCTATAGAGCCATACTGTGCGGCAGCGTCGAATAAGTCTGTCATTTTAGTCTATCTCCTTTGAATAAGTTATTTTGGTTGTGGCGGTTCAGGTGGTCGTGGTGGTTCCATTTTGTTTGGTTGTGGTGTACTGTGGGGCACTATGTAAATGATTTGTATGTCCACGCTTGGTTTTGATGTTGGTGTTGGTGTGACTGTCGGAGCCACTGTTGATTTTACTGTATCAAGTGCTTTGGCCTTGTGGGCCTCTATTAATAGTAGTAATGATAAAAGTTCTAACATGGTGAAAAAATTTTGCTGAAAAAAAATTAACATACGTGGTTTTTCTGTTTAATGGTCTCGCACACATTCGAGGCCTCGAAAACCAAAAAGCCACCTGAAACACGATCACTTTTTTTATATTATTGGTTTTCTCTTTGTTCCACTTCTTCCATTCTTTTCCATAATCTCTTTATCATATCCTCATCATTCTTAAACACAACCAGCCACATGGCCCAATTCTTGCGGCCCATAGCGGTATCCACTATTTGATCACGCATTTCAACGGAATCACTACGGCTCAACCTAGTTTTCGCTAATTTTACTTTGGCCCATTCTGTTTTTATTTTTTTCTTATTTTCTTCATTCAAATACTCATCAGGCACACTATTAGCACCGGCCCACACCAATTGATTTTCATAATCAAATATCTGTACCAAAGTGTATATAGATGAAGCAAAAGAAAAATGCGGCTCCTTCCACACTCCTTTACTGAGTAATCGTTTGCCAAAGGATATTACTTTTTCCTTCTCCTCATATAGTGGATAGGAATGCGAATCCTCTACTCCTTTGAATTTTCCCTCTACGTACACCATAGTGGACTTTATGGTGTGCCATTCCTTATTGTTTATCATAGGCCTCCACTCTTACGGATAAAAAGTCTTTAACGAATTTGGTTGTTACGGCGGTTACTAGTGAGCATTCTTTTCTGGCCTCTTGGAATTTTTCAAAGGCCTCTCCTATTATTCTTTTTTGTGATGGTCCTAGTTCTGATAGTTCTTGATCGGTGTATACTACCTTCACGGATGGAAGTGACTGTGGCTCATCGGATAATTGTTCGGTGAATTGATCAATTATCTGTATGGTAAATTTAAATGATTCCATGGCGGCCTCCTATTTTTTAATAATAATATATTTCACTTTATGGTTAGTCAAAAGGTTTTTGTTGTCTTCTTCTGATACTCTTGCTCTATAGTCTGATCGCTTCTCCTGCATGGCGTTGTTGTATCGTGTAATTAGTCTAGGAATCATTTCTTGATCTAGTAATATTTTACCGGTTACGTGTAAACTAAATTCGTTTGCCGTGAATCGTTTTATAGTTTGTTTTCCTTCGTATATTTCGATCATGGCGTTTCCTCAACTATCTCAAATAGGATGGCCCGTATGGTGTAAGGTATCTCATACCATTATGATCATCAAAGATGTTTCCTCTAGCGTGTTTTGCTGGTGCTGTCCAAGATGCTGGTTTTAGTATGTCGCCGTTTTCTTTGTCTATGAATGCCCAGGCGGAAGTGCCCACAACGATCTTTATGTATCGCTTTCCTTCATTTTTCTTGATAGGTCTTATTTGGTTGTATTTTTGATCATGTTCTTTTAGAAAATTTGTTACTAGTGCGAACCATGATTCAAATTTGTTTTGGAATTGTTCTTGTGTCATGGTATTATCTCCTTTAGTCTTCTGTCTCTTCTTCCTCTTCTTCTTCCTCGATAAATCCGGCACAATGTGCCAGGTCGGCTACATCACGTTCACTCATATACGAAAGACACTCTCTTGCTAGTGTTTCCCAGTCTAGTACACCTTGTTCACACAATTCGATCAATTCGGTTGTTGCTTCTCTTGCCATATCGATTTCCTTTATTTGATCACTATCTCTATTATTAGTATCTCAAATTTGGCATACGGTGTCAATGGTTTTTTGGTTATTTTATTTGTCAATTGTGAATTTACAAATCGTGAATAATTTAAACCACTTACAATCTATAAATTTTGTCGTTTAATCTTACGGTACTTAAAACAAGGTCAACGGCTAGGATATCCTTGGCCGATGTTGAGAATACGTGATCGCCACCATGGCGACCAAGGTATGTAACTTCCTTCGGTTTGTCAATGATACCTAATTTTTTCAATAGAAGAATGGCGGTCAGTGTTGGTGAATACGCTTTCATGATATCTACTATAGTCCTTCATTAAAATTTTTCATTAAAATGAGATTCCCATATACTGTTAAGGTGTGATTCTGATACTATCACACACTCGCTCAAAAGAGGCAACCATATATTAGTGGCCTTGTATGAATCGGCCGTCACTCTGTAACGCTTACCATCGGCCGTTCCCACAATTGTTATAGAGGAATCAAAGGGATCACGTGTAGCAAAAACAATTAGATCAGGCGATTTATTTCTTCGCATAGATTCTTCCAGTTTTTGCATTTCATGTTTCCGATATTCTTCGGGATCTGGCTCATACTGCAATTCTATCAAATAATCAGGATACCATCTAGATAACTTCTTGATTAGATCGGTTTCTGATAGTGGCGATACTAACAATTTTTTGGATTTTGGTACTTCAAAGAATATGATGTATGCGGCACAATCTTCCTCATAAGCTAGATGATTGAGCCCCCAGTTTCCGCCACGCTTAATTGCCGATCTAGTGAGATGTTTTTCTGCGTATTTTCTTGTGACTAGGAATCCACCATGGCCGGCCGTGCTATGAAAGGTCACTCCTCTTTCAATGATTGTTGATTGTTGTGATTTTCCCCAAGGCGTTTGTGTTGACATAATCATTTCCTTTATTTGATCACTATCTCTATTATTAGTATCTCAAAATTGGCATACGGTGTCAATAGTTTTGTGGATTATTTTAATTCTCTAATGTAAAAATATAGGTTTCTCCTTCATCATTAATCACTACCTCATCACCACTAAGAATTTTACTTAGTTCCTTTTCTGATATCTCCCACATGTCATATCGTTCTGAAAACAGGTCTACCGAAACATGATCAAAATTTAATCCGTCAATTTTCGATTCCATTCTTATCACTACTTGGCTGGCCATATTGTTTCTCCTGTTCTTCTCTCTTTCTCTATTATTAGTATCTCAAATTTGGCACTCCAGGTCAATGGTTTTTGATAGAAAATTGGCATTTTATTGAAAAAAAAAAGGTGAACAATATCACTAGGATACTGTTCACCAAAACCGGCGACCTGCGCCTATTGGTTTACAACCTTATTGGTTTAACCCTTTCTCTTAAATGGGGTTTTAGCTATTCTTTCAAGATTATACACACCTCTTTTCTGTCCTGTAGTATTTTCGGCACCTGTTACAAAACACTCGGTGGCGTTATAGATAAAGGCAAATGAGTTCCAAGGTCGACCATTATCAGGATCAACAAAGGTTTTTAGTTCCTTTCTGGTTATTACTGTTTTGCCTAGTGTGTTTACAATATCCTGCAAAACCTCAACTCTCTCGGAGGTTAGCCTTCTGTTATAGCTTCTTGCCTTTTTCTTGGTTACTGCGGAACCGCCGGCTTTTGTCACTTTTGCCGAAACATCAGCCACAAGTGTGGCGGAGCCGGTTTCGTCAAAATTCGTGGTTTCGGTCGTATTTACTGCATTTTCAGTGTTTGTGCTCATAATATTATCTCCAACGTTTTTTCACACTTTTTTCACATTTTTTCTGGTTTTTTGAGGCTTTTTCTCGTTTTTCCTCATTTTTATTCATAAAGTTTTAGATCACGGCTATTCAAAAATTCATTCAATAATTGTCTAGCCTCGAACCAAATTTCATCTTCCGCTATTACTCTAGGTTCTGCAATGTATTTGTGATTAGCACGAAGTTTCTGATCAAGGTCCCATATCGCATCCTTCCATTTCTGTACGTCCGCCAGGTCTCTGGCAAACTGGTTAAACTCATTCTCATCCTCAAATGTTCGTGTAAATGTTATCATAGCATTACCATTAAAACGGATTATTCTCTAGTCTAAACGATCCATTACCTTCTGTCAATACTTTTGACACAATTGCCAAAAATTTATCGTGATCAATCTTTCTAAGAGTTAGTCCATGCTTTTTTGCGTATTTGTTGATATGTTTTGAAGTGGTTGTACTGTAAAACTGTTCACTAGCAACGGCGCCCTGACCAGCTTCATATACAACCACGGGTGTCTTGTAGGAAAACAGTATTGAAGCTGCACCAAAATTGAAAACTAGTTCAGTTGCGTTTGCCTTGCTCATAATCATTCTCCTTATATCAATCACTATCTCTATTATCTGTCTTTCAGTCTTTTAAACACATCGGCAGTAGCATCGAGAGTCTGAGAAAGAAACTCAAAGCACAATTCTTTGAATTCTTCCATTTCTATGTCGGTGTTTCGGCCTTCGGAAACGTTAGCGAAAAGAGTCCAGTAACGAGAAACCTTTTCTTCATCGAATCTTTCCATATCATCTCCATCACTTGATCACTATCTCTATTATTAGTATCTCAAATTTGGTGGCTTGTGTCAATACTTTTGGCGAAAATAATCAAAATATTTTCGCCAATTAAATCAATCACTTAGATTAATCTGCTAGTGAATCGAGAAATTCATCCTCATACCCTAAAAGTACGTAATCTCCATGCTCCCATAGTGCTATGAAATCAAAGGGCATTAGTGCATCATTAATAAGGCCGTCCAGTTCTTCAATCATTTCATCAAATAGTATTAGATCATCTTCATCATATTCATCAAGTTCCTGTAATAGTGAAACCGTAGGAATGAATAACTCTTCAGCAAGTTCAACCATTTTCAATATAGTTTGCTTTGGTGTTCGTGGTATAGCACCATCAATCCAACAACCTTGAAGATTAATCAATTTTTGTGATATTTCACGGGCCGCCGGCGTTTCAAACGATTCTAGTGCCATAATAGTCTCCTTTATATGTTAAACCACTCTGGTTTATGTTCAGGTATTCTCCATGTAGCGAATCTTGCTTTATCGTGTATGTAATAGGTACGATACGCATCAACGGCACTGATAGGGCTTTTGTATGCATCAGGCATTGCTTGAGCAAATGTCGTTAAACCTTTACTCTGTAAGGCCGCCGGCGGTTCTCTTAATATGTTCATCAGTTCATCATTTCTTTCGCAAGCGTGAATTTTACCATATCTCCGTGTATACTCTTTGCACATTTCTACAAAATGACGGAACAACCATTCATAATTTTCGGTTGTTTCTCTTGTCCATATTGTACACGGATGGTTTATATGCGTGATCTTGTATAGTATGGATTCTTTGTATGGTGAATGGTGTTTGTATCGCTTCTTCTTGCTACCTTTTGCTGGTGGCAGTTCTTCACCATCAATTATATGGTGTGTGGTGGACAACAATTGGGCCGATTCCAGAATCATCTTGACCACATGCTTATCACACAATGATCGTGCGGCCAGTTCCGGATTCTCATCAATCACGAATATATTCATAGAATCACATAATAAATGGCTGGCGAGGTTGGGATCGAACCAACGACGAGCTGATTAACAGTCAGCCATTCTACCACTGAATTACTCGCCAATACTCCTTTATATTAACATACAGAAAGATCTTGGTCAATACTTAAAACACATTCCTAAACAGTCCGTGCGCCTTTTCTTGGTGTTCTATTCTAGAGAATTGTAACAGTTCAAAGTTAGTAAGATTACCATAACCATGATGGAATATGCTATCAAGTGCATCAGGATTCTTAGCTAGGGCCTTAATCAAGGCCTTGTATGCCGTCATCGAATTACGAAAACTTTTAGGAAAACTATTTTTGAATCTTAGGGTCACTCTGGTTGATTTAGTTGCCATGTTTGTTTCCTTTATTGTAGAAATGATTGAACAATCTTTACAAGGCCAACGGAATAGTTAGCATCATCAGAAAACTCATCGGCATATTCTTCAGCGGCATCAAGGTCACTGAATTGTATTATATTGTCCTCACGCACACACCATATTTTATCATTCACTATGGCCACTTTGTATAAATGCTTGCTCAATTCAGAGGCCACAATTGAAAAATCTTTTGCTTCCGTTAAATTAAAGAATTCGATGATGTTTGATTCTCTTACGCACCACACTTCTGTTTTCATATCGCCTCCGTATTAATCACTCTCTATAATATTATAATGACACAATTGGATAACTGGCGCAACCATTTTTATTGTGGTGGGGCCACAAAATATTATGGTGAGGGGCCACAATAAAAGTACTTGACAATCAAAATTTTTTATGTACGAAGGCCTTGCGGAAAAATTTCTTGACAGCTTAGTGGATGACCACAACCACCACAACAATACA
>Ga0214917_10008282_pt1 | contig 10250 bp, 9 predicted proteins | sample LL_1208_BB_MetaG_FD_177983 | JGI IMG/M metagenome (GOLD analysis project Ga0214917, IMG submission 177983) | Freshwater microbial communities from Lake Lanier, Atlanta, Georgia, United States - LL_1208_BB | ecosystem: Environmental > Aquatic > Freshwater > Lake | place: USA: Georgia | collected...
TGACGAGTGCGGTCGAGCACGAGGGCAAGACGACGTTCGCCGCCCAGTTGGCCGCCAGTCTCGCCCGGTCCGACAAGCGGACGCTGCTTCTCGACGGCGACCTGCGTCATCCCAATGTTCATTTGGCCCTCGGAATCGATCTCGGCAGCGGACTGGCTGAATTGCTTCGCGGGGAGGTCGGGGCTGACGAGGCCGTGCAGCCCACGAGCATCGGTGGCCTGTTCGCCGTCACGGGGGGCGCTTGTGACTACGCGGCGGTGACGGCCCTGTCGCGGCCGGAGCTCGCGACGCTCATTCGCGGCTACCGCGATTCGTTCGATCACGTGGTGATCGATGCGGGGCCCGTCCTCGCGTTCGCCGATGCGTTGCTGCTCGGCCAGCAGAGCGACGTGGCGATCGTGGCCTCGATGAAGGACACGAGCCGCGTGCCGCTGATCAGTGCCGCGATCGACCGGCTCCGTTCGGTGGGTGTGCGGGTGCTGGGTCTCGTGGTCAACGGTTACTCGGACACGCGGCCGCGGCGGCTGTATGAATCGCCGCTGCCCCGGTAGGTGGTTCGGCCCATGCGTTCCGAGGAAGGGCGACGATGAAGGCATCGCGAGTTGCCAGCCTGCTTCCGGTGGCCTTCGCGGCGATCCTGGTCGTGGGCGTGACGGCGGTCCAGGGCTTGTGGACGGACCGCTGGAGCGGCCGCGACGACAAGGCACAGCTCAAGCAGGCCGCTGATCTGCTCGAATCCCGGTTTCCGAACGAATTCGGGAGTTGGGAGTTCGTGGAGGAGATGGCAAGCGATCCCAAGTCGCTGGAACGGGCCGGGGCGGTGGGGCACATCTCGCGGCTGTTCGTGAATCGTGAAACCAAGGCGAGGGTGTCGGCCTTCATCGTCTGCGCCACGCCGCACGACGCTTCCGGTCACACTCCCGACCGTTGCTATCCCGGCGCCGGGTTCGAGATCGCCGAGACCGAGCATCGCCAGAGCATTCCTCTCGAGGACGGTCGCACGGCCGAGACGTTCACCGGAACGTTCCGCAAGACCGGCCAGACGCTGCGCGTGTTCTGGACCTACGGCGTGGACGGCCGGTGGATCGCGCCCCAGATCGCCCGCATCGAGCTGGCAGGGAAGTCGGCCGTGTACAAACTCTACGCGATCATCGACGAAACCCGCATACCGGGTGGGGAAGCGGTCCTGATCTGCACCGACTTTCTTTCCGCCCTGCTTCCCGAATTCGATGCGGCGATCTTCGGGAAGGACGCCGGCGCTGGCTCGACGCCGGCCGATCGGGAGCGGCCGGCCGGCGCGACGACCGACCCCGCTGAAACCGCGGTCATCCGCCCTGCCGCCCGGGCGTCGCGGGGGTCATGAATCGGGGCTGACCCGGCCTTGTCCTGCGGGTATGTTCCTGATTCGTGTCAGCGATGTCGCGATCCGTGCCTCTGGAGTTTCCCCAGTGACTATTTCCTCAAAGCGTGCCCTGATCACCGGCATCACCGGCCAGGACGGCTCGTATCTTGCAGAATTGCTGCTCGACAAGGGCTACGAGGTGCACGGCATCGTTCGCCGCTCGAGCACCTTCGGCACGCAACGGATCGAGCATTTGTACCGCGACATCCACGACGTCGATCGCCCGCTCGTGCTGCATCACGGCGACATGGCCGACGGCAACGGCCTGGCCCGCCTGATCCGGGAGATCCGGCCGACGGAGGTCTACAACCTCGCGGCACAGAGCCACGTGCGCGTGAGCTTCGACCAGCCCGCCTACACCGCCGACGTCACGGCCGTGGGCACGCTGCGGCTGCTCGAGGCGATCCGTGATTTCCAGGATGCGGTCGGCTATCAGATCCGTTTCTATCAGGCCTCGAGTTCCGAGATGTACGGCAAGGTCGTCGAGACGCCCCAGAAGGAGACGACGCCGTTCTATCCGCGCAGCCCGTACGGAGTGGCCAAACTCTACGCCCACTGGATCACGGTCAACTACCGCGAGAGCTACGGCCTGCATGGCTCCTGCGGCATCCTCTTCAACCACGAGAGCCCGCGGCGTGGCGAGACCTTCGTGACCCGCAAGATCACCCGCGCCGCCACCCGGATCAAGCTCGGCCTGCAGAAGAAACTCTACCTCGGCAACCTCGACGCCCTCCGCGACTGGGGCTTCGCCGGCGACTACGTCGAGGCGATGTGGCTGATGCTTCAGCAGGAGGAGCCCGACGACTATGTGATCTCGACCGACGAGACCCACTCGGTGCGCGAGTTCTGCGAGAAGGTGTTCGGGCGGCTCGACATGGACTACAGGGACTTCGTGGAGATCGACCCGCGCTACTTCCGGCCCGCCGAGGTCGATCTGCTCCTCGGCTGCTCGCAGAAGGCGCGTCAGAAACTGGGCTGGAGTCCCCGCGTGTCGTTCGACGAACTCGTGGCCCTGATGGTGGAGGCCGATCTCGAACTCGCCCGCAAGGAGCAGGTGCTCCTCGCCGCAGGCCACGACGCCGCCGTGCCCAACCGCTGAGTTCTTGCCGATGACCGATCTGGCCGGAAAACGGATCGTGGTCACCGGAGGCGCCGGCTTTCTCGGCCGGGCGGTCTGCCGCGTGCTGCGCGGTCGCGGCGTGGCGGACGAGCGGATCTTCGTGCCGCGCCGCAAGGACTTCGACCTCACCGTCGAGGCGGACGTGGAGCGGCTCTACGAGACGGCCCGCCCCGACGTGGTGATCCATCTGGCCGCCGAGGTGGGTGGCATCGGCGCCAACATGGCCCAGCCGGGGCGGTTTTTCTACGCCAACATGGCGATGGGGCTGCACCTCGTGGAGCATGCCCGCCGCCGGGGGCTGGGGAAGTTCGTCCACACGGGCACGGTGTGTGCCTACCCGAAGCATTGCCCCATTCCGTTCAGCGAGGACGACCTCTGGAACGGCTACCCCGAGGAGACCAACGCCCCGTACGGCGTCGCCAAAAAGGCGATCTTCGTGATGCTCGACGGCTACCGTCGCCAATACGGCCTGGCCAGCGCCGTCGTCGTGCCGGTCAATCTCTACGGCCCCGGCGACAACTTCGATCCGGCCTCCAGCCACGTCATTCCGGCGTTGATCAGGAAATGCGAGGAAGCCCGCGTCTCCGGCGCCGGCGAAGTGGTGTGCTGGGGAACGGGATCGGCCACGCGTGAGTTCCTCTACGTCGATGACGCCGCCGAGGGGATCGTGAAGGCGGCCGAGACGATGGAAGAACCCGTGCCGATCAACCTCGGCGGTGGCATCGAGATCGCGATCCGTGATCTCGTGACGAAGATCGCGACAGCCTGTGGCTTCACCGGCCGCATCGTCTGGGATTCGTCGAAGCCCGACGGTCAGCCCCGGCGGGCCCTCGACATCTCGCGGGCCCGCACACTCCTGGGCTGGGAGCCCGAGCAGGGCTTCGACACGGGGCTGGCCGCTACGGTCGCCTGGTGGCGCGAGCACCCGCGTTCGCCCGCTTGAGTCAACGCACCCAAGCCGGCTTCGGGGGGAGCGGCAAAAGTCTCCTCACTCCGGCCGCGGCGGCCCTCGTTCGGGAAGCGTTCGCCGACTCCCCCGAAGCCGGCGCGTGATCAAAGTGTCTACTCCACCGGCTCGAGGGCCCCGTGGCCGAGGATGAACTTCCGCGTGCCTGCCGGGCCGTCGAAGATCACTGTGCCCACCGACCGCGGGCCGGTGCCGCTGATGCCCGCCAGCACGCCCTCGCCGTATTCCACGTGCCGCACCCGCTGGCCCGCGGTATAGGTGCGGTTCGTGAGCGGCGGCCCGCCGCGCCGCGCCGCCAGTTCCGCCGCGGTCTGGAAGGCACGGTCGCGGGCCGTGCGCGGCCGTCTCGTCGCGGGCTGTGCAGCGGCGGCAACGTCCTGCGAGATGTCTTCGTCGGCCGGGCCGGGGGCGAGTTGCGAGACGTCGTCGACATCGCCCCATGGACGCCGCGTCGGTTCGTCGTCGGTGAAACTGGTGGAGAGGCCGCCGGAGAGCGGCGCCTCCGCGCCGGTGAGTTCGGTCTCGCTGCCGGTCATCTCCGTGAGGAATACGCTCGGGGCGGAGATCCGGCGGGTGCCGCGGTAGTCGCGAATCCGGGCACAGCTCGCGTGCACCTCCTGCATGCCGCGCGTGATGCCCACGAACACGAGCCGCCGTTCCTCCTCGAGCTGGTCAGGATGGTCGAGACTGCGTTCGTGAGGCACGATGCCGTCTTCCATGGCGATCAGATACACGATGGGGAATTCGAGCCCCTTGGCGGCGTGCAGGGTCATCAGGGCCACCCGTTCGCTCGCAGGATCCCAGACGTCGGTATCGGCGACGAGGGCCGTCGTCTCGAGGAACTCACCGAGTGCGTCGGCCTCGTGCTCCGCATCCTCCGGCGATCGGGTGCTGAATTCCTGGTCGAACTGCTGTGCGGCGGTGATGAGTTCCTCGACGTTGGCGACGCGGTCTTCGCCTTCTTCGTCAATCCCGTCGTCGGCGAGCCACGCCCGGTAGCCGGTGCGGTCGACGACGGCCGCGAGGAGTGTCGCGACGCTGGAATCCGCGGCGGCCGTCGCCGCAAGGGCGGCATGGAGACGGCCGAACTCGCCGAGGGCCTTCGCGGCCCGCTTCGCCAGGCCGGGGATGGCGACGGCGCGGGAGGCGGCCTGAAGCCGGCTGAGGCGGTGGTCGTCGGCCCAGGCGGCGAGCAGATCGAGCGACTGCCTGCCGATGCCGCGGGGCGGCACGTTCACGACGCGGGAAAACGCCTCGTCATCCCGCGGATTTTTCAGCAGCCGGAGCCAGGCCACGACATCTCGGATCTCGCGGCGCTTGAAAAACTCGAGCCCGCGGACGAGTTGGTAGGGAACGCCGCGGCCGCGCAACGCCACTTCGAGCGACCGCGACAGAGCGTTCGTGCGGAATAGCACGCAGTAGTCGCGTGGTGACCTTCCGGCGGCGACGCCCGCGGCAATCTCGGCGGCGATGCGGTCGGCCTCGTCGCGGCTCGTGGCGTCGAGCACGATCCGCACCCGCGCGCCGGGGGCCGCGTCGGTGAGCAGCCGCTTCGGCTTGCGGCGCGAGTTGTGGGCGATGAGCCGATCGGCGGTGCCGAGGATGTTGGCCGTGCTGCGGTAGTTCTGTTCAAGTTTCACGACCCGGGCAGCCGGGTAGTCGCGCTCGAATTCCAGGATGTTGCGGATACTCGCCCCACGCCAGCCGTAGATCGCCTGGTCGGGATCCCCGGTGACGGCGAGGTTGGGGTGATCGATCGAGAGCCCACGGACGATGCAGTATTGTGCGGCGTTGGTGTCTTGATATTCATCGACGAGGACGAAGCGATGGCGGGCGTCGAGCATGGCCCGTAAGTCCGGGTTGTCGGTGAGCAGGCGGGCGGCATGCACGAGCAGGTCGTCGAAGTCGACGGAGTTCGCCGTCAGGAGGAGGTCCTGATACACGGGCCAGAGCCGCAGGGCCACGTCGTCGGCGGGCCGGCCCCAGCGGGGCGAGAAGGTCTCCGGCGAGAGCAGGTCGTTCTTGGCGCGGCTGATGGTGCCTGCGAGCCGGTCGATCGGCGTGTGGCTGAGAGACAGGCCGAGTTTGCGGGCGGCGCGTTTGAGAATGGCCCCGGCGTCGTCGGGGTCGAGGATCGAATAGTCGCTCGTGAGCCCCACGAGCCGCGCGTGCTGCCGCAGGAGGCGGGCGGCGAACCTGTGGAACGTGCCCATCTCGATCGGCTGCGGCCCGACGATGGCCGTGACCCGCCTGCGCATCTCGTCGGCGGCCTTGTTCGTGAACGTGAGCGCGACGATCTGCCGAGCAGGGATGCCCTGCGCGATGAGGTGGGCGATGCGGCGGGTGACCACGCGGGTCTTGCCGCTGCCGGGGCCCGCCAGCACGAGCAGGGGACCATCCACGTGGGAGGCGGCCTGTCGCTGGGAGTCGTTGAGGTCGGCGAGGGCCGGAAGCGTCACGGGAGCGGTGCTAGCATGCTAGTGAAGCGTGGTAGTCGAATTGGGATGGGTTCGATTATATTCCGCCGCGGATGGTGTCGGCTCGCACGGCATTCGCGGTGGCCGAGGGCTTCCACGGCTGTCCGGCCGCCGCTCCATCACGGACGTGATCATGGCTTTCACCGGAAGACGGACTTTCAACCACAGGGAGGGAACCCCACATGCCACGCATCCCCTACAAGAATCTGACCCAGACGGACGAAATGGCCGAGAAGCTCGAGATGAGCACGGCCGAAATCGGCCTCTCGGTGCGGACGACCAACTGCCTCGAGGAGAAGGGCATCTTCACGGTTCACGATCTGCTCAACTGCACGCGTGCCGATCTGCTCTCGATCTCGAACTTCGGAGAAAAGACGCTCGAGGAGGTCTATCGCTCGCTGGAAAAGATAGGGTTCTTCCGCGCCGCGCGGCCGTCTTCTTCAGAAGCCGCTGAAACGATCGGGAATCGGCAGGAATCATTGGCCTGATCGCAGCCCGGGGCAGTCACAGGGCGACGAGCGCATAATGGGGGTTCGAGCGGTCGTGCGCCGGGTGGGCGCTTCCGCCAGAGCGCATCCCCGCCCCGAGGAGAATGCCCGTGAGATTGCCGCGATTCTTCGGCAAAAAGCGCGGGCACCGGCGCACCGGGTCGCAGGCGTGGGGCTCCTTCGGCGAGGCTGTGTTCTATGCCGCGCTCGTGATGGCTGGAGTGTGCTTTGCAGCCTTGTGGATGACAGGCTCCCTGGGGGTCGGCTCCGACGAGACAGGCCTGCCCTGGGCCCGGTGGTGGCTATGGCTCTCGAGCCTGCTGATTCCGGGGGCCCTGCTCACGTTCGGTGTTGCCGGCCTCGTGCGGATCGTCCGCGGCTGGGGAAAGTCGGAGGAACGGCGGGCCGCGGCGGAAGGGCTCGCGACTCTCATCGAGAGCATGGCCCAGTCGGCGGATGCGGGGTGGCGTTTTCCCGGTGTGCCCAACTGCGAAGACCTCGTCAACTCCCCGGGTACGATCCTGCGGTATCGCCTGCCGATCGAAAGCCCGGAAAGCTGGACGCTCGTGGGACTGGGCCTGTTCGCCGTGCTCTGGAATGCGGTGCTGGTGGTGCTGGCCGTCGGCGCCGGGATCGACCTGTTGGGCGGACGCGTCGAGTGGGTGTTGCTCGCGGTGATCGTTCCCTTTCTCGCCGTCGGTGTGGCCGGAGTGGTGCTGTTCGTCCGCCGGCTGTTTCTCACGACCGCCGTCGGCACCACACAACTCGAGATATCCGCTCATCCGCTTCTGCCGGGAAAGAGATACGACGTGCTGCTGGCTCAGGGCGGATCGGGTACGTTCAAGTCGCTCGCACTCGTGCTGGAGGTGGAGGAGACCGCGTCGTTTCGCCAGGGCACCGACACCCGCACCGAGCGGGTCGTCATCTGGCGGGAACTCGTCAAGGAGTGGGCGGACCTGCAGATCACGCCGGGCATCCGTTTCGAGACGCACGTCACGATCACGATCCCGGAAGGAGCGATGCACTCCTTCGCTTCCGAGCATAATGCAGTTCGCTGGAGGGTCGTGGTCGCCGGCCGGCCCGACCGTTGGCCCGCATTCACGAGGGTGTTTCCGCTGGTCGTCTTTCCGGCTCCCGGCCCGCTGCAGTCCGGGGCACCGACACCGGCCACCACCGGTGGGGTGCGTCTATGACGGCCTACGAAGGGGTCAACGGAACTGCACGGCCCGCCATGCCACGGGTCAGCGTGCAGTTCGACCGCGCCGGCAGAGTGTATCCGCCCGAGCACGGCCTCGTGGCCCGCTACGACGTGGAGGGCGTTCATCCCGAGTCGGTCCGGGCTCTCGAGCGGTCGGTGCTCTGGTACACCGAGGGAAAGGGGGAGGAGGACCTCTTTGTCCACCATTTCGAGCGGCTCGACAACGAGCCGCTTCCGGGTGGAGATTTTCCCTCCGGAACGGTCACCGTCCGACTTCCTGCGAGCCCGCTCTCCTACGAGGGCGTCATCGTCAAGATCCGCTGGTGCGTGCGCATCCGGCTTTTTTTCGCCTCTGGCCGCGACTTCGTCTCCGAACACGTGTTCGATCTCGGTGACATCGCTCCCGCCCAGGGCATCGTGGAGAGGCTGACATGACCGCGGCGACGCCCGGCAAGGCTGTCCGCAATCCGTTCTGCACGCGGCACGTCCACCCCGGACGAATGCCTGCCCTCGACGCGGCGGGGCGAGAGATCGATCTTTCCCGGGTGCTGGCCCGGCTCTCGGAGATCAATGGCTCTGCGGCGATCGTGGGCCCGCACGGGAGCGGCAAGACGACGCTGCTCGGCCGTCTGGCCGATGTGCTCGAGGCCGAGGGCAGCTGCGCGGCGCGGGTGAGGATCGGACGAATCGGCGATGCCCTGGCGGTTCTGGCGGCGTTGGTTCGGGGTCGGCGAGGGAGTGTCGTGTGCGTCGACAGCTGGGAGCGGCTCGGCCCGATCTGGGCCCATGCCATCCGCTGGTGCGCCTTCGTTTCGCGCACGAGGTTGCTCGTGACCGCCCATGGAGTGGGCGCGTTACCGACACTCTGGGAGTGCCGCCCCACGCCGGCCGTGCTCCGTGCGCTCGTCGCCCGGCTTCCCTGTGGCGACACCGTCATGCCTCCCATTCTCGAGGCCGACGTGCAGCGGGCCTTCCGGGACGCTTCTGGCGACATCCGCGAGGCTTTGTTTTTGCTCTACGACACGTTCGAGGCCCGAGCCCGGTCCGTGCGTGAAGCGATCGTCTGAAGGACGGGTCGTGACGGTGGGGACGGCCGTGCCGATCGTGACGGCGCGTGGCGACAAATTCATGAAGTCAGCGGTCTTTTTTTTCAGGCATGCACCCCAAACCGGAACCTAGGCTTGGGAGTCTGGAAGAAGACGGACGTGGCCGGGCTTTCCAGGCGGATACCACCGCACACGATCGAAGGAGCTTGAAATGACGACGCGACGTTGGATCTTCGTGCTGCTGCTGGCCGGCGCCGCTGCATCCTTCCACCCGCGATCGGCCGCGGCCCAGGGCTGCCTCGATGGCCTGTTCGCCGGCTGTTCCTCGTGCTTTCGCAAAGCGCCGCCCGCCTATGCCGTGGCACCCATGATGGCGCCGGTCGCCGCGCCGGTTCCGGCGCCGCCGCCACCCGTCGTCGTGCCCGTGCAGCAGGTGAGCTACGTGCCCGAGACGACGTACCGCACGCAGTATCAGTGTGTCCCGGTCACGTCGTACAAGCCGTCGTACGAGATCGATCCCTGTACGGGCTGCAGCCGCGAGTGCGTCCAGCAGGTCACCAATTACGTGCAGCAGGCCGTGAATGTGCCGGTGACGCAGTATCGCGCCGTGTACTCGACGAAGTACGTCCAGATGCAGCCTGGTGCACCCGCCTATGCGGCGCCCGCCGTCGGCATGCCGAGCTACGCCGCCCCCGCCGCCGCACCGGCCTACCAGCCCGCCCCCGCGGCGAGCCAGTTCACCGCGCCGATCCAGACGACGCCGCAGGCGTGGGGCTCCGCCGGCGCCGATATCCCGCAGCAGGTGCTGCAGGGTCAGTCGAGCATCGCCGCCCCCACGTTGCCGCAGGGCTTCGTGCCGCAGCCTACGATGCCGCAGCCGGCGTTCCAGCAGCAGCAGATCGTGCCGCAGGGAGGAACCTACGCCGCGCCGGCACCACCCGCCCCGGGGCTGCAACCGACGGCGCCCCCGACTCTCCAGCCGGCTCCCTCGCTGAAGCCGATTCCCGAACTGCCGCGCACGTCGCCCGGCCAGACGAATGGCGCCACCGGCTCGAACGGTGCGCCCTCGACCTACGCCACTCCGCCCGCGGCTCGACAGCCCGCCCTGCAGCCGCCGAGCGTGGCACCCGGCACCGGCACGACATCAGGCAGCGGCGCCACGCCCGGCACGACCCCGGCCGCTCCTCCTGTCACGGGACCGGCCACGATGCCCGTCGTGCCCGGCACGGGCCCCGGCGCCGCTACCGGCGCCTTCCCACGGCTCCTCGAGCCGACGAGCCACACGACCTCGTGGCAGACCGCCCCGATCCGGCCCACGTCGTACCCGACCGCCGCCCTCCCCGGCCGCGTGCAATAGCGAGAGTCGCGAGGCCCTTCGCACCTCTCACACGCCGGCTCGGGCTCCCAAGGGTGGGATAGGCTTCAGCCTGTCATGCCATGCCACTTGGCGGGGAAGGTGGCAACAACCCGCAATCGGAGCCGGCGGCACGATGCTCCATCGCCGAGGGGGATCGCTAGTCCATTCTCAACTGTGATGGTGCGCTCGGTGTAA
>Ga0214917_10008283_pt1 | contig 10249 bp, 10 predicted proteins | sample LL_1208_BB_MetaG_FD_177983 | JGI IMG/M metagenome (GOLD analysis project Ga0214917, IMG submission 177983) | Freshwater microbial communities from Lake Lanier, Atlanta, Georgia, United States - LL_1208_BB | ecosystem: Environmental > Aquatic > Freshwater > Lake | place: USA: Georgia | collected...
CCGGGTGTTAACCCGCCGGATGGTTACCTTGCTTGTAACGGAAGCCCGGTTTCAAGAGCAACGTACCCAGAATTATTTTCGGCTATCGGCACGGTCTATGGCTCCGGGGACAACCGAACCACTTTCAACCTACCAGACCTTAGGGGACGTGCTGCGATTGGCTGCGAAACCATGGGAGAAGCTCCCTCGTCTGGACGGCTGGCAAACGCCAGACCAGGGAACATCAACGGGGTTTTGTTGGGAGCATCCGGCGGGTTTGAAACCCATACCCTCACATCCCAAGAGTCAGGCCTTAACACCCACAACCATAGCCATACAGTAGACGTCAGTTGGGGAGGGAGCACCGAAGACGGAAACCGATGCAACGGAGGTGATGGGGCCGAAACCGGAAGATTCCCCGGCGATATGCGTATGGCTTGGAACTATCTTGTCACCAACAACGCCACGTCCGATACGACGGCGTTACCCCATCCAAACCTGCCACCCCTTGTCTTTTTAAATTACATTATAAAATACTGACATGGCCTTAATCTCTGGAGCCCTACCCCCCAACACCTGTTACGGAACCCCGCAGCAGCTTCTCGATCTTTTTGCCCAGTATCTTTCTCTGCCGGGCCAAAACCTTATTTTGGAGGCCAAAAAGACAAGCCCCGGTCTTACGGGAACGCAGCCTTTGCAGGCAGGTTCTTCCGCAACTTTCACCGTTGATGTGGCCGGAGCTTCCCTGAACGATGTCGTTGCGGTCAACCCCAGTACCCCAATTCCAGAATGCTTTGTCGATGGGTATGTCTCCTCCTCCAACCAGGTCACCGTTCGGGTCTTGGCAACCAAGACACAAGTAGCCTCTCTGCCTGCCCGCGATTACTACGTCAAAGTTCTCAAGTACAGCTCCAACTAAAATGCCGCTGACCCTTTCTTTAGCCAAGAGCCGGCTAAACACTTTCATCGACAACGGCGTCTGCTCGTCCGATGAGAGGGTGGTCTTTAAAATTAACGAAGCTCAAAGGAGACTACATGCGTACCGCGCCTGGCTCGGGGTTTTGGCAAAGTACTATATCACCCCGGTAGATAACGTCTTCACTTTGCCGGCCTACACCGGAAACATTTCATCCGCAGCCGGGTTTGGTCTGGAGAGCGCCTTGCTGGTCAACAGCACTGACGTCAGCGGGGCCCAGCCTATCAACGATGTAAGAGCTTTTGTAACCCCTATCGGTGATTTGCTTGATATTGTCCCGTCTAATACCAACACCACGGCTCGCTCCTACAAAATTCTTGGGGACCCTGTTGGCAAGATTGAGGTGACTGGCAAACTTAACTTTATTGAGGCTTCTGGTGACACCGACCTTCTTGTCATTGACGATCTGGAAGCCATTAAACTGATGCTTCTGGCCATCTACCGGGAAGAAAACGATCAGCTCGAGGCAGCTCAGGCTCTCGAGGCAAAAGCAGTTGAAAAGCTCTCCATCAAGACAGATCGGTCGGTGGAGTCCGCCAGAAGGCTTAACTTCCAAACTAGGCTCTCCCTTGAGACTGATAATTCTTTTGGGCAGATGCTTAGCCGTCTTGCCTTAGACGTTGAGGACGGACTTCGGATCTTCGATAGTGAGTTGGCCGACCTCCTCAACCAGGCTGAGGAAACCCTTTTTAACCAGGGTTCTTGGAACAACACCGTCGAACAGTACAAGGTGACAATCGACAACGCCGGTGAGGTCTATTTACCAAGCTCAATCGGTGCGGTTATTGGCGTGGCGATTGACGGAAGGTCGGTTCCTGTGCGGGACCGGATGTACGATTTTCATGAGAACGGTTCCGGGTATCAGCAAAAGGGAACAAGCGGATATGAGCTTTTGGTGGACCGCGGGGAAAAGATGGTGGCAGGTCAGTGGATGAGGAGATATTTTGTAAGGTCACACTCTGAACCAGGCACCTGCGTTGAAGTCCTGGCAAAAAAGCGCTGGCTTCGAAAACGAAAAAACAGCGACAAGATGGATATCCGCAACTACCCGGCTCTTAAGGAAATGGTGGTTGCGCTTCGCCTTAAAGGCCAGGAAGAAAAGGCTCAATTTCACGAGACCAAGGCAATTTCTTATCTTCAGAAGGAGCTTAAAGAGTCACGAGGTGGAGCCAGAAATACTATCCAAGTGCAAGCCAAGGCATTTAACGCAGGCGAAATTTCTGCACTGGTATAGACAAAATGAAAAGCCGTGTAGAAATGGGCGTATATGCAGATTCTGACTACGTGCACCGGAGAAATCTGGGATACGCTTGTTTTGGATCCTGCGGAAACCTGGGACTACATCGGATTTTTCTGGGAGGAGATTGAGTAAATGGCAACCTTAACCTCAAGAACCGTCGCTTCCTCGTACAAGGAACTTCTTAAAACAGTTTCCGCTTCAGGAGTGTCCTCCGGACTTACCGCAATTGAGGACGGGTCCGGAGCAGTTACTCCGCTTGGCCTGTCGGCGACCCAGGTCAAAATCTCGAATCTAGCCACGGATGGTTTTTCTGTTGCGGCCGCCACGACCTTCTCTTTCGCGGTAACCGCTGCCGACACGGTCTCGCTGACCAAAGCCTCGGGGACCGCGTTGTCGGTTGCCGCTAACGCATCCGTCGGAGGAACCCTTTCGGTTACGGGAAACACTTCAATAACCGGTGGCCTCTCGGTTGGTGGGAATCTCTCTGTCACCGGCAGCATTAACGGTACTCCTTTCCCGGCCAACAAAACAATCGTTACAACGGTTGATACTCAAACCCTGACCAACAAAACCCTCAGCGGGGCGAGCAACACATTTTCTAACATCCCAAACACGGCAATCACCGGACTTGGGACGCTTAGCGCCCAGAACGCCAACAACGTCTCGATCAGCGGCGGAGCTATTTCCGGAGTTTCCTTGAGCTCGCTCACAGCCCCGCTGGCTGTTTCCAACGGTGGAACCGGCCTCACGACAATCGGCGGGTCGACCACCGTTCTTGCTCCGACCAGCACAGGGACCCTTGCCTACAAGACTCTTTCTGCCGGGACTAACGTAACTATCACGCACACCGACTCAGGTATTTCGATTTCCTCCACAGGCGGTGGAGGTGGCGGGGGAGGTGGCATCGCCTCGGTCTCCGCCGACACCACTCCTATCCTCGGTGGGAATCTTGACGTAGCCACTTTCTCAATCGTTTCCTCCTCCAACCGGAATATCACGATCGCCCCGAGCGGTACCGGTACGGCGGTTATCTCCAAAGTTGCGACTCCGTCTGCCTCGACCGACGCGGCAAACAAAGCTTACGTAGACACCCATGCGTCGAGGACCGATAATCCTCACTCGGTTACCGCAACTCAAGTTGGGCGTGACACCGCACAATGGAACGCCAACCGCATCCAAGGGAGAAACGTTTCTTCGACAACCCCGACTAACGGCCAAGTTCTCACCTACAACAGCACGACCACGCAGTACGAGCCGGCTTCCCCCAACGCCGTGCCTAATGGTTTCTGGGGTTTCAAATTGACCGACGGTACGACGACGTCAAAAACGCATCTTTCGGTCGACTACGGATCTGGATCGTTTTTTAAGAACGACTACCGCGATTCCATGTTTGGCCCATTCTTAAGTTTTGCGGTAGACAGCAACGGGCATCTTGTCGGGACATTCTAAAAACGGTATTGACAATAAAACGTCAAACACTAACCTCGGAGAATAACACATGGCAACTCTAGATCTTGGAAAAATTAAGTTTGTTTGGAAGGGAACCTATAGCGGAGCTACTGCTTACGAAATCGACGACGTTGTATCTTACAATGGTTCGTCCTACATTTGTATCCTTGCCTCAACCGGCAATCTCCCGACCAACACGACTTACTGGAACGTTCTTGCTCAAGGCAGCGATGTTTCTGTTCTCAATACTCGTGGGCAAATTCTTTATCGCGGCGCCACTGGCCCCGCAGCTTTAAACCCTACCACGTCTGGTTACATTCTTCGCACTAACGGCGCTGGGGCTGATCCGTCTTGGGACACGGCTTCAGGCCTTGCCGACCAATCAACCAAGATCGATCGTTTTGCCTACCCGAAATACGGTCAATATCTTGCGGCTGACAACGGTCATCATTATATTTCAAAAGATGGTCGAGTGTATTTTACTGGTCCGACCACCATTCTTGCCGCCGGGTACGCCGGGACAACCGGGGATAGCCCTGCAACAGCTGAAGCTTCCTCTTCCGTTGGCCCTCGCCACGTTCAACTCCCGAGGGGCGCCAAGGCTTACAAAGTTTTTGATTTTAACGACACTGCGTTTGTTATCGACACTGCTGGAAAAGTTTACGCGGCCGGCAACAACGCGAACGGTCAATTAGGGCTTGGGCTTCTTTCTTCCGGGCCTGCCGGAACGACCTCGGCAGACACGACTAACCGCGCAAGGTTTACCGAAGTCGTGTTCCCCACCCACAACTACCCCCAGATTGGGTCCAACGATACTCCGGTCATTGTCCATATCTATTCTTCCGCCAGAGATGCCCAAACGGGGTCAACCAGGACTTTTGCGGTAGACTCTCACGGGTTTGCCTGGGTCTGGGGGGATAACGCAAGCGGAACAGCCGGAACCACCGACACAACAAACGCAAATCTCCATAGCCCGGTTCGTATTCCAGCATTCATGGCGACCGGAACGGTTAACACCAATTCAGCAATTCGCCAGAACGCCGCCTCTGGTGCGCGGAAGCGCATCAAAAAGATCGTTGCGATTGCTCCTGGAGCCGAAACATTTGCCTTGGTGGAAAAAGATGACACCAACCTGGCATCGGAATCCGGTGTGTTTTTCTGGGGAACAAATTCGGGTTGCACCGCCGCCGGGAACACAACGGCCACGGTATACACGACTCCTCAGCAGTTCACTCGCGGCAACCTTGGGCTGGCTGCTGGCGAATGGGTCGTGGACATTAACGCAAACATTACTGTCTCTGGGGGCACCAACGGAGCTTTCACCGTTCTAACCAACACCGGCCGCATGCTTTCTTGCGGAATCAACACTTACGGAGTTCTTGGTACTGGCGGAACAGTGGACAACACTGGAGTTCTTTCGGTTGTGCCCACGACGACTGTCGGCAGCGGGGCTTGGGCTGTTCCGGCTACTTGGACTCCTCCGGCTGGTATGACCAACACCGACTTCAACACTCAATGGACAGTTGCAAGTTTTACGACTCAATTCGAGACCCTGGACGAAACCTGGTCGTTTAACGGGATGTATCGTTATGCGAAACTGGCCAACAGCGTGTGGGTCTTCTGGGGGACGCAAGGAGTAGCTGGAGCAAACGGCCACGCAGGAATCGGCAACACCACGATCACAGCGGCCGGAGTGCCTAACCCGACGTACTTATCCTTCCAGGATGGTCAGCGTTCTGAAAACGTTTCTTATCGCGCGTCCTCTGACGAGTTCACCTCGCAGTCTTTGTTTACCGGGAATGCCTCTCCGGGATTCACGATCAGCAAATTGCGCCTGGTCGGCGGGGTTGGGCAAACCACGATTGCAACAAACGGAGCGATTATTTCAGTGGTGGCTCTGACAAGCAATAACCGCGTTTACGTCTCCGGAATGAATTCACAAGGCCAGCATGGAAACGGCGATACCAGGGCGTCCGACGGGTTTTTCCGTAGAGTTCGTATCGACGACGCAACTCTTTTGGGTGGACAACTTACCATATCGGAAGTGCGCGCATGGAAAGGCCAAGGAGCAGCGAATACCACTTCTGGCCTACCGAACGTTCAAATGCTTCTGAGCGACGGAACAGTCTATGCCTGGGGAAGTAACGGATCCACGGGCCAAGCTGGATTGACGTCCAACTCCTCCACCCCGCACAAGGTAATGTTTGGGACCATGTCCCCCAGCTAAGTTTATGATCATCCTATCCAAAAACATCCTGTTCAAACCCGACAACGCGGTACTGGAAAGCCTTGGGGAAGCCCCGTCTGGCGAGTACGTCTACAAGACCAACAACCTGGAAGCGGTGAAAGCTGCCAACGCCGAGGCTCAGGTTGAAACTGCCGGCGACAACGTGGTCAAGGAACTAAGAAAAACTCTCATTCTTGCCCAGGATATCGACCGCAACACGGCACAAAAGATCCGTTCCAAGTATTCGGCAAACTCCGAACTTGGCGCGATCCGCACAAACAACGCGGAGTACAAAGCCTTTATTGAAGAAGTCATTGCGGAGCATAACGCCGCAAAAGACGCTTTGTTTTCGATCTAAGCCGGATAGCCGCCAATGAGCGGGTTATCCGAACTCCCCAATGGGGTGGCTGTACTCGGTTGGCAGCAAGAATACACGGCTGCTCATAATTTTAGGGCCACCGCTTTAACCGATGCCCCGATTATTGAATGGGATCTCTCGTCAAATCAAGTAGCTCAAGTCACGTTGCGCGGGAACAGAACACTGGCTAACCCGACTGGAGGCAAGGACGGCGGTGTTTATGTTTTGGTTGTTTCCCAAGACGAGACGGGTAGTAGGACTTTAGGTTTTAGCTCGAGTTACCGATGGTCGAACGGAAATATTGCCCCAACCCTAACCGCGATAGCCGGAAGGTCGGATATACTGACTTTCCTTAGTTTTGGCGGAAAGATGTACGGATCGGGGAGTTACAACTACACTCCTTAAGGCGATGCCCTGGCCAGTAATGCCTTTTGGTTTTTTAGGGGCATCCACAAACCGTAATTTTATCATTTACGGCAGGCTCCCCCCAGAAACGATTGAAGTTTTAGTTGTAGGTGGAGGTGGCAACTCAAGCGGACACGGAGGGGCAGGGGGAGGGGGAGTACAGGCATTTGTGTCAATCCAGACGAATATGACGGGAACGCCAACTCCAACATTTATTTGCCCAGCGATAGTTGGAGGTAGGGGTGCGGCAAGTTCATTCACAATAAACGAAAGCACCTATACGGCGACAGGTGGGTCAGGGGGAGGAAATAACGGTGGGGCCCAGGGATCGCCAAACGGTTACGGGGGTGGGTCGGCCACTAATCGGCCTTCGTTCGGGATCGTGAGCGGTGGAGGTGGCGGAGGGTTTAGCGCGGGTGGCCAAACTGCTTTTATAAGCTCATACAATTGGTTCGGTGGATATGTCGGAAGGACGTGCGACTGGGGTGGGCTTGGGGGAAGTGGGTATTTACTGGACGGCAACGCCGCGGCGATTCTTGGGGTTTCTTATGTAGGCTCTGGCGGAGGAGGTTGCTCGACAGGGGGTGCTTGCCCAAACAGCGCACCTGGTCTGTATGGAGGGGGATCTGGAAATGGCGGGAACGCTACCATGTACGGTTGCGGGGGCGGAGGTTGCGGGGGTTTGGGCCAACCTGGAATTGTCGTTGTGCGGTATTTGGGGCCGCAAGCAGCTCCAGGAGGGAACGTTTACTACAGTTCCGGTGACCAAAAAACGTACCATGTGTTCACCGCAAGCGGGACTCTTGAACTTTAACCAAGATTCTTGACAAACCGATGTCTGACTTAAACTTAAGTGACCACATGGCTAACCTGATTTCAGAATACATTTCCAGGTTTATCGCCCCTTACAAAGGCCTATCGATAGCCGAAATGGTGAAAGAAGCTCATAATTACGGGGCTTTGTTTTTGTCCAAAGACGGTGCGCTGGGGCTTAAACCTTTCAACGACAAGACCTGGGAAGTTTTGTTTTTTGTGGCTGAATCCAAGGAAACCCGGAAAAGCCTGATTCAAAAGGCAGCCAAAACACTCGGACGGATTTCGGTCACATTTCTTCGCTGGAAACACAACGACCGTACCCGCACATACGGACCGAAATTGTGGGAAAGGCTCGCGGCCTAAGTCATGGGATCTAAACCCAGCAAACCCCAGTACCAGGCCCCGCAGTACACGGAGCTAAGCCTCCCAGAACTGCGGACAGCCTTGTCCAAATTCATCGACCAGGAGAAGGATTTCGGGAAAATCCAGGATGTCATCTCTTCTTCCGCAACCAAGAGGATGGATGCGCTGGAGATCCTGCAACCCGGTTACAAAGCGGGTTTGACCAAAGCCCAGCAAGTCGCCGACTCGTTGTCCGGGGGAAATATCCCGACCGATGTGGCCCAGAAAATTTCTCAGTCCGCCGCTTTCAAGGGTCTGATGACCGGTCTCCCCGGAGAGCAAAGAAAATCGGTCGAGGCGAGGGACCTTGGGCTTTCGTCCATGGATCTAATGGGGAGAGGTCTCGCCGCACAGCAAAACCTTCGCGTTGAAGCGCAATCCATGATGCCAATGCAGGCTTTGAATTTTGCGTTCACCCCACAGGCCATCAGATCGGAAGACGTCGAAACGGCAAAGTACAACAACACAATCAAGAACCGCCAAGCCGACGCAACCGCCAACACGTACAACCGTCAGCAGGATATGAACTACCAGTACGACCAGCAATACGGCGGGAATCAATGGCTTTCCCCTGTGATGAGCATCGTCGGCGGTGGGCTTGGAGCGGCTTTTGGCGGTCCTCTTGGAGCTGGGTTGGGCATGAACTTGGGTGGAGCTTTGGGCGGGGCTTTCAATGGTGGCCGTGGGGGAGGACCCGGAGGCCTTGGGATGATGGGGGTAGGGTCAAGTATGATGGGCCTGGCCGGGCAAGGTGCTTTCGGGAACAACCCATGGGAATGGGGGAATCCATCGGTTCCAATGAGGGCTAGCCCCGGTTTAAGAACAGGAATGCCGTAGACTATGGCCTCAAACCCAGGAATGGAATGGGCCCTTGCGGCCAACCAAATTATGCAGGGGGGCTATTCGGCCTACCTGATGGGCGAGAGAAACAAAATTGCCCAGGCGGATTTAAGCTTACGGCAAAGATCTTTTGCGGCCGATCTCGAGCGCCAAAAGGCGGATATCGCCTTACGGGACCGGGAAATGAACATGCGGGAAAGCCTGAACAAGATTGCCGTCCGGCAGGCCAACGATGCCTACGATTTAAACTCGGCCATGGCCGAGTCGCACCCGGAAATCGACAGACAATTCGGGCAATTGGAGAGAATGACCATTGACGAAGATGTCGAGGGGCTACGCAAAGCAAAATTTACGCCGATTACCCTTCCGGCAACGTGGAGCAAAGCGACCCAAGACCGCATGAATGCCCAGCTTGGGGCTCAGTTCAGGCAGTCTCAAATGGCCGCGCTTAACGCGTCCTCTTCTTTCCAGACCAAAAAGACAACGGTGGACAACCTGATTGATTACAATACAAAACTGGCACAAGACTCGGCTAAGGATAAAAACGCGGCCTTAAAAAGGCACATGGCCGATGAGACCAGGGTGCTAATCCAGGCAGGAATGCCTGTTTCGCAACTTCCGGCAGACATGGCTGCCCTGGTTGCAGAGGCTGACCAATATGCCGCCGAGCGGAAATTGGCCAGCAGCGAGAAGTATCAGACCGCGGGCTTGCTGGCTTCGGCCAGGGGTGCTGTTGCGTTGGCAACGGCGAACAAAGACAGATACGCTTTTTACGATGACAGGTTGAAGTCGAGGGACGCGGAAATCACACAGATGGAGAAGAACGTGGCCGGGGTTGATCTCCCGGTCGGACCGAAAAAAGAACTTCTGCCCAAGCAAATGAGGCAAATTGATTGGCTCAAGAGAATGCGAAACGTCGAGGCCAGAAACGCTGCCGCAGCGAGAGCCGGGAAAAGGACGCCGGAGCAAATGGCGCAGCTTTATTCTGAGGATGAAGGTTTTATCGAGGTGGAATACGAATTTGAAACGGCTGCAAAAAGAGACCCGGTCACCGGAAAAGAAATCCCGCCCCAAAAGGTGAAAAGCAAGAGGGATCTCTCCAAGGCAGAACTTCCTGGGCTGATGGCCTTTCTGGAACAGAACAACGGGAAAATCAACTCTCAAGTGTTGATTTTACGACCAGACTATTCATCCGAAGAGGAATCGGCCAAGGCGAGCACAGGCAAGGCAAAAGCAGGGGGAAAAACGCCTCCTAAAGAAAAAGCAGGCGAAAAAGCGCCTCCCGCAAAATCAGTGAACCTGTGAATCCAGGTTACACAGACGAGGAATTTTTCCGGAATACGGAAGATCCGTCAGGAACGTCAAGCGACCCTTCGCAGGAACCGCTGACGGTAGACCTGCCTGACATAATCGACAATCCGGAAACCTACTCCGGAGAGCCACTTCTTACATCTCCTGCTCCGTCAGCATCGGTTGATGAACAAATGCTAAGGGAAGCAGAGACTGACCTTCTTTCCCCGGCAGTTGAACCTGCGGCCAAAACAGAACAACCGGCTC
>Ga0214917_10008284_pt1 | contig 10248 bp, 12 predicted proteins | sample LL_1208_BB_MetaG_FD_177983 | JGI IMG/M metagenome (GOLD analysis project Ga0214917, IMG submission 177983) | Freshwater microbial communities from Lake Lanier, Atlanta, Georgia, United States - LL_1208_BB | ecosystem: Environmental > Aquatic > Freshwater > Lake | place: USA: Georgia | collected...
CCGGGGCAGGGCAGGGGCTGCTGAGCAGATTGGGCTGATCGTCCGCTCCGGAGGTGCGGGGCGCCGTGTCTCCCCAGCGCCGACCGATCTCAAAGCCGTGGCGAGCCGCCAGGTTCACCACCTCGTGGTGCTGGCTGCAACTGCGCAGGGCATCGCGTAGCTGCGGCTGCTCTTCGGTAAGCGCTACGAAGGCGTTGAGCTGGCGCACCTTCTCAAGGAACTGTTGGAGCTGTGCTTCGGCCATTGGCTCAGTTTGCCGTCAGGGGTTTGTGCATGCGGAAGCGCCGAAACAGCACGCCGTTGATCAACAGCTCCTCCTGCCAGCTCACCCGCCAGCCCTCACTGGCAAACAGCGGCTGTGAGAGCAAGCTCGCTTCGCTGCGCAGGCTGGTGCAACCCTCCTGTCGCGCCTGCTGCTCCAGGGCGCGCAGCAGCTGCCGGCAGCGCCCCTGGCGTTGGCTGCGGGGCCGGCAATAGAGCAGGGCGATGCGATCCTGCCGATCCCGTAGACCAAACGCCTCCACATCGCCGTCGATCCCGCAGCTCACCAGCCCAGGGCCCGGTTGTTGCCGCAGCAGTTGATCACTTTGCTGTGCCCAGGCCCGCCGTTGCGCCAGGCTGTAAAAGGCCGGATCGGCATTGAGGGCGGCCTCGCGATACACCTCGCGCACCGCATCGTGGTCGTGGCTGTTCAGCGCACGCAGCGGAGTTGAGCGTGGATTCATGTCACAGCCCGCACACAGTTGGCCATGGATTCTGGCCTGATTCTGTGGCTTCGCCATGGGCAACCTTGCAACCATGCTGTAGGTTTGTGGTGTTAATGATTCGCACCCACGACAGCAATGCTCACCGGTTCTGAACTGCTGGCCAAAGTCAAAGAGCTCGGCGATGTGGGCAAATCCGAGATCGTGCGTGCCTGCGGCTATGTCTCCTCCAAGAAGGATGGTGGCGAGCGCCTCAACTTCACCGCCTTCTACGAAGCCCTGCTGGAAGCCAAGGGCGTCGAGCTTGGCGTCGGTGGCAAGGTTGGCAAGGGCGGCCGCAAGCTCAGCTATGTCGCCACGGTGCAGGGCAATGGCAATTTGCTGATCGGCAAGGCCTATACCGCCCTGCTTGATCTCCACCCCGGCGACGAGTTTGAAATCAAGCTCGGCCGTAAGCAGATCCGCCTGATCCCCGTCGGCTCCAGCGAAGACGACGAGGAGTGATCTGAACAGGCCTGATCAGCGCTTCAGCTCCAGGCTGATCACATCGGGCCACGGTTCCGGGTCAGTGTTGTTGGCCTTGCTGGTGCCTTGTTCTGCACCAGCCGGCGCTGATCCCTCGGCATTCACAAGCCCGTCGATGTAGTCGCTTGGGTTGCAGCTGAGCAGCACGATCTGCACCCCCTGCTGCAGACCCCGCCGCAACATGCGTTGCAGGCCCTGAAGCCGCTGCGGATCGCTTTGGCTGAAGGCGTCGTCGAACAGCAGCGGCAGGCCGTTGTCGTAGGCGGGCAGCAGCACCTCGGCCATGGCCAGGCGCAGGGCCGTCGCCAGTTGCTCCCGCATGCCGCCGCTGAGCTGCTGGAAGGCGTAGGTCTGCTCGCGCTGGCGCAGTTGCAGATCCTGAAAACCCTGCTGGGGGTCAAAGCCCAGCAACGGTTGCTGCGGCTCGTCGAACAGCTCCGCCAGATAGGGGCCGATGGCCTCCCGCAGGGGTTCGCTGTAGCGCTGGGCGAGCTCGGCCTGGGCCCGATGGAATCGCTCCTGCAGCAGCAGCAGCGCCTGGGCCCTGCCCTCCAGCCGTTGGCGTTCGGCCTCGGCGTCCTCCCAGGCGGCCTGCCGCTGCTCGAGGTCCGCCAGGGGGTTGAGGGCCCCCAGGCTCTGGCAGCGCTGTTCGGCCTGTCCCCGCTGGGTGAGCAGGGCACTCTTCTCCTGCTCCAGGGCGGCCAGGGCGTCCTCCAGTGCCTGCGGGTCTGCCGGATGCCCCAGTTGCGCCAGCTCGGCGTCGATCGCCTGCAGTTGCCGCTGGCCCTCGAGCAGTTGCGGTGGGGCCTGCTGGCCTGCCTGCTGGGCGTCAAGCGCCTGCAGCCGTTCGTCGATCACCTTCAGCGACCCCTCCAGTTGGGCCAGCCGGCTGCGGTTGTCCTCCAGCGCCGACTGCAGCTGCCGCTCGCGCGACTGCAGCTGCAGCTGCTGCTGCTCCAGCCGCTCCAGGTCGTGGCCCAGGGCGGTGCTGCTCGCTTTGATCTGCTCCAGCCAGCTCTCCAGGGCGTTGCGATCGAGGCTGAGGGGATTCCCCGGTGCGGCCGGTTCGCTGGCCAGCCGCTCCAGCGCGCGCTGCTGCCCCTGGATGGCCTGCTGCAGCCGCTGCCGGCGGGGGTTCAGGTGCTCCAGCCGCTCCTGCAGACCCGACCACGGGATGGTGCGGGCCGCCTGGCGCAGGTTGGTGAGATCGCTCTCCAACGTGCGCCGTTGCCGTTCGATCGCCTCGGCGGCGTCGCTGTGCTCCACCCCCAGCTCCTGCCGCAGCCGCTGCAGCTGCCGCTGGCATTGCGCCGCCTGCCGTTGCAGTTCCGGCAGGTTGTCGCCGCCGCCGGGGTGGAGCCGCAGCACCACCCCCGTGCCCACCTGCAGCTGCACCGGCCGGCTCAGCTGCCGCCGTTCGCCCGGCTGCAACGGCTCCCCCTCCAGCTGGATCGGTTGGTCGCTGGCGATCACCTCCAGGCCGGTGGCCAGCGCCTGGCAGCGGGTTTCGGCCTGCAGCAGCGCCTGCTCCGCCTGGCGAAGCTCCCGCACCTGCTTCGCCTCGATCGCGGGCAGCGCCGCCAGCCTGGCTTTGAGCTGATCCGCTTCGCTCTGCAGCCGTTGCAGCAGCTGCTGGTGGTCGAGCAGCTGGGCCTGTTCAGCCTCCAGTTGCCGCAGGTCCAGCACCTGCTGCAACAGCTCCTGGTGCTGCCGTTGCCGTTGCTGCTCGAGGCTGCGCTGCTGCAGTTGCAGCCGCTGCTGCTCCTGCTCGGCCTGCAGCCGGCGCTGCTCCTCCAGCCGCTGTTCGCTGTGCTGCTGCCGTTGCCGTTGCTCCTGCCGTTGCTGCTGCTGCTGGCTGTTGAGCTCGCTCCAGAGCTGCTGCTGCTGGATCAGCGGCTGCAACTGCGATTGCAGCAGGCGTTGGTTGCGTTGCAGCTGGAGCTGTCGCTGCAGGCTGGGGCGCTGTTGGCGATCGATCATCTCCAGCCGTTCGCCGATGGTGCGCAATTGCTCCATGGCCGTTTCCAGGTCGGCCAGGCGCTGCTGGGCCAACCCCAGCTGCTCAGCGGCGTCTTGGGCTCGCTGCAGGGCCGTGGCCAGGTCCGAGCCGGCCTTCACCCGCCCGGTGCTGGTGTAACTGGCGGCCACCTGCTGCTCGATCAGCTCCATCACACGCCGATCCAGGCCTGAGGCCAAGGCCTCTTCGCTGCCCCGGGCCTGCAGCTGATCCACCAGCCGGTTGTAGTCGTAGCACTCCTGGTTGGCTCCGATCGGGTTCAGCCCCGATTCCCCCTGCCGCACCCACAGATGGGCCCAGCGCTCCGGCAGTTGGGCAATGCGCCGCCCTTCCACCGGCGCTTCATAGCCCAGCAGCTGGGCCAGCCGCTCCTCGGCGGCGGCACCGTTGAGGGCCGGCCCATCGCTGCCGCTGAGTTGGCAGGTGCCGCCGGCGCCGGCGAAGCGTTTGCGCAGCTGCCAATGCAGCCCTGCGGCTTCAAAGCGCACTTCAATCTCCGGCAGGCCGGCATGCAGGCGCGAGCGCAGGTCCTCCACGCCGCGGCCGGTGGCGGTGGCGCGCAGAAACAGGGCTTTGTGCAACGCCTCCACCAGGGTGCTCTTGCCCGCTTCGTTGGCTCCGCCGATCAGCGTCAGTCGACGCCCGAAGCGCACCGCCAGATCGCCGTGCTGGCGCACCTGGCGCAGGCGGCAGCTGATCAGGCGCATGCCTGTGCCCCCACACAGCGGTGCAGTTCCGCCAGGGCTTGCTGCACCAGGGCGCTGGTCTGGGGATCGTCGCTGCCGCTGACCAGTTGCTGCTGCAGGTCGGCCGCCACCCGGGCGATCAGCGGATCGTCGGCGCGGCCGGTGAGTTCTGCCAGTTCGGTTGGATCGGGGCTGGTGCCGCAATGGCCGCGGCGCTTCAGCCGCAGCAGCTGGGCCTCCAGCCGCTCCAGCAGCTGTTGATAGCGCTGATGGCCCTCCAGGCTGAGGCTGCCGCTCTGCTCGAGCAGCAACAACTGCTGCCCAGGCTCATCCCCCAGCTGCTGCTCCAGCTGCCGCTCCAGCCGCTCCAGATCGGCGACGCCGTTGAGCTCCACCCGCAGCTGCAGCCAGTGCAGGCGGGCGGTGGGCAGCGGCTGCACCTGCGGGAGCTGGCCGCGCTGCGCGGTCACCGCCAGCACCTGACCCCCCCGGTAGTCGTCGTTGCGGGGAAACCGATCCGGTTCGGGGGTGCCGCTGTACCAGCTGCGCGGATTCACCTGTTTGAGCCCGTGCCAATCCCCCAGGGCGACGTAATCCAGCTGTTGCAGCAGGCCGTCATCCAACTGCAGGCGGTTGTTGGCGCTGGCCGGGTTCTCCTCATCGGCATCGAGGTCGGCGCCGGCGAAGCCGTGCACGGAGCCGTGGGCCAGCAAAATGCGCGGTTTCTGGGGCGGCAGTTCTCCCCAGTCCAAGTGGCGCAGCCACGCGCAGGGATCGTCGCTGTCGCTGCGGCGCAGCAGCGGGCAGGGCAGCAGGATCGCCTGCGCCAGCTCCAGCGGTTCACGCTCCAGCAGCACCCGCAGGTTGGGGGCCCGCCGTGGCTGTTCGGCCTGAAAGAAGGGGCTGTGCCACACGCTGCCCGGTGCACCGTGGTCGTGGTTGCCGGGAATCACCAGCACCGGCAGCGGCAACTTGCCGATCGCCTGGCAGACGGCGCTCACATCGCTGCTGTTCGGGGTGGGGGAGTCGAACAGGTCGCCGGCCACCAGCAGGAAGGAGGCCTGGCTGGCCTCGATCTGCGCGCCGATGCGGGCAATCGCTTCAATGCGCACCTGTCGCAGCCGCGCTCGCTTGTCGGGATCCTGAACGCGGGCGTAGGGCTTGCCGATCTGCCAGTCGGCGCTGTGCAGGAAAGACACGCCCTGGGGTGCTGGCGCCAATGCGGGTCGTGCCTGGGCGCTCAGGATACAAAGGGCGTCCTTGTGCTTCTGCGGCCCCGCAAAGCGTGCGTGGGCTGTTGGTGGGGATCAGGCCTTGCCGGTGATTCCGCAGAATGAACAACGCACCGTGAACGGAGCCCGAACGTTGTCGCCGATGCCGTTGTTCTCGCTCCTGCTGGCCGCGCTGCTGCTGCTGCTCTCGCCCGCCACCGCCTGGGCCGATGGCGCCCAGTTGTTTGAGCAGCACTGCGCTGGCTGCCATGTCAACGGCGGCAACATCATTCGCCGCGGCAAGACCCTCAAGCTCGCGGCCCTGGAACGCCAGGGTGTGGCATCTCCTGAGGCGATCGCCGCGATTGCCGCCGCGGGTGTTGGTCAGATGGGTGGCTACGGCAGCGTGTTGGGCGACCAGGGGACCGAGCAGGTGGCCCAGTGGGTGTGGGATCAGGCCCAGGCCGGTTGGCCGAAGGGCTGAGTTAGAAGGCCTGAATCCAGGGATACACCTGCAGCGCGGTCCAGATGCCGTTGCGCCAGTAGACGTCGTTGTGCAGCAGCTCCTCCACCTGCTGCTGACTGTCGGCTTCATAGATGCCGAACACATGGGTGCTGCCTTCGGTGGGCCCCAGGGTGATCAGCACCCCCGCATCCTTCTGACGCTGCAGACCGGCCAGGTGTTCCTCGCGGAAGGGGGTGCGTTTCTCGAGAGCGTCGTCGCAGTAGGTGCCCCAGAGAACGAAGCGCATGGCCGCAGGCGAGGGAGGGCCCGCAACCTACAGCCAGCCCGCGGCGAACAGGGGCTGGCGCACCTTGCTGGGGAACAGGATCGGCTCTCCGGTGGGCTGGGCGTTGGCCTTCTGGGTCCAGTTCACGCGGCACTCAAAACTGGTGCCGTCCTTGTTGGTGCGGGTTCGCAGCACATAGCCCTGCGCCACGGCCTTGTCGGGCATCAGGTATTGGGCCTGGTTGCAGGCATCCACCTCGGAGACGGCGGAGGTGTAGGTGCTGCTGTCCGCCAGGGCGGCGTCGGCGCCGCAGGCCAATCCCCCCAGCAGCAGGCCGGTGGCGAGCAGGGTGCGGTGGGTCATGGCCGGAAGCGCCGGATGGATGTGGGCTGATTCTGGCGGGTTCCGGCCGGATCAGCCGTTGCGTGCCGCTGCGATTCAGCCGGTGATCCGGCCCCAGCGGCCCATGAAGGGCCACCGCACCACCAGGGGGCGCTGGCCCTGATCGGGCCAGATGGCTTGCAGTTGCTGCGTGAGCGCCGGCACGGGATCGGCCCCAGCCCGCCGGGCCGCCTCCACCGACGACCAGGTTCCCAGGTAGCCCAGCAACTCCTGCAGGCACCAGCGACGCTCGATCCACAGGTCGTCGGGGAAGGGCCATTCCTCGCCGGGGAACGCCAGGCCGGCATAGGCGCGGTCGACCCAGCGGCGCTCGGGCGGCCACCAGGGCTGCAGGGTGTGGCGGTAGAGATGCTCGAGCGGACCCTGCAGCTCCGGCCGCTCCAGTTGCAGCAGCTGGTAGCCGATCCAGGCCATGGCGGCCCCAGGTCGGCAGACCCGGCGCACTTCCGCATTGAACGCCTCACCGGCAAACCAATGCACGGCCTGGGCCACCAGCACCGCATCCACGCTGGCGGCGCTCAGCCCGCTGGCGGTGGCCGGTGCGTGCCGGTAGTCCACGTTGGGATGGGCGTCGGCGCTGGCGAGCTGGCCGGCGCTGGCATCGGTGCCGATCACCGCCTCGAAGTGCTGGGCCAGGGCCAGGGAGGCTTGGCCGTTGCCGCAGCCACAGTCCCAGGCCAGCCCATGCCGCTCGCAGCGGCCGGCGAAGGCCTCGAAGAAGGCCTGCGGATAGGAGGGCCGGTATTGGGCGTAGTCCGATGCGACGGCGCTGAACAGCTCGGGAACGGACTCGGCCACGGGCTCAGGGATCAAGGCCGTTGGTCGAGGGCCTGGCGCAGGGTCTGGCAGAACCGGCCCGCCGCCGCCGCCACGTCCGTCTGCTGGCCGTGGGCTTCGGCCATCACCGTCACCAGGGCACTGCCCACGATCGCCCCATCGGCCCCCCAGTCGCGCACCTGGCGGGCCTGCTCGGGCCCGGAGATGCCGAACCCCACGGCCACGGGTGTGGGCCCCAGGCCCTTGAGCTGTTGCACCAGTCCGGCCACCCGCGATTCAATCGTGGTGCGCACCCCCGTCACCCCGGTGACGCTCACCAGGTAGGTGAAGCCACGGCTGGCGGCGGCAATGCGGCCCATGCGCTCCGCCGGCGTGGTGGGGGCCACCAGCAGCACCAGGTCGAGCCCCGCGGCGCTGGCGATCGCCGAGAGTTTCTCGGCCTCCTCCAGCGGCAGATCGGGCACCACCAGGCCTGCGGCCCCGGCCTCGGCCGCCTCGCGGCAGAAGCGCTCCATGCCGCGGTTGAGCAGCGGATTGCTGTAGGTGAACAGAATCACCGGCAGGCTGAGCTCCCCGCGCAGGCCGCTGAGCATCTCCAGCACGCGGCCCGGGGTGGTGCCGGCACCGAGGGCCCGGCTGGCGGCCGCCTGGATCACCGGGCCATCCGCCAGCGGATCGCTGTAGGGGATGCCCAGCTCAATCAGGTCGGCCCCGCTGCTCTGGAGGGCCAACAGGGCCGCTCGGGTGGTGGCCAGATCCGGATCCCCCGCCATCAGAAACGGCATCAGCGCGCATCGGCCCTGGCTCTGCAGCTGGCAGAAGCGCTGCTGAATGGGGGTGCTGGGGGTCACGGCAGCGCAGGAGCTGCCGCTGAGCCTATGGGGTCGGCGGCTGGAGAACCGCCGCCCTCACAGCTCGCTGCTGTCCTGCAGTTGCCCCAGCTGCTTGAGCAGCTGCTCCTGCTCGGCGGGGCTGAGGGCGTCGAAGCGCTTCTGCAGTTCGTCGTCGGTGGCGGCCTCGTAGGCGGAGCGGTAGCGGCGCCGCTGCTCCATGTAGGTCATGTTGCCGCTCACCACCCGCCAGAGATAGGAGCCGGTCCACACCAGCACGATCGTCACCAGCAGCACCTGGGCGGCGATGCCCGCCGAGAAGCCTTCCAGGCCGGCGGCCTGGAAGGCCCAGTAGCCCAGGCCGCCCACCGCGAACAGCCCCACACCGATCAGCAGGGCCTTGCCGCGGGTGATGCCGGTGCTCACAGCTGCGGGCCCTGGCCCTGCAGGCGCAGATTCACGAACGGGGCGAACAGGATCAGGCCCGGGAAGAACAGAAACACCAGGCCGTAGACGCCGGTGCGCTCCAGCTTGCCCATCACGGTCCAGCGCTTGGCCATCCAGGCCATCAGCGCCAGCGGCACCACCACCAAATAGGCGCCGCCCAGGGCGATGTAGGCACCGATCACCAGCAGGGTTTCACCGGAGAGGGAGCTGAGCAACCCGGGCAAGGGCACGGCGTTGATGTGACTGCCGTGAATTTAGGTGGAGTGTGGGGCGGAATCGGGCTGTCATGGGCAGGAGCAGGCGTTTCTGCAGGGGCAATCCGCAGGTTTGATCCGCTCCGGGGGGTGCAGCGCAAGCTTTGGAGGGGGCTGCCGTGGATGGCCCGGGCGTGCTGCGCACCTGGTGAGCCTGGTGCGGTTGCCGATCCGGGTTGTCAGCTGCGGCTGCGGGAGCGCACGCAATCGGGCTGACGAGCGCTCAAGGCCGGCAATTTCCGGGTTGGATTGACGCACGATTCCCGAATGCAATTGAACTGCATTCAGGGTGTTGCCGTTGTCATTTTGGCTGGTGGCGTTAACGCTGAAGCGCAATGGCTTGCGCAGCTCGCGAACCGCATCGGCTCCGAATGGTCGCCAACGGGGGCCTGAGCCTGTGTCGGCGGATGCAGACGGTCTGTGCTCCTACGATGGAGCGCTGCCAGGGAGCATGGCGGAATTGGTAGACGCAGCGGACTTAAAATCCGCAGACGGCAACGTTGTGGGGGTTCAAGTCCCCCTGCTCCCATCGCTGAGTCGCCGAATCAACTGTTTGCGATCGGTTACAAACGGCTGCTTCGCGTTCGCGCTCTCCCCAGTCTGTAAGGGCTAAGGGCTGCCTTCCATGCTTGAGCTGCTGCCGCCGCTCAACGACCACAACCTGCCCTGGATGGACACCATCCATCCGATCGTCGTTCACTTTGTGATCGCGATGGCTTTGATCGCCTTCGTGTTTGACGTGGTGGGCGTGGTCTGGCGGAAGCCGGCCCTGTTTGAAGCCAGCTTCTGGAACCTGCTGTTCGCCACCGGCGCCATTTTTGTGGCAATCATCTTCGGGCAGGTGGAGGCCGGTCTGGCGGCACCCTATGGAGCATCCCGCCATCTGCTCGACATCCACACCACCATTGGCTGGTCGCTGGCCGGTGTGCTGTCGTTGCTCTCCGCCTGGCGGTATGTGTTGCGCAACCGCGATCCGCAGGTGTTGCCCCTCAGCTACGTGGGGGTGGGCAGTCTCGTGAGCGCGTTGATCGTGGTGCAGATGGTGTTGGGCGATCGCTTGATCTGGACCTACGGACTCCACACGGTGAAGGTTGTGGCCGCCATGCGCGAGGGCCTGATCTGATGGTGCTCAATCCCCTGTTCCTCGAGCTGGCCTACGCCCCCGAGCAGCCGCCGCTCGAGCAGATCGCCCAGAAGCTGGGGGCCAATGGCCTTCCCTACAGCCTGCCGATCCACCCCAACCTCGTCCACCTGACGATCGGTCTGTTCGTGATCGCCATCGCCTTTGATGTGGTGGGTGCCCTCTACCCGCTGGAGAAGCGGGTGTTCCGCTTCCTGGCGCTGCCGATCACCCGCGGTGGCTTCCACGACGTGGGCTGGTACAACCTGCTGGCCTGTTGCCTGGTGACGTTCTTCACCGTGGCGGCCGGTTTCTACGAGATGCTCACCGCGGTGCCCCTGCCCGATGTGAGGAGCACCTTCGGCCTCGGCGGGATGACCACCATGCTCTGGCATGGCGTCGGCGGTGTGATGGTGCTGGCGATCATCACCGCCATGACCGTGTGGCGTGGCTTTCAGCGTTACGTCTGGCGGCGTGACATGGGCCGTCAGGTGCAGTGGCTCTACCTGGCCGTTGGAGTGGTGATGTACGCCGTGATCGGCCT
>Ga0214917_10008286_pt1 | contig 10247 bp, 8 predicted proteins | sample LL_1208_BB_MetaG_FD_177983 | JGI IMG/M metagenome (GOLD analysis project Ga0214917, IMG submission 177983) | Freshwater microbial communities from Lake Lanier, Atlanta, Georgia, United States - LL_1208_BB | ecosystem: Environmental > Aquatic > Freshwater > Lake | place: USA: Georgia | collected...
ACCCGGCGTAGGAAAATAAAGTGACGGAGGAATAAATGGCATAATAGGCCGACCTGTGCCTGAAAAAGCAACATAATACTGATAGACATTAGGATCCACTGCGGCTTTAAATTTAAGCGTAAATTGAACAATACGATCTTCATCTGTATCACTTTTGGCAGTATTAGCACATCCACTTACTATGATCACCAAAAAACAAGCTAAAAAAAGTCTAAAAAAGTGAGTCATAATTAAAATCGTTCCTGTGAGGGTTTGTCTAAAAATCCTTCGAAGGTAGTCACGTTTTGATTTTTCCTAAAGCCAAAAGACTCATTAGGAAATGCCAAAATCGTAAACAATACCTGATATTCATCGCGTATTTTATTATAACTAAATTTTAACTTTCGGCAGTGATTAAATTTAGTAATGCCTAGTGTTGCCAACTCATAGCTATCAAAAACTAAATTACGAGTGTGATCTGGCACGTCATACACAAGGTCACTTTCAATAGCTAAACCATGATCAGGGTCTTTAATGAGTGGAAAGGAAAGACGAATCGTCGAGTTATTAATTAAGCCACGATTAACATCTTGCGAATGGTGAACAGAAAGAGACATGTTTGAACTAGGCGTTATCACAATATCCCAAAGTAATGCCCTAAAAATCCCTGCAGTTTCAAAGTTAGAAATCTCATTTCTACGGTCCCTTAAATAATCCTGTAAATGATTAATATCAGCCCCGGTGCTTAATTTATAGGACATTTTTGAGTTGGGTCGAATTAAAATAGAAGTTGAATATGGGGTATAAAAATCACGGATATAGTCATAGCCCAGTGTATGAGTCCAAGAATATCGATCTGGTGACCGATAAAAAAAGATAATATTTTGATTAAGTTGATTAATATTAGTGACACCATTTTTAAACTGGCTAATAAAGGGCGAGTTGCCACCTTCAGGCACAAAAGTACGGTTATAATCTGTCGTAAGCTGAACAAAACGAGAGGCCATATATTTAAATGTAGGCCGAATATTAAATTCATAAAAAGAGTCACTTTCAAAAAGAGAAAATCCAGGCGTTTTAAACCAAAATTGATCAAAAGTTGATTTTAAAGAAAAATAAGAGGCGTCAGAAAAAGGTCGCCATTCCTTTGAAAAAGTTTGCCTAAAAATATAAGTGTTGGGTTGTCCTTCAAATTCAGAATCTGAGGGAAATCTTTTAATGCCAGACCCAAAAACACGGTGTTCTTGATACCTAGCAACGGTAAATGATGATGTGAGCGCATAGCCATGGAGTGAGGCAGGGGTATAGTCAATTTTAACTTCAGGTAATTTATAAAAAAAGTTTCTATAATCCCCAGTGACCCGATTACCATCTAAATCAAATAAATGATCGATGGTTAACGCTGCTCGCCACTGGTCCGAAAAAATATGAGAAATAACAGTCGTTGCCTGAAGTTGATCTTCTAATTTTGCTGTATTCGACAAAATGCCTTCTCGACCCTGATATTTAAATACAGAAGCCATATCATTTTGGCCAGGTAACCGTAAGCGATTAGCCAGTTGAGAATCATAAGTACGCATCCGAGCAATATAATTATCAGACTGCAGATATTTAAAATTATAAATTGTATCCTGATTAAATCGTCGGTTAGAAAAAAGTGAAATGGTTTTAAATCGTTGTAAAAAGTTTTCTGTTTCATCACCACCGATATCAAAATAGCTGCCTAAATTGACATAACTCGCTTGTATTCCTTTAGAGTTGGTTTCAAATCGACCCGACGCATTAATACGCTCGGCATCAGTAGTTTTATAATAGCCAGATAATTTCCAATAATCCGTTAATTGAATAGAGTGTTTAAGCTGTAGGGAGTGATTAAGTATCCCTGTATCCTGTTCTTTTAAATGATAATAATAGGCCGTTCCATCATGCCGTCCAAATTGATAATAATGGCTAATACCAAGACCAATACCTTTAAATTGAAACCAATCTACTAAAACACTAGATTCATGGCCATTTCTATAGTCATAATCGATAACATTTTGGACAAACCATCCCCAGCCTGGCGTTTTTTTTTGACCGATTGTCGGAAAATTCCAAATAATTTTTCTCTTGCCCAATTCATAGGTATAAATAGGAGAAAACAGCCCAAATGGGATCAATCCAATGGGGTAATATAAAAAGACATTTCGACCCACAATACGCTTGTCGGGCTGATAATTAAAACGAGATGCCTTAAAATAATAATGAGGCTCAGGCAAACTGCAGCTAGTAATCCTGCCATGCTCGCCCTGATAATGAGAGCCATCATCGAGGACATGGTGTCCAGACAAATAAACAGCCTGACCGATATCTGAAGGGAAAAGCGTAACTCTTGCATCACTCAGTTCAGCGACGCCAGTATCAATATTAAAAGACACAGTTTTTGCAAATGCGGAGTGATCGCCACGATCGATCTGGACACCCTCAGACGCAAATAACCATCTCCTTTCTGTATCAACTAAAAGGCTAGGGGATTTAATAGTGGTATCTCCAATAGATAATTCCACATTTGAAGATGCTTTTAATAAATGAGACGTATCTTCAAAATCCATTACTCCTGCTTTAAGGCGTAAGTGATCTGTATTCAAGGCATCTAGTGGTGATATAAAGGTCATTAGCAAAATGGCCAAACCCACCCAATGCCGAATAACCATCCTTAATTAGTTAGGTAAATAATCAAAAAGAGGCATGCCCGAATAGTGAGACTGGGCATTTGCACCATTTTTTAAGCCTAATCCTACATTTCCTCGACCCTGATAAAAGGGCACAAAAGATAATTTATAATCAGATGTCCACTCAAGCTGAGATTCCAATTTTGGATTTAAATAAAATAAACGACGGTGTAAAAATGGAAATAATAATCCGGAGTCCAGCGCCTTTTTCCAAAACTGTAATGCACGAGGCATATCATTAAGTTGAAAATACACATCCCCTAAATTTAACAGCGCAATTCCATGTTTAGGGTTTAAACTAATACAGTCCTCAAACTGATTTAAGGCCGAGTCCCATTGATTTTGGCTAGCATAAATTAACCCGCGAGTAATATAAATAGCATCTAATTTAGGATTGATGGATTGGGCTTTACTTAAATAGTACAAGGCGGCATCTAATTCTTCCTGAATTAATTTCACCATGGCCAAATTGCAATAAGCCGCGGTGAGTTGAGGGTCCATTTGAATTGCCAATTTAAATGATTCTTCTGCTGTTTTTGTATTATCTTTTAAAAGAGCAACAACACCTTGCTGATTATGGGGATGAGCAAAACTTAATGCACCAGGTTGTGACGTATTGACGTATAAATCATCATTTTCAGGGTTATGCACAGCCATAAGCGACCACTCAGGACTGCCTTCCGAAATAAATGAGGAGCATCCTGTGACAATTAAGCCTCTAAAATCTAATAAATTTTCCTCTTTTAATTGAGACAAAATATGTTGGACATTTGGAAATTTAATGTCATTTTCTAAAATGTATTCCAATTGATTTAAGGCTTCCTGAGGATTACCCACATGTAAATAGGACACTGCCATTAAATAGGCCAAGCGATTACGAAGGGGATAATCAAATTCACTAACTTTTGAAAATAATCGATTTAATTGACTGAGGGATAAATCATAACGACCCAATTCCATAAAACAACGGCTAATTAAAATTTGGGCATCAATCATATAACTAGGATGCTGAGTCAGCTTTTGAAAGTGATCCAAGGCTGGATAAAGCAATCCATGATTCATATATAAGACACCTAATGAAAAATGGTGCTCAGGTGGGGCTTCACCAATAAAAGTTTGTGAAGTTTTTTGCTGAATTAATCGATGAATGGAATGGGTTTGAAAGTTTTTCAAAGACACATGCACATCAATATGGTCTACATGTAAATCCAAGGCTGAAAATAACATTTCTTGGGCTTCAATAAAACGATTACTTTTTTCAAATACAGATGACATCATTAGCCGACCCGGTAAATCATACTCGGTTCCCAATAATTGGCGGGATTCGGTTTCACAGGTGAGCATTTCATCGGTTAATAGGGCGTGTTCGGCTAATTTTAAACGACAAATAGCTTCCATAGTCGCATCCTGACGCATTAATTCACGCAGGCGACGTACAATAAAGGCATCATCTCGGATGTCTAGGCCAATCATCGAAATGACAACACCTAAGCTTTCCTGATATCTACCTAACTGAAAATACAAATCAGATGACAACTCAAGAGCCGACACAAACTCAGGCATTTGAATTAAAATCTGATCTAATCGTCTAAATAGATCATCGCTGACTAAATTTGCAGTAAGAGAGCGCAATAAATCCACTGCATCTGCATAGTGCCGATTTAAAATATGGCAATCAGCAAGCATTAATCGTGCTGTTGGATGGTCGGGAAATACGGACAATAAATATTTTAACGAAACGATAATGTCATCAGTAGACGTGCCATCTAAATCCAACAGTACTCTAAGCTGCTCTACAGCCTCTGAGGGCTTCATCCCTTTAATAAGTAGGGTAACCAATGCTTTACGGATTTCAGTGCATTCAGGGCGTCGTTTTAAGACAGACTGGCATTCTTGAGTGTATAAAGAAATATCATCAGGAGCGTCTTGTACTATTCGTAATAAACAATCGGCATAATCTTCAAAACGGCCAGCTTTTAAATAAAATTCACTTAAAGACTTCCGATAATTTAAATGAGGCTGATTTAAGTCATGAATTAATTTTTCAAAAAATAAAATACCCTCTGTATACATGCATTTTTCCATATAAATGACGGGCAATAAATCAATAATAGCAGGGTCTAAATGAGTATTAGAAAATGCATTTTCAAAAATGGTTTGAATACTATTTTGATGTGAGCAGTGTTTATAAATTTTACTAAATAAGTAAAACACTTGGGCATGACTAGGTGCAAAATCAAGAATATTCTCAAGTTCATCACAGGCAGAGTCATAGGCTTTAACCGTAATATACAACTCTGCAATTAATAATCTCAGGCCAACATCATCAAAATGAGCAGTGAGTCGTTTATAAAGGTGGGACATAATATCTGCAAATGCAGAAGGATATCGGTTAATAAACAACTTTATGCGGTCAAGGGCATCTGGATACTGCTGCTGTTTAACCAACGAAAGACAGGTGTCTAGGTCTTCTTTAAAATCGGTTTCCACTATGACTCCTGAGCTCATAACCCTAATTACCGCCTAATAAACTGAAATATCATGACACCAGATCCAATAACGCCATAAATAATATTTGGAAGCCAAGCCCCTAAAAATGGAGAAAATGTACCATTTTTAGCAAAAGCCTGAAAGACAGCTACCATAAAGAAGTATAACCCAACAATTAAAACTGCAGAACAAATTGCAACAATAACACCCCACCAATCTTTACCCGAGCGCACAAAGGTCAGGCAAAATGCAATTCCAACAATGCCAAAAATCAAACATGCAAAAGGCATTGCCCGTTTTAAATAGTATTCAACTTCTAAGGTTTGAGTATTCATTCCACCTTTAATCATACTATCAATTTTTGATTTTAATTCGCTAGAACTCATTTCCTTAGCCGACTTAGTAGATGAAAAATAAGCCTTAATCGCTTCATCAACATGGATGCTTAGCTCAGCAAAATGTGTATAGTATTCAACTTGGCCATTACTATTCATATCCGTCATATAGCCATCCATTAATGTCCACATACGGTCATGCCACAAAGCATTTTTAGCTGAAATTAATCTCGGAAATGTATAGGTATCCTCAAAAATTAAAATACCTTCCATGCGAGAGGTGCTTTTATCAATTTTACGCACATAAAAGTGTCGGTTAGGAGGGACTTTAAATACAATATTTTCAACAATTTCTGGGGGAGGGCGTTTGGTGATTTCTTGCCGATACAATTCTTCAGAGACGCGATTAGTCCATGGGACCACCCTTTCGTTTACAAATAATGCAAGGCCAGTAATCAAAGTACACAAAATTAAAATGGGTAAAATAATACGTGCAGTTGTAATACCAGATACACGTAAAATGGTTAATTCATTGTCCTTAGCCATCCTCACTAAAAGTAACATCACCGAAAATAAAACAGCCATCGGAAAAAAAATCACCATTAATTCTGGCAATTGATAAATAAGCATTCGAATAGTAGTTGTAATAGGTACCCCACGGGATACTGTGAGTTCGACCAGGTACATTAAAATGTTGACAATAGCTATCAGCGCAAACCCGCCGACTGCCAAAAAAAATGGGCCGACGAATTCGCGGACTAAATACCGGTCTAAAATTAAAAAACGCAATGCGTATATTAAAAACTAAAAGTCTTCGCGGCGTTGTTGGCTGCGAGTACGCTGTACTGCTGCTTTAAATTTACGTTTTTTTTCGTCTGAAGGCTTTTCAAAATGTTCTCTCGAACGTAACTCTTGAAGAGTCCCTTCATTTTTTAGTTTTCGTTTAAACTTTCGTAAAACTGAGTCAATAGACTCACCAGGTCGTCTTTCTTGTATAGCCATATTTACCACTCCTTAAGTCAAAAAATCAATTATCCGGGAGGCCATTTTAGCGGCCGTCCTGCTAAAAGATGAACATGAACATGATTCACCTCTTGGCCGGCATCCCTACCAGTGTTAACCACTGTACGAAACCCCGTAGTATGAAGGCCTTGATCAACAGCCACTTGCCTTGCAGAGCTAAATAAATCAGCCATTAAAGACTCATGATCACCGGTCAATTCAATCAGCGAAGACAAATGATGCTTGGGTATTACTAAAATATGATGAGGAGCCTTTGGGTTCACATCCTTAAACGCTAAGGTAGTGGGTGTTTCATACAGAATGGTTGCAGGGATTTGACCTTCAACAATTTTACAAAAAACACAAAAGGATTTACTCATTAATTTTCACCGCCAAAGCATCAAGTTGTAAACGGTGGTTCAGATTATACTCTAATCGGCTAATAATTTCGACAATCTCTTTTAGAGGCGCTAATCCGCTAGAATTGCCCTTAAAAATAGCATCTTGAATATCCTTAAGCCATGCCGCTAATTGAATAAAAATCCGCTGAGTATCCTTACATAAATCCGCGTTAAACTGAAAACGATCAGACACCGTCATGCCAAAATAGTCACTAAATGTAATAAGATTATCAGGTAATTGCTGAGAATCCGCTGTGGACGGAAAATCTAAAATTTGGCTTCGGGATAAAATAGTCTTTAACAATCGGCTAGGATGAATCGTTATTAAAATAAAACAAACGCCAGGCATGGGTTCTTCAAGTGATTTTAAAAATGCATTTGCAGCTTCAGATGTCATCATGTGGGCATTGTGGATGACGACACACAGATGAGGGGAATGGTGAGGGCCAAATTGCACAAAGTGTTGAATAGACCGAATGGTATCAATGGAAATAGCCTTTTCAGACATAATTTCACGATAATCAACAAAGGCATCTGTAAATAATTTGCGGCAGTTTCCACACTGTCCACATGCCGAATGGTGGTCGCAAAACAATAAACGACCAAAAAGCCTAGCTCCGTCTAAGGCTGTTGTGCCATCAGCGCTATAAAATACATAAGAACTTGCAACTCGGTTTTGGGTGACAATTCCAGATAATAACTGATGAGACCGGGACATTATCCCAAAAGGCCAACGATGGCAGCAGCAATAATTCCTAAAATCATAAATTTATGTTGCTTTTTATTTTCGATTCTTAGACTATCGATTTCATCTTGTAATTCACTTTGAGTTTTAGACACATCAAATCGTAGTGTTTCTTGCTCGGACTCTGTTTTCCCGAGACGATTTTCATGAGAATTAACAGTTAATTCAAGTTTAGAAAGATATTGTTTATATGTTTTTGATAAGTGACCAAGTTCTTGTTTTTCAGCATCATTTAAATTAACTGGGCCTTTATCCAGAAGGGTCAACATGCGGTCAATTAAAACTGCCATTTCTTTTCGGCTAATCGTATCATCTGGTCTAAACTGATTTCCATAAGTCGGCAAATAGCCAGAGTTGACTGATCGTTGAATTGCAGGAAACGCAGGGTCAGATTTTGGAACATCAGTAATGTCACAATACCCCATTTTTACTACCATCAAAACCATTACTAGAACTGTGACTATATATTTCATTGCAAATCCTCCAAGATTTTTTAGCATCATATCAAATTAAAGTGTTAGGGAGATATTTCTTTTATAACATTGCCTGCTCTCACCACAATAGGCACAGTTACATTTTCGGATGTAAGTTTAAAATACATTGCAATATGCACTGGTCGATTAATCTTGGCTATATCTGGAGAAAAGTGAACTGCACCCGGAACTGTTTTTACTTGGGCTTCAGATGTCCAGTTATATCCACCAGTAGGTCTGACTCGTAAAAACTTAAGCTCATCATCCGCAAATGTCGTGACAATTGCAGATGACTCATTTTTAAATAATTCAGGAAGGGCCACAATATCAACAGATAAAAAGGACCCTTCCTTTTTAGACGATACTTTCAATGAGTCTTCTAAAGATGACGTTGCGATAATCTGGGCCGAAATAGTATCTTTGGAGATGTCCGGAGAGTCTAGTGATACAGAAAGGGGAAATTTAGAATACTTGGGATCTAATTTAACCATCCAATTCACTGACTGGGCTTTTTTAGGCGGTAATACAGCCAACTCTTTTTTATCGATATCAAAATCAGCTACAGACACACCAGGGCCCGGAATTAACTTCAGGGATACATCAGAAATTTTATGGCCAGTTGGATTAGAGACTAATAAAGTTGCCTTTACATAAGGAGATGAGTCAGATTTCCATTGAGCAGGGACCTGTAATTTAGACTTGAGACGTGCAGGGCCTTCAACATCAATATTATGCTGAATGCGATTGGACTCAAGCGTAGAGGATGTGACTTCAACTGAAATACGATTTCGGCCGACAGTGGGAGAAGAAGGGGTGATCCGAATAGGAAGTTGACGAGTTTGCATCGAGTCAACATCGCCTAATACAAACTCTGTTTTCCCACTTTCTGTGGTAAAGCCAGAGGGTAATTTAATCGTAATTTTTGTATCTTTAGAAATAAATTGACTTGAATTACGCAAATAAACCATCATTAAAAACGGAGTTTTAGAAGTTGAAAAGAGTTCCGATGGACCCGAAACCCCTAATGCAAGCTCACCGCCTGCCAATTGTACGCCACCTAACCCATATAAAGTTTGCACAGTTTTGACATCATTCGGGGCTATGATTGTGGGGTTAAAGTAAAGTGCTAGAGATGTATCGTTTTCAACTTCTCCTTCCCGAATAAATGATCTCCCTTGCTGATAATTAAATGACCAAGGTGACGAAAATAAAGTGCCCCAATTCACAAGGCTAATCCGGTCCGGGGGCGTCACCCCATAGCGATGATCTGTTAATGTGCCTTGTGCAATGACATTAGGGCTGGTTAATGAGTCAAAGGTTTGCCAATAATCAAATAATTTAGATTTTGAATAACTTATTTCAGAGTCCACAGCATCCGATCCAATCCTAAATGGGGCCCCGTCGTTACTCCCCAATTTAGTATCCAATAAAATACGCAAGCCAACAGAGTGAGGGGTAGTGTCTTCATTTTTAACCGTATATGAAATTAAAGCAGTGTCTTGCACTCGTGTTGAGATATTTCGTGCAAATTGAACCGTTTGCTTAACTAAAACCCCTGGGGAGAAGCGGCATACAGTTTCGATTTTATCCGAATACACATTATGAGAGACAATTTTTCCAAACTCTAAAGGGGTAGGGACTCTCTTTTGATGTTTAGGACTTTCTCCTCCAAAAATATAAGGCTGATCATCAATTAAAATCGTAGTGTAAGAAGTCCAAGGAATGGGTCGTCCATAAATAAGAGGTTGAAAATCATCCGAGCTACGTTGTAAATCACCACCAGATGTTTCAATCGAAAATCGCCCCAAATCGCTGGGGCCATCATTAACGATTATTTTAATAAAATCATTAGAAATAGTTGAAATATCTGAAAAAACAGAAGTGCATGCCAAAATCACAGGGATTAAAGTCATTACTAAAAACCGATTTAGACCTGTCATATTTTCACCTTAATCCAGTGTAAACTCATGAGAAATTCGTAGTGTCGACTCCACATTTTCACCTCTAATACGTTTGGGTAGTAGTGTTTGACTCTGAATATAACGCACAAATGCCATATCCAATTCGGCATGTCCCGTGGATTTGATAATTTTACAGTCTCTTATTTTGCC
>Ga0214917_10008287_pt1 | contig 10246 bp, 4 predicted proteins | sample LL_1208_BB_MetaG_FD_177983 | JGI IMG/M metagenome (GOLD analysis project Ga0214917, IMG submission 177983) | Freshwater microbial communities from Lake Lanier, Atlanta, Georgia, United States - LL_1208_BB | ecosystem: Environmental > Aquatic > Freshwater > Lake | place: USA: Georgia | collected...
TTTCAACAAACCAACCATCGGCAAAAAGTTTTTTATCGTATTCACTGGCATGAATATCTTGAATAACAGCTCTTTGATGAGAAGTATTAACAAATTTATTATCAAAATTAATCCAGTCGGTATCTGGCAAGTCGTACATCCACCAATGAAAAGAACCACAATGATTTACAATCATATCCATAATAACCTTCAATCCTTTCTCATGACAATTCTTAACTAAATCAAGATAAGAATCATTAGAACCAAAGCGAGGATCAACTTTATAAAAATCGGTAATTGAGTACCCATGGTAAGAATACTCTTGTTGATTATTTTCAAGTACAGGATTTAACCAAATAGATGAGAATCCAGTGTTTTTGATATAATCTAAATTTTTGATAATTCCTGCAATATCCCCCCCATGACGACCACCTTTGAAAGACCTATTCGATTTTTCTCTCATTTCAGGATGATTATCATTTCCTGGGTCACCGTTGGCAAAACGATCAGGTGTAATCAAATAAAGTACATCGGCTGATGTAAATCCAACACGTTCGGCAGAATTTATTATTCTTTCCTTAAGAGTATAAGGCTGTGAAAATACCACTTTACCATCTTCCAAAAAGTCAATTTGAAAAGTTTGAGGTTTTACAGACGCGTTGATTTTAAGATTTAGAAAAACGTAATTTTTATTTGACGTTTGAACAGTACTTACTAACCTAATACCAGGAGAATTTATTTGTATACTAAGCAAAGAAACCCCTTTAGCATGGATCATTATTTGAAGATCTGTATTTTTCATTCCAGCCCACCAAAAAGATGGTTCAATATGATCAACTTTAAAATTAGTTGATGAACCTTCAACTTTTATCGAAAGTATATTCAAAAGCAAGAAGAGAAAGATAAATTTTTTCATAGTAAAATATTAAAAAACAACGGACTGAACCAAAATAGTTACAGTCCGCCATAAATAAAAGTTTTGTTTACAAATTCTTAAAAAAGAAAAAGTACAACAATATTTCAAATTTTAGTCAACTTATAAGAATAAATGGCTTTATTAAGGAAAAGCTCAACAGAGTATCTACCTTCAGCCGCAACACCTATGTTGGCCCCACCATATTCCAGTGACCTGTTTGCGCCATCATCACCCAGATTAATACCCCAATCATCATTTGCTCTAAACTTTATATCTCCCACTTTCAAATTTAAGGTAATTTTAAGCGTATTTGTTGTGGCATCATAAATTAAGTCCTGATCACTATCCCAACCATTTGGGGTAGCAGAACCTATTATCCCCCATGAAGTTTGTAATCTTTCATGTTTGAGGGTGTTTATGTTAACATTCAATTTATAAATTCCTTCTTTAGTGGCCTTAATGTTTGCTCCTCCTTTGTCCAGAGAACCATCTCCACCATCATCTCCATAGTTTAAATCCCAGGAAGGTCCAACAGTATATTTAAATTCAGCATTTTGGTTCATAAACACATAGCCTTCATATTTACCATCACTTTTAGCTGAGAAAATTACAGTTTTTTGATCTGCAGGATTCCAACCCTGGTAGCTTCCAGGTACTTGTAATTTAGGATAATCAATAACAGCTTCGTAAGGAGTTACATTAACGACTAAAGATTTAGAATAAATAGTAGGAACATCCGGATTTACATTTGCTGCGATTCTAAATTCAATAGAAACGGGTTCCCCACCAGGTCTTCCTTTAGCAATAATTACGCTATTAATTTTACCAATGGTAGTAATCAAAGATAGCTCGTTTACGGACCCCAAGACAATAGGTTCTTTAAATTTTTCTGCTGTCAGAGCCATTTCCAGTGAATAATTAACCCCTGCCTGGAAGCCATAATCAGCTGCAGTCCAAGAAAAAGTAGCAAAGCTTTTTGCAGCATCTGCTTCTTTAAGGACATAACTTGTATTTGCTGCTGGTGCTGTAAATTCTGGAGAAGCACCAATTTTTAAAACTGGTCCGACGACTTCTTCACTGCAAGAAAAAGATACAGTGATTAAAACCAGACTAAAAAAAAGACATTTTCGTAACATGTTCATTTTATTTTAGGATTAATAACCTGCGTTTTGTTTTAATTTTGGGTTTGCGCCTATGTCGGAAGCTGGTATAGGAAAAACATCAAAATTTTTATTTATTGACCTTCCATCTTTTACACCCCCTTTCCATGGCCAGCGATAATCTGTTGCACTAAACTTTCCAAAACGAACTAAATCGGTTCGTCTCTGAGCTTCCCAATACAATTCCCTTGCTCTTTCATCTAAAAGAAAGTCTAAAGTTAACTGTGCTGATGAAATATCACCAGCTGGACCAGCATAGGCCCTTCTTCTAACTAAATTGACATAATTTAAGGCATCAGCAGGAGAACCACCTGTTCCACCGCGAACAATTGCCTCCGCTGCGGTCAAATAAATATCGGCTAATCGAAAAAGAGGGAAATCTGTATCGATGAAGGTTAAATCGGAAGGTTGTCCACCAGTTGAAGTCAGATTAGTAAATTTAGTAACTGCAAAACCATCAGTAAATTGAGAAATATCTGAAATTTCTAGTTCCTGGCCATCAGTAAAGAAAAGCGAGCGGCTATCAAAACTTGCCAGTTCTATAGAGTAAGTATAATCTGGTTTATTAAGGAATAATTTAATATTATAAGTTCCAGCACTTGGAATAGCAATATTAGCTCCACCAGCATCAAGCAATGCATTGGCACCATCATCACCATAGTTTAAATCCCAGCCATCATTTGCTCTGAATTTTATTTCACCTTTAACTAAATCAGCCGTAATAAGCCAGGCATTTTCCTTAGCATCATATTTTAAATCTTGGTCTGAATCCCATCCATTTTTTGTTGCTGATCCAATGAGTCCCCAAATGGTTTTATTCAAGGTGTAAGTTTTTGCATTAAAATCGACATTTAATTTGTAGAAACCGGCACTAACCACCTTAATATTGTCTCCATTCCTGTCTAACTTACCATCTGCGCCATTATCGCCAAAATTTACATCCCAATTGGGACTTTCGTTAATTTTAAATTCTGTATTTCCATCAAACCAAAAATAACCTTCGTATTTACCATTATTAGCTGGAGAGGTAATTACAGTATTTGTGTTTGAAGGATCCCATTTTTGATAAGAACCAGGAATATACAATCTGGAATATTTTGAAGTATTTCCAGCAGATGGCGCAACCAAGACACTTCCAGAACTGGTAGAAGGAAATTTTTTCACTAAGCCACTGGTAACACGAGTACCTCCCCAACCTCCATCAACTCCAAAATTGGCAGGATTCATTTTTCCACCAACAGCTGCATGAACAACAAAAGTCATTCCACCCCAAGTTCTTGTTTTAATTCCATCAAAATTTATAGAAAATATAGTTTCCTTACTTTTATGATTATCGGCTGTAAAAAGATGTTTATAATCAGGTTGAAGGATATAACCTGCCCCTATAATTTTTTTACAATAGGTAAGGCATTCGGTGTATTTTTTCTGCCCTGTGTAAGTTTCTGCATTTAAATACAGTTTGGCTAACAAAGACCATGCCGCTCCCTGATCTGCTCTTCCATACTCATTGGTTCTTGGAGCAACCATCTTCGTCTCAATATCTTTCAACTCTGTTTCAATAAAATTGAATAAATCATTAGCTGAAATTTGTTCTGGGAAGAATGCACCTACTTTGTCTTTTTCAGTAACAAAAGGAACATTTCTAAACATATCCAGCGCATGAAAATAACTTAAAGAACGAAGGAATCGAGCTTCAAATCTAAATTTTTCAACCTCAGCACGTGTTGCTGCATTGGTATTCCTTCCAGCTAATTTTTCATCGGTTGTTTCTCTAAGAAATTCATTACAAAGGGAAATCTGATAAAAAATACGATTGTACATTGCTGCAATAAATTCATTATTTGCATCCCAATCCTGTTCATGGTAATCTTTAATATTACCATCATTCCAGGCAATTACAGCTTCCTCAGTAGGTAATTCCTGAGCTTTCCAATACTGACGAAGGTAAGTTGAGAATCCTTCATCTATACCACTAATATCAGGCTGGCCTGCAGGACCTTGTTGACCTGACACGGCTAATCCAGCATATAATTTAGCTAATACCAGACGATATGATTTAGGATCGTCATAGACAACAGCTGAAGTAATTACATCTTTATCAAGAGGAATGGTATCCAGATCTTTAAAACAAGAAGAGGACAAAAACAAGATACCAACGAAAATAAACCAGCGGTTCAAAGGAGTTAATAATTTCATATTTATCATTTTTCTAGTTTAAAAATTTGCATTGAGACCAATTAAAAGCGTTCTTGAGCGAGGATAGATATTACCATCAATACCACCAAAAATTTCAGGATCAAGACCTTGATATTTGGTTATAAGCAATGGATTTTGCATGGTAGCTGTCAGCCTTAAATGGCTTGTTTTCCCAGATTTGTTAAAATTATATCCTGCAGTTATATGATCTACTCTTAAAAATGAGCCATTTTGTATAAAATGATCGCTAAAATACTGAGGAATGGCAAAATCTATGTTAGAAGCTTCCGATTGTAGATTATTTAAAATGCCTGTAGCATTATAAAGATTATTATAAGCAGTTTGATTAGAAAGTACATTGTTGTAGATGTAGTTACCCACATTTGCTCTGGCTGCTGCAGAAAAATCAAAATTACCATACCTGTAGTTAATATTGAAACCATAAAAGGCATCAGGTGCTGGTTTTTGCCAATGATAACGGTCATCAGGGGTTACTTTGCCATCTTTATTTCTATCAACATAAAGCCCTTCAACAGGAATTCCTTTATCATCATATACTTGTTCGTAAACATAAAATGAATTAGCTGGATAACCAACAGAATGTATTTGAATGGTATTACCTACACCTCCAGAAATACCCCCTGTGAAAACACCTTTGTAATTTGGATCATCTGTGGCGGTCAAACGTGTAATTTTATTTCTATTCATCGTGACGTTAAATCCAAGGGAAAGCGCTGATTTTTTTGTTTCGATTATATTTGCATTCAAATTAAACTCAACGCCCTTATTTTCCAAATCACCTACATTTGTATTGATAAAATTAGTTAAATTAGTTCCTGCTGGAACAGGAATAAAATTAATTAAATCAGTAGTTATTCTTTGGTAATATTCAAAAGAGCCAGTTAATTTATCAGAAAATAAACCAAAATCTAAAGCTGCATTATACGTAGTAGTTTCCTCCCATTTGATATTTGCATCGTAACCATTAGGACGCAAAGTAGTAACAAACTCATTTCCGAATTGATAGGAAGCATTTGATTGACTGGCAAGATATCTGGCGAGATAGGGGTAATAATCACCACCTATGTCTTGCTGACCTGTTACCCCATATCCTAAACGAAGTTTTAAATTAGAGAGGGTACCTTTTCCCTCTTTATCGATAATCTTAAATGCAAGAGCTGCTGCAGGAAAAAGTCCATATCTGTTATCAGATGAAAAACGAGATGTTCCGTCTTGTCTTACCGTTGCAGTAAGCAACAGTCTACTGCCTAAATCAATATTCATTCTACCGAAGAGAGAAACAAGATAATATTCTTTTGGGTCATAATTTTTAGGATTCAGTATTTTATCCCCAGCAAAATTAGTTCCATAGTTATAATCCTCAATAAAGAAATGTTGCCATGAATAGCCCCCCATTACATTTACGGAGGATTTACCAAAAGTTTTAGCATAATTTAAGTAGAACTCAAGAAGGCTATTTCTTTTATCTTGCCAGTATTCACCTTTATAACCTTTATTTGTAAATGCAAAGGCGGCATTTTGGTCAACTATATTAGTACCCTCACCACGAGAAGCATCATAGCCTAAATTAAGATTAGCCCTTAAATCAGGTAAAAATGGCATTCGATAATCAATCTGTGCATTAGCTATATAATGATTAACCTTTGAGGAATTATTAGATAGTTGCAGCAAGGCCATAGGATTAGCAGGAGCCAGAGGATTAGGAGTTCCATCGTTTTGAAGCCAGGTATAGAATCCACCAAATTTCCCAGCTTCGCCCAAAACAGGTTTTGTTGGATCAAAAGATACAGCTGATCCTATAGCTCCAGTATTAGCAAAGGTATTTTCAGACAACATAGCTTTGAGACTCACATTGACCTGAAGGGAATTATTTAGAAAGCCAGGGGAAAGATTCAGCGCTGCTGTTGATCTTTTAAAAGCATCTGTTTTTAAAATTCCTGTTCTATCGGTAACCCCTAAAGATAAACGATATGGAATAAGTCCCAAGCCACCGGATAAATTTAAATTGTGGTCGTGAGTAATGCCAGTTTGGAAAATCTCTGCTTGCCAGTCGGTATTTGACGATCCTAGTAACTTTCTAGATGGATGCGATTCTGGGAACCTTGAAGCAATAAGCGCTTTAAATTCATCCCCATTTAACACATCTATTTCATTTCTTCTATTACTGAATGCAATACTTCCATTATATCCTACATTTAATTTTTTCCCAAGCTTTCCTTTTTTTGTGGTGATAAGTATAACACCGTTTGAAGCTCTGGAACCATAAATTGCAGTAGCTGAAGCATCCTTTAATACAGTAAATGTTTCAATATCACTTGGATTAACAATATTTAATGCATTTCTGGAACCTGCAATACCACTGTTTTCAACAGGAATACCATCAATAACAATCAGAGGATCATTTACTGCACTTAAAGAAGATCCACCTCGGATTCTAATAGCCGCTCCTCCACCAGGCTCGGCAGAAGGTGTAATTTGAACGCCTGCCATTTTACCAGCCAACAATTCTTGAGCACCTGTAATTGCACCCCTGTTAAAACTTGCTGAGTTAACAGATTGAACAGAACCTGTAGCATCTCCTTTTTTTACGGTACCATACCCAATTACTACAATTTCGTCTAACAATTGACCGGCACTAAGCGTAATATCAATCTGATTACTTTGCCCAATTTCAATTGTTTTTTCAGAATATCCAGTGTAGGAAAAACTAATTTTCTTGAGATTTTCTGGAACTTCAATTTTGTAAACACCTTCTAAATCAGTTACAGTTCCAATATTAGAACCTGTTAGCAACACATTAGCACCAATTAAAGGTTCTCCTGATGAAGCATCGGTAACTTTTCCCGAAATAATACGTTGTGCTTGCAAAGAAGAAATTGCGATCAGAAAAACCAACAATAAAATTCCATATTGGAATTTTGGCTTTTGAACACCCATAGACACTAAATTTTTATTTTAATAAATATTGTATTTACCAAATATTATAAATCTTTTGGCGAAAGCTAATATCTGATATAAAACTCATTTTTAATCATTTTAATATTGAATTTTTATCGCGATTAATAGTTAACAAAATATTTTAATTAATTGATTTACATATATATATCATACAATAATGGATGAATTATATTTGCATGATGATATCTATTAAATCATGAATTGAATCTGATTTAATTTTTTTCTTTAATCGAAATCTTGCCGTTTTAACACTTTCTACTGAAATTCCAAGAATAGATGCGATTTCATAAATAGATAAATTTAACCGTATAAGGGCACAAAGACGCAATTCTGAAGAAGTAATATCCGGATATAATCTTAATAGTTTTTCAAAAAAACCTTGATGTATCTCCTCAAAATAAAACTTAAATCTTTCCCACTCATCATCATTTCTAAAACTAAAATCAATCAATGAGAGTATGTGTTTTAATTTTGATTGACTTCTCTCACCAAGACTTCTTTTTAATTCAAAAATAGCTGCTTGAAGAGCTCGCAAAGATTCATTTTTTTGAATCAGATGTAGCGTATATGTTGTAAATTGCTTATCTTTTTGAATTATTTCATTGTGATAGCTTTCTTCTTTTAATTTGTGGTATTTCTCTTTTTCAATATTAAGTAAACGCTTTTGAACAATAAATCGAGAGAATATATAAATGAAAATCATAATAATGGCTAATCCGAGGGAAAATCCAAAAAAGGTAAAATACCATGGTTTTGTAACATTTATTTCAAGCTTTATGGGATTACTCCATTCATAACCTCCAGCCTTTTGTGATCTAAACCAAATCAAATGTTTTCCTGAATTAATGCTGGAAATTAAATGCTCATTTTCAGAAGTTATTTGTGTCCATTTTTTACTCTCTTTAGACTTTACTTGATATTTTACCTCATTGGACGGAAACATAGGAGAAAATAATTGTAATGAAATATTATCACCAAATTTCAAATTTATTTGATTAAAATTATTTTCCTCCCTTTTTATTCCATTAACCGAAATTCCCTTGATGAGTGGTTTTGCTGAAATATTATAACCTCCTTTGTCTCTCCTTAATAAACCTAAGCCTTTAGAGGCTCCTACCCACAGAAATCCTCTCTGATCATTAATGATTGCTCTGGGAGCTAATATTCTACCAGGAATACCAGCATTTTTATCATAAATAAGTTGGCGATCAGGAGTGATTAGCACTAATCCTTCACTTGTAGAAATCCATAAATCATTTTTTAAACCACCAGTAATAGCGACAACATTTAAGTTTTCTGATAACTTATCCCATTGAAGCCTTTTTATTTTCCCTGTGGAAGGAAAAGCGGAAGAATAAATATATTGTAATAAACCCTGATTAGAAGCAAGAAATAATTCACCTTTATTAGAAGAATAAATCTGATTAATATGAAAATCACCTTTAACCTTAAAAGGTAAATTAACACTGATATTGAATAGTTTATCTTCATTTTGATTGTAGATATATAAATAACTATCCGGTGAACTCCCTCCCATAAAAATATTTCCATCCGATACTTGTTTTATTACTCTTAAACCTTTTTCTTCTTCGCTGGAAAACAATTTTAAACTGTTTTTTTGGTCGAGCCTCATTGGACCGTATTGAGGATTTCCCAAAACCCATAAATTATTGCTCCCGTCTTTATAAATTTGGTTTATTTTAAGACCTTTATTAAGTGCTGTGAGTTCTGTAATTTTCTTGTTAGTTAAATTAATTTTAAAAATACTTCCATCGAGATTCCCCCAAAATATTTCATCATCTTTGGAGTAAATCGCTGTTACGGACCTGGTCCCGCTAATTATTTTTGGTGTTATTTTCCAAGTATTTCCTATGAAAGAAATCTGATCAATATACCCCCCCGATGAGACAATTATGTTACCTTTATTATTCTCATAGATAGCATCTACCGGTAAATTGGTGGCACTAAGATCAATTTTTTCAAAAAAACCAGTTTTAAATGATGCGAAAGACTCACTGCTGACAATCCATAGGCCATTATTACGGTCATAGGATAAATCTACAATATCCTCAAAAGGCAAATCAACTATTCTTGTGTAGGGTTTTTCTAATTCATCAATATTTGTAATAAATAATCCGTTTTTTTCAGTTCCCCAATAAATTTGTCTGTTGACTAAGACTCCAGAAGTTATCCCAATAGGAGCATTCAATCGTTTAATATCATCAATGGAAAAATCAGCTAATACATTAAGTTTAAATAAACCATTATTGCTACCTAATAAAAACGTATTGTCAGATAAAATAAAAAACTGAGTAATTTTATCCAAATTGAAAGGTAGTGGTGTAGAAACAAATTGATTTAACAAATTGGAAAAACGGAAAAATTCACCATTGTAGGATATTGCCCAAATGTTGCCAAAATTATCTTCAGAAATCGAAAAATTTCTAAAAATACTTTTGGGAGACTTTATTTTTTCAAGATAATATTTAAATCTTTTCCCATTTACAAATAATGAAATACCATTATCCTCCCCAATCCATAATCTTTTTTTTGAATCTTCAAAAATAGTTTTGGGAAAAAACATTTTATTCTTTGTGGGGAATAATTCGCCTATGGCAATTTGCTGAAATATAGGAGATTGAATATGTGGTATAATTTTAGTAACTCCCTTGTCGTGTGTAACAATTAATGTTCCATCAGAGAGTGTTTTAATTGATTTTAAAAAACCTCCATTACAGGCTTCATTATAAAAGGTAGATTTAACACCATCATATCTGTATAAACCTTCATCTGTAGCCATCCAGATAAAACCTAATTTATCAATAGCCAAACCTTTATATAGTCCGTTAGATAAATTAACGAATTCATTGATATTACCTGATAGTTGTGTTTGGCAAAAAACCTGATTTGAAAGAAAATAATTAATTAATAAAAGGAAAATTGATAAGTTATATTTTAGCTTCATAAACTTTTATTCTGCTAAAATAAATTTTATTTTATAAAAGAAATGGCATTG
>Ga0214917_10008288_pt1 | contig 10246 bp, 12 predicted proteins | sample LL_1208_BB_MetaG_FD_177983 | JGI IMG/M metagenome (GOLD analysis project Ga0214917, IMG submission 177983) | Freshwater microbial communities from Lake Lanier, Atlanta, Georgia, United States - LL_1208_BB | ecosystem: Environmental > Aquatic > Freshwater > Lake | place: USA: Georgia | collected...
CTTTCCTCTCTCCAGCATCGCAGCGGAATATCCATGGCAGACCCACGACTAAAGCAAAAGCTCGCCGCCGGCCAATTCATCGTCGCGCCCGGTGTGTTCGACATGATCTCCACCATGCTCGCCGAGCGAGTCGGTTTCGACGCCGTCTATGCCTCCGGCTACTGGCTCACCGCCTCGTACCTCGGTTTGCCCGACGCCGGTATCGCCACCTACACCGAAATGCTGTCGCGCGTCGCAAAAGTCGTCGAGAAATCGACGGCGCCCGTGATCGCCGATGCCGACACCGGCTTCGGCGGACTGCTCAACGTGCATCACACGGTTCGCGGTTACGAACGCGCCGGCGTCACCGCGATCCAGATCGAGGACCAAGAATTTCCCAAAAAATGTGGGCATACCCCCTATCGACGCGTAATTCCGTTGGACGAAATGGTCGCCAAGGTGCGAGTCGCGGTCGACGCCCGCACCGACCCGAACTTTTTGATCATCGCACGCACCGACGCGCGTGGTGGTCACGGCTTCGACGAGGCGGTACGCCGCGGTCAGGCTTACGCCGCCGCCGGTGCCGATATCGTGTTCGTCGAAGCGCTGCACTCCGAGGACGAGATGCGCCGCGCCTGCGCGGCGATCCGTGCACCGATGATGGCCAATATGTCCGACGGTGGTAAAACACCGATTCGGCCGGCACGCGAGTTAAAAGACTTCGGTTACTCGCTCGCGATCTTCCCGGCGATGAACGCGCTCGCGGCGAGTGCCGCGATGGAGCGAGCACTGCATAACCTCAAAGAAAATGGCACGAGCGCATCGTCCGACGTACCGTTGTTCGGTTTCGACGACTTTTGTCGGATGGTCGGCTTCGAGGACGTCTGGGCATTCGAGGAAAAATGGAAAGACGTGCTGGAAAAACCCCGTCGATGATCGCCTACCCGGACGGCATCTACGCCGTCGATGCCGAGTACGTGCGACCGAAACTCGCTGCGGTGCACGTGATGGTGCACGCCGGTCGCGCGGCCATCGTCGATTCCGGCACCTCGCATTCGGTGCCGCAGGTGCTCGCCGCGCTCGACACGCTCGGTGTCGCGCGCGAAGCCGTCGATTGGTTGTGGCTCACGCACGTGCATCTCGATCATGCCGGCGGCGCGGGTCAACTCATGCAAGCGTTGCCGAACGCGCGCGCCGTGCTGCATCCGCGCGGTGCGCCGCACATGATCGCGCCCGCGAAACTCGTCGAGGCCTCGATCGCCGTCTACGGCGCTGAGAATTTTGCCAATTTGTACGGCGAAATTTTGCCGATCGACGCGGCGCGCGTGCAGGTCACGCGAGATGGCGAATTCATCGAACTGGCGGGACGACGTATCGAAATTTTGCACACGCCCGGGCACGCACTGCACCACCAAGCGTTCGTCGATCATGGCGGCGTCGAGGGGCCGAACGTTTTCACTGGCGATACGTTCGGACTCTGCTACACCGAGTTCACGCGCGAGGGTCGTGCGCTCGCGATGCCGACCACCTCGCCGACGCAATTCGATCCCGAACAACTCGTCGCGTCGATTCGGCGGGTCGTCTCGATCGCACCGCAAGCCGCCTACCTCACCCACTACGGCCGCGTCACCGACATCCCGCGGCTCGGCGCAAATCTCGAACGACTCGTGCGGCGGTTCGCCGAAATCGCCATCGAGCACCGCACGCGCGAGGCGATACGCACGGCGTTGAGCGAATGTATGTGCGCCGAGGTCGCCGCCCACGGCTGCGACTTGACGAGGGCGCAAATCGAAGCGGTGCTCATAAACGATCTCGATCTGAACGCCGACGGTTTGCTGGCGTGGCTCGCACGGCGTCAATAAACTCTCTGCATGAAACCGAACTTCAAAGCCTTTCGTATCCACGAGATCGACAAAAAAATCGTCGCACGTTTCGATCAGGTGACGCTCGACGATCTCGCGCCGGGTGACGTCGTGGTGCGCGTGACGCACTCCGACATCAACTACAAAGATGCACTCGCAGCGACCGGTGCCGGGCGCATCCTGCGCAAATATCCGCTCGTCGGCGGTATCGATTTCGCGGGTGTCGTCGAAGCTTCGACCGACGCGCGCTACAAACCCGGCGACCCCGTGCTCGTCACCGGTTGCGGTCTGTCCGAAACGCACGACGGTGGTTACGCCGAATACGCGCGCGTCAAAGGCGAATGGGTCATACCGATGCCGGACGGGCTCGATGCTTTCAAAGCGATGTCGCTCGGGACCGCGGGCTTCACCGCTGCGCTCGCGATCCATCGGATGGAACACAACGGCCAGACGCCCGCCAAAGGACCGATCGTCGTCACCGGTGCGACCGGTGGCGTCGGCAGCATCGCCATCGACATGCTCGCCGGTCGCGGCTATGAAGTCTTCGCCGTCACCGGTAAAGCCGAGTCCGCCGACTATCTGCGGGCGCTAGGCGCGGCGAAAGTTTTGTTACGCAAAGAAATCGACTACGGCAAGCGACCACTGGAAGCAGCGCAGTACGGTGGCGCGATCGACAACGTCGGTGGTGAAACGCTCACCTGGCTCACGCGCACCGTCGATAACTGGGGCAACATCGCGAGCATCGGGCTCGCCGGCGGCGCCGAGTTGCACACCACCGTCATGCCTTTCATCTTGCGTGGCGTGAACCTGATCGGCATCAATTCTTCGGCGACGCTGCGCGAGTTGCGGCTTGTCGTTTGGCAGCGCATCGCGACCGACCTGAAGCCGCGTCATCTCGAGCGTATGGCGACGCGCATCATCGACTTCGACGATTTACCGGGTGCGTTCGACATCTACATGCACGGCGGCATCACCGGCCGCACCATCGTTCGCATCGCACGCTGATGGCCGATCGCGACGCCGAGACTCGCACGCTCGCGCAGGGCGCGACTGCACTCGGCTTGCAGGTCGAGTTGAGCGCGATCGAGCGCGCCTTGCGCTTACTCGACGAACTCGAACGCTGGAGTCGTGCCTACAACCTCACCGCCATCGATGCGCGCAGCGAAATGCTCACGCATCATCTGCTCGACAGTTGGTCGGTCGCAAAATTCTTACACGGCACGCGCATCATCGACGTCGGTACCGGCGCCGGGTTTCCCGGCTTACCGCTCGCGATCCTCGCGCCCGACAAAGAATTCACGCTGCTCGACTCGAACGGTAAGAAGGTGCGTTTCGTCGCGCACGCAGCGCGCACGCTCGGTTTGCGCAACGTCGTCGCGATCCACGCACGCGTCGAGGAACACGTACCGGCCGCGCCTTTCGATACGGTCCTCACCCGCGCTTTTGCACCGCTGCCCGAATTGCTGCGCAAGGTCGCCGGGTCGTGCGGCGTCGACACGCGTGTGCTCGCCATGAAGGGCCGTCGCACCGAAACGGCGCGCGAGGGACTGCCTGCCGGTTGGCGCATCGACAGCGACCAGCCGTTGTCGATTCCGGGGCTCGCGGAGGAGCGGCATCTGCTCGTGTTGCGTCGCACGCCCGACGGCTCGGCTGCGCTAGACTCCGCGCCATGAGCCGCGTCATCGCCATCGCCAACCAAAAGGGAGGCGTCGGCAAAACCACCACTGCCGTGAATCTCGCCGCCTCGCTCGCTGCGACGCGTCGGCGCGTGCTGCTGGTCGACCTCGACCCGCAGGGTAACGCCACCATGGGCGTCGGCATCGAAAAAAACGAAATCGTGCGCGGGGCCGGCGACGTGTTGGTTGGGGACTGCACCGCCCAGCAAGCGACGCTGGTGCTCGAGGCGCCGGCGATCGCCTTGATTCCCTCGAACCAAGATTTGACTGCTGCAGAAGTACAATTGCTCGGTCTTGCCGTGGGCCGCGAACTCAAGCTGCGCAACGCACTCAAAACCGTCCGCGACGATTACGATTTCGTGCTGATCGATTGTCCGCCCGCGCTCAACATGCTCACCGTGAACGCGTTAGTCGCCGCCGATAGCGTGCTCGTGCCGATGCAATGCGAATATTACGCGCTCGAAGGTTTGACCGCGTTGCTCGGTACGATCGAGCAGATTCGCACCGCCGTGAATCCCGAGATCGAAATCGAAGGCGTGTTGCGCACTATGTTCGACCCGCGCAATAACCTCGCCAACGAAGTCAGCGCCCAACTACTCACGCACTTCGGCGACAAAGTTTTCAACACCATCGTGCCGCGTAACGTCCGCCTTGCCGAAGCGCCGTCGTTCGGTAAACCCGCGTTGTTGCACGACAAAGACTCCCGCGGCGCAATCGCCTATCTCGCACTCGCCGGCGAGATGATCCGTCGCAACGAACACCGTACGCCCACCGCCCGCCGCGCCTGATTCGCTATCATCGCGGCCATGATGCAAAAGAAGCCCAGTCTCGGGCGCGGCCTCGACGCCTTGCTCGGTCAAAAGACCGTTGCCGCCGCGGGCGCGACCGTAGCACCGACCGGTTTACCCGGCGACGAGCTCACGCGTCTGCCGCTCGATCTTTTGCAACGCGGGCGCTATCAACCGCGCGTCGACATGCGACCGGAGACGCTCGAAGATCTCGCCAACTCGATCCGCTCTCAGGGCGTCGTCCAGCCGATCGTCGTGCGTCCGATCGAAATGCCGGGCGCCGCGCCGGGCGCGGCCTCGACGCGCTATGAAATCATCGCCGGTGAACGTCGTTGGCGTGCAGCGCAGATGGCCGGACTCAATGAAATCCCGGCCATCGTGCGACGCGTGCCCGACGAGGCGGCCATCGCGATGGCCCTCATCGAAAACATCCAGCGCGAGAACCTCAATCCGCTCGAAGAGGCCCGCGCCCTGCAGCGCTTGATCCAAGAATTCGGCGTCACACATCAACAGGCAGCCGACGCCGTCGGTCGCTCGCGTACCTCGGTCACCAACTTGTTGCGCTTGCTCGAACTCGCGCCCGAGGTCGCCGAGCTCGTCGATCGGCGCGAACTCGAAATGGGCCACGCGCGTGCTCTGCTCGGCCTGACGCAGAAGCGTCAGCAAGTTGAAGTGGCACAATTGGTCTCGAAAAAAGGCCTATCCGTCCGCGAAACTGAGGCATTGGTTCGCCGGCTGATCAATCCGCCGAAAAAGCCTGGCGACGGCGAAGGCCTAGAGGCCTTCGGTGGCGGCGATCCGAACGTCCGCGAGCTCGAGGTTCGGCTCGCCGACACACTCGGCGCCAAAGTGTCGATCGAGCATTCCGCGCAGAGCGGCAAAGGTAAGCTGGTCGTCACCTACAACTCGCTCGACGAACTCGACGGTATTCTCGCGCACATCCATTGATGCCCCATCGGGGCAGCCCTATAATCGCGCGCCTTCGCAGCCGGCCCACTTAACTCGTGGACCGGCTTGACGTTTGTGGCCCCGGGAAGATCGGCCCATGACCTCCACCAGCGACCCGCAAGCTCGTCGGCTCGCCGGACGGATTCTGCTCTGGCAGGCGGTCGTCACCCTGGTGCTTGCTGGGGTCATCACGCTCGCGGTCAACGCTGCGGCGGGTGGCTACACCCTGGTGGGTGGTGCGATCGGGTGGGTGGCGAACTTTTATATGTCCGTCGCCGCGCTCCGACCCGCGCGTGCTGCGGGGGCCGCGCTCGCGCGGTTGCTGCTCGGTCAGTTCGTGAAGGTGTTGCTGACGATTGCGATGTTCATCGCCGTCGCCCAGCGAGAGGACGTGGTTTGGCCGGCTTTGATGCTCGGCTACATCGCGACGATGGTGGTGTTTTGGGTGGTGCCCGTGGTCGATGGACCGCGACAACCGCCTCGATCCCTGCCACGAGAGACGGACGAAAAACAGGGAACCGACGTTTAAGCGAAACACGATGGCCACGGAAGCAGCACACGGCGAATCCCCGACCGACTACATCGTCCACCACCTCACGCATTTGAAGGTGGGCTCGGGGTTTTGGACCTTCCACGTCGACACTTTGTTGGTCTCGGCGTCGCTCGCACTTTTGGTCGCCGTGATGCTGGTCCGCGCCGCGCGGGTCAAAAGTAATGGTGCGCCGTCCGGTTTGCGCGCCTTCGTCGAATGGGTTTACGAATTCGTCGACGGCAACGTCGCGGACATCTACCACGGCAACCGTGCATTTTTGGTTGCGCTCGGTATGACGCTCTTCACCTGGGTCGTCGCCATGAACGCGATGGACTTACTGCCGCTCGATCTGCCGGGCGGTATCGCCTCGATGCTCGGCGCCGACTATTTCCGTGTCGTGCCGACCGCCGACCTCAACGGCACCGTCGCGATGGCGATCGTGGTGCTGGTGTTGATCGTCGGTTACGCGATCCGCGCGAAAGGCGTCGGCGGCTATCTCCACGAGTGGATCGCCGCACCGTTCGGCTCGAATCCGATTCTTTGGATTCCCAACATCTTCTTGAACGCCGTCGAGTTGATCGCGAAACCCGTGTCACTCTCGATGCGGTTGTTCGGCAACATGTATGCCGGCGAAATTCTCTTCATGCTCATCGCTCTGCTCGGTATGGCCTTCGCGGCCTCGATCGGCGGTGTCGCCTTGTTCGTCGGCCAGGTGATCTTCGGCGCCGCTTGGGCGGTGTTCCACATCTTGATCGTGCTGCTGCAGGCCTACATCTTCATGGTGTTACCGGTGGTGTACATCTCGATGGCCGAAGAGCACCACTGATCAAAAGTTTTTTCCACGCGTTCTTGATATCGACCAGGAGTCTCTAGAAATGGAAGCGATCGCAAACGTCCAGGCGTTCACCGCCATCGGCATCGGCATCATCATCGGCCTCGGCGCTATCGGTGCCTGCATCGGCATCGGTGTAATGGGTTCGAAGTTCCTCGAATCCGCCGCCCGTCAGCCGGAACTCACCCCGATGCTGCAAACCAAGATGTTCCTGCTCGCAGGCCTCATCGACGCGGCGTTCCTGATCGGTGTCGGTCTGGCGATGTTGTTTGCGTTCGCCAACCCGCTGCTCGCCCGCGTCGCTGGCGGCTGAGCGAACCCGAAGGTATACGAACTCCCTAAAGGGAGAGATAGGTCATGACGATCAACGCCACATTCATCGGCCAGATCATCGTCTTTCTGATCCTGCTGTGGGTCATCGCAAAGTACGTCACGCCAGCCATGGCGGCGGAAATCGACGCTCGCAACCGTAAGATCGCCGACGGCCTCGCGGCCGCCGAGAAAGGCCAAAAAGATCTCGCCGACGCCACTACGCGCGCCGACGCCATCATCCGCGAGGCGCGCGAGCGGGCCAAGCAGATCGAGGACCAAGCCGCACGCCGCTCGAACGAAGCGGTCGACGCCGCTAAGCAGCTCGCGCAAACCGAGGGTGCTCGCATCGTATCGGCCGCACGCGAAGAAGCCGCGAGCGAAACGACCCGCGCCCGTGATGCACTACGCAAAGAATTCGGCACCCTGGTGGTGACCGGTGCTTCGCGCTTGCTGGAACGGGAAGTCGATGCGAAGGCGCACGCGCAGTTGCTCGACAAGCTCGCCGACGAGATCGCACGTGGCTGACGCAGCGACGCTTGCCCGACCGTACGCGCGCGCTGCGTTCGAACACGCAAACGCCGCGCAGCAGCTCGCTGCCTGGGGCGATCTGCTCGCGAAGGCGAGCGCCGTGATCGGCGACGCGCAAGTGGCGCCATTGGTCGGCAACCCGCACGTCAAGCGCACCGACTTCGTCGAGTTCGTGCTCGACGTTGCCGGTGGCGCGAGCGACGAGCGTGCGCGCAACTTCCTGCACCTGCTGGCTGACAACGGTCGCCTCGCAGTGCTGCCGGAAATCGCCGCGCAATTCGCGGAGCTGCGCGCAGCCGTCGAAAACACCGTCGATGTGACGGTGACGTCGGCGTTGCCGTTGACCACGGAACAAAGCGACAAGTTGACGCAGGCGCTGACGCGTCGTCTGCGTCGCACCGTGCGCTTGCACACCGCGGTCGATCCGTCTTTGGTCGGCGGTGCGATCGTGCGCGCCGGCGATTTCGTCGTCGACGGCTCGCTGCGCGGGCGCATCGAACGACTCGGTAACACCATGGCCGGCGCCTGAGCCGGTCGCAGCAGGTTTTTCAGAGGACTTAATCCATGTCCATCAAGGCATCCGAGATCAGCGATCTCATCAAGCAGCGCATCGCGAAGTTCGACTCCGCAGCCGAAGCCCGCAACGTCGGCACGATCGTGTCGGTCACCGACGGCATTTGCCGCATCCACGGCCTCGCCGATGTGCGCTACGGTGAAATGATCGAATTCCCCGGTGGAATTTTCGGCCTCGCGCTGAACCTCGAGCAGGACTCGGTCGGCTCGGTGGTGCTCGGCGATTACAAATCTTTGAAAGAAGGCGACACGGTCAAAACCACCGGTCGCATTCTCGAAGTGCCCGTCGGCCCGGAGTTGCTCGGTCGTGTGGTCGATGCGCTCGGCGCACCGATCGACGGCAAGGGCCCGCTCAAGACGACGCGCACCGCGCCGATCGAGCGCGTCGCGCCGGGCGTCATCTACCGCAAGTCGGTGAGCCAGCCGGTGCAAACCGGATACAAGGCCGTCGACTCGATGGTGCCGGTCGGTCGCGGTCAGCGCGAACTGATCATCGGTGACCGTCAAACCGGCAAGACCGCGCTCGCCGTCGACACCATCATCAACCAAAAGTCTTCCGGCATTAAGTGCATTTACGTCGCGATCGGCCAAAAGCAATCGTCGATCGCCAACGTCGTGCGTAAGCTCGAAGAAAACGGCGCGATGGATCACACCATCATCGTCGCCGCTTCGGCTTCGACGCCCGCTGCGATGCAATATTTATCGGCCTACGCCGGTGTGACCATGGGTGAATACTTCATGGACAACGGCCAAGACGCGCTCATCATCTACGACGATCTGTCGAAGCAGGCCGTCGCGTACCGCCAGATTTCTTTGTTGTTGCGTCGTCCGCCGGGCCGCGAAGCATTCCCCGGCGACGTGTTCTATCTCCACTCCCGTTTGCTCGAACGCAGCGCGCGCGTCAACGAGGAATATGTCGAGATGGTCACCAAGGGCGCGGTGAAGGGCAAGACGGGCTCGCTCACGGGCCTGCCCATCATCGAAACGCAAGCGGGTGACGTCACGGCGTTCGTGCCGACCAACGTCATCTCGATCACCGACGGCCAGATCTTTCTCGAGACCGACCTCTTCAACGCTGGCATTCGCCCCGCGATGAACGCCGGTATCTCGGTGTCGCGCGTCGGTGGTGCCGCGCAGACCGACATCATCAAACGTCTCGGCGGCGGTATTCGTCTCGCGCTCGCACAATATCGCGAACTCGCGGCGTTTTCGCAGTTCGCCTCCGACCTCGACGAGGCGACCCGTCGCCAGCTCGAGCGCGGCGTGCGCGTCACGGAAGTGATGAAACAGAAGCAGTACGCGCCGATGTCGGTCGCCGAAATGGCGCTCTCGATTTACGCCGTCAACAGCGGCTACATGGACAAAGTCGACCGGAACAAGGTTGTCGCCTTCGAAGCGGCGCTGCAGTCCTTCGCGAAGTCCTCGCACAAAGCGTCGATGGAGGCGATCGACGCCGAGCCCGTACTCAAGAAGCACGAAGCGACGCTGAAGAAGATCTGCGACGACTTCGCGGCCACCGGCTCTTACTGATCCGCGAGTCACCATGCCCGGCACTAAGGAAATCCGCACCAAGATCGCGAGTGTCAAAAGCACTCAAAAGATCACCAAGGCCATGGAGATGGTCGCGGCGAGCAAAATGCGCCGCGCCCAAGATCGCATGCGTCTCGCGCGGCCCTATGCCGAAAAAATTCGCACTGTCATCGGTCATTTGAACAGAGCAAACCCCGACTACAAGCACCCGTTCCTCGTCGATCGTGCGGTGCAGAACGTCGGCATCATCGTCGTGTCGACCGATCGCGGATTGTGCGGCGCACTCAACACCAACGTCTTCAAGAGCACGCTCGGTGTGATGCGCGACTGGCAAACCAAGGGCGCGAACGTCAATCTTTGCCTACTCGGCTCGAAAGCGAACGCGTTCTTCCGTCGGCTCGGTTTGCCGATCGTCGCCAGCACCTCGGGTCTCGGTGATCGGCCACACGCCAAAGATTTGATTGGTGCTGTGAAGGTGATGCTCGATCACTATCGCGAGGGCAAGCTCGACCGCTTGTTCCTGGTCAATGCGCAATTCGTGAACACGATGACGCAGAAACCGACGGTCACGCAGTTGTTGCCAGTCGAAACGCTGGACGGCGACGATCTGCAAGAACACTGGGACTACATCTACGAACCGAGCGCGGTTGAGATTCTCGATGGCGTGTTGATGCGCTACATCGAAT
>Ga0214917_10008289_pt1 | contig 10245 bp, 6 predicted proteins | sample LL_1208_BB_MetaG_FD_177983 | JGI IMG/M metagenome (GOLD analysis project Ga0214917, IMG submission 177983) | Freshwater microbial communities from Lake Lanier, Atlanta, Georgia, United States - LL_1208_BB | ecosystem: Environmental > Aquatic > Freshwater > Lake | place: USA: Georgia | collected...
AGGTCACAAAAGCCACCACCGCCTGCCCCTTGAGATCGTCCGGACGCCCCACCACCGCAGCCTCGGCCACGGCGGGATGCGTCACCAGGGCGCTTTCCACCTCCGCCGTTCCCAGCCGGTGACCCGAGACATTGAGGACGTCGTCGATCCGCCCGATCACCCGGAAATATCCGTCCTTGTCCCGTTTCGCCCCGTCGCCCGTGAAATAAGCCCCAGGCACCTCGCTCCAGTACTGCTTCCTGTACCGCTCGGCATCACCGTAAATCGTCCGCAGCATGGACGGCCATGGCTTCCGGATCACCAGCTTGCCCTGCACCCCGTCCTTCACCGGCTTGCCCCGGTCGTCCACCACGGCCAAATCCGCCCCGAAAAAAGGCACCCCCGCCAAGCCAGGCTTCATCTCATGAATGCCAGGCAGCGTGGTTAGCAGGTGGCTGCCCGTCTCCGTCTGCCACCAGGTATCCACGATCGGACACCGGCCGCCGCCGACCACCCGGTGGTACCAAAGCCAGGCCTCGGGATTGATCGGCTCGCCCACCGATCCAAGGAGCCGCAGGGAGGAAAGATCGTGTTTCTCCACCCACTGGTCCCCCCACCGGATAAAGGCCCGGATCGCCGTGGGTGCCGTGTAGAAAATCGTCACACGGTGTTTGGCGATAATCCGCCAGAACCGGTCCGGCTCCGGCTGGTTGGGGGCCCCCTCGTACATCAGGGTAGTCGCCCCGTTGCTGAGGGCCCCGTAGACGGTGTAACTGTGACCGGTCACCCAGCCAACATCCGCCGTGCACCAGAACAGGTCCGTCTCCTTGAGGTCGAAAACCCACTTGGTTGTCAGATGCGCACCCAGCAGGTATCCGGCCGTGGTGTGCAGGATTCCCTTCGGTTTCCCCGTGCTGCCGCTGGTGTAAAGGATGAAAAGCGGATCCTCGCTCTCCAGCTTTTCCGGGGGGAAATCGGGAGACTGGTGGTCGGTAATCTCGTGCCACCAGCGGTCGATCTCGTTCAACTTCTCCACCGTCCCCGTCCGCTTCAGCACGATGACACGGCGGACACCGGGAGAGGCGGCCACGGCCGCATCCACGTTTTTCTTGAGGGGAACCACCTGGCCGCGGCGGTAACCGCCGTCGGCGGTGATCACCAGCTTGGCCCCACAGTCATGAATCCTGTCCTTCAAGGCCTCGGCGCTGAATCCGCCGAAGACCACGCTGTGGACGGCCCCCAGCCGGGCACAGGCCAGCATGGCAACCGCCGCCTCCGGAACCATCGGCAGGTAAATCATCACCCGGTCGCCCTTCTTCACCCCCTCCCCGCGGAGGGCGTGGGCAAACCGGCAAACCTCGTCATGCAGCTGCTGGTAGGTGAGCACCCTCACATCTCCGGGCTCGCCCTCAAAAACGATCGCCGCCTTGTGACGACGCGGCCCCGCCAGGTGGCGGTCGATACAGTTGTGGCTCAGGTTGAGCCGCCCCCCGCCGAACCATTGGGCAAAGGGCTCCTTCCACTCCAGCACCCTCTTCGGCTTCTGGAACCAGTCCAGTTCCTCCTTGGCCATGCGTCCCCAGAATTTTTTCGGGTTCTGCACCGATTCCCGGTGCATCGAACGGTACTTGGTCGGGCTGGCAAACACCGCCTGTTTCGCAAAGGCCGCGGAGGGTCGGAACTTCGGATCGGAGGCCATCCTATTTGCCCTTTTTCAGGACCGCCTTCACCTCTTGGAGTATCTCCTCGGAGGGTGCGAGCCGCCCGGGCCCCTCCGCCCCGCAGGCCAACCGGCCTTCGGCCGGTCCCACCCACCGGACACCCCGTGCCGAAAGGATTTTCACATTTTCCCGGGTCGCCGGATGGGTCCACATCTTCGTGTTCATGGCCGGGGCAAGGACCAGGGGGGCGCGCGTGGCCAGCAACACCGCCCCGAGCACATCGCCCGCAAAGCCGTGCGCGGTCCGGGCGAGGAAATCGGCACTCGCCGGAGCAACCACCACGGCATCCGCCGCCTGGGCCAGGTCCAAGTGAGACATCCTTCCCCCTTCCCCTTCCTCCCAAAGCGAAGTGTGCACCGGCCGATGGGTCAGCGCCGCCAGCGTCAAAGCCGGCAAAAAACGCGCCCCGTCCGCCGTGAGGACGGCATGCACTTCCCAACCCTCCTTGACCATCGCGCTGGCCAGATCCGCCGCCCGGAACGCGGCAATCGAACCGGTCACCCCCAGCACGATCCGGATATTTTTCTTCTCAGCCACGGTGGAGGTTGAGCCGCCGGCTCAGGTAGCGCTCCGCCCGGATGATGGCGCGGAATTTGATCAGATCCTCTTCCATCGAGCTGCTCAGGATCGTGTACCGGTAATGTTTCCAGTCCGCCATCTCGGCAATCGCCGCATGGATCCGCTTGTCAATCTGGGCGGCGGTCTCCGTCCCGCGACCCTCCAGCCGGCGCCGCAACTCTTCCAGGTCCGGCGGCATGATGAAAATGTCGGCCAGGGCCTCCCGGATCTTGGGGTCCCTGGATTCCCGGATCTGCCGGGCCCCCTGCACGTCGATGTCGAGCAGCACATCCCGGCCGGCCGCCAGATGCTCCAAAATCGGCCCCTTGGGTGTCCCGTAGTAGTGCCCGTAAACATCGGCATGCTCGAGCATGTCGCCCGCCTGGACGCGTTTTTCAAACTCCGCCCGGGGGAGGAAAAAGTAATCCACACCGTTCTTCTCACTCTTCCGGATCGGACGGGTTGTGCAGCTGATCGAGTAAACCAGGTCCGGCGTCTGCCGAACATTGCTGCAAAGGGTGGTCTTGCCGGTCCCGGAGGGAGCCGAAACCACAAACAAAATTCCGGAACGGGTGAAATTATTCAAGATTCGCCGCCTGTTCCCGCAGCTTCTCCAGCTCCGATTTAAACTCAATCGCCAATCGGGTCAGCTCCATCTCCCCTGATTTGGAACCCACCGTGTTCGCCTCCCTCATCAGCTCCTGGATGAGGAACTCAAGGGTTCTTCCCCCCGGAGCGCGTTTACCCGTCAAGCCGGACGCTTCGCTCAGATGGGCACGGATCCGGCTGATCTCCTCGGTGATGTCACCGCGGTCGGCGGCGGAGGACACCTCCTTGAAAAGCCGCTCCGCATCCAGTTCCACTCCGGCCTCGCGTGCCAACTCCTGCAACCGAACCCGCAACCTATCCCCTTGATTCTTCCGCATGGCACCGGCCGCCTTTTCCATTTTGGCCCGGACGATTTCCATGCGGCTGAGATGCCCCTTCAGCGCGCGGACCATATGCCCCCCTTCCCGTTCCCGGCTGAAAACCATCTTGGCCAGGGCGGAGCGTACCCCGGCGAGGATCTTCCGGTCGTCCTTGGGCGTAAGCGGGTGGGACTGCGTGGAAACAACTCCGGGCAACCCAAGCAGATCGGACCAGGACGGTCCACCCTGCACCCCGAGCTTCTTGCCGGCGGCGCGCAGCTGGGAGGCGTAGAGCGCCGCCTTTTTCAGGTCGAGACTTCGCCCATTCCGGGAAGAGGCGGCCTCCGCCTGCACGGCCACCGTCACCTTGCCCCGGGTCAACTGGGAGGCGACCTCCTCCCGGATCTCCCGTTCCAACCGGGCAAGATCGCCGGGAAGAAAAACAATCACCTCCAAGCCACGCTTGTTCACCGAGGAAGCCTCCACCCGGAAGCCGGCATGGGAGGTCGACACCCGGGAGGAGCCAAAGCCGGTCATGCTACGCATCGGGAAATCCTAAGGAAAACATCCCGCGACTCAAAACTCAATTCCCCCGCAAAAGGTTAAAAAAGCCCTGGAGCGGGGCGGTCACCGGAGCGGTCAATCCCCCGGTTGCCCCATCGGCCCCTTGGAGAACGCCGCTGGGAGTGTTCAGGAGAAGATTAAACCCTCCCTCCGCCAGCATCGCGGCCACATCCATCTGCACTTTGGGATCGGACAGGGTCCCGGTGATCGAAGCCGATCCCGGGATTTTCGTGTAATAATCGGTGTTCGCGCCGATCAGCTGGGTCATCACCGACTGCAATTGCCCGCTGCTTTGGATGGCCTCGCGGGTCAGGGCCAGGTTGACCCGGAAATCGATCGCCTGACTGACCCAGTCCAGCCAACCATGCATCCCGGCGGCCAGCGCCGTGCCGGATACCTGCAAATCCTCCACCTTGATCCTCGGTCCCGTCACCGCGAATTTCCCCGCCAGATCGTTGATTTTGCTGGATGCGATGAAGTCGGAGCCAAGGAATTGGCCGGCCGCACGCAACGCCTTGGCAATGGCGGGAAGGTTTTCCAGCTGGGCCTGGTAAATCCGGAAGGCCCCCTGCCCCGCCAGCGATTTTTGCAGATCTTCCTTTTTTGTCCCCGAGGCCTGGCCGGAAAAATCCAGGTCCAACCACCCTCCCACCGGCCCCCGTGCGTCCTCGATCATCGATCCAAGAATCGGCCCCACGGGAAATTTTTTGACATACAGGCGGGTCTGCCAGGAAGCATCCCCACCGCTTGTCTGGAGCACGGATCCACGGATCAGTCCCCCCTGAACCTCCACCGAGGAAGGCTCCAGGAGAAGGCCTTCCGGCCCGTACCGGAAGCGGGAAATTTTGACCGGCCCCACGTTGGCCTCGGCGAACACCAGCCCATCCAGCTTTGCCGAAATATCCACCCGGGGAACAGCCTCTGCCGACCGGGAATCCGGGGAAGTCGTCTTCCACCCCTGCCACTGCCGCAAAAAACCCCTCATATCCGCCACACCGCCCTCGATCTTTGCCCGGAAAAGGCCGGGCCCGGCCTCGAGCATGGAAATCTCGGCAGGCTGATCGGCAGCCACGGGAAAATGAAGGGATGCGTCCTTCACCACCAGAACCCCCGTGCGCTTGTCGAATTCCCAATCCCCCACCCCGCGGACGGAAAGCGCCGCACCTTCCGGCCGGTTAATTCGGACCCCCACCAGGGAGAGATCGAGTTGCCCGGAAGAACCGTGGTCGGCTGGCTCCCAAAAACCGGGTCCGGCCACCAGGTCGCCGCCCAACCACTCGTTCGGCGAGATCCAGGGCTTCACCAGCACCGCCGCCCACCCTGAGGACACGCGGGCGGACTCCCAGGACAGCGCGGCCTCCTTCCGATAATCCATCTGCAGAATCTGCAGGTTTCCCTGGGGCCCGCTGACCAGGAGATCGACATTCTCGCAGGCAAGCAGGCCTCCTTTGCCCCAATCCAGTTTTCCCTGCGCCCGGGCCCCCAGTCCGCCAAGCGGTCCGGTTCCGGGAATCTGCGGGGCGAGGTTCTCCCCCTCCGCCAGGAAAGTCACGGAACGGACACCATCCTTGGGCTCGGAGGTTTTGGCATCCAAGGTCAGCTTTCCCGAGGAGACCCAGGCCCCCACGCGGGGGAGATGGCTCCCCAGAATCTGCAGGTCCACGCTTCCCAAAATCGACAATTCCGCACCGGGAACTTTCTCTGCCGAAAAATTCACCCAGGTCACCCCGCCCTCGCGGGATGTCAGCAAAACCTTTTCCAGGGAAAAACTCCGGCCGTTCCCCAGGGAGATCTGCGCCTGGAGATTTGCCTGGTTTTCCGGAAGCCGGAATTGCGGAAGGTCCACGGAGAAATCGGGACTGGCCAGCTCCAGCCGTGCCGAGAGTTTTTCCGCCTTGGGATCCCCCCGCACCCGTAGAAAACCGGACAGGGTTCCACCCACCGAGCTTTCGCTAACCTCGGAAAGAAAAAGCGGGGTCAGGATTCCCATCGGCCAGCCGGCAAACTCGATCACCCCCGAGCAGTCCTGCTTTCCCGCAGGCTTCCACTCTCCGGGCCCGGCTTTTTCCAGCCGCAAAGGGGCATCGAGGGAGGCGTGCACCGCCTCCACACCATTCCGGCGCTTCGCCACTAACGCCAAACTTTCGATCGCCAGCTCCCCTTCCGTGCCGGATGGCCAGGAGGCCATGATCTCCCCTTTCACGGAGGAAAAATCCACCGGTCGGGGCCGCTGCGGCGTCCCCGTCTCCACCGTGATCGACGCATCGAGATCCGCCTTCACGAGGTCATGCCGCTTTTCCCGGGTGAATTCAAACGACCCCTTCCCCGATGCCTCCCTCCATTGCCACTCCGGCGTGAAGTTTTTTAACAAAGGAACCACGAAGGCGGATTCCGCCCGGGCCAGTTCCACCCTCACCCGCCCCGTATCCTCCGCCGGTCTCCACAGGGCCATGACCTTGGCCTCCAGGAGCGGTTCCCCCGCCTGGTTGGCCTGCCATTCGATTTCCGGAAAGCTCCAGGTGCCCTGCTCCACCTGCACATCGGATGAAAACCTTGCGCCCCAGGAACCGGTCTTCTCCTCCGGCCAACGCATCGCATTGAGGGTGACGGAAACCAACCCAGCCCCCTTTTGGGCGGGATTCCCGGAGAACTCCACATGAGCCTGGGCCTGGCCATCCGCAGGCCAGAATTTTGCCCCCGACCACGCCTTTCCCAGACCAGCCAACCCGGTACCCAGGTCGCCCGCCACAAATCCCTCTCGCCTCGCCCAGTCCCACTCCGCCTTGACCGTCAGCACCAGATCCTCCGCCACCCCGCCTTCCCACGAAGCCTTCAGCTGTCCGCTTTCCAGGTGAAGCTTGGTGCCCTTCTCCAGATGTGCCTGGAAATCGAGCGAAGCAGCCTGGAGGGTCAGGCTGCCCTGCACCCAGCGCCCCGAGGCGGTGAGGGCACGGCTCTCCACCCGCCCGCTCAGCCCGACCTTTTCCAGCTCGATCCGTGCCTGACCGGAAGCGGAAAGCTTCCCGCCTTGCACCTTCAGTTCTTCCGGTTTCAGGAAAATCGGGGCGACCGCCGCCAACTCCAGCCCCCTCGCCGACCATTGCAGCGAGGCCGGTTCCGCCGCCTCCGCTTTTGGACTTCCCGCCAGCGGAAAAACCGCGGGGCGATCCAACGACAGCTGGAAATCCTCCGGTTGCCCCACCCTGCCCAGGATGACCGAAAGGCTCTCCATCCGCAGGACCCTTTCCGCCCCTCGCCACTCCCCCCTCGCGGAAATCCCCAAGGCTGCCGGTTGGGCGGGCCAGATTGCCCCGCCAGCCGCCGCCAGCTGAACGGCCTGGCCGTTCAGCTCGATTCCCACGCCCAGCGGCTTCCCCGGCCCCCCGGCCAGCTTCACCGTGCCGGCAGCCTTTCCATCAAGGTTCCGGATTCCGCGAGGCTGAAGAAAAATCCCGGCGAGCTGCAGATCGGCAGGATCCAGATTGACTCGGGCGGTCCACTCGCCCGAGGACGCGTAAGTTCCGCTGATTTCGGCGGCCAATCGGATCCCACCCACGCCCTGCCAGACCGTCTCCACGCCGTCCATCCGCCACTCCCCCCGTTGATTGCAGGCGGCCTTTCCTTCCAGGGTCAGCCGACAGGGGGAAACCAGATTCCAGGGAGGAAGATCCGCCACCGTGTTGACATCTGTGGTCAGCTTCAGATCCCACACCTCTTCACCGGAAGGCGCCCTGGACTTGCTCGCGGTGGCCTGCATGGTGGCCGCCAGCTCCTGTTTGCCCGGCCCGTTCCAGTCCAAGCGACCGAACTGCAGGCGTATCTCCTTCGGTGTGCGGCCGTCCCAACCCTGGGCCGAAGCCTGAACTGATTTCACGATCCACGCCCCGGTTTCCGTCCGCAACCTCCCCTCAACCAGCTCCACCGATGCTTCCCGCAGGGAAAACGGCAGGGTCACGGGGGCCCGTTTTCCTTTCCCCGCCTTGGCCGGAGCCAATTCCAGGTCGACCAGCGAGAACCGGAAATCCGCCCTGGGAATCTCCAGCCTGCCGGTCAGCAACCGCAAGGGATCAAAGTCCACCCTGGCTGAATCCATCGCAATCCGGGACTTCCTCTTGTCCACGGCCTCCAAACCCTCAATCTCCAGCCTCCCGGACGGCACCAGCTTGGCCGAAACAGCCCTGACTTTCCAACCGGCCAGTTTCGCCCCCACCGGGATCGTGATCCCGCAGAAGACCGTCGGCTGGAACAGCAACGTTCCGATCGAGGCAAACACCACGCTGCCGAGCCCAAAAAGAAATTTCCGGAACTTCACGCGGGACAAATTATCCCCTTCTCCACCATCCCCCGCAACCACGGAGGAAATCTCGCCACCCCGCCGCTTTTCTCTTAATTGGAGGGATGATCCTCCGCCTCGGATGGCTTGGCCTGATTCTGGCCTCCCTGCCCCTCGGCGCCTCGGAAACCCCCGATCTGCGCGCCCTGGCCAAACAGGCCCGCCCCGCCGTCTACCTCCTCGCCCTCCAGGACGAGGACGGCGAGGTCAAGGGCTCCGGCACCGGCTTCCTCGTTTCCCCGGACGGTCTCCTCGTCACGAACCACCATGTGGTCACCGGGGCAAAGCACATCCTCGCCAAGGCGGAAAACGGCGGTCTTTTCCCCGTGACCCGAATCATCGCCTCCGATCCCGCCAACGATCTCGCCCTCCTTCAGGTGGAAGGCAAGGATCTCCCCTACCTCTCCCTGGCACCCCCCAACTCCGCCGAGGCCGGCACGCGGATCGCAGTCATCGGCAGTCCGCTCGGCCTGGAGGGCACCCTCACCGAGGGAATCGTCTCCGCCCGAAGAAAACTTCCCGGGGAAACACGCGAGGTCCTTCAGATCAGCGCCGCCATCTCCCAGGGATCCAGCGGTTCCCCCGTGCTCGATGCCCAGGGGCGGGTCGTGGGCGTGGCATCCTTCCTCCTTGCCGAGGGCCAGAGCCTCCACTTCGCCACCCCTTCCGAAAAACTGCACGCCCTGCTCCGCCGTTCCAACCGCTCCGGATCCCCCCCTTCCACCGTGACTTCCACGCCAACCCCGGCCCCCGCCCGGACCTATACGGTCCGCTCCGGCGATACCCTCACCGGGATCAGCCGGGAGCTGAAAACCCGGGGGATTCAAGCCACGCCCGAACAGCTCCGCACCCTCAACCAGCTCCCCACCAACGCCGTCATCCGGCCCGGCCAGGTCCTGAAGATTCCCCGGGGATGAACTCCCGTCTGCCCCCGGGATCCTCCCGCTTTCTCGTCCGGCCCCTGACGGGATCCACCGGCTTCCTCAGCCGCATCTTCGTGGCCACCCGCAAGGGCGATCCCCGCCGCTACATCCTTAAGGTCGGCAGCAATCTTCCGGACCGCAAAAAGTGGGCCGGTCAACTCCGTGTTTTTTCCCGTGAACTGGCCGCCTACCGGCTCCTCATCCCGCTCCAGGGAAAACTGTCCCCACGCCTGTTTTCGGGCACGTCCGTCACGAACGGATCGGACGGTCTTCTTCTCCTGGAGGAGATTAACGAGGGTCGGAGCCGTGACCAACTCCGCGGTCTGACCTGGCCGGAACTCGCCTCCGCCGCCCGGTCCATCGCCCGCATCCATGCTCGGTTTTGGAACTCCTCCGCCCTCAGAAAATCCAAAGACCTTGCCCGCCATCACTACATGAGGGCCCACGAGATCCGCCGACACCTTCCGAGGTTCCTAAGGTGGGCCCAGCTTTCCGCCAAGGAGCGGATCGTCTTCCGGGATTTGCCCCAACGGGTCCCAGCGGTGCTGAACCGCTTCCGGAAGCAGCCCATCACCCTCGTCCATGGCGACCTCCGCTCCGATAACATTTTTTACGGCCGGAACTCCGTGCGTTTTATCGACTGGGGCCTCGCGCTGGCGGGTAATGCCGCTTTCGACGTCGCCCGACTCGCCGGTGGCAGCCCCCGGAAACCCCTTACCCTGCTCCAGCACGTCGATCTCCTGAATCTCTGGCATGCGGAACTGCTGCGGAACGGCGTCCGGAACTATCCCCTCCATCAGGCCTGGCAGGACTATCGTGACGCCGTTCTCCTTACCCTCACCATCCCCGTCACCAATGCACCCACCCTCGCCACCTTCTCCCCACGTGGCCGCCGCATGGCCAAGCTGATCACGAAGAGGTTTGCTTTTTCAGCCCGCGAGCTTGGGGTGGTTTGATTTCGGGCTGGCAAGGCCTGATGGGGTTCTTTCAAATCGGGCCGCCCGGAGGTCGGCCCCTACCTAGCGAAAATCAAACAAGACGTAAAAAACACCTCACTCAAAACTTGGTAGGGCCCGACGTCCCGGCGGGCCGGTTCTACTCTTTCAGCAGAAACTTCGCCGCCTCATTGACATCCTTATCCCCTCTCCCCGACAAATTCACCAAAATGATCTGATCCTTTTTCAGCTTCGGCGCTTCCTTCATCGCAAAGGCCACCCCGTGGGCCGTCTCCAAGGCCGGCAGAATCCCCTCCACCTTCC
>Ga0214917_10008290_pt1 | contig 10242 bp, 7 predicted proteins | sample LL_1208_BB_MetaG_FD_177983 | JGI IMG/M metagenome (GOLD analysis project Ga0214917, IMG submission 177983) | Freshwater microbial communities from Lake Lanier, Atlanta, Georgia, United States - LL_1208_BB | ecosystem: Environmental > Aquatic > Freshwater > Lake | place: USA: Georgia | collected...
CAAAGAAACTAAATACTGATTATATGTAATAGCTTGTATTTAATCTGACAGTCTGACATCAGTATACCAGAAAATACATTTCTTCTTAAATAAGCCCAACTTTTTATCATGTTTAAACCCATAGTTCTTAGTAAAGACAAACCAAGTACTGAGATATTGGCGCAGGGCTATTTTACACAGTTGGAACTCAGTGATATACTCACCACTGTATCATGCGAAATTGAATCTCAGATAAAATTGAAATTCACATTACAAAACCGATTCTACAATTTCAACATGTTCAGTTGGTACCGGCCCGACAAAAAACAATTTGACCTTTTTGATCTACTAATACCACCACAATCAATTAAGCGCCTTCAAGGGGCACATTTTACTCGCTTAGAAGTATCGGCGGAGGTTGTCGAATGGACACCAGGACTTCAGATAAAGTGTTTGCTGAAAGTGGAGGACACGTTGATATAGATGGAACTGAAGTGTTCAGCATTTTCTGTACGAGGCCGTAGTTTTTGATTTAAAATTTCTATATTTATAATGAAATCATAAAACATGCCAAAATTAAGTTTTCAAAGTTTAGAAATTCGGAAGGGAGTTCATATATCAAAAGACGATATTAAACCATATGGTTGCATAGTTGTAAGGCCCAATTCTCTTTTTGTTGATCACTTTACAGGTAATACTTGTATTTCATCTGAACATATAATCGCAACAAATAAAGGGAGTAAAGAAGATTATTTAAGAAAAGGTGAAGTTCTAATAGTTGCTACGGGAATTGTTGGAAAGTGTTATCCGATTAGGAAAAATTTCCCAATTCCTGTTATAGCTAATCAGCTATTTGTGATTCTTAAGAGTAATAAAAAAATAAACCTACTTAGGCTTTTTGAAGATGTACAATTTGTCGAAAAGTTAAATTCAAGTTTGATAAAAATCTCAGAAGGCACTGCGGTTAAAAGGATCAATCTTGAAAAATTAAAAAATCTTTCATTTGAGTGGTAAGAAAAAATACTGCTGTTATTTAGGCATTTAAAAGAAATTAATATTAATTCTTTTATTAATTTTAAAATCAATAAGATCAGTTAGTTAACTACTTGTATTCCTCCTGGAAACACACAGTAAATGTGTTGATATACTAAGTTAGTTTTTTCTGCTACTTCGTGATCAGAATATGAATGTTGAGCTAGATACTGTAATGAATCAAAAATCAACGTTTTTACCTGAAATGTAATTTGTAAACTTTCTCTCCAGCGATCCTGCGACGTGAAAAAGGGAACTAACTTTCTTCCTGGAAATTATTTTGATATCAAAATGCTTCTGATATTGCCACACTCTGTCATTTACACTGCCGTTCTGAGTGTTTCTCTTAGCATTTTGTAGGCACTGTGATTTATAAAACTTTGTACATTTTCTTGTGTCAGTTCGGTGTAATTCTGTGGCGCATGATTGATTATGTAGTCAGTGTAGAGTTTGTCCATTATGCCTTTAATAACTAAATCATATACTTGTCGTTCGTCTCCTGTTAAATTGTTCTTTATAACGGTCTTAACGGCTGTGTCTTGCTGAATTGCTTGCAAATAATTTTCTACTACTGTCACTCCTTCTGGAGAAACTCTTTCTTTGAAACGTAAATTGATTGCAATTACCACTTCTTCCACGGTTGCCATTGGTCGAACACTGGTGATGTTTCCTCCGCCACGCTGACCGCCAACGTCTCCGCTTTCTTCGTCATCGTCTCCGCCTTCGGGTTCCTGAACGCCTTCTGATATTTTTTCAATGTCGAATGTTTTAAGTTTTACTTTTTCAATTTCCGCTTCCAAATCTTCGGCACTCATTGTCGGGTCTAGTTTCTTGTAAAGTAGTGCAGCGAAGATGTTGAAGTCAATCAGGATTTTGTCTTTGAAACGCAAGCGGAACAATGCACGGATAAATCCAAATAAACTCACGTAACGAGCCAATAAGGTTCGGAATTCACGTTGTTTGTCGCTGTCTGCTTTGGCTTGCAAGATGCCTTTTATTTTGGTAAGTAAAACGGAAAGCAGAACTACATCGGCAGCATTTTCACTATTAAACAACCGAACACATTCTTCCACATCTTCCATTGTGAAAATACCTCGCTTCAACAACTCGTCTTTGATTTTGTACAAATCATCGGGATTGGCTTCTTTGTGGCTTTCTACATTGCTTTGGTATTTCTTGAATGCCTTGATGATTTTATCATACGAGTTGGTAAAATCAACCGTCAGTGTATCGTATTTTTTTCCGGGATAAATTCTGTTCAGGCGGCTAATTGTTTGAACGGCATTGCGGTCTTGCAGGGCTTTGTCCACAAACATTGTGTGTAGCATTTTTTCACTAAACCCAACCTGAAATTTATTTGCCACAATAATGAAACGAATGTCATCGCCTTTTTCAAAGCATTCTTCAATTTTCATATTTTGTGGATTGTTGCTTTTATTCATTTCGGTTTCCGAATAGAACGTACCGTTGTAGTTGATTTGTCCGCTAAAGGCAACCAACGATTTCCATTTCAACCCACGCTTTTTGAGTTCTTCGTCCAGATAGAGTTTGTATTTCACGGCACTCAAACGGCTGGAGGTAACAATCATTGATTTGGCTTTGCCTTCAATTTTATCGGCTGTGCGGTCTTTGAAAATGGAAACAATGATTTTGCATTTTTCTTTGATGACTTCATCATCTTCAAAGGCTTTCAGTTTCAATGCACGGTAAACCTGCAAGGTGGGATATTCATTCTGCTGATGGTCGTCAGGTAGTTTGTAGTTGAGTTCGTAAAGGGTTTCGTAGGTGATGATGTTTTTTGCCACGTCCATAATGTAGCCTTCGGCAATGGCTTCATCCATACTGTACACATCAAAAGCACGTCCTTCTTTTCCAAAGTGCTGAATGGTTTTGTCGCTTGGTGTGGCTGTCAGGGCAACGAAGCAAAGGTTTGGAAATTCCTTTCTGGCAATTTCATCAATCAGTTCTTCCTGCTCGTCATCTTCTTCTTCTATTTTTTGCTGAATGATTTGCCCTGTGGCTTCATCAAACACATCCACCATTTTCTCGTGCAGCTTGCCTTCCTGATTGGTGTGGGCTTCGTCTATAATGAAGCAAATATTTTTTCCTGTTTGGTCGGCAAGGTCTTTCAGGAACAAAAACTTGTGCAGAATGGTAACGATTACATGAGCATTGATGGTTATTTCAGGATTTCGGTAATTGTCTAAACGCTCGCCTAAAGCCAACCGAACATCATTGCTCTTTTTACAATACGCTACTACTCCTGTTTGACCGATAGCTTTTATAAAGTCTTTGCTGATTTGGTCGTCAAGGTTGATGCGGTGTGTTAAGATTATTATATGATCAAATACCTTTTGATTTTTTACGTGCAAGTTTCGGAGGTTTTGCACCAACCAAACAATGGTATTACTCTTTCCGCTTCCTGCACTATGCTGAATTAGGTAGCGAAGATTTAATGCTTTCTTTTTGCGGTAATGTTCGGTAATGTCATCGTAAATGCGTTTTACACAACGCTGCTGGTGATATCGTGGGAAAATCCAGCCTTCGTTGCTGCCATACAAATAGCGTTCAATAAAATTGAGTACACTATCAGGGGCCAGAATTTCATTGTACAGGTATTGCACGGCATAATCGTCACCGCTTATTTTCTTATTGAGTAATCCCGTGTTAAACTCCCTAAAATCGTCTTTAGTAGGTGGTTTACTGAACGTAGTGGCGATTTTTACTTTTTCGTCATCGGCAGCTATGTGCACAAAAGCACGGTAAAAGATGGGACGTTCGGTGTCTCGTTCGCAGTATTGTTTTACGGCATCTAATACATTTTGCTTGGCTAGGGTGTGTTTCAGTTCAACGGTAATAATGGCAAAGCCATTGAGGCATACTACCATATCAATACTTTGGCGGTCGTCTTCTTCCTGTCGGGCATTGGCGGCACTGGTAAAATGATACTGACGGATGACGCTAAAGATATTTTTCTTGGCCAGTTCTTCCTGATGCTTGTTGTCGCTGCGTTCGGGTTTGAAATAGAGTAAATCCAGCGTGTGCTGACTGTTTAATTTCAGTCCGTCACGAAGCAACTGGAACAATGGTTTTTCCTGAAGTTGTTCTGCAATCTTTTTGCCCAATTCTTTTTTCCAGTCATAACCAAATTCTGATTTTACTGCTTGTAGAGTGGGGCGTTGGGTATCTTCCCAAAACTGTTCTAGCCTGTCCCAATGAATGCAGTTTTCCTTGTCAACCGTTATTTCTCTGTCACGGAAAATGCGGTAGCTCCATTTGGTGTCTAACTGATAACAAAAATGGTCTTCAAACTTTCGTTCCCAATCTTTACGCTGTTGTTTCGGCATAATCGTTTACTTTAATCTTGCCTGTTACGGCTTCATATATCTTTATCTTTCGTAACTCTTGCAGTTTTTCAATTTGTGCTTCAATGTTTTTGATAAGTTTGTCAATGGCTATGGTGCGTTGAAAAACGAATTCAATTATTGATTTCTGTTCTGATGGCGGTGGCAGGGCAATTTTTACCTCCTTTAAATTGTCTGAATAAACAACATCAATTGTGGTGGCGTTGCTCGCAAGTTTCAATGCTTCAAGAAAATAACCACTTTCGTTTATGATTATTTTCAAAAAGTCATTTAGAATACGATAGTTGTTCATTTGAACACGCATCAAGCAAGGGTGCAAAATTCCAAGTTCTGCATTGTCAGGAAATATAGACACCTTTCCAATTGTACCTCTTGTTGTAATCACAATGTCTCCAGGATAAATAGTACAGGTTTCAAGAGATTTGTATTTTTCTTCTGTGATATAACCTTCGCCACTCACCCAATCATTATCTAATACACTCCTTTGATTGTATACCTTTACACCTTGATCAACTAAATCTTCAAACTTTAAATCGCTTCCAAAGGGGCCTGTTTTAATTGCATTTTTTTCTGGTCTCAAAAGCTGTTTCACTTTCTTTACCTCCCAATGCTTCGGAATTTTCCCCAACCACTCAATACCGCTATCTTTCATTTCGGGATTGGGGTTTAGCCCTTTATTAACGGCATTGTTGATTTCAATTTGACGCAGTTCTTTCAGTTTTTCTACTTGTGCTTTTTTGTTAGCTATCAGACGGTCAATCTTTTCAGTTTGATTGTCTAAGTAATTTGTAATCGCGAGTTGCTCAACTGGTGTTGGTAAATAAAATGGATAATTGTTGATGAATTCTTTTTGTAAATGTTTCAAGCCTTGCCCATCAAATCCAATATCATTAATTACCGTATCAAGTTGACAATACAGTGAAAAATAAATAAATTTTAGATTGATATTAATCGATTTTGTTAAAACATAACAGTCTGTTGAAACGCTAAAATCGCCTTTGTAATAGTGGAGACTCGCAATTCCGCCTGTTCCCATTATCAAAGCTTCCAAATTTTCAAAAGTAGGCTCGTCATAAAACTTATTAAGATTAACACTTGATGTAAAGAATGGGTATATGCCTTCTTCTTGACCCTCACCTGCGGGTATTTTAGATTTAGGCTGTGCAAGCGTAATATTTTTCAACCGTTTGTATTGCCACTGTTTTGGAACTTCCCCAATCCAATCAATACCGCTGGGCTTATATGCTTCGTATCTGATCATAAGGTAATGCCTAATTGGTTTAAGATTTCGGTATTGCTGTTTTCCAGCTCAGCAATTTCAGAAGTTACCAAACCAGCTTCACGCAAGGGCTGATACACATAAAAATGTTTGGTAAAAGGGATTTCGTAGCCTTTTTCTTCTTTGGTAATTTCCCATTTTTTTTCTACCTCGCGTTTTAGGTAGGCTTCTTTGTCGTCTTTCCACGGAATGTATTCGGTGTCCTTCACAATCCTGGGTATATTGATGGTGGCTTTTAGCCCCAGTTTGTTGCCGTCCAAAGTTTTGCGGATGGTAATGGTTGTGTCAGCCGTTTTGTGTTTGGTAGCCAGTTCGCTTTCGGGGTTCAGGGTAAAGGTAAATTCTCCTTCCTTGCCTTTCTTGTCTTTGAGTTCGGCTAAACGTTTTTTGTCATCGGCTGTATTAATTAGAAAAGTCTCGTCCAGTTTGTTTTGGGCAACGGTTACTTCCTTTTCTTCGGTAATTGGGTTGCCGTTTTCATCAGTTTCCTCCAAATCCAAAAACACCTTGCGGAAAGCAAAATCTTCCAATTCAAAAATTTTGCTGTATGGTCCGGGTGCAAAGGCTTTATGAATGTCAATGATTTGCTTTATCTGGTCGTTGCCTTCCAAATAGCGTTCGTTTTCTCCGCTTCCCTCTATGCCGTTGTGTATGCGTCTGCGTTTATTGCCCAAACTGCGTTTCATTGGTTTCCAAAAACTCGAAGCATCAATCAATTGAATTTTACCTTTTCGTTTTTCGGGTTTGTTGTTTCGCACCAACCAGATGTAGGTGGCAATACCCGTGTTATAAAATAATTCGGTGGGCAGGGCTACAATGGTTTCCAACCAGTCGTTTTCCAATATGTATCTGCGTATTTCGCTTTCACCACTTCCTGCATCACCGCTAAACAAAGGCGAACCGTTGTGAACTATGGCAATGGCAGAACCGCCCAATTCGGCAGGTTTCATTTTGCTAATCATATGGAGTGTAAAGAGCAACTGTCCATCGCTGCTGCGGGGTTGTCCTACATCAAAACGTCCGTTACTGTTGGCAAGCACTTTCTTTTGAATTTTCTTCCAGCTTTTGCCATAAGGCGGATTGGAAAGCATAAAGTCGAACTTTTCACCTGCAGCACCGTCTTCATAAAGCGTGTCGCCTTTGGTGATGTAAGCCGTTTCACCTTTTAGCAATAAGTCGGCTTGTGCCACTGCCCAGGTTTTGTCGTTTACTTCCTGTCCGTACAACACCACTTTGGCCTTGGGGTTTATTTTTTCTTCAATAAACTCTTTGGCTGCCGAAAGCATACCACCGCTACCGCAAGCAGGGTCGTAAATAGTAACGAGCTGTCCGTCTTTGATGGCTTTCTCGTCCATATCGAGCATATGCGTCATCAGGTCAATCACTTCACGGGGCGTGTAGTGTTCTCCTGCTTCGGCATTGTTGGCTTCTGAAAATTTGCGAACCAATTCCTCAAACACATACCCCATTTTGATATTGCTCACCTTTTCGGGGCTTAGGTCAATCTCCGAAAAGTCTTTGATGAGTATGTATAGGATTTTTTCCTCTGCCAGTTTGTTTATGTGTGAACGAATGCCCGAACGGTCAATGATGATTTTGATATTGTCGGTATAGCCGTTCAGGTATGCAATAAAATTATTCTTGATGCTACTTTCGCCTTCGTCTGCAAGTATGGCAAGTGTCTTTCCGCTGGTGTTGTTAAACTTGATTTCCTGCAAGACCTTCCCGTTTAGGATTTGTTCTTGCGTTTTCTTGTCAACCTTAGAAAGTTGGCTTTCCAATTCTTTTTTAAGCTGCTCTGTCTTGGCAATCATCACACCTTCAATCCTGCGGATCAGCACCATCGGATAAATAATGTCGGGGTATTCTGTCCGCTGAAAAATGTCTCTTAAAACATCATTAGCGGTATTCCAAATGAGTGCTACTTCCTGCGAAATGTCTGTATCTCTTTTCATTGCAAATCAATTATTTTAATTAAAAATATAGGATGATTACTATTATTCCGGCCAAAGCCCCTTTCTAAATTTAATTTTATTTGCTAGTTCCTCTTGCTCTTCTTCTATGAGTAGATCCATTACCTTATCATATTGCTCGGTGAAAATTTCAATAAACCTTCTTCCATCAATTAAACTGATTGGTGTTTTTTCTGGGTCTTCGGCACTATCTATCGCCTTCTTTTGGAATGAGCTTAAAGTAATGAAACAACCTTGGTGAGCAGATTTCAAAGCGCCTCGTAAATTTCTAATATCTCGTTCACCAATTGCTGATTGTTCGTAACGCTTTACCTGGACCTGAAGTTGAATTTTGGCTACACCCATTACATTCAAGACGCCTTCAAAGTCAATTCCACCATCACCTGGTTTGCCCTGTCGTTGTTTGGCCTCAAATCCAAGTGATTGCAATACATAACTAACGAGTAACTCAAATTCGTCCGAGTCTAATTCTAAAAGTCTTTCTTTAATCTTCTCAAATAGATGATCTAGCTCAATTGCAGTTGCAATGATAGGAGCGTCTTCAATTTTTTTTCCGATTGCTTTTAGTACTTCTGCTTCCTGTTTTACACTGTAAACAGTCTGCATCGATCTCAATGTATTCTGCAAAGGCACAGAGAAATTCTGCCTACTAATTGGATGCTCTTGCCATTTTATATCTCTTACAAAATTCCATGGAATTCCGGGGATCTTTTTAAAGTAAACATCTGTAATGACTTCTCCTACCAAGAGCATTTCATTATCAAAGGGACAAAGTAGTGTATCGCCTATTTTTATTTCATACATAAAACGAAAAATCTGCCCTACGTTTATTGCTTTTTGCATCTTTTTTTGAGTAGGATACTCTTCCTCGTAAAGACTTTCTATTTCTTCACGATTTTTAGGAAGTATTTCATGGTTATTTAGCCAGCCAATAGCTGCAATTCCTAGTTCCTTGAACTGTTGCGTGAATCTGCCATAGTCAGCTCTGATAATGTAGACTGGCATGGGTTAGGTTTAATGGATATAGATTAAAACAAATTGTAAATTACTGAATCATTTTGGTGCTTTAAACATGCTGTTTTGAGATAAAAAACATAGCAATTGATTTAAAAGCTCTGAGAAAAGGAAAACCCTCTTTTTTTGAAGTTTTAATCCCTTTTTCAAAGACGATTTTTCCCACTTTTTTGACACTTTTTCGCATTTGGTGGACTAATATGCAACAAAAAAATCGCAATTAACAGAAATACAGCGAATTGCAATCATTTTTTGGGAGACTTAGGGATTTTGCCCTATTTAAACACCCCCATCACCCCCTCCATGTCTTTCTTTACTTTGTTGTTCACAATCTTGGCATAGATCATAAGGTTTTTCATCCCACTATGTCCAATCATTTTCCCTACGCTCTCGATGGGAACACCATTGGATAGCGTAACAGTGGTGGCGAAAGTGTGTCTAGCCAAGTGCATGAATAGATTCTTTTCAATTCTTGCAAGCCTGGCAATTTCTTTGAGGGCGAAGTTTAGTTTTTGATTACTCGGTACGCGCCAAGTAAAATCCCGACAATCGCCGGTTGGAGAGTATTTAATCAAAATCTTTTCCGCAACAGGTAGCAGTGGTACATAGCTTAGGATTCCTGTCTTCTCCCTATATTTTTCTATGTGTTTACTTCCATCAGGATCGATGATGATATGTTGGGAGCGAAGGGTAGCGATGTCACTATAAGCAAGGCCTGTAAAACAGGCAAATAAGAATAAATCTCTATTCCTTCCCATCGCATCTGTTAAGCCGTCAAGTTGCTGAAGTGTCTTTATCTCTTCAGTAGTGAGATAATCTCTTTTTACGGGTTGTTGTGTCAGGGCTATGCTGACAAAGGGATTATAGCGAATCACTCCTTTTTTTACTGGCTCGTGTAAAATTGTTTTCAAACAGTTCATTAGCGCAACTGCGGAGTTGTTGGAGTTTTTCTTTTCTCTTCGTAAATAATTAAAGAACCCTTCCAGAAATGTTTGGTCTACTCGGGTTAATGGGATATTCTTTAACGATAGCTTTCTATCCAGATACTCTTTTAAATAAGTTGCTGTGCGTTGATATTTATAATAAGTAGACAAAGCTAGATCCACATCAACGCGGTGTTTTATTTCATTTAGTTTGGCGGTGACATATTCCCAAAGTGTTTCTGGGGCCTCTTCGTTTCCTTTCAGCCGCTCCACTAGTTCATTCAATGAAAAATCTCCGTACACAATCTTTAGCTTTTCAAAAACACTACGACAGTGATGGGTGATCTCATGTAGTTGCTGATTGATTATTGTTGCTCTTTTTGCTTTGGGCATCACATGTCCTCCCAACCAGTACTCAGGTAATACGGTTAATCCTGTGTTCACATCCTTTTTAACTCCTCGGTATTTTAATCGGAGAACAATGGGATGCTCACCATTGGCGAAACGATAGGAGGTACGAAGTAAAAAGCTGGTGTTTAGCTCAAACAGCCGGCCCGTTTTTGGTGCATGTTGCATATGCTGTGTTGTTGGTTACAAAGTTTTTTAGCGTAACCATTTTGGCGAAGTGCTAAATACAGCACATCGATGCACAGCTATTTTTTATTGATTTTGGGGCT
>Ga0214917_10008291_pt1 | contig 10242 bp, 1 predicted proteins | sample LL_1208_BB_MetaG_FD_177983 | JGI IMG/M metagenome (GOLD analysis project Ga0214917, IMG submission 177983) | Freshwater microbial communities from Lake Lanier, Atlanta, Georgia, United States - LL_1208_BB | ecosystem: Environmental > Aquatic > Freshwater > Lake | place: USA: Georgia | collected...
CTGCTGCTCGAAGGCTGGAGTGAGGCGGCGGCCGCCGCCTTCCATCAGCGGAGCGCCCCGGCGGGCCCGGGCACCGGCATCACCCCCTCAACGGGCAGCACCCCTCTGGCCGCGTCGCTGAGCGCTCGTGTCGTCGACTGGATTCCGGTGGAGATCGTGCCGGCCCTGGGTGTGATCAGCCGTCGGGTGGGGCGCCTTGAGGGACAGGACGCCCTGCTGTTCACCTACCGGCGCCGCGACGGCCGGATCGATGTGCTGGAGCGCAGCCTGGATTTCCGACTGTTCGACCTGCGCGACCGGGACGTCCAGGCCCAGGACGGCCATGACAGCCAACCCGGCCAGAACAGCCAGGCCGCCAGTGAGCTGCTGACCTGGCGCCAGGGCGATCTCGAACGCAGCCTGACGCTGGTGGATCAGCGGGTGGTGGGGCTGCGGGTGCGCGGCCACTGGGGTGATCTGCACCGGGCGGAGCGGCTGCTGATCCGCGGCGAAACGATGCCCAACTGGATGCGGGTGCTGTTCCGCCGCAGCGGCGAATTCCAGCTGCAGCAGGAGCTCCCGCGGGCCCCGGCCGATCTCGTCTGCCGCTGCGCCCGCGTGCGCTGCGATCAGGTGGCGGCGCTGATCCGCGAGCAGCCCGGCCTGAGCCTGGAGGGCCTGGCCCGCCAGACCAAGGCGACCACCGTCTGCGGCGGCTGCATCCCGATGTTCGAGAGCTGGCTGGCGGTGGGCGGACCGATGCCTCCCGGTGCGGATGCCGCGGCGGCGGCACCGCTGTCCATCGCCGGAACCGACGTGCAGCCGGTGGTGGCCACCAGCTCCTCCTTGCTGCCGGTCAAGGACGTGCGCGCTGAGGCCCGGGCCTTTCTGGAGCAGTGCTACGGCGAGCAGAACCTGCGTGACGTGCTTGAGCCACGCCTGGCGGAAGTGGAGGAACAGCTGCAGCGGCAGGGGACCTACAGCCACACCTATGACGAACTCGCTACTGGTGCCCGGCTGGCGTGGCGGAATTCCACCCGCTGCCTGGGCCGCCATCTCTGGCATGAGCTCGATGTGCGCGATCGCCGCGAGCTCGAGAGCGAGGAGGAGATGTTCAACGCCATCCTCGATCACATCGCCGCCGCCACCAATGGTGGTGAGCTGCGCTCCACGATCACGGTGTTCAAGCCCGATGGCCGCCGCATCTGGAATCCGCAGTTCTGCCGCTACGCCGGCTATCGCCAGAGCGATGGCTCGATTCTCGGGGATCCGATGCAGGTGGATCTCACCGAGGCCCTGCTGGCGATGGGCTGGGATCCAGGCGAACGGGGCCGTTTTGATCTTCTCCCGATCGTGATCCAGCTGCCAGGCCGGCCGCCGCGCTGGTTCGAGCTGCCGCGCGCGCTGATTCTGGAGGTGCCGATCCGCCATCCGCATTACAGCTGGTTCGCTGATCTCGACCTGCGCTGGTATGCCCTGCCGGCGGTGAGCAACATGGCCTTTGATTGTGGCGGCATTCAGTACACGGCGTCGCCGTTCAACGGCTTCTACATGGGTACCGAGATCGGCGCCCGCAACTTTGCGGATCTGGATCGCTACAACCAGCTGCCGCTGATCGCCCAGAAGCTCGGGCTGGACACCCGCTCGGAGCGCAGCCTCTGGCGCGACCGTGCTGTGGTGGAACTCAATGTGGCGGTGCTCCATTCCTACGAGCAGGCGGGCGTGCGGATGGCGGACCACCACACCCTCACCCGCTCCTTCATGGAGTTCACCGCCAGCGAACACCAGTGCGGCCGCCCTGTGCAGGTGGATCCTCGCTATGTGGTGCCGCCGATCTCGGCCTCGCTCACGCCCACCTTCCACGCCAGCTTCGATGGCGAGCGGATCCTCAAGCCCAATTTCTTCTGGCAGAACGATCCCTGGCTGAGTGTCCAGACGCCGGCCTCAGGGGGGTGTCCTTTTCACACGGCTGGCTGAAGAGTGCCAGCGGAACCGATCGCGGCCGCCATCTTGCTGTGTACGGCCACGATGCGCTGTTGTTGAATCCCGCCAACCGCTCCGGGGCCGAGGCCGGTCGCCGATCCAGAAAGCAGCTCTGAATCTGCAGCTTCCGAGTCAATCAAGGGCCCGGAAGCTGACTTCCCTCACTCACGCCTTGCCGGGTTGAGATTCAGGCAAGCGTGTTGCAGGTGAAGAGGCCGTTGTCGAACAGAAACACCTCAAAGCCGTTCAGAGTGGCTGTCGGCGTGAAGTTGGGTTCGATCGGGAAGGCGCCGGTGAACGTGACGCCTCCTTGTCCGTCCTTTTTGATCTCAAAATCTGTTGTCTTGTAGCCCGGCAGATTGTAGGTGTCTTTGCCGGAGCCTCCGAAGGTCTCAAAGGATCCAAACCCTTTGATCGTGTCATTGCCTGAGCCGAGATCAATCGTCAGGCTGCCCACAAAGCCGGCCCAATGGTTGCCCGCCACTGTGCCAGCCCCAATGACCTGGTCGTGATCGGCTCCGGTGTAGAGACGCAAATTCACCTCACCAAAGATTCCACTGATGGGACCAATCAACTCTGTGTTGGATGCCGTCCCGATCACGCGATCGTTGCCCGAAGCGGTATCGATGACAGAACCTTCCACCAGATAGATTCCGTTCATCTGGCCAGCCGAGGTTCCTGAAGCCTGTCCTTCGATGACGACATTCTCTGCTCCGGTCAGAATCTGAGACTGACCGTAGAGGGAGATGCCGATGACAAAACGGCTTGGCGAGCTGGCCTGTCTCGACTGTGCATGGCCGGAGATCCTGTCGTGGCCGGCACCGCCGTCGAGCGTTGCGGCACCATCGCCGAAGCCAAGTACTATTCCATACACATTGACCTGATTCCCGGCTGTGGATGCCAGGCCGGTCAGGGTGTCAGGTCCGCTGAACAGCGATAGCCGGTCTTCAAGATAGACACCAAAAACTCCTCCGAATTCGAAGCTGGTATCGAAGGGAGGCGTTGCATCGTTGGCAATGCCTGTGATTCGGTCATTGCCGGCAAGGGCATCAATCGGGCTGCCCGCCGCCACGGAGGCCGTCCCGATGGAGACGACAATGTTGCTGCGTGGTGAGAACTGATTCTGGCGAAGTGTGGCGATGGCTCGGGTGTGGGAAAAGCAACAGGAGAGAAGGACTGGGTCATGCCGGGGCGTCAGACGCCAGGCAGGCAGCATCGCGGCGTCAGAGTCGCGGCGTCAGAACCGGTACCTCAGGTTGGCGCTGATGCCCTGGCTGCGGTAGCCGCCACCGATCTGGAGGTTGTATTCAGCGCGCACCTCCAGATTTTCGGAGATGGAGGCTTCGGCGCCGATGTTGAAACGGCCGAGCAGCGATGGCCCATCCGTGACCACATGGAACGTGCCGTTGTCGAGCTGGTCATTGCGGAAGGACATCGGCGTCGAGACCTGGTTATCGGGCAACCAGCTGGCCCCTGCACTGAGGAAGGCCTTGAAGCCTGAGCCGCCCTTGCCTGTGCTGTAAAGGGTGTACTCGAGCATCGGTGTGATGGCGATCCTGAAGTCACTGGAGCTCTGGCTTTGCAGAGCCAGAACGCCTGATGATTCGCGATAGGCAGGCATCCAGGATTGGCTCAGATCGACATCGATATACGGCTTGACGTGGTGATGGCCAAAGCGATGGTTGGTGGCGGCCCGCAGGCGCAGGCCCAGCATCGACAGGCTGGAATCACTGCTGAAGTTGCCACCGAGATCTGCCCCAGCTTCTCCGGCTTGCAGCTGCACGGTGCGGCTGTTCTCAAACCAGCCCTGGGCAAAGGCCAGGGAGGCGCCGAGTTCCCAGGTCCCGAGCTGCTTGCGTGCAGAGATGGCCACATCCAGGAAGTCGCCGTCGCTGCTGAAGTTGTCGGAGCGCAGATAGTTCGTGCCATAGCCAAACGCCAGGCCGGCCGTCCAGCCGTTGCCAAGATCGCGCTGTCCTCCGAGGCGAATGCCTGGAGCGCTGACCCAGTAGCCGGCGTTGCTGTCGTTGCTGGACTGGGTGGAGTAGTCCCCCGTTGCCCGCGCCCAGACGCAGTGCTGCTGATTGGGCTGCAGGCCCTCCGGTGTGACCGTCGGGCAGGTGAGGCTTTCACTGAGTGCCGTGAAGAAGGTGGTCTTCATCTGGATCGGCTGACTGTTCAGGGCCGCCCCGCCGATCTGATTGAGGTCGGAGGTGTAAACGTCTGCATCTCCTGGGGTCAACGTATGGAGTGCGCTGAACAGCAGGGCGTCGGACGGCTCACCCTGATCCCAGCTGCGTTGCAGATAGGTGGTGAGAGACCGTTGATTCGCTGTCAGGGAGACGGATTCCGGTGTGAAGTCAGCCGTCGGCGTGATCAGAAGTCTGTTGGCCTCTGCGCGCAGCAGCCACTCAAAGAGCAGGGCATTCGATGGAACCGTGGCGTTGAGCGTGATGCTCTGCGCGGCCGCAAATTCAATGTCTCCCCGCAGCAGGGTTCTGGGGTGGGGCACGACAGAGCCATTCACTATGGCGGGCCCGGCGACCTGTAGATAATCGCTCTTGATGATGGCGGCGCTGTCAATGCTCAGATCGAGGGTGCCCGTGTCATGCTGTACGAAGCGGCCCTTCAGATCGGTTCGGGAAATCGTGTCCAGAGCGCCGATTCGCATCAGGCCGTAGTTGTGGAGGCTGTTCTGTGACACGACAACCGTTGGGCCTGCATTGAAGGTGCCGTTGTTGGTCAGCTCTCCTGGTGTGGAGCCCAGATCCACGCTGCCGTTCAGGGTGCCGTTGTTGATGACGTTGGTGATGCCGTAGTTGGCCAGGATGGCATTGGTGTTTTCAGGCGTTGTGTTGGTGGCGCCAACCAGGCCGCTGGAGCCAATGGTGATTGTGTTTGGTGTGGAGCTGTCCGTGCTGCCACCGGACATCATGATGGCCGTGCCTGTGGGGATGGTGGTGCCACCACTGGTTGAGCCTGCGGAGACAAGGATCGAGCCATCCACATTGATGCTGATTGCCCCACTCGAACTGGTGGTGCCGGATGACTGGGCAAAGACACCGATCGATTCATCGCTCAGCACCGTGATGGTTCCGTAGATGTTGAGATCAATCGTGCCGCCCGATCCCTGGTATTCCGGATTCAAGGTGCCGATGGTACCCACCAGGGGGATCTGCTGATTGCTGCTGAAGATGCCGCCTCCACCGCCAATGCTCTGTGCCACGATGCCGTGGGCAAACGCTCCATTGGTCGTGATCACCGGCTGGCTGCTTGCATTTGGGCTGCCGAGATTGATGGTGATGTTGCCACCATCTGCTCCCGTGCTGCTTGCCGTGTTGCCAGCGTCGTTGGCTTCGGGAACCTGCGTGAGCGTTAACGACGGATCGCTGATGAAGCCACCGCCGCCGCCGATGGATTGAGCCAGAATTCCCCATGACCCTGTGCCGGATGTGATGACACCAGCGGGGCCACTCGATGCCTGTGCGAACGTCAGCGTCACGTCACCACCGCCGCTGTTATTCGAGCCCCCGCCGACCAGAAAGGCAGTCAGCATCTGACTCCGTGGAGCGGAGACATAGCCACCTCCGCCGCCGATGGACTGGGCCACAACACCGATGCTGCGGTTGCCTTGCGTCAGGATCAGGTTGTTGCTGGCGAAGGTGATGACTCCTCCTGCACTGGCTGACTCCGACGTGGCGTTGATTGTGATTGCGGGGATTTGATTCTGTGTTGGCTGACTTCCCTGAAAGCTGGCTGGGGTGAAGCCGATATCGGCAAGCAGGATGGTTTTGGTGTTCTGGAAACAGGCGCTGGCCGTGAATGGCAGGCTTGTGCCGCTCTGGTTGGTGGGGGCTGGAGCATTGCCACTGTTGCTGCAGCCGTAGCTGGCAAGGCCGCCCCCACCCCCGATCGATTGCAGCAACGCGCCGGAAGCACCATCTCCCAGGGTGATCAGGTTGCCGCTGCTGGTGCCTGCCTGAAGATTCGGGTTGACCGAGACAGTGCCACCTGTCCCTGAGCTCCCCGAGCCAAGCGTCACGCTGGGGATGGTGGCAATCTCAGGGGCGGGATTGATTGTCCCCGAAGCGTTGTAGACCGAGCCGTCGTGGCCTGCCCCACCACCACCACCGATGGATTGGGCGAGAACGGCATGGGAGGCATAGCCTGCCGTGACGATATCGGCGCTGTTCAGCACAATCGTCACCGGGCCGCCGTCACCCCCCACCCCATTGCTGCCGCCCACATTGATGCCAAAGCCCACGTTGAAGCCCGTCAGGGGCGTGGCACTGAAGGAACCGGTCACGAATGACGAACTGGCCGTGCTCGAGCCTCCGATACCGCCACCCCCTCCGATCGACTGGGCCAGAATTCCGTAGGAGCGATGGCCGTAGGTGGTGATCTGGCTGCCCTGATGCGTGACGGAGACGGCCTCCCCATCGCTGCCGGTGCCTCCTTTCCCCCCGATGGCCAGCTGGCCGTCGTAGTTGATGGGTGCAGAAGCCGATGGGGTGGTGAAATATGGATAGAGCCCTGTGCTGTTGACGTAGTCGCCTGCGCCATCATTGAGCAGCGACTGCATACTGCCGATCAGGGATGCGGCGGGATCGGCATTGCCGCCGATGCCCCCGCCACCACCGATCGACTGGGCCACAATCCCATGGGAATCGCCGCCGAGGACAATCGGTTCGAACAGGTTCTGGTTGTTTCGATTGTTGCTGCTCAGATCCAGCTGAACGCCCGTGCTGATGTTGCCGCTGTTGGTCACCGTGACGCTGCCACCCGTTGATCCGCCACCGCCACCGCCGCCGACAGCGATGCTGAAGTTGCGGTTACCTCCGATGCTCTGGGCTCCGCCGTTGCCGGCCACGCCACCGCCACCTCCGATGCTCTGGGCCAGCACGCCGGGTGACTGGCTGCCGGTGGTGGCGACCGAGGCCCCATTGCTGACGCTGACCGCTCCCCCACTGTTGCCGGAGCCACCGTCACCTCCGAGACCGAAGCTCAGTCCGTACTGGGTGTCGCCGGTGGCCACCTGATTGGACGCGGCATTGCCGAAGCCGCCGTAGCCGCCGCCGCCACCGATCGACTGGGCCAGAACGGCGGCCGCAGTGTGGCCCAGGGTGGAGATCTGGGGTGATGGCGTCTCGCCGCTGAGGGTCGTCAGATTGATCGCGCCTCCAGCACCGCTGCTGCCACCGGTGCCACCCAGGCTCAGAGCCGCCGTGAAGCTGTAGCTGGTGTTGTCGTACACGTTGGCCCCGGCGGTGGCATCCGCGGCAGCGCCGCCGCCGCCGCCGACAGCCTGGGCCGCGATGGCATGGGAGCCCGTTCCTGCCGTTGCGACGTTCAGCCCGCTGACCATGCCGATGGCTCCGGCGTTGCCACCTATGCCGCCATTGCCGCCGACGCTGGCGGCGAGGGACAGGGTCACCGGCGGGCTGGCCTCGTCATCGACTCCCGCGGCGTAGGCATCGGCGATGGCGCCGCCGCCGTAGCCCCCTCCGCCACCGATGCTCTGCAGCAGGACGCCGACGGAGTCAGTGCCGCCTGTGGTGATCGAGCCTGTCAGGGCTGAGCAGAAGCTGCCCCCCGATGGGCAGAGCGACACATTGCCACCGGTTCCGGCGACGTTTCCGGAGCCACCGACAGCCACCGCGCCTGCGAAATAGGCACCCGCCGCCAGGCTGTAGGCGTGTCCACCGTTGCCGCCGCCGCCCCCGATCGACTGCAGCAGCAGGCCGTGGGACTGGTTGCCGGAGGTGGCGGACTGGAACTGGTTGGTCCCCGTTGTGGTGATGGCGATGTCTCCGCCCGCGCCGCCGCTGCCACCGGCCCCGCCGATGCCGGCACTGAAAAAGATGCCGTAGGCCTTGCCGTAGCCGCCATTGCCACCACCCCCGCCGACGGATTGCAGCAGCATTCCTGAGGCGAAGTCGCCGCTGGTGGAGACGCTGCTGCCAGCCTGCAGATTGGCGGTGACAGACCCTCCCGATCCGCCATTGCCCCCCTGCCCGCCGACGGCGACGAACAGCCCCTTGGTGTTGGCCCCATGGCCGCCGCCGCCACCGATCGACTGGCCGAGAAAGCCGATTGAGCCGTCTCCCGCCGTGGTGATTGAGCCACTGTTGTTCAGAGTGACCGGGCCGCCATCCCCTCCCTGGCCACCTGAATCCCCGACAAACAGGGCGACGCCTTCGGTGGTGGAGGCCCCGCCGCCCCCCACGGACTGGCCGACGATGCCGATGGCCACATTGCCGCCCACGCTCTCGATGCTGCCCGTGTTCGTGATCGTCACCGAGCCACCGGGTGCGGTGAAGCTGGAGTCACCGGCTCCGGCGGCATAGCCCGATGCCTGAGAGCCGATCGCGATGTTGTTGGCATCCGGGGCGGAGGCCCCGAAGGCGGCATCGGGGATGCCGGCGATCAGGCCGCCTGCTCCATTGCTCGCCGCCAGGATGCCGATGCTGGCGTTGCCATTGCTGATGACAGAGCCATCGTTGGTGACCTGGACCTTGCCACCGCTGTTGGATTGGGCCGCGCCGGCGTTACCACCGCTGACGGTGTTGACAGATGTGGTGCTGCTGGGCGCATTCGTCAGCACGCCACCATTGCCCAGGCTGAGGGCGGCGATGCCGATCGCTGAATTCTGGGTCGCAACGATGGAGCCGCTGTTGTTGATCGTGATGTCGCCCCCATTGCCGGCGCTCACCGCCCCCTGGACCGGATCTCCGATCGGCTGAAACAGCCAGCCCGTGGAACTGACCGCCACGATGCCTGCCGCGAACTGGCCCGGTGATTCACCCACCGTGATCGCACTGTTGGAATCGAGCGTCACCGCCACGGAACCCGCCGTGTTGCCTGTGCCAGCGACAGACATCCCGCTGGGCAGGATGACCTGGTCGCTCAAGCTCGCTGCAAACACGCCGACGGCATCCGAGCCCAGGCTGATGTTGCCGCTGCTGAGGTTGACGACCACATCACCACCCGTTCCGGATGCCTGTGCCTGGCCGAGTCCATCCTTGTTGGACAGGCCTGCCGGAAGCTGGGTGGATGCCCCGACACTGGTGGCGATAATGCCATAGAGATTGGGCGAGAGTCCTGTCGGGCCGTTGGCAATGATGCTGCCTGTGAAATTGACCGTGACCGGACCCCCTGCGCCGTTTTCGCCATAGTCGATCGGATAGCGGACCGTGGAAGGATCGGTGTTCAGCGTGATCGATGAACCCTGGTTGTCGCTGTTCCAGGAGCAGCAGGCGCCTCCCGGTGCACCCAGAGACGTGGCGACGATCCCGGCCACGGGCGACTGGGGCGATGCCGTCAGCGGATTGTCCTGCGTGCCGAGATTGATGACAAAAGTCCCGTATTCATTGGCTGCCGTCGATGTGGTCGTCAGCGTCACGGAGCCACCGGCTCCCCCATTGCCCGCCCAGTCGGCAAATTTGTCAGTTCCTGCTCCTTCAGAACCGGCGGAACCCGCACCGCCGATGGAGCTGGCCTGAATGGCTGCCGAAGGGATCAGCCAGGGCAGCGCCTGCTGCACCGACGGCTGGCCTGTCACCAGGATGCTGGTGGTGAAGGATAGGTTCCCTGTTGGTGGTTGGATGGTGGCCGTGATTGCTCCACCACTGCCTCCGTTGGCCTCATTGGGGGAGGACGTGCTGACGCCCGCGCCTCCCACGCTCTCGATCAGATAACCCTGGCTGATGCCACCCGGTTGGCCGAGCAACGCCGTGGCACCAACGCCACTGGAGGTCAGGGTCAGCGTTGAGCCGTTGTTCTGGAACAGGCCTGAGCCGATGGAGGAGAGGCCGCCAGTGGATAACAGTTGAAAGCTGGCGTTGGTGATCGCCGATGACGTGGCGTTCGAAAAGGTGGCACTCAGGCTGGTTTGGGTGGGGACATCCGTGTTCGGAATCAGCGTGGTTGCCAGTCCCTGAATGAAGGCCTTGAACAGCGCATCGTTGCTGCCGCTTGCGGGGGCCACCGCAAAACCGACGCTGTTGGTGAGATCGCCCTGCGTGCTCACATTTGTGGTTGTCCCTGTGTAGTTGATCCCGTTCAACGTCCAGGTCGTCTGCGTTCCCTGGGGGATGGACACGTTGATGTTGGATTGTGCCTGGGCACAGTCAGGCTGGACCGTCGTGGCTGCCAGTCCGCACAGCAGGGCACCGCCCAGACGTTGAGCCACGGCCTGAATCCGGGGTGTCGTGGCCGGATCGGGTCGGCCGGCGTTGCTGAACAGGGCTGCCTGCCGGCGGCGGAAGGGCTGCGCCATCC
>Ga0214917_10008292_pt1 | contig 10241 bp, 11 predicted proteins | sample LL_1208_BB_MetaG_FD_177983 | JGI IMG/M metagenome (GOLD analysis project Ga0214917, IMG submission 177983) | Freshwater microbial communities from Lake Lanier, Atlanta, Georgia, United States - LL_1208_BB | ecosystem: Environmental > Aquatic > Freshwater > Lake | place: USA: Georgia | collected...
TACCACTGCTAGATAACCTACCACTAGTGGTAAAAATAAGATTAAAATTAGTGCGGATACGATCATCTCTATCCAGCTCTGGAAGTATTTTATGTATATACGTGTTCTGGATCTTTGATAGCTTTCTAACTTGTAATATCGCTTTAGGAAGTTCATGTTCTTCACTTAGTTGTTCTAGGACTTCTGCATCTGTTGAAATAGCGCCTGTAGCTGTTTTCTTGCCAGTTGGTGTTAAGCCTAAATAATCAAATAATATTGATCTTAACTGCATAACACTATTAGGATTAAATATCTTACCTTCATTCTTTTCAAAAAGCTTTACTTGATCAAATGTATAAATATGCTCCTTAGCCTCTTGAATTTTCTCACTAAGATAAACGTCGGCTAGTTGCATACGTTCACGACTAATAGGAATACCTATTTCTTCCATGTCCATTAGGAATAGTGTGCCAGGAATCAATATTTTAGTATAAACATTATGCAGTTTATCATTTTTCTGTACAATAGGCCAAAACTTGTTATAAAGCTCTAGTGTAACTGCTGTGTCTATTGAGGCATATTCGCTGATAATATCAAATGGTATTAAGTCATAGGTAAAGTTTTCATTAAGAACACCATGTTGACGACAGTACTCACGCTTAAATTCATCCAGTTTAGCGTCATAGTCGCCATAATCTGTGTACTTTAGAGCTAGTTCTTTTAGGCCATGACCATCAGTCTCATCAAGTACATAGTGCATAACCATAGTGTCGTGAACTCGTGTACGATCAAACTCTAAGTCAAGATGATACTTAAGCATTTTATAGTCAAATTTCATGTTATGAAATACTACTATAAATTGTTTACAAATTTGTTGTAGCAGTTCACTATTAGTTTCACTTAAGCAATCACAGCTGATATATCTGCCATGATTAGCCTTATAACTAATACTAACTCCGAGCACATATCCGTCTCTGGGATAAAGACCTGTGGTTTCTGTATCTATAGCTACTACACCTTGTGCGTTCTCTAGGACTTCTAATAAGAATTCATGAGCTTCGATTTCACTATCAATACCCTTAAAATCTCCAACTTTAGCTCCTTTAGTTTCACCTGCAACATGTTTATGTATTTTATCTATGGCACGTTCAAAGTCTGGTTTACCTTCTGGTTTAAATGCAAGCATTGCAGGATTGCTAATAGGTATAAATTTATCACTAATGAGTTGCCCAGCATAATTTGTAACACTAGTAATTTTAGCATATTCTTTAGCCGCCTCAGCACCTACCAAGATCACTAGGTCATAGAGATCGGTATCAATATCTAGGTTTACATCTTTTTTTAGTAACTTAGTAATAGGTTTTGAGCTCATATGAAATAGCTCAAAGTTAAAATTAAAATACTGCTCGTATTTAGTGCGACTAGGAGCTTTATCAATTACGGCTATTTTCATTTAGTTATATATTCCTTAATGCTCGATACTTCAATTTGATCTAATTCACCAGGATCAACATTATCCGGTAACTTAATTATTTCTACAATAAATTCATCTTGTTCTAGTACAGGCTTTAATTGTTTTGCTGCTTTTTCACCGGCCTCATCTCCATCAAATAAGATATATACATGAGTAACACCTTGAGCTTTAAATGGCAACAGTTTTTCTTTTGTAGAATTTTGTAGTGTATTTGTACCAAAACAGCATACGCTATTTTTTAAACCTTTATCATAAAGATTTAACATGTCAAATATACCTTCTACTAAAAGTATACTTTTTTGTGGCTGTTGTAGATAGCTAGGATAGAGGGGCATTTCAACACCACTAGGATAGTTCAAATATCTAGGATTTCCATTACTTAGAGTATGTCTACCAACAAAAACTTGTATTTTATTAGTAATATCTTTAATAGGAAATACGATTCTATCTTGTAATTTTTCTACTTGATTAGTATAGAATGCTTCAAAATGTTTTAATGTTTGAACGCTAATTCCACGAAATGGTTTAGTCCAAGGAGTATAACCTTGGGGTAATTCTTGTTCTCTACTTGTGCTTAATTGTTGCAATTTTTTCTTCAGATTCATTATTCTTAATGGAACAGGATTTGTAAATACTCCAAAATATTTAAATATATTGGTTTTAAATCCGCAACTAAAACAATGAGCAATACCACTAAAACGATCGACTCTAAAACTAGGATTTGTGTCTTCGTGATCAGGATTTAAGCATTTTATTAAATAATCTCTTCCGCTTACACTAAAACTTAAACCATTTTTATTTAAAATTTCCAGTACTGGATCCGACATAATTAAGTATTCCAGGGTAAATCTGCTGCAGGTTCATTTTGCTTTAAATTATCTTTTTTATTTACTCGTTTAACTGTTTCTTTATTTTCTGGCTTATCTATGCTTTGTGGACTTATTCTAAGTGTATCCCAATCAATTGGGCAAGTAAATATCATTTCTTTTCCGCCACGAATTTTAGTAGTTTCAAAGCTAATAGCATTAGTACTTTTATCATGGGCTTCCATAACTAGTGCAATATCTGCAGCATCTAAAATACCTTTGGCAAATCTTGCTTCTCCACTAGCATCAATTTGATAGGGACTTACAAGTACTATTTCATATTTTCTTGCTAAATTTTTTAGTTTTTTGCTAACTTCTATTTGGGGTTTCCAATCATACATATCACTACCTTCAATTACAATTTGATTTAAGTAGTCTACTACTACAACTTGTAATTTTTCTCCAAATTTAGCCTTAGCTTTACCAATATGTAAATCAATACTGCTAATTGTTAAATCTCTATCATCAACAATAATCATTTGATTATTTTGCTTAAGCTGATAGTTTCTAACTAGAGTTTCTTCAAATTTAAATCTGTCTCTATGTCTCATAAACTCTAGTACACTTTGATCTGCTTCTTCAAACATTTCGGCACGAGTTTTTACTACTTTTAAAACTTCTTCATCCGTTAATCTATTTTGCTTTAGCCGCTGTAAATCTACTCCGGCCAATATACTTAAATTACGCTCCATTACTTCATAAGCCGTCATTTCTATTGAAAAGTATAAACTTGAGTAGCCAGTTTCATATTGATGAACAAAGATATTACTACTAGTAATAGATTTACCGCTACCTCTCTTGCCCCCGATGAGTACTAGTTCTTGTCTAGCAACGCCGCCAAGAACAGCATCAAAAGTATTATTAAGTCCAAGATAAACACGTTGTTTTTCCAATTCATCTGGATGCTTAAACATCATAATATCGGCCATAGTAAAGACTTTTTCACTGGTATGAGTTTTTTCTTCTATGGTCATAGCTATTGTAGCTAAATTCTCTTTGATTTCATTGCTATCATAAAGAGGTAGTTTATCTACAAATTTGTCAAGTAATTTTACTGTTTCATTTTGAGTATATTGATCTATTAAAGCATCAAGTGCTACTTCAGCACTAACGTCAGGAATTTCCGTTAATCGGAGAGTTGCTAACGTCTTAGACGCTGGTCCCTCCCTTAACGTAAGTGTTAAATCATCGAATGAAGGTACACTATTGTACTTTTCATAATGTTTATTTATCACACTATAAAGAGAGCTGTACGCAGGGTCTAAAAATACTAGTTTGAGCCTAGCCCACAATTCTAGGTTTTGCTCTGCTAGTAATTTATGTAAGACTACTGCAGAAGTATCTATTTCTTTCTCCTGTTACTTAACCTACTTTAGATTCGTTATCTATGATTACTTGGTCTATAATCTCCGTTACTTTATAGAGTACTTCTTCTCTTAGTTTTTTAATATCTTGTTGATATCTACTATCTTTTTCAAATAAAATGCTAAGCTGTTCATGGGTTATTAGTTGCTGCAAGCCAAAATAAATATGATCATAAGCAAGAGTAGATTCAGGCATTACTTCTATTTTAGCAGCTTTGCCGTAATTATGTATAGCTTGCTTAACTACTTCTTCAACTGTAAAACTTTCATTATCGTGATAAGTAATTGTTACCTTCATTTTATTTACCCAAAAAGTATAAAGGCTGGGAGTTTGATTAGACTCCCAGCCCAAATTTTTATTGTACTTTATTAGGCTGCTTTTGCTTCTGCTTTTGCTCTTTTTGCTGCACCATCATAGTCTGCTACTTTAATACCTCTGCGTGTTAATAACGTTTTTAATCCGCGTTCGGTTTTATCAACTGCAGCAGCAATTTCAGCAACAGTCATACTATGAATTTTATCGCCTAGTGCAATCACAGGGTCATTATTTTCTTTAGCGTAACTATTCTTTTGTGCGGGAATCTTAGCAATTTGTCCTTTGCGTGTAAGGCTAAGAGCTTTACCACGTACGCTTGCAATACTTTTATTTAGAGCAGTTGCAATATCCTCAATAAAAGCGCCACGTTCTGCTAATTGAATGAATTTAATTTCTTCGGCATCAGTATATATACGAGCAATTTCAACTTTTTCTGCGGGCTTTACACTACCAGTTAGCTCTAATGCGAGTAATTTACCTTGAATTTGTTTTGCAGTAAATTTTCCATCCATAAACTCTTCAGCAATTTGCTTATAAGTTAAGTCACCACTATTGCTAATAACAAATTCTGCTAGTTCTGCACCTTCATCTTCAGTAAATGCACTTGTTTTTTCTTTAGCCATACTTAGAACTTCGATTTCTAACTGACGAAGTTTACTAGCTACACTACGACTTGTAAATTCTTCTCCTAGCTGTTCGGAAACGGATTGAACAGTAGTAGGAGTGACTGGTCTCTCTGATCCAATCAATTTCATAAGTTGTTTAACGGTAGTTTCTGACCATTTTTTTGATTTTTCAGTCATTATTTAATTCTCTCAAAAAGTTATTTAAATTTGTAATAATTTTAACGCCTAATTCTTCGGCTTTTTTACGTTTTGTACTACTTTTATCGCCCTCATCGACTAGGTAGTCGGTAGCTTTAGTTACAGATTCCATAATTCTAAATCCGTTATCTGTTAAGTGTTTATAGGCTTCGGCTTTTGTTTTATAGGACGACAATTTACCAGTAATACACACAGACTTGTTGTCTGTGTTTACTACTTGGATTTCACTGCGAAATGAAAATGGCAAAAACTGTTTCATTTCTACAAAATCAGTTTCTAACCAAGATAAGAGATTTTGTGTTACTTTATCTCCTAGTCCAGCTTGTTTACAGGTTTCTAAGTTGATTTCATCAATATGCTGAATAATACTACAAATCTTTTGACTAGCGGTATTTCCTACTAGTGGTATACTCATACTTGCTAGGACTTGTTGTAGTGAAGCACTGCGACTACGATTTAGTTCATCTATTAATTTTGTAGCTACTTTTTCACTACCTAACTGTTCACTAAGTTGATTTACATCTAGATAATATAATTCTGTAATATCTGCTAGTTCTAACTTTTCAATAGTTTTAGTACCCATGCCTTTGATACCCATAGATTTACAAAAATGTTCTACACGTTTAAGTAGTTGAGCACCACAAGCTTGGTTGCGACAAAATAATTGAGAATTTATTAATTCTAAACGATAATTACAACAAGGGCAGTGTGTTGGTATTTCAATCTTCATATTCATTTATCAACTTAAGATATTATTATACAGTAATTCATTTTCTGTTACAAGCTAAAATTTTTTATACCCCTAACTAGAAAAATTATGCGTCTACCTTGTGTAGTATGCAAGGAATAATTTCACCAGCTCTTGCAACTGCTACAGTATCGCCAATCTGTAAGTCTAAAGCTTCGATAAATCCTGGATTATTTAATGTTGCACGGCTAACTAATGCATCACCAATATATACTGGCTCTAACAGAGCAGTAGGAGTTACTTTGCCAGTTTTTCCTACATTCCATTCAACACCTAGTAATGTTGTTTCTACATGTTTAGCACGTTCTTTACGAGCATAAGCACCACGTGGGTGCTTACTGGTATAACCCATTTCGTTAAATTGAAAATTATCTTTTAATCGTACTACTATACCATCACTAGGGTAAATTTTATCTAAACCACTTTCTAATACAGTATTAAACCCTAAAAACTTTAAATACTCCATGTCATCTGGCCATAGTTGGTAAAAACTAGGAGTAATTTGATAAGCAAAAAACTGCAGGGCTCTAGTACGAAATTCGTTTAAATCTTTTAAGTTAAGGGAACCAGCAGCATAGTTTCTAGAATTTTCTATATGAAGAGGTGCTACAACTTCTCCAGTAATTTGAAATGTTAAATTATTATTTATTTTTAATGGAACTAAGTCACCATGCTCATACATTTTATCTGTAATAATTTGACCTTCAATACCGTCGCCACGAGTTAAAGCTTGTATTAATATGCCGTTGTCGTATACTAGACTAATTGCGGCACCATCTAATTTAATACTATTAATAACATCTAATCCTGCTAATGGGTCAGACTTGCCTTCGTCTTCATAAAATTTATAAAGACTATACATTGGATATAAATGCTTTGTTCTTTTACCATGTATAGCAGCACCTACTTTATTATAGTTACAGCTTTCTGCTAAAATATCAAAAATATAGTCGGAAATAGTGGGATTACCAGCATAGTAATCCTCACTTGCTTTATCTAATAATTTATGTAATTTATTCATAAATAATATTATAGCAGTTATAGGTTAATATTTCAAGTTATTTTTTATAAATGTTATTATAAAAAAACTTAATAACATCTTCTCCTTCAGCCTTACTACATATATCTAATAAACCGTAAAGTAAACTTTGTATATTTTCTATACTAGCTGGAATACTTATACCTTCTTTACTTGCCTGCCAACTTCCTTCATAGGTCAAAAAGTATTTCCGTAGCTGTATATAGGTAACGTCTCTAAAATCATTGACTACTAATTTAACCTGAAAACCTTTTTCAAGATTTTCTTCTATTAGTCGTTCATATAAAATATTACTGTCCATACATATAATTTTTTATATTTTTAACTACTGTAAGATCATTACTAGTCATTATCTTTAATATTTCATCAGAAATTAAATCTGGATATACCCACCAGTCTTCTGTAGAAGATTTTCCATCTACAGATACATCATTTACAACTAGTAAGTAACCTAAATTTTCTAAAAATTTTCTTGATTTATTTTTATATTGTCTTGAAATATCTACATAATCGTCGTGTTCATAAGTTATAACAGCAAACTTATATTTATCAAATGGTATACGTGTCATTATATCATAAGTTACATCTGAAGGCTCACAATCTAACTGCAGATAATCTATAACGTAACTATCTGTTATTGTATTTAATACTTCTTCATACCTAATAGTTCTGGCATCTTCACAAATAACTTTATTTTTTCTAGAATTGTGCTTATTGGCTAAATCACTATTTATTTCTATACCAATGCCTTTCCAGTTAAATTCTGTTTCTAGTAAGAAAGTATTATTAAAATGAACAGGATCTCCGCTTCCAATTTCAAGATAGATACCATTTTCTTTACCGTTTAAAATACTAAGTATAAATATATCTTGTAGCAGTTGAGAATAATTACGTTCTATTTTAGAAAAATTTTCAAAATTAAACCTTAATTTATTTCCTTTTTGATAAACTACACTTGCATTTTCTGCTGTTCCGGTACCTAGACTACAAGCATTTCTTACTATTAAACTTCTATAAGGTTCTTCGATTTTATCATTGTATTGATGAATCAAAACTTGAAATAAGTCTCTGCTTTCTTGACCTTTACCAACATGCCAAGCAGAAATAGCTTTTTCAAAGATAAGTAATTGTTCGCCAGTATAGTTTAATTTTTTACTATAAATATCTAAAGTAAATACTTTTTCTAATCCTAGATGAGCAAAAATATAACAATCATACCAATCTTTGTATTGTTCATAGGTTTTACTTAAAAAGAAATATGCTTCAGGTCTATCGGATAGTAAATGTATTGCATGTTTATATAGTGTAATAACACTGTGCTTTCTATTACCTGGTATATCAAAACAAAATGCACATTTTATTAAACAATAATACTGTAGATTTTTATCAAATGAAGTTTCGGCAGTTCTTAGAAAAAATGAAAATGCAGCAGCATATTGATTATTAAGAAAATATGCTTCTGCTAAATCTAATTGATTATTGCTAGATGGATTATAAATATAACTATATAATTTATCACTTATTTCAGACATATATCCTCCATTAATTTTTGTGGTATACTTACAATATAGGAAGCATTGTCTTGAAGTCCAAATGATAATAGAAAATTATTTTTATATTTAGTTAAACCTGCACAGAATTCTATTTTTGCATCTAGAAATGAAAATTCTGGAGTATGTCTAATAATGTTCCAATCTTTATCCCAAATAATAAAACAATGTCTATATATAGCATTTTTTCGACCTTGTTCTGATTTAAATAATCCAACAGTATGCACACAACAAAATCTATAATCTTTATTTAAATCAATAACTTGAGATCCACCTCTAAAGTCTCTAGGATACCAAAAACTATTTCCTAAAAATATTTGGTTAGTAGTGTTAGTTTCTAGATCTGCTTTTACAACTTCTGTAGGATTACACCATTTTACATACGTAAAATCAGAATCTATAACTGGCATCCAATTTTTTTCACAATAGCTAGCAGGATTGGGTGGCTCTAATCTATTTCTAGATATTTCTTTTACTAAATCATTTTCAATATTTAGTTCTGATAGTTCTATTCGTCCTTGACCATTGGTTGTAGTATCTCGACGAACTCCACTAACATATATTTTATTATTCCACTTTACTATTCTACAATCTTCTAACCCTACAAAATTCCAAATAGGCTTTATATCCAGTAAACTAGTATCAATTTTAGAGATAAAATTATACTCAAAATTGTTTGTATTTAATTCTCCAAAATAATTTGTTGTTGTAAGGGTTAGATCATTTTCTGGGTGACCATAATGTAGAGGTCCAAAAAAGTTTTCAAATAATCCTTGCTCTGCATGATAGAGTATAACTTGACAATGACGTATATTTACATATAACTTATCTAGTTCATTATCATAATATACACTAGGATTAAATATTCCTGTACCATTAGTTTTATCGAAAGGTAAAAGTAATGGATGTATTGAACCACCATTATTTAAAATTGTTTTACATAACATTTGAACTCTTATATAATATATTATAATTTTAACTATACAGCTACGCCAATTTTTCTTAAATGTTCTAAGCTGGCTAATTCATAAGCTGGTTGCCAACACCACTGTAGCCAACGCTCGCTAAGTAGCCACATTGCGTACACATAGCCATGTTTAGGGTCAAGTTTCTCTATTTTAATTTTAGCCATGCTATCATATCTAGCACTATACACAACTTCTCCTACTTGGAATCTATCACGTACAGCCCCATCCGGTATTAGTTCTGGAGTAAAGTAACTGTGTCCTGGCTGACGAATAGGAACACTATTTTCTTCAAGAACTTGCTTGATTAAATGTGATCCACGATAGGTCATTTTACTAATTGAGTCTATAGTAGCGCCACCAAGATATTCTTGGATAATATTAGCTCGTTCTGCATCTGTAATAGGTTTACCACGAAGTTTAGCTTTTTGTTCCGCAATTCGTTGTTGTTTTTGCTTAAATTCTTCTATAATATTACTAAGTCTAGTAGTATTATAACTCATACCTAACATTTGACAAGCGTCTTTTTTAGTAATAGGTTTACTATCTTGGGTTTCCAAAAGTTTAATAACTTTAGCAATATTTGCATCCGTCATTTTTTCTAATTCAAGATCAGTTTTACGTCGCTTTGCCAACTGTTTCTCCAGAAATAAAAGGCGGCACTAGGCCGCCATAATTAAGCTGCTTTTAAGACTTGAGTAAAATACACTGCTGCTTTACCTGTGAGCTTACCCAAGATGTCATCATCAATAGGGCCGCCTTTTGCGGTAATCGCTGCTTTGAGTTCAGCAATGCTAGCTTCTTTAGAGACTCGTTTACTACCACCCTCTGTCGCAGTTTTACTTGTCTTAGTTGAACCGGCACTGGGGTCTTTTTTAACGTAGACTCCAGCTTGTACCAAAACCATGCGTACCCCATTAGGTGACATTTCAATTTCCTCTGCGATATCTTTGCAGATTTCAGTTGAATTTTCAGGTGTTGGACCTGCCTGTTCATACATTTCAATAACTTTAGCTTTGAGTTCATCTGTCCACGCTGTTTGAGTTGCCATACTTTTCCTTTAGTGTAAATTTATATTATTAATTGGATTTAAGGTTTTTAAAAGATCTTGTTCTA
>Ga0214917_10008293_pt1 | contig 10240 bp, 8 predicted proteins | sample LL_1208_BB_MetaG_FD_177983 | JGI IMG/M metagenome (GOLD analysis project Ga0214917, IMG submission 177983) | Freshwater microbial communities from Lake Lanier, Atlanta, Georgia, United States - LL_1208_BB | ecosystem: Environmental > Aquatic > Freshwater > Lake | place: USA: Georgia | collected...
GTGTAGCTCCATACCTACACACTTTAATTTCATCTGTACCAACTGCAGCTAATGCTGGTTACTACGCAAAGATTGTTCTCGAACATGCAATCATGCGCCGCCTGGTTGAAGCAGGTACAAAGATTGTTCAACTTGGTTACGACCAAAATGGTGAAGTCGATGATGCAGTAGATGCTGCGCAAGCAGAAGTTTATGCAGTCACTGAACGACGTTCCTCTGAAGATTATGTACAGCTCAACACACTTTTACCTGCGGCTCTCGATGAAATCGAAGCGATCTCAAAAGGTATTGGTATCGAAGGAGTCAAAACTGGTTTCCGCGATCTCGATGCGCTGACACATGGAATGCACCCCGGCAACATGATTATCATCGCGGCGCGTCCTGCAGTTGGTAAGTCAACGCTCGGTCTTGATATTGCACGACATGCTGCAATTCACGAAAATCAAGCTGCAGTTATCTTCTCTCTCGAAATGTCGAAATCAGAAATCACGATGCGTATGTTGTCTGCTGAAGCGCGCGTTGGTCTTAACAATATTCGTTCAGGACAACTCAGTGATGATGAATGGGCAAAGCTTGCTCGCCGTATGGGTGAAATCTCTGATGCACCGCTCTTTATCGATGATTCGCCAAACCTTTCGATGATGGAGATTCGCGCAAAGGCGCGTCGCCTCAAGCAACGCCACGATCTCAAACTCATTGTTATCGACTACCTACAGCTGATGTCATCAGGTAAGCGCGTGGAAAACCGTCAGCAAGAAGTCTCTGAATTCTCACGTCACCTCAAGTTGATGGCGAAAGAGTTAAATATCCCCGTTATCGCTATCTCACAGCTCAACCGTGGCCCTGAACAACGTAGCGATAAGCGCCCAATGTTGTCTGACCTTCGTGAATCTGGTTCTATCGAACAAGATGCAGACGTTGTTATCTTGTTGCACCGCGATGATATGTACGATTCACAGAACCGATCCGGCGAAGCAGATTTCATCGTTGCTAAGCACCGTAACGGACCAACTCGCACCATTACAGTCTCTGCGCAACTTCACTTTGCACGCTTCTTCGATATGGCGCCAAATGTTGGTGCAGGCCGCGACTTCACACAATCTTCTGCACCATCAGATATTCAGCCATCTTCACCTGGCGATGGTGGTTGGAACGAGTAGTAGTTACGCAGCCACAGTCTTTGCGCGATCTGCTAGATAAATTCCCACCAGCACAATTGCAGCGCCTATCAGTTGAATGAAATCCCAACTCTGACCAAACCAGATCCAGGCAAAAGCACCGGCGATCACCGGTTCAAGCATTCCAATAACGCTACTTGTCGAAGCAGAAAGCAACTTCATTCCAGAAAGCACAAGCATGTAAGGAACAACTGTTCCGAAGATTGCGGCTGCGCCAATTAACAACCAGCCTGGAAGCATCGTGCCCTTGGCGATTCCACCGAGATCCATCTGCACTGAAAATACTTCAAAGGGAAATGTCCAGGGTGGAAGAACAACTAACCAGAAGATTGATGCAAAACCCATTCCGAAGATCATGGTGGCAATTGGTTCGCGCGTCTTTCCGATTCGTTCGCTCATGAGGAAGTAAGCAGCTAAACAGAATGCACAGAGCGTTGCTGCAGTGAGTCCGATGAGATCGAATTTAAATCCTTCCCAGACCTTTGCAACGAGAATCAAACCTGAAAGCGAGAGGATTACAGCAAGCCACATCTGGTTGGAGACATGTCCCTTGCGGACCAACTTGATCCAGAGCGCGATCCAGATAGATGCAGTGAATTCGATAATCAGGACAAGCCCCAGCGGGACTCCGCGCTGAATACCCAATAAATAGCCAAAATTCACAAAGGCAAAGCCCACTACGCCATAGACGGCAAGGCGAGGAATCTCAGACTTTTTGATCTTGATAATTTCAGGCTTTGTCAGCAATACATAGGTGCCGAGAATGAGAACTGCGGAAACAGAACGAACTTCTGCAAGACGTAACGCTGGTAAGTGCTTCATCACAACTGTAACGACGATTCCGGAGAGCGAGAAGAAGAAAGCTCCCAGGATAAGCAGGAATTCGCCGCGATGTTTGGTGAGCATCACGGGAGTCTAACTGAATTAACTAGAAAGCAGACTCTGGAATCTCCATGATTGCTGAATCAGTTGCTTCGACAATCTTGCGATCGGCAGTGATGTGAGGAAGGACTGTTGTCACGAAGAACTTTGCTGATGCAATCTTTCCTGTGTAGAAGTCAGCATCTTTTCCAGCACCCGCAGCTAACTTCTCAGCAGCGATATCTGCTTGGCGAAGCAAGAGCCAAGAGATGATGATGTCTCCGACTGCCATGAGTGCACGAGAAGTGTTGAGACCCACCTTGTAGATCTCTTCAGATTTCTCTTGGGAAGCCATCGCATGTCCAACCAGAACACCAATGATTCCATTGAGATCACCGAGCGCCTTCAGTAACGCCTGCTTCTCTTCTGCATGCGCGCCTCCTGCTTCGGCAAAGGTTTGAATCTCCTCACCGAGCAGACCAAGTGCGCGCCCACCATCTTTAACAACCTTGCGGAAGAAGAAGTCGAGCCCCTGAATTGCAGTGGTGCCTTCATACAAAGTATCGATCTTGGCATCGCGAACATATTGTTCTAGTGGCCAATCGCGAGTGAAGCCTGCGCCACCAAATGTTTGAAGTGATTCAGTTCCAAGAAGAGTCCAGGACTTTTCTGAACCAAACCCTTTAACAACAGGAAGAAGAAGATCGTTGAGCTTCTCCATATCTTCAAGCTTGTCAGCATCTCCTGCAGCACGTGCCAGTTCAATCTCATCTTGAATAGATGCGGTGTACAAGACAAGTGCGCGCATACCTTCGGAGTAAGCCTTCTGCACCATAAGCGAACGACGCACATCTGGGTGCTTAATAATGGTGACGCGAGGGCTGGCCTTATCGTTCATGACCTTCATATCGCCACCCTGCACACGAGTCTTGGCGTAGGAAAGAGCTTGTTGGTAACCAGCTGAAAGCGTTGCAATTGCTTTCGTTCCAACCATCATGCGAGCGAATTCAATGATCTTAAACATCTGCGCAATTCCTTGGTGAACATCACCAAGTAGGTAGCCGACAGCTGGTTCCTTCTCACCGAGATTTACTTCGCATGTGGCAGATACGTTAAGGCCCATCTTGTCTTCAAGTGCGGTGACATAAACACCGTTGCGCTTTCCAAGTTCGCCTGTTTCAAGATCAAACATAAACTTTGGAATTAGGAAGAGTGAGAGTCCCTTAGTTCCTGGACCGCCACCTTCGCGACGAGCAAGAACAAAGTGCATAACATTGTCATAGAAATCGGCATCACCTGAAGTGATGTAGCGCTTATTGCCGGTGATATGCCAAGTGCCATCTGGTTGCTGTACAGCTTTTGTGCGACCTGCGCCAACATCAGAACCTGCATCAGGTTCAGTCAACTGCATCGTTGCGCCCCAATGGCGTTCAACCATGTGCTTCGCCATCTTCTTCTGAACATCGGTACCTAATACATGTGCAACGTGTGCAAATGCATAACCGGATGCATAGATGTGAATTGCAGGGTTTGATCCAAGAACCATCTCTGCAATCGCCCAACGGACAGATGCTGGAACTTTCATTCCACCTAAATCAACAGGTGCATCAAGGCGCCACCATTCGCCATCGACATATGCTTTGTATGACTTCTTAAAACTTTCAGGAAGTGTGACGTTGCCAGTTTCTTTATTGAGAATTGCACCAACGCGATCTCCTTCAACGAAAGATGCGGCAAGGTCGTTTTCACATAAACGCTTCATCTCTTCAAGCATTCCCATCGCAGTATCGCGATCGAGGTCGGAGTAAATGGATGTACCCAGAACTTTTTCGCGACCCAATAGGTCGAAGAGGCAGAATTCAATGTCGCGCAGGTTGGCGGTGTAATGGCTCATGGCGTAATGGTGCTACCCGCCAGTAACTTACGCAAGCGTGGGAGAGAGCTTTTTCCAACCATTTGCTCAAGTGATGTCAGGCGTTCACGTTGATATTGGAGACTCCCCTCATGAAGATCTTGGTTATCGGTGGCGGAATCATCGGTACCACGCATGCCCGCGCTGCCCTTAAAGCAGGTCATGAAGTAGTCCACGTAGAACGCGATCTCACTCCCCAGAGCGCATCCGTGAGAAATTTCGGATTGGTCTGGGTGAGTGGGCGCAAGAGTGGCGAAGAACTTGATGTTGCAATTCGTGCCCGAGATCTCTGGGAAGAGATTCATCAAGAGAATCCGGAACTTACCTTTAGGGGCAATGGTTCACTCACCCTGGCAAAGAATGAAGCAGAGCTTCGCGTAATGGAAGAGTCTCTAGATAAAAGCGATGCACACCTTCGTAAGTGGGAGATTCTTGGTAAAAAGGAAACGCAAAGAATTAACCCTACGCTCAATGGAAATTACTTAGCTTCGCTCTGGTGTCCTCTTGATGCAACAGTTGAACCACATTCAGTCTTAACTTCTTTAAGAGCTCATTTAGCGAAGCACAGCAAATACATCTGGAGAAATTCAGTTGAGATTATTGATGTGAAATCCGCTGGCGATCGCGTTACAGCGGTGGCAAAGAGCGGTGAAGTTTTTGAAGGAGATTTTCTTATCCTCTGCCCTGGAGCTGATCATGAATCACTCTTCAAGGAACAGTTCGATACCGCACCAATTCGAAAAGTCTATTTGCAGATGATGAGTACAGCGCCATTCGAAGGCGTAATCACAACCTCTGTCGCTGATGGCGACTCTATGCGTTACTACCCGGGATACGACGTTCCCAGCTTGGAACATTTACCTGCTCAACATCCAATTGCCGCCGAAAACCATATGCAATTACTTCTAGTGCAGCGAGCAGATGGAACAATCACCATGGGGGACACTCACGCCTACGATGAACCATTCCCATTCAAGCTAGAAGAGCCTCCCTATCAATACCTCCACGATATTGCGAGTGAGCTATTTGGAGTAAAACTTCCTCCAATTACTCATCGATGGAGTGGCGTGTATAGCCAAAGAACTGATGGCGCAGTCTGTGATCGTCGCAGAATCGCAACAAACATTATTTCGGTCACCGGCCCTGGTGGACGAGGAAACTCACTCGCACCCGCGATTGCCGAAGCCACATTAAAGGAGATTCAGTGAATCTGGAGATGGCTGCTTTCGACGTTGCAGGAACCACGGTAAAAGATGACGGAATCGTCATTGAAGCTTTTAAGGTTGCATTTGAAATGACTCAGCCAGATTTATGGCCTACGAAAGGCGATGCATGGACTCAGTATGCAATCGACACCATGGGCCAATCGAAAATCGAAGTCTTCACTGCACTTTTAGGAGATAAAGAGAAGGCATATCAAGCAAATATCGCTTTTGAGGAAGCATATGTGAATGAAGTAGCAGAGCAGGGAATCTCTGAAATTCCGGGCAGCTTGGAACTCTTTGCGTCACTGCGTGAGAAAGGCATCCCTGTCGCGCTCACCACAGGTTTTAGCCGCTCAACTCTTAAAGTCATCATCACAGAACTTGGCTGGCACGATGTTGTTGATCTAATGGTTACACCCGAAGAAGCTGGGCGCGGAAGACCTCACCCAGATATGTTGCTATACGCAGCCAAAAAATTGAATGCGCCGTCACCAGAGTTCTCGCTTGTGGTGGGCGATACGGCTTCTGATATGAAATCTGCAGTTGCTTATGGCTCTAAGAATATCTACGGAGTCTTGAGTGGTGCTCACTCGAAAGAAATGCTTGTTGACGCCGGTGCGACATCTGTTGTTAACTCTGTCGTAGATATCCTGACACTTATTTGATACCAATCATCCCCCAAGCATTCAACTAAATAACTAGAACTGGTAACCAATTAATCTCCCTAAATTAGGAATTGGTACCGATACTCCTTCCACAATCCTTAGGAAGGGATCACACATATGCGCGCAAAGCGTCTAGTAGTTGCTGCAACATCTGCAGCAATTTTGGTATCAGGTCTTGTTGTTGCAACATCACCTGCGCAAGCAGCAGTTAACTACTGCAAAGTTCAAAACCTCCAGCAAGCTGGCGGAATGGATGCACTCGTCAAGGCAGCTAAGGCTGAAGGCGAACTTAACGTCATCACATTGCCTCGCGACTGGGCTAACTATGGCGAAGCCATGGATATTTTCTCAAAGGCTTTCGGAATCAAGATCAACTCTGACAACCCAGAAGGCTCATCAGCTTATGAAATCCAGACAATCAAGACTGTCAAGGATCCTGCAAAGCAGCCAGATGTTGTAGATATTGGTATCTCAGTACTACCAGATGCTCTCGGTATTGGACGTAAGTCACTCTTTACTCCATACAAGGTTGCTAACTGGAATGACATTCCTGCTATCTGGAAAGATGAAACAGGACTTTGGTACGGCGATTACTACGGCGTTCTAGCAATTTCTTACGATGCTTCACTCACAAAGGCACCAAAGACAATCAAGGAACTCATCACAGATCCTGCATACAAGGGTGCCTTGGCACTGTCAGGTGACCCAACCGCGTCACAGCAGGCGCTTATGTCAATGTTCGCATTTGCAGCAGCTAACGGTGGAAGCGTCAACAACATCATGCCTGGTATCGATGCAATCAAGACAGCAAAGGCAAACGGAAACTTTGTCTCTGTAATTGGTAACAGCGCTAACTATGCAGCAGGCGCATACAAGGTCTCACTCAACTGGGACTTCAACGGTCCTGGCGGAATCGCATCTGCTAAGACAATCGGCAAGGACCTTAAGTTTGTAATGCCTTCAGACATTGCGCTTCAGGGAACTCCTTACCTCCAAGCAATCAACGCTAAGGCGCCACACTGTGCAGCTGCACGTCTGTGGGAGGAATACCTCTACTCACAGAAGATCGGCAAGCTCTCAAAGGAAATCACAGCTGCTGACAAGAAGTTGTCAGGTTCAAAGTTGTTCAACCTTCTCATGGGCGGACAGAACATCTGGCGATCAGGTGCTGCGCACCCAATCACAGAAGCTGCAATGATCAAGAAGAAGACAATCATCGCTGCACCTGAAGGATTCGAAATCCCTAAGACTGCAAAGATTGTTGCTCCAGATCCAGATCAGCAGACAACTCAGAAGGCTGTAGTTGTCACTGAATGGCCAAAGATCTAATTTTGGCTCAATCACTCCTAGAAGCGGAGGGAACCGGTGCGAGAAATCGCACCGGTTTCTCCGGTCTGGGGCTAAAGAAGGTCTTCCCACTAATTCCTCTCACAATTTTTATCTCTGTATTTTTCTTTTGGCCGATCGGTGCCGTTTTTATCAATGCTTTTAAAAATAATGATGGTTCATTTACTTGGGCCAACTACCAACTTCTTTTCCAAGAGCCCTACAACAAAGCTTTCTACAACAGCGTTAAATTGGGCTTGATATCAGCGCTGACGGGTGCAATTCCCGGTGCACTCGTTGCTATTGCTATTGCACAAAACGGAAGCGTTCGACTGAGAAAATTCATTGCTTCCATAAGTGGCGTATTGGCGAATACAGGCGGAGTGCCTCTTGCATTTATGTTCCTCGCAGCCTTTGGGCCCGAAGGTCTTGCAACTCTAGCTTTTAAAGCGATAGGTCTAGATCTTTACGGCCTGGGATTTACCTTATTCTCATTTTGGGGACTAGTAATTATTTACTCTTACTTCCAAATTCCGATCATGGTTATTGTTTTTATGCCCGCACTAGATTCGTTGCGAAAGGAATGGAGAGATGCGGCTTATAACTTGGGAGCATCGAATACCCAGTATTGGCTTCGAGTTGGCATCCCGCTATTGACACCATCTTTTGTAGCCTCATTCTTACTTCTCTTCGCCAGCGGGTTCTCTGCATTTGCTACAGCTCGCGCAATGACTGTTGGAAACATTTCACTTGTCCCGCTGATTATCGGAACACTCCTTGATGGAAACGTGACTGTCAATCAATTTAATCTCGGGTATGCGCTAGCAATGGGAATGATTGTCGTTGCCTTACTTGCCATGATTCCGTACTTGTTGATTCAAGCGAGGACGTCAAAGTGGCAGCGCTAAAGAAGAGATCTATTACGCAGTCAATCTCGGGACTTTTGTTACTCCTCATAGGAGTTCTGATTGCATTGCCTTTGGTTGGAGCTGCAGAATTCTCTTTGCGCGATGGTGGTCGCGATAAGCACAGTTTTAAGTCATATGCCTGGATCTTCCAACAAGAGGATTTCATAACCAATGCGGTGACAACCATCGAGATTGCAGTCGTTGCAGTTTTGGTGACATTCATTTTGATGGTCCCAACAGTGGCTTGGTTACATATTTATGGAAAGAAATACATCAAGTTCGTAGAAGTATTAACAGTACTTCCTCTCATTATTCCCGTGGTTGCTCTAGCAACCGGTGCAGCGCTTGCGCTTCCTGCATGGTTGCAATCAACGAAATATGTACTCTCAATGATGTATGTAGTTTTGGCGATGCCATTTACCTTTAGAGCACTTGATATAGGTATGCGTGGCGTGCAACTGGAAATCTTGGTTGCTGCGGGAAGAAACCTTGGAGCGCCATGGAGAGCGGTCATACTTAAAGTCATTACTCCTGTAATTCTTCCATCTATCTTTGCAGCGCTATTTCTTACGGTTGCACTCTCGCTGGGCGAATTCACTCTGGCACAACTTCTGCACTGGACCACTTTCCCAACATGGGTCGCGGTAGCTGCACAAGGAAACATTCTGGGCGCTACTGCGCTTTCCGTCGGGTCATTGTTGACCGCATGGGTCCTTCTCTTCTCATTTACATTCTTTGACCGCAAGAAGACCAATCATCAGGAGGAAGAATGAGTTCAAACACATTGCAACTGAAAGGGCTTTCGCGTCGTTTTGGAAACGTCCTTGCCCTCGATGACTTTCACCTTTCTCTTGGAGTCGGCGAGTTAGTAGCTCTCCTTGGCCCATCAGGTTGCGGAAAGACGACCGCTCTTCGAATTGTTGCAGGACTAGAAAAGGAAGATTCAGGACAGGTAATTCTGGGTGATAGAGATATAACAAATGTTCCAGCCCACCAAAGAAATATGGGGATGGTTTTTCAGGCTTACTCACTCTTCTCAAACTTGACGGTTGAAGATAATGTCGCCTTTGGTTTGCAGATGAGAAAAGTTGATAAAGAGAAGCGATTGAAAAAGGCTCATGAACTTCTCGATCTCGTCGGCCTAGATTCGCAGAGCAAGCGTTACCCACATCAACTTTCGGGTGGGCAACAGCAGAGAGTTGCCCTTGCCCGCGCCCTTGCCTTCCAACCTGATGTTCTGCTCTTAGATGAACCCCTGTCAGCGTTGGATGCACAGGTACGAACCAACCTTCGCGAAGAAATTCGCCGATTACAGCTTTCGCTCGGAACAACAACGCTCTTTGTAACCCACGACCAAGAGGAAGCTATGGCAATCTCTGATCGCGTGGGCGTAATGAGTCACGGCAAACTTGAACAGATAGCGTCTCCAGATACTCTCTATAACGAGCCTGCAACAGCCTTTGTAGCTGGATTTGTTGGCACCATGAATAGAGTCATTACACAATTGAAGAACGGCAAAGTTTCAATTTTTGGCCAGGCAGTTTCTGCTAAACCATCTGATGTAACAGAAGGTGAAGTAATTGCTCTTATTCGCCCAGAGAAAGTTTCTGTTAAGACATCTGGCGCTGGTGCAAATGCAACCGTTCTCACTCGTTCTTTCCTCGGGGCTTCATCTCAGATAACGTGTCGAACCATCGATGGATCCATCATTCAGGCGTTGACGGGAAGTCATGAAAGTGGAGAGCTACATCCTGGTTCACAAGTAATGTTGGAAGTTGCAAGCGATGAGGTATTAATTTCACATGTCTAATTCACTTGACGGAAAGATTGTTCGTTCTAAAGCACAAGCACACTCTGCGTGGACGGATCTCGTTATGGATAAGGGCGAGATTGCGGTAGGCGCTGAACCTCGCGAGAGAAAACCACTTGCAACTTTTATTCATATGAGTGACTTACACATCTGTGATGCAGCCTCGCCCGCTCGCTTGGAGTTCCTCGATCGCATAGCAGATCCAGATAGTCCGCTATCAGCACTCGTTCCCTATATTGGAACCTATAGAGCTCAAGAATTCTTAACAACACAAGTGCTCGAAGCAATGGTTGCCGCTGCAAATGAAATTACACACGGGCCGATGTCGGGTGCACCTATTGATGCTGTCGTTATTACAGGTGATGTTGTCGATAA
>Ga0214917_10008294_pt1 | contig 10240 bp, 10 predicted proteins | sample LL_1208_BB_MetaG_FD_177983 | JGI IMG/M metagenome (GOLD analysis project Ga0214917, IMG submission 177983) | Freshwater microbial communities from Lake Lanier, Atlanta, Georgia, United States - LL_1208_BB | ecosystem: Environmental > Aquatic > Freshwater > Lake | place: USA: Georgia | collected...
CTGTCTCGATACGGGATTTTTGGCATCGCTGGCACATTTCCCTCACCACCTGGTTCCGGGATTATGTATATTTGCCGTTGGGAGGGAACCGGGTTTCCTCTTGGCGATGGAAAATCAACATTGCCGTAGTGTTTCTTCTTAGCGGCCTGTGGCACGGGGCCGCCATGACGTTTCTGGCCTGGGGGGCAGGGCATGCCTTGCTTTATTTGGTGGAGAGCTCGATTCGGGAAAGGCCTTTTGGGAAAAAAGTCCGATCCTTGCCCCTTTGGCTGCGCAGGGTGCTGATGATGCAGTTGGTGGGATTGCTTTGGCTGGTTTTTCGGGCTCCGGATTTTTCAGAGCTTGGGCGTTGGATCAGCGAAATGCTCACCCCCAAAACCATTTTAAGCATGAGATTTATTAATTGGGACGGCGGCATCATTGCCGGCATAATTCTGACTGTGGCCTTACTATGGATGGAGTCGAAGATGGAAAGGGGGCTCTTTTGGAATCTGGCAGCCGCCAAGAGATCCTTACGCTGGCTTGCCTATACGCTTGGTATCGCCTTGATTCTTTTGTTCGGTCGCTTTGGTTCCGGGAATTTTATCTATTTCCAGTTCTAAGTGAAAACGGTACTTCAAAGCCTTTCGCTTGCTCTGTCTCCTTTGTTTTTGGTCGCGATTTTTGAAACTAGCTTTGTTCCTCTCGACTTTTTTACTTTCCGGGCGTGGGAGGCTGTAAAGACAAATCTGTTTTCCGCCGCGTTGCCAGGCCCCTTTTATCCCGGAATCGACCAAGAATTCATGGAAGCCACGGATCAGGACCTTTCACGCCGCAAACAATTAAGGAACAGATGGAAAACAGACGAAAACGGCCAAAGAAACATCAGAACACCGGGTGACCAAGAACCTTTCAATGTCATTGTCGGCGATTCGAACGTCGATGGCAGCAGTTTAAGTCAACAGGATATTCTGGCCGAAGAATTAGGTAGAAAGACGAAAACTCTTTGGATCAACCTAACGCATGAATATATGGATCCGTGGGAGCATCCCCTCTGCCGTAAAAAATTGCCGGAAGCGATTGTTTTGCAGCTTAAGAGGGGGACAATCCATATTCTACCGGAATTAGGCGGTAGATCCAAGGATCCGAAAAGCTCGCGGTGGATCTGGCTTCTGCAAAAAGTGGATCATGCTTCAAAATTGTGTCTTATCAACAAATCCAGGGCTCACCTAAATAATTCTCCGTTGGTTGTAAAACAGCAACTTCAGGATCCTCACCTAAGCATTCCCTTGGGTTGGCTGGAGGAGATCCTGGCGGGGGGCTATCTTTATAGATCCTCGGATCCCGAGGCATGGGGCAACCTTTCGCCGGAACAAATCATTGGTAGGTATGCGGACTTTTGTCGCGAAAGAGGGATATTTTTCTTGCTTGTAGTGCTTCCCGATCAAAATCGGTCGGCAGATGAGATGGTTCTGCGGTTAGTCCAAAGGGGCATAGCGACAGTGGGTTTTTTTCCAAGCCGCGAATGGCCCGATGGAACTGATTTAAAAACATTCTGGCAATCCCACGACAGCCACTGGACAACCCGAGGAGTTAAGATCACGGCGTCCGAAATTGTAAAAACTTTGCCCAGGCATGAATAGGTGTTCTTCCTCGAGGCTCCTCTTTGTCCGGGGGCGGGTTGCAAAACCTAAAAACTCTTTTATCCAAATCCTGAAAGCCTAAGATTCGTTTATGAAAGTCTCTCCGGGGCCGGCTCTCGCCGGTGAGTCGCTGGTCTCCGGCCGGCCGCTGGCACCCATCCTGGATCTCGGGCCCATGCCAATCGCCAACGGCTTTTTGACCCCGCAGGACTTTGCCCAGGAATATTTTTTCCGGCTTTGGGTCGGTCAGTGTCCCGAAACCGGTCTGGTCCAGCTCGGGGAGTTGGTTCCTCCGGAAAAAATGTTTCACGGTGCGTATCCTTTTTTCACCTCGTCCTCCCGGAAGATGACGGAGCACTTCCAGCAGCTGGCCCGCCATCTCCACGCGGAATTGCTGCGGGATCGGCCCGATCCGCTCGTTGTGGAGCTGGGCTCGAATGACGGGACCTTTTTGGAATATTTTTCCAGCCGAAAGATACGGCATTTTGGCATTGAACCCTCCCGCAATGTGGCGGAGATCTCCCGCCAGAAGGGCATTCAGGCGGTGGGGGAATTTTTCTCCGCGGGGTTGGCTACCCGGCTGCTCGCCGAATCCGGCCCGGCCGATCTCATCTGCGGATTCAACGTGATCTGCCATATCCCCGACCTGCCGGGCCTTCTGGCCGGGGCCTCAACCTGGCTGAGGGATGGGGGTTATTTTGTGTTTGAGGATCCCTACTTTGGTAAAATTGTTGAAATTAGTTCCTTCGACCAAATTTACGACGAGCACGTTTTTTATTTTTCCGTGACATCGGTCCGAAATGTCTTTGAGAAACACGGGTTCCGGCTGGTGGACGTGAGCCCTCAGGAAACGCACGGGGGATCCATGCGGTATACCCTTCGCAAGGGCGGTCATTACGAGCCGGGCCCGGCCGTTTTGCACTGGCTGGAAGCCGAGAGGGAACAAGGCCTTCATCTCCCAACCTGCCACGCCCGTTTTCGCCAACAGGTGGAAACCAACCGCAAGGACCTGCGTGCCCTCTTGACGGATCTGGCCATGCGGGGAAAAACCGTCAGCGGTTACGCGGCCACCTCCAAAAGCACGACGGTGATCAACTATGTGGGAATCGGGCCCGGGCAGATTGCCACCATCGTGGATACCACCCCCCTCAAGCAGGGCAAGTTCAGCCCCGGGCGGCACATCCCAATTCGTCCGGCGGAAACCTTTCGAACGGATCCCCCCACCCATGCACTGCTGTTTGGATGGAACCACCGGAAGGAAATTCTGGAAAAAGAAAAATGGTTTGGCGCCCAAGGAGGGCGCTGGATCGAATACGTTCCCTCGGTCCTGGTCACGTGATTCTTTTCTCCAACCCACGGGCAGGATACCGAAGCCAAAAGCCGGCTATCCTGGCCGCTCTGGCCCGGGTCTTGGAGCGGGGCCGGTACATCCTCGGCGAGGAAGTATCCCTTTTGGAAAAGGAATTCGCCGTTTTTGCCGGAGCTCCGCATGCGGTCGGCGTTGCCAATGGCACGGAGGGGATCTGTCTGGTGCTGATGGCCCTGGGCATAGGGCGGGGAGATGAAGTCATCACCGTGAGCCACACGGCCACGGCCACGGCCACGGGCATTCTGCAGGCCGGAGCCACCCCGGTGCTGGTGGACATCGACCCGGTCACCTACACGATGGATCCAAGGCAAGTGGCCCGGGCGATTTCCCGGCGGACCAAAGCCATCATGCCGGTGCATCTTTATGGACACCCCGCGGAAATGGACCTTCTGGCGGGCCTGGCCCGCCGCCACGGGCTGGCTTTGGTCGAGGATTGTTCCCAGGCCCACGGGGCCAGCTACCGGAACCGGCCGGTCGGCACCTTCGGGGAGGCAGGAATTTTCAGCTGCTATCCCACGAAGAACTTGGGTGCTTTGGGCGATGCGGGACTGGTGGTTTGCCGTTCCCCCGGCCTGGCCCGACGCCTGCGGGAACTGCGCCAGTACGGCTGGCGCGAATACAACCGTAGCCGCACCTTTGGGATCAACGCGAGGTTGGACGAACTACAGGCGGCCGTGCTGCGGGTCAAACTGCGAAAATTGCGCCCTGATAACCTTCGGCGGAGAGCGTTGGCCCGGCGCTACCAGGAGAAACTCCGGGATACCGGGTTGGTCCTGCCGGCAGAAAAGCCCGGATGCCGGCATGTCTTCCACCTCTATGTTGTGCAAACCAGCCGACGAAAAGCCCTGCTGGATTTTTTGCGTCGGCGGGGAATCGTTGCCGGAATCCATTACCGGCACGCGATTCATCGGCAGGAGGGGTTTGCCGGCCGGTTTCGGATCTCCGGATCCCTTACCCAAACGGAAAAAGTTTGCCGGAAAATTCTGAGTCTTCCGCTGTATCCCCAGCTTTCCTTTTTGGAACAGGACCGGGTGATCCGGCATCTCCGCCAAGGGATGAAGGCCGCATGAAGACCTCGATTCGCGGCGTGGAGATCGCCCATTTCCAAGCACATCCCGACGCTCGGGGGTTTTTTTGTGAGATTCTCCGGAATCGCCGGGCCTGGCCCCGGTTTCAGCTCAGTCATTCCCGGGTGAAACAAGGCGTGGAAAAGGGATGGCACGGGCATCGTCGACAAAGCCAACTGACCTATTTTGCTTCCGGCAAATTTCTCCTCGTGGCCCTGGATTTCCGGCGCGGCTCGAAAACCTTCGGTCGGCACATTCGTCTCATGGCGATGCCCCGGGCGTTGTCCCGGTGGCACATCATCACGGAGCCCGGCATCCTGATCTACTACCAGTGCCTCGCGCCAGGTGAGGTCATTTATGTGACTTCCGGAACCTACGATCCTGCGGAAGAATTACGGGTTCCTCCCCGGGAGGTTCTCCCTTGGTATCGGACCCATGGCCAATCCTTCCGGTAAAGTCCTTCCCGTGTGGGAAGGGGTGTTTCCCGCCATGCCGAGCCCGAGCGGGCGGCCGGCTTTTGGTTCCCTGGTATGGTTCCGGAGAATCCGCTCGATGGCGGTCCGGCAACGCCGCGCCCAGCAAGGTGGCCTGGCGCCGCGACCGGAACCATCCCTGTTGGCGCATTGGTTGGCCGGGTTTCCTTCCCGCCAAAAAATCAAAGTTCTGGATGTCGGGGGGGGGCTGGCAGGCGAGTGGTGGTCCATCCAGGGGGCTCTTCGCAAGCGGGGAAAAGTGGAGTATTGGATTCTGGAAACGCCGGAAGTTTGCCGCTACGCCGGCCAATATCCCCAGGCAGGCCTCCAGGTCCGGCATATCGCCGGATTGGCCCAAGGCCCCCGCACCTACGATTTGGTCTGGATTAGTCAAACGCTGCAATATTTCCGGGATTGGCAGGGCCTCCTTCGCTCCGTGGCCGCCAAAAAGCCCCGGCATCTGCTGATGCACGGGCTTTTGGGGGGAGGGCAGCCGCGCTTTGCCTCCCTGCAGAACTTTTACGGCTCCCGGATCCCGGTCTGGTTTTTCAACGTGGGGGAACTGGCCGAAACCTTGGCAAGGCTCGGGTATGCTTTGCAGATGGAAACCAGGGTGCCCAGCGAGTATCTTGGTCGAATCCAGCCTCCCCCGATGAAAAATTTTCCGCCACGCCTGCGGATCCCTCACAAGCTGTTTCTGGCCTTCACGCGGAGACGTTAAAACCATGCCGCCGCCGCTGCTTCATTTGGGCGCGAACAAAACCGGCTCCACCGCCCTACAAAGGCTGCTGTTTCGGAGGCATCCCCGGCTTGTCTATTTTGGCGAGGAGGGTGCGTCGGGCCAGGGTCTGCTGGCCCGTTCCTTTCTGCATGATGACGAGGAGTATGCGGATCTCCGGGGATTCATCCGGCTGGCTCGGGCCCGCTCTCGGACTGCTTCGCGCACCGGCAAGCGCCTCGTCTTTTCTTCCGAGGATTACTGTTCTTCCCCGGTGCTGGGTCAGGCCACGGCCCGTCTTGCCCGAGTTTTCCCCCGCGCCACGGTGGTGTTGGTGGTGCGGGAACCGGTTGCCGCGCTGACCTCGTGGTACGCCAATCACGGGGCTTTTCTCAAGGGGGTGCCGTATCGGTATTGGCGAAAATTCGTCACTCCGCCGGAGTGGTGCCGCCATCTGCTGGAATTTCCAAGGTATGGGCCCCTTGAGTTCTTCCGGTACGAGCGTTTCGTCCGCGCCCTCCTCCGGCATTATCCAGCGGAGTCCTTGCGCATCTTCGTGTATGAGGACTTGGTTCGCCGTCCGGACGTCTATGCCCGGCACTGGGCCGAGGCCCTCGGGGTTGCCGTGGGGGATGTATCCCGGGTCTTGGCCTCCCCGCGGGTAAGGGTGGGCAACAACTGGTGGCAACTGTGGCTGCACCGGTTGTGTTCCGGGTTGCCGACCTCCCTTCGGCAAGCTATGCAAGGAAATGAAATTTCCGGAGAAACTGCGTGGGCATGGCTCGCCGGTCTGCCCGCTCCCAAAGTTTGTCTGCCCGAGGGATACCGGAAAAAATTCATCGAATACTACCGGTCCAGCAACCGGTATCTTGAAAAAACCTTCGGCTTAGGATTGCGGGGACACGGGTATGGGCTCTGATCGCAAAAAGATCTACACGCGCGGGGAGTTTGAGTTGCTCCGGCGTCGCTTTGCCCGGAAAATGGATCAAAATCGGTCACTGAAAGCCAGGGCGCTGGCCCTGAAGATTGAGGCGGGCCATCAATATTATTGGGTGCACCAGTTCAACTGGATGGGGGAGCCCTTTCTTCAGCTCACCACGGATCTCATGGCCTTTCAGGAGATCATTCATCGCTACCGCCCGGAATTCGTGGTGGAAATTGGCGTGGCTTGGGGAGGCTCCCTTCTCATGTACGCCACCCTGGCGCCCCATGTGGGGATCAAAAAGGTCGTGGGAGTGGATGTGTTTATTCCCCGGGATCTTCGGCGGCGCTTGGCGGCCAAGCCCCGGCTGGCCCGCTACCTGCACCTGATTGAGGGTTCTTCCGTGGAGGAGAGCACCGTTCGCCGCGTCAAACGGCTCGTGGGACGCAGCCGGCGAATTCTTGTTATTTTAGATTCCAACCATACCGAGGCCCATGTCCTGCGGGAGCTGGAGCTTTACACTCCCCTGATCGGCAAGGGAGGGTATTTGGTGGTGGGGGACACGGTGATTGAGCATCAGCCTCCCGCCCGCTTGCGTCCACGGGCCTGGGGAAAAGGCAACAACCCCGCCACCGCCCTGAAAAAATTTCTGGCGGCCGACTCCCGTTTTGTGCGCGACCGGGAACTCGAGGCTAAGCTCCTTTTCACCAACATGCCCGGAGGCTATCTATTTTGCAGAAAAAATCCGTGAGACCGCCGTCCTTGGTCATGGCCGGGCCGTGGATCACCGCCACGGAAAGAAAAATCGTGGCGGACTGCATGAAGCACGGCTGGTTCGATTACCAGTATGTCGAGCGTTTTGAAAAGGAGTTCGCCCGTTACCACGGGCGCCGGTTTGGCTTGATGACCCCCAACTGCACCAGCGCCCTGCATCTTCTGCTGATCGGGCTGGGCGTGGGGCCGGGGGATGAGGTGATCGTGCCGGAGTGCACCTGGATTGCCTCGGCCGCTCCCGTGGTTTATCAGGGAGCCACCCCGGTGTTCTGCGACATCCGGGAGTCCCACTGGTGCCTGAACCCGGAGGACGTAGAGCGGAAAATTACCCGGCGCACCAAGGCGGTGATCGCCGTCGACCTGTTCGGCAACATGCCGGAGATGGGGAAACTTCTCGCCCTTGCCCGGCGGCGGGGTATCCATTTGATCGAGGATGCCGCTGAGGCCGTGGGCTCGACCTTGCAAGGCAGAAAGGCCGGTTCGTTCGGGGTGGCCTCCGTTTTCAGTTTTCACCGGACCAAAACCATTTGCACCGGCGAGGGAGGAATCCTTCTGCTGGATGAGCCACGGCTCCGGGAAAAATGCATCGTTTGGCGGGATCATGGCCGGGGACCGAAGACGAAGCCCTACTTCAACGAGGCGGTGACGCCCAAATACATGCCCTCCAACCTTCAGGCGGCTTTGGGCTATGCCCAGTTCACCCGTATCCGGGAACTGGTCGCGAGGAAAAATTGGATGCTACAAACTTACAAGCACCATCTCCGGGACGTGGAGGAGTGCCAGCTCAACGACGAGAGGCCGGGTGTATTTAACGGGGCGTGGATCACCGGGGTGGTCTTCAGTCGGGCTTGTCGGCTACGCCAGCCTGAGGCCATCCGCAGCCTCGCGTCCCGCGGGATTCCGAGCCGGCCCTTTTTCTATCCCTTGAGCAGCTTGCCGGCCTTTGGCTCCAGGGGCAAAAAATATCGCCAACTCAACCCCGTGAGTTACGATATTGCCTCCCGTGGCCTCAACCTTCCTTGTTCTTACGGACTGACGGAAAAACACATCCGATCCATATGCGCGGCCATCAAGGACATCCTTCGGCAAAAAAGAAAAAAAAGCTAAACAAAGTCCTGGTGACCGGGGGCTTGGGATTCATCGGATCGAATCTGGCCCTAGAGCTCGAAACGCGGGGCTGGCAGGTCGTGGTGCTCGACAATCTTGAGCCCAGCGCCGGCGGCAATCTTTGGCATGCGGGTGAGTTCGGGCCCGCGACCCGTGTCACCTACCATTCCATCCTTAATTTTGAAATCCTGAGCGATCTTGTCCGTGAGGTGGGGGTGGTGATCAATTGTGCCGCCGCCACTTCCCACCCCGGCTCCATGAAGGATCCCTGGGACAATCTGGACATCAATAGCAGGGGGTGCCTCAATCTCCTGGAAGCTCTCCGGCGTTTTAACCCCCGGGCGCACCTGATTCACCTGGGCACCACCACCCAGATTGGAAGGCTGGTCAGTAAAATTGCGGACGAAAACCATCCGGAAAATCCGTTGGATATTTACTCCGCGAACAAGGTGGCGGCGGAAAAGTTTGTGAGAATTTACCACCAGTGCCATGGGATTCCCGCCACCGTTCTCCGGCTTCCCAATGTGTACGGCCCGCGTGCGGCCATCCACAGCCCTGAATTCACCTTCAACAACTTTTTTATCGGCCAGGCTTTGCAGGGGCGCCCCATCACCGTGTACGGGGACGGCCGGCAAGCCCGCAATCTTCTGCATGTGCATGATGTGGTCAGGGCGATTTTGCTTTGCCTGGAGAAGCCCTTTGTCCCTGGGGAGGTTTATCAGGTTGTCTCCTCGCGGCATCTCAGCGTGCTGGAAATCGCCCAAAACATCGCGCAGGCGTGCCGCGCCCCCCAGCCGGAAACTGTCCCTTGGCCGGGGCATCGGCGCGCCCTCGAGGTGGGGAGTGTCCGGCTTTGCGGGAAAAAATTCCAACACGCCACGGGATTCCGGGAGAAGATTCCCTGGGAGCAGGGCCTGGAGGAGACGGTGGCCTATTTTCGTCGTTTCGCGGCCCACTATAAAATTGAAGCTTAATCTGATTTGTACCGGTGTCTGCGGGCATATCGGATCGGGGCTCCTAGCCCGTCTCCAGGGAGATTCCTCGGCGCGGATCACCGGCGTGGACTCCCTCCGCACCTTGAGATATCCATCCCTGTTTGGGATCCGGAATCTCCGTTTTGTGGAGGCTGATGTGCGGGCCGGTCTCCAGAGGTTGCCGGACGAAACGTACACGGCCCTGATTCATTTGGCGGCCATCACCGACGCCGAAGGGAGTGTGGGCAAGGCGGAGGAAGTCAGAAGGAATAACCTGGAAGGGACGGAAAGTGCGGCCGAATTCTGCCTACAAAGAAAAATTCCCATGATTTTTCCTTCCTCGACCAGTGTCTACGGGTCGCAGTCCTCCCGCGTGGATGAGGACTGTCCCCCGGACCAGCTCCGCCCCCAAAGCCCGTATGCGGAAACCAAACTGGAAGAAGAAAAGTTGATTGCGGATTTCCGAAACCAAGGCCTTCGCAGCATTGTCCTTCGGTTGGCCACCATCGCGGGCCCCTCGCCGGGAATGCGGTTCCACACGGCAGTCAACAAATTCTGCTGGCAGGCCTGCTTGGGTCAGCCGGTGACGGTTTGGAAAACCGCCCTGCACCAAAAACGGCCGTATCTGGCGCTGGAAGATGCCGTGGATTCCTTCCTGGGGGCGGTGCAGGCCCTGGCGGCCCCGGAATGCCCCGGGCTTGTCAATGTGGTGACCCGGAATCATACGGTGGACGAGATTCTTGGTATGATCCGGAGGTGGCGCCCAAGCTTGCAGGTTAAAATGACGGAAAGCCGGATCATGAACCAGCTTTCGTACGAGGTTGTCTCCCGGTATGCCGAAAAGATCGGCTTTATTCCCCGTGGAAGTATCGAAAGTTGCATCCAAAAAACCCTCGAATGGCTTCCCTCTCCGGCGTGAGTTCCCCGCCCCTCCTCTCCCTGATTGTGCAGGTTCGGGACCATTCTCATCTTCTGCACCGATGGCTGACATGGGCGCGGGAACAAAAAACCACCCTGCCGATCCTGGTGGCCGATGGAAGTGAGGGGGACGGGGCGCGGGAGATTGTCGCTAGCCCGGAGTTTAAAGATCTCCGGATAGCCTATTTTTATCCCGGTCCCGACGTGAACCGCCAGGTTTTTTATCGAAAAACGGTGGCCGCCCTCGAAATGTGCCGGACACCCTATGTGGCCCTTTGGGCGGATGATGACCTGCC
>Ga0214917_10008295_pt1 | contig 10237 bp, 10 predicted proteins | sample LL_1208_BB_MetaG_FD_177983 | JGI IMG/M metagenome (GOLD analysis project Ga0214917, IMG submission 177983) | Freshwater microbial communities from Lake Lanier, Atlanta, Georgia, United States - LL_1208_BB | ecosystem: Environmental > Aquatic > Freshwater > Lake | place: USA: Georgia | collected...
AGAGCTTCGGCACCTTCGATGCCCGCTTCATCCTCGCGGGCGAAGGCCGTAAGTCCGCCGGTGGCGTGGTCTTCGGCAACCAGACGATCAAGATCGGCGCGCCCGTTGAGCTTGAAGGTGGCCTCTATCGCTTCGGCGGCAGCGTCACCGACCTCAAGGCGGGCCAGTCGTGACATGACCGCACCCAAACCTCGCGCCTCCGCCATGCGTCCGTTGCCAGCGCTCCGCATCCATCGCCGTCAGCCGTTCAGCGGGGTCCTGCCGGCGCTGCTGGTCGGCGGCGCTCTGGCGGCTCCGCTGCTGACCCCAGGGGCCCATGCCCAGGGTTGGGCTCCGGCCCTTCCCCTCAATGGGCCGCTGACAGCGCCAGGCGCGATGCAGGTGCCCTCCCAGCCCGCAGCGCTGGGGGTCCCCAGGTTGGCTGGCCAGGTCAGTTGCCCGGCGCTGCAGCAGCGACTGCTGGCGGTGATCGGCTCGGAGTCGCCCGTCTGGAGCGTGTCGGTGGCCGACCCCAGCGGCCGGCTGCTCGCCGATGTCAACGGCCTCCAGCCCCGGGTTCCGGCCTCCAACCAGAAGCTGCTCAGCACCGCCTTCGCCCTCGATCGCCTCGGGCCTGATTTCCGGCTGAGTACCCAGCTGTGGCGCCTCAGTGACGGCACGATGCGGCTCACCGGTCAGGGCGATCCCGATCTGGCCGTGCCGCAACTGCAGCGCTTCGCCAAGCTCGTGGCCAGCACGAGCGGAGGTCAGCCTGTGCGGCTTGAGCTTGCGGAGCTCCCCTCCCAGGCCTGGTGGCCCCAGGGCTGGGCTTCCGGTGACCGTGGCACTGCCTACGGCGCCCCGGTCACGCGCCTGGCGATCACCAGCAATGTGATCGAGGAGGCGGTGATGAATCCCCCCGCCCGGCTGCGCACGCTTCTCGGTCGCGCCCTCACCCAGCAGGGGGCCCGCGCCGATGTGAACCTGGTCGATGCCAGTGCACCACTGCCGCGCGACGCGGTGCTGGTGCATGAGGAGCCCTCAACCAGCATGCAGGGGCTGCTGAGCCTGGCCAACACCGAAAGCCACAACTTCACCGCCGAGGTGTTGCTGCGCGCCGCCGCCGGCACCTGGAACCTCGATCAGGCCGCGAGGGCGGAGACCGACTGGCTCACCAACCAGGGCCTGCCGATGCAGGGCGTGCGCATCTTTGACGGCAGCGGGCTGACCCGCACCAACCGCCTCACCTCACGCTTCCTGGCGGCGCTGCTGCTGCGCATGGATCAACATCCCTATGGCCGCGACTACATCGCGTCCATGGCCATCGCCGGGCAACGCGGCACCCTGCGCAACCTGTATAACGGCACTTCCCTGGATGGCCGTCTGTTCGCCAAGACCGGCACGTTGACAGGTGTGCGCTCGATCAGTGGTGTGCTGCAGACCAGCGATGGCCCGCGTTATGTGAGCGCCATCTCCAACGGTGCCTCCGCTCCCAACCGCACCATCGGTTCAATCCTGCGGCAGGTCCAGAATGTTTCGCTCTGCGCGGGCGGCAGCAATCTGGTTCCCCAGCTCTGAGATCCCGACGGTCAGAGATACATCAGCAGGGTGATGTGGGGCGTGGTCGCGGCTGCGCCCATCACCTCAGACATTCTGCGCCGACAATTTGCCTTGCCCGGCATCAAGGCTTGTCGGCCGCCCTGGCTCAATGGTCCATTCAGACGCCGTGGTTTGCAGATTGAGCACGCCTTCGATCACGGTGGCATCGGGGGAAACCTGCAACGAGCAAGCTGATGGGCGAGTGCACCAGGACGACGCGACGCATGGGCGAGTCCTCCAGGGTCACATCGCCGATCGCATCGGTGCGACTGACAGCAAAGGCCGTGACCAGCAAAGGCCATGACCAGGACATCCATCAGCGTCGGCTGTCTCTGCCAGCGGAAGACGAAGTCCTGAAGGTTGAGAGCAGCGGCAGCGGACAGAGAATTGAGGAAGACATCGTGTTTGGCGTCATCGCTTGCCCAGCCGATGGGCAGCTGCAGCCAGGTCGCGATCCGTGCTTCGCTGTACCCCAGAATCCCTGGCGGTGGCGGCAGGGTGCTCGATGCGGTGTGGACGTCGTTGACGGCAGCCCACCCATCCAGGCCGCCAGGATGCCCGGAGGTTCGCTCTGCCTCTCCGCCCTGTGACGCCGTTGACCTCCTTCCGGGTGAAGCATCAGCTTCCCCATCGCGTCCGGATTGATTTCGGGTCACGCCTCAATGTCGAGCAGCTGCGCAGCGTGATCTGGTTGCTGGAACACCACGATCCCGGCGCCACGGTGCGATCGGTGGCCGGTGGCCGGGGCCTGGTGATCTGCAGCCGCAACCCTGAGCGACCCCTGGACGATCCGCTGCCCCGGCTGGAGCAGGTGCTCGTCGGCCCGATCGCCCATCTGCCGGAACTGCCCCCGAAAGGCCTGCAACGCGTCTTGCTGCGATCGCGACAGGGCACCTTGAAGGTGTTGATCAGTCTGGCGATCGCCGGTTGGATTCTGCCGATCCTGCCGGGCACACCCTTCTTCCTGCTGGCCTGGTGGATGGGATGGCGCCCGGAGCCCCGCGCCGCTGGGGACGCCACGGAGCCCGCTCAGGAGAATCCCAGTTCGAGCCAGGGAGCCTCGACCCTGGCTGAACGGCAAGCCAGCTGAGACCAGTCGTCGGGGAGGGGGACCTCCAGCCGCAGGCCAGCCCAACGGATCAGCAGCAACTCTTCAAGATGCCGCACCTGCAGCCCCTCGCGGCCCACGCCGGGCAGGAACAATCTGCAGCGCGTCCCCTGGCTGTCCTTCAACCACAGCCGTGAGTCCCGGATCAGCGGTTGCGCCAGCCAGGTGGCGAAGTCCGGGCCCGAGGTCCCGGCTCGACCGACCAGCAGGGGGAGCTGCCAGTGGCTGTCGAGCTGTTTCACGACACTGTTCGGAAGGCGAGCTTCCAGCCACAGACGCAGGTGACTGAGTCCACAGAGGGGAAGCGCCGCGACGCGTCCATCAAGCAGGGGCAGATCCTCTGTCTCCACCGACAGCCCCAGAACGGCCTCCACGGGCTCAACGCGGTCGCTCAGCCGCGCCGCCAGACGCTGCAGCCGGGACCGCCAGGCGGGAGAGAGCTCCAGGCTCTCGGCGGTGGGAAGCCGCAGCCGCAGCACCAGTTCAAACTGGGCCAACCGTTGGCGGGTCAGGGACCACCAGGCGAGCAGGGGCTTCCACAGACCTTCCAGGAGCGCTGGCCCACGGCGCAGCAGCTGCAGAATCTCCACCGCCTGGGCCGGTGGCGGCAACACGACCAGCAGGTGCGAACCCTGCGGCAGGTCGTGCCAGCACTGCGCCAGAAACAGGGCTCTGAGCACCGTGTCGAGGCCTGGAATCGAGCCGATCGCCGGGCGTTCGGAGCCGGCGGCCTCGAGCTCCAGCAGCTCCAGCCAGGGCGTGAGAGCCGGCGCCAGATCCAGCCAGATCTGTTCAGCCCATCCGTCGATCTCGCAGCGCTGGATGGGAGGCGACAGCGCGCCAAGATTGAGGTCGGCAGCCAGATCGACGATCTGTACGTCCAGCGATTCCCGTTCGCAGCGATCCAGCAGGGCCCGGGTCAGGCGCCTGCGTTGCGACGCAATGTCAGCGACCACCAGCAGCAACCGGGGAACGTCCTCCGAGGCCGGTCTCACAGCGTGTCCGCAGGTGCAACGGCGAGCACTATGGCCTACATTGCCACCACCGCATCAAGCTCAGAGCAGTGTTTGAACTGGAAACTGTCCTGGCCTTCGGTGTCGGCGCCGGACTGGTGACCCTGGCACCGATGGTGCGGCGCCTCGGCAATCCCCAGTTGGGTGATTCGATGCACAATGTCGGTCGCTCCATGGCCAAAAGTGGCATCAAACTTGGTGTCACCGTTGCCGGAGTGGCCGGCAACGCGGCCCGCAGCGTCGCCCAGCACGCCGCCGAGACGGCGGAATCCTTCGGCGACCTCGTGGCTGAAGCCCGCAGTGAGCTCGACGCCGTCGTGGTTGAGGAGCCTGCGGAGCCGAAAAAGACGCGTCGCACCACCAAAAGGCGCGCCCCCGTCACGGATGTGACCGTCGAGTGAGAGCACGGGCGGATGGCTGCTTCCAGGAAGCGCGCCTCCTGTTCTGCTCTTCTGCTGGCGTGTGATCGACACGCAGCAGACCCGCTGGCGTGGAGCGGCACCCTTCACGCCCGCACCCGCGTCAACCCGTGTGAAGATCAGCCTGGGAGGCGATCAAGAGTCTTGAGCTTGACCGCTGCTCAGGGTGCATCCGGGCTGCATTCGTCTGCGCTGAATCCTTCGCGCTGATCCCTGCCTGATCACAGCCCACCTTGAGCTGCTCCCTGAGCAGGGCCAAGGTTCGGCTCGCGGCTGAGCCCGATCAGCCGACCCGCTCAGCTGGACGGGAGGATGGGAGCCTGTCGGATCGATCCTCCAGATCAGGAGAACCGGAGCTTTTCCAGTCCTCCATGGCGATGCTGGACAGAGGGCCGTCCTCGGCGAGGCCTGCGTCAGCTGGCGAGGTTGCGGCTGGCGGCCCGGCGGAGCCTGCTGGCGGCACGACGGGCGCGGCCGCCGGCGGGCTCGAGGTCCTGAACGACGGCTCCATCGTGACGGGACGCCGACGGTTCCTGCACCTGGATGCGCCCCAGTTCCTGGCGGCCGGCGAGCACGACCTGGCTCAGCTCCTTGAGGCGCCCCTCCAGTTCTCCGAGCACCTGCTCGGCATAGCGGTTGGCACCCTCCTGAATCGTGCTGGATTCCTGACGGGTGCGGGCCACCAGCACTTCGCACTGCTGCTGCGTCTGTTTGCTGAACTGAAGCGCGTCGCTGTGGAGGCGCTCGGCTTCGGCCTGGCTGTCGCGCTGGATCCGCAGCCCTTCCTGGCGGATCGCCTCAAGCTCCTGCATCGCCTGCTGACGCGCCCGCTCGTGCTGTTCGACCAGCTGACGGCTGCGATCGGCGGCTTCCTGCTCCAGCTGCTGGCGACGCGCCTGCGCCTCCTGCTCCAGCTGCTGACGGCGGCCGGCGTATTGCTGCTCCATCTGGGCCATCCGCCCCTGGTGCTCCTGCTCGGTCTGGGCGACCTGCTGGCGGGTCTGCAGCACCATCTGCTCGCACTGCTGGCGGGCCTGGTCGCGCAGCTCCTGCACCTGGCGCTCAGCCTCCTGGCGGATGCCGGCCTGGTTGATCAGCTGCTCCCTCTCCCGCCGCGCCTGGTTGACGATCTCATCGGCCTGCTGACGGGCTCGCTCGATGAACTCGTCACGCTTGCGCAGCAGATCCTCGGCCTGGGTCAGCTGCTGCGGGATCGCCTCCCGCAGGGCATCCATCAGCTCGATCGCGTCCTGTTCATTCACCAGACGGCCGCCGCTGAAGGGGATGCGGCTGCCCTCAAGGACGATCTCCTCGAGCTGATCCAGCTGGTCGAGGGCGGTGATGCGGACCTCAGACGTCATGGGGAGTGGAGGGTGATGCACGATTAAAGAGCCTCTGCAGGTCCAGCGCCACTCCCTTGGGCACCATGTGGGAGACGTCGCCGCCGAAACGGGCCACCTCCTTCACCACGGAGCTGCTGAGGAAGCTGTAGCCGACCGCCGTGGCCAGAAACAGCGTCTCCAGCCTGGGGGCGAGGCTGTGGTTCGTGTGGGCGATCTGCAGCTCGTATTCGAAGTCGCTGAGAGCCCGCAGGCCCCGCAGGATCACATCGGCGCCGCACCGCTGGGTAAAGCTGACCGTGAGACCGTCGAAGCTGGCCACCTCGACCCGCTCCAGATGGGCGGTGGCGTCGCGGATCTGGGACAGCCGCTGCTCCAGAGGGAAGCAGGGCTGCTTGCTGGGGTTCTGCAGCACCGCCACGGTGACGCCGTCGAACAGGCGCACACCCCGCTCGATCAGATCCAGGTGCCCCAGGGTGAGGGGGTCGAAACTGCCGGGGTAGAGGGCGCGCATCGCTGGACTGGAGAGTGGCCAGCCTATGGACCCGCGGCCGGAACCTCGAGCCAGGCGGCTCCCTGGCGTCGTTGTCTCGCGCGACTGCCCAAGCGTCCGCCCCTGTCCAGCCATCGCTGCTGTGCGGGACCCTGCAGCCGTCGCCGGGGAGGCGGTCTCTAGAGTCCGAGGGCCTTCCCCTGCCTGCCATGAGCGAGATCGCCTTCGATCCGGCTGCCAAGAAGACGCTGCTGCGCAAGATTCCCCATGGCGTCTTCATCTGCGGCGTCGCTGAGGGCGATGAGGTCAATGGTTTCACTGCCAGCTGGGTGACCCAGGGTTCCTTCGAGCCGCCACTTGTGGTGATGGCCGTGCGTGCTGATTCGACCAGCAACGGCATGATCCAGCGCACCGGCCGCTTCGCGCTGAATGTGCTCGCCGCCGATCAGAAGGATCTGGCCGCGGTGTTCTTCAAACCCCAGAAGGCGGTGGGTGGCCGGTTCGATGCCGCCCCCTTCCAGCTGGGTGCCCTCGGCCTGCCGATCCTGGATGACGCCCTCGGCGCCGTCGAGTGCGAGCTGGTGGGCCACGTGGCGGCCGGCGATCACACCGTGTTCGTGGGTCAGGTGAAGAACGCCGTGCTGCATCGCGACGGCGCCGCCCTCGAACTGTCCACCACCGGCTGGCAGTACGGCGGGTGAGTCAGAGCCCATCGCAGGGGGCCGGAGCCGGGCCCCTGCTGCTCGATCCGGCGCGGCTGAAGGAGCGGCTGGGGCAGATCCCTACAGAGCCCGGCTGCTATCTGATGCGCGATGCCGAGGATCGCATCCTCTACATCGGCAAGGCCAAGGTGTTGCGGCACCGTGTGCGCAGCTACTTCCAGAGCGGCGCCGGCCATGGGCACAGCCCGCGCATCCGCTTGATGGTGCGCCAGGTCTGTGAGATCGAGTTCATCGTCACCGACAGCGAAGCCGAAGCGCTGGCGCTGGAATCGAACCTGATCAAGCAGAATCAACCGCACTTCAATGTGCTGCTGAAGGACGATAAGAAATATCCCTATCTCTGTATCACCTGGAGCGAGGCTTATCCACGCATTTTCATCACGCGCCGTCGCCGCTTCCGCTCACCGCTGGATCGCTTCTACGGCCCGTATGTGGATGTGGGCCTGCTGCGGCGCACTCTCGCCCTGGTGAAGCGGGTGTTTCCGCTGCGCCAGCGGCCCCAGCCCCTCCACCGCGATCGCACCTGCCTGAACTTCGACATTGGCCGTTGCCCCGGGGTGTGCCAGCAGAAGATCAGTTCGGAGGATTACCACCACACCCTGCGGCAGGTGGCGATGGTGTTCCAGGGCCGCAACGACGAGCTCATCAGCCTGCTGCGCGAGCAGATGGAGCGCTACTCCGAACGCCTCGATTTCGAGAGTGCCGCCCGCGTGCGCGACCAGCTGCAGGGTCTGGATGCGCTCACCGCCGATCAGAAGATGAGCGTTGGCGACAGTTCGGTGAGCCGCGATGTCATCGCCCTCGCCAGCGATGGGCGGGTGGCGGCGGTGCAGCTCTTCCAGATGCGCGCCGGCAAGCTGGTGGGGCGGTTGGGCTACACCGCCGATGCCCTGCTGCCCCCTGGATCGTCCGCGTCAGACCTCGAGGCTGCGTCCCTGACCGAGCCACCCGTGGATGAGGGGACAGAGGCGACGGCCGCCGCCACCGGCCAGATCCTGCAGCGGGTGATCGAGGAGCACTACAGCCAGGTCGAGGGCGTCGAGATTCCGCCCGAGCTGCTGCTGCAGGCTGCCCTGCCTCAGCAGGCGCTGATCGAGGCCTGGCTCAGTGAGCTGCGCGGCCGGCGCGTGAAGCTGGCGGTGCCGCAGCGCCAGCAGAAGGCGGAACTGATCGAGCTGGTGGTGCGCAATGCCAGCTACGAACTGCAGCGGGCGCAGCGGGCCAGTGAGCAGAACCAGCTGGCCACCGAGGATCTGGCCCAGCTGCTCGATCTGGCTGTGCCGCCGCGGCGGATCGAGGGCTACGACATCAGCCATATCCAGGGCAGCGACGCCGTTGCCTCCCAGGTGGTGTTCATTGATGGCCTTCCTGCCAAGCAGCACTACCGCAAATACCGCATCCGCAGCAGCGCCGTCTGCGCCGGCCACTCCGACGACTTCATGAGCATGGCGGAGGTGATCCGCCGACGCTTCCGTCGCTGGGCTCAGGCGAAGGCGGAGGGTGGCGATCTGGCCGAGCTGCGCCGTTGCGGCGGCTCCGCCCTGCAGACCGACGGGATGGGCGACTGGCCCGATGTGGTGATGATCGACGGTGGCAAAGGTCAGCTCTCCGCCGTGATGGAGGCGCTGCGCGAGCTGGATCTGGACCAGGAGCTGGTGGTCTGCTCGCTCGCCAAGCAGCGCGAGGAGGTGTTCCTTCCCGGCGAGAAGCAACCCCTGGACAGCGAACCGGACCAGCTGGGGGTGGCGCTGCTGCGCCGCCTGCGCGATGAGGCCCATCGCTTTGCCGTCAGCTATCACCGCCAGCAGCGTGGCGAGCGGATGAAGCGTTCGCGGCTCAGTGATATCCCGGGCCTCGGCCCCAAGCGGGTGCGCGATCTGCTGGCCCATTTCCGCTCGATCGACGCCATCCAGCTCGCCAGTCCCGACACCATCGCCCAGGCCCCCGGCATGGGCCCGGCCCTGGCGCGGCAGGTGTGGGAGTACTTCCACCCGGAAGAGGGCGACGGAGCCGATCCTCCGCCGGCGATGCAGGCGCACGACGCAGCGGCGCCAGTCAAGGGATCCGACCTCAGCGGGGACCGCTCCGAACCGGATGTGGTGGTGAGCGGATCTCTTTGAGGGGGTGGCGCCGGCGAGCGTCAGTCCAGCAAAGACAGCCCCTCGTTGTCCGGCTCGCACGACAGGCGTCTCGGCGCGGTCCTCACCGCCGGAGTTTGAGGAGGCGCCTCCGATGACGCTGCCAGAGCAGGACCGTCAGCCCTGCATGCACAGCCTGGAAACTGTGAATCCGCCGCCCCTGGCAACACGGCTGGCTCAGAGCACGATGTCGGCGGCAATCAAACCGGTGACGTTGATCAGTCCGATCCGGAAGTCAGCACGCCGGTCGCCATTCGTATCCCCGGAGAGAATGTCATCTGCGAATTGCAGCTGTCCGGCCTGGCCACTGAATGGCGAGGTGGCGATGAAGGTGAAGGCCTGATCGCCCCCGACCCTGCTGTTCGCATCGATTCCGGACAGGTCCAGCCGATCACCCTGGTTGCGGCTGAAGTCTGTCACCAGGTCGATCGATGAGGCAGAGACAGGGGCCTCATTGCCGGCGCCCCAGATGAATGTATCGGCACCGCCGCGCCCTGTCAGCTGGTCGAATCCCCGTCCCCCGGTGAGGCGATTGGCGCCATTGTTGCCGAAGATGGCATCATCGGCTCCGCAGCCGACAACATTTTCGATCTGACTGATGGTCTCGAAGCGATTGGCTCCGGTCTGGGTCCGTCCGGCGGCAAGATCCACTGTGACTCCGCTGCCTCCCTGGCTGAAATCCTCATCACGCGGTTCGTAGCTGATCGTGTCGCGTCCGGCGCCGCCAATGAAGGTGTTTGCCCAGCCGACCGAGAAGAACTGATCATTTCCAGCCTCCCCGAGATAGCGGCTCTTGAAGGTCGCCACCGCGATCAGGTCGTTGCCTTTGCCGGCCCGGACCGTGTCAGGCCTGTCGGCAGAAAAGCTACCGAAGCCGAGGCCAAGATACTGATCGTCGCCATCGCCCAGAACGATCTGACTGCCGTTCTCATCACGATTAACCACGGTGTCCTTGCCGGTGCCGGCATCAACGTTATTGCCGCCACCGAAATCATCGTCGCGATTGAGATTCACTACATCGTCACCCCCCTTCATCAGCAGGGTCACCTCGATGTTGTCAGGAGAAAATCCCTGTACGAATTCGTCGGCAGCCGCCGTGAACGTCAGTGTCCTTCCCATGCCCTTGTCGCTCCAGCGGATCCGCCTTTGATTCCAGCCATTGTGGCATCGTCTCCAGCTGCTCATCACCTGCGGCCAGCCGCTCAGGCGGGAGAGATCCCTGGGCGCTCGGCGGGCGATCTTGTCGCCTCTGCGCGCGTCTCGGATCCCAGGGTTGCGCCGTCCCCTGATCGATTCGGGCGCGTTCCACCCGTGTCCGTGATGAGGAACGCAGGCCAGGCCGCAGCTGCGTCAGGATGTCCGACTCCCTGCGGCTGCCCCATTTCCGTGCCTTCCTCCCCGAGACGCGCCGGCATGGATCGTGGTG
>Ga0214917_10008297_pt1 | contig 10236 bp, 11 predicted proteins | sample LL_1208_BB_MetaG_FD_177983 | JGI IMG/M metagenome (GOLD analysis project Ga0214917, IMG submission 177983) | Freshwater microbial communities from Lake Lanier, Atlanta, Georgia, United States - LL_1208_BB | ecosystem: Environmental > Aquatic > Freshwater > Lake | place: USA: Georgia | collected...
TTGATCTTTAACCTCAACCTCTAACATAAATTTCATCTTCTCTAAATACTCAATTAATGGCGCAACTCTTTGACCTTCAGTATGAATCCAAGTTATTTCACCATCATCTACTAAAAACAACTGTTCAACAATGTGACCCTGCGCATCTAAAATTAAGGCATCTTTCCAATCACCTGCACTTAAGTTTTCTAAATGCTGGGTGGTAAGTGCGTGTAACCAGGTAAGTCGATCTTTTCCTGAAATTGAGATTATCGCCCGATGAGAAAGATCAGCCCAGCCATTACCAGCTGCTAACTCTTTTTGCTCCTTATTTGGCTCACCAAAGTGCCAGATCGCACCTTTATCTGGGCCTGCCTCAACTAATACTGCGCTCATAAGTATTTATATTTAATTACTTCTTTTTATCAGCAAGATCAGCGCACTTGGCGCATAAGCCATAGATTGCAAAGTGGGTAACATCGGTTTTAAAACCGTAATCATCACTTAGAGTATTAACAAAATTAGCAGCTGCCTCAATCGGTGCATCCCCAATCTCTCCGCAATCTGAACAAACTAAATGTAGATGGGTTAACTCCTCTGCGGCATGATAAGTAGCACCACCATGGCCAAGATGGGTGTGTAGTACTAAGCCAACATTTTCTAATGTTTCAAGGTTGCGATAAACAGTTGAAAGATTAATCCCAGGATGAGTCTGTCTGACTTTTTCTGCTACCTCCTCCGGTGTTGCATGGCCTAATGCTCTAACTGCAGCCAGCACTAACTCACGTTGTGGGGTAAGGCGTAAGCCCTTTTGATGTAACTCATGTTTACTAGCCATTAGGGGATTAAGTCTAATGGCTAGCTGGTAATTGCTTAATTTAGGCTTATCTTTTTAGAAAATCTGGCACGAAATCTCACCAAGATTAAATACATCTGACATCCTAGGCAAAAACCAAAGGCGGCATTTAAAAAGGCAGCAGCTAATGCAAAACTTGTAGCAGTTAAAAAGAGCGGCGTATTTCCAGTAACACCGCCAAGTAATGCCACAAATGCAAAGAGTGCACCAATTAATTGGGCAAATCTAGGAGCAGCCTCATTCTCACTAGGAACTGGCCCAGATAGACGCGGCTGAATTAAGTTTCGATAAATGATGCCATAGATTGATCTTCTAAGGCCAAAGAGAACTGCAGATAAAAAAACTGCAAATTGAAATCCAATTAGGTAATTAGACTCTGTGATTAAAGCAAGTGCTAAAACAGTGGTGGTAATACCAGCTGAGTACCTAGGTCCTCTAGCATCGATTAAAACCACATTCTTATTACTATCTGTAACAGTTGACACTTTTATTTCTCCTTTTAAGGTAAATTGGTTTAAAAAAATTAATTATTTATATAAAATTAATTACTAAACCAACACATACAACCCTCAGCGCGGGCGTAATCTATAACACGGCGCTTTGTAAAAAATACTGGCTGTATAGAGAACATGGTTCAAATTTTAGAGCATATGACTAAATACTTCTTGCAAGTATTTTGCAATATTAAAGTTAAAGTGAGGCGATCACCTTGATAAGTTGATCACGTTTAGGCGCTCCAGTAGCCCGAGCGATCTCAAAGCCATGTTTGTCTAAAAATAAGGTGGTTGGGGTAGATCTAATATCTACTCTTCTTACTAAATCTAAATTACTTTCAGCATCCACCTCAAGATAGGAAATATCTGATTTATCTTTGACCACATCAGAGATTAGAGCTTTTGCCGCCCGGCAGGAAGAGCAGAAGGAGGTTGAGAACTGCACAATTGTTGCCCGATCCCCATAGCTACCGCCGACCTCAGATAGGGATAGACGCAAGCGCTTTTTGCGCTTAATCACACCGCTTCGCCTTTGAAAGTAAATACCAACTCCTGTTGCAAGAATGAGCACAAAAGCAAGTAGTAGCAAAGATTTCATAAGTGTATTCTTAGCACTCTTATGGCAAAAATTCTAATGCTGACAAACTCAATGGGGGCAAGTGCTGATGTGCTGCCAGCCCTTGCGCTATTACAGCATGATGTTCGAATACTGCCAGCTGAAGTATCAGTATTAATTGATGCACCAACTGTTGATTGTATTTTTGTCGATGCAAGGCGAGATCTTCCAAATACCAAAGCATTTACTAAGTTAATCACCACAACTGGAGTTTCTACTCCAATCGTAGTTATTACCACCGAAGGTGGCTTGTCAGCTGTAAATGCTGATTGGCAGATTGCAGATGTAATTTTAGATACCGCAGGCCCAGCTGAGGTTGATGCTCGAATTAGAATTGTAATTGGCAAAGATGCCCTATTGCAGTTGGCAAAAAACCCTGCCCTTAAGGAGATTAGAAGTGGTGAGGTAGTAATTGATGAGGATTCATATACCGCCAAGATAAAGGGGCGCACCTTAGATCTAACCTTTAAAGAGTTTGAGTTATTAAAGTATCTAACCCAACACCCAGGCAGAGTATTTTCTAGATCTCAATTACTTCAAGAGATCTGGGGATATGACTACTTTGGTGGCACTAGAACTGTTGATGTTCACATTAGACGCCTTCGCTCAAAGCTAGGACCAGAGTTTGAGGCAATTATAGATACAGTTAGAAATGTTGGTTATAGATTCTCATCAAATAATACTGCTGCTAGTAATCAAAGCACTGCAGATCTAAGTTAGTGGTAGTAAATCTCATAAAGTTTATTGGCACTCTGCTATGAGCGTGCAACATCTTGCAACATTACAAGCAGATCAGCGCCAGCAGGTATTAGATTTAATTCAGCGCTCTGCCATATTTGATAACTCACCACCTATTGCAGAGCACATTCTGCTTCACCTTCGCCATGGTGGAGATAAATCAGATTCACATTTAATAGTAGAAGAAAAATCTAAAGTAATTGGATATGCACATCTTGATCAAACCGATCTAGTTGCTGGCCCATCAGTTGAGTTAGTAGTAGATCCAGATCATCGAAGTTTTGGTATTGGCAAGCAGTTGTTAAGTAAGGCAGTTGAAATATGTGGGCAAAATTTGCGGTTATGGGTGCATGGGGAAAATGAAGCAGCAGCAGCCATTGCTTACTCATTTAATTTTGAGAAGATCAGAACCGTATTACAGATGCAAAAACAGTTAACTGGTATTGAAATACTGCCTGAAATAGATCCAAAGATAATTATTAGAAGCTTCCTACCAGGCCTAGATAGTAATGATTGGCTGTCACTTAACAACAAGGTATTTAAAGATCACCCAGAGCAATCTGATTGGCAATTATCTGATCTAAATCATCGATTAGGTGAGGAGTGGTTTGATGAAAAAGGATTTTTTATTGCATCCTTAAATAATCAAATGATTGGCTCAACCTGGACCAAGATCCATGGCGCACTAACCCATGATCATTGCGGCTTTCATGATCATCCAGCAATCGGTGAGATCTATATAACCGCAGTAGATCCAGCTTATTCAGGTAGCGGATTAGGTAGGGCGCTAACAATTACTGCACTTAATTACTTAAAGTATCAGGGATTAACAGATGCAATGTTATATGTTGATTTTGAAAATACAAGAGCGCTTAAGCTTTATAACTCACTAGGTTTTACTGAGAGTGGCAAAGATATTTTATATAGATTAAAAAGTTAAATACTTTAGGAATCTTCACTAAATGTAATCAAAGTTTCAATATAGGTATCTCCTTGTATGCCAAGGTTTTGTGCATTAGGGGGTGCGGTGACTGGTTCAAAGCAAATACCCTCCTCATCCTGTGAATAAAGCATAAAATATGGTGAATCAAACTCCATCGTGATCCGTGCTGCCCCTGGCCAGAGGATCTGTGGTATTCCAATAACTTCAAAAAAAGTGTCATCCCAGGGTGGTGGGGTTGGTGAAATTAACTCACCAGTTGGTAAATAATCTTCACCCCTTTTAAACATCTTTTTAGCCTTAAAAATTATCTCTGCCGCTTCCCCCTTACCAATATCTCTTGCAAACCAGGGGTGAAAACCTAAGGTAACTGGTAGATCAGATCCATTTGCTTCATAATTTAAAGACCACCTAATTGCGTTATCTAATATTTCATAACGCTGAGTAACTGATGCTCCATCAAATGGTGGTGGTAGCTCTAGATACTGCGCACCATTTCCAAGATCTTCCCAGGAGGATGTTGCACCAAAACCAATTAAGGCATGTGGTGGATCAAAATTATTTGGTAGCTGATACTTATTACCCTTTGAATCCTTGATAATTCCATCTCTAATGCGGCCAGCAAAGGGAACCATAGAAAACCATCCCCAAGTAAGCTCTTGCCCTCTAAAAGGCAGAGCAAACTGCATATCCCGCCATTGCACAGAGGCAAGTCGTGCTCCTTGATCTAAATCAATTGCAATTGATATTTGATCGCCATCAATATTAAGCATCCTTTTTAAATCTCATCTCTGCCAGGAGGAAGGGCACCAGTTCTAGAAACTGTAATAGCTGCTGCCTTTGCCGCCCGATCTAACATTGAAGCTAATCGATCTTTAACTAACTTATCTAACCCATCTTCAATTATTGCCTCTACCAATATCGCACCTACCGTATCACCAGCACCGACTGTATCTGCCACAACTACCTTTTTAGCATCCACACTTATCTTCTCATTTTGTCGATACCCAGCTAATCCTTTATCACCAAATGTAACTACAACTAGCTCCGGCCCCATATCAATCCACCTCTTAGTAACATCATCAATATCTTCTCCTGGATAAAGCCAATAAATGTCATCATCACTTACCTTAACCGCACTTGAGATTCCAACCCATCTTTCTACTTGCTTTACATACTCAATTCGATTATCCATAACCGCAGGTCTTATATTTGGGTCAAAGACTAAAGGTGCAACCTTTGCGACCTTGCTAGCCCACTCAAAAAGAATTGACGATGCTGGCTCAATTGCGGTAACTAATGTGCCGATGTGTAATAAAGATGGTTTATGAATTGATGCATTAGGCAACCATGAGTGCGAAAAATCAAAGGTAGCAGTACCTTCAATTACAAACTCGTATGATGCCCCACCCTGTAAGTTAAGGGAGACAATTGCTAAACAGGTTGGTTTATCTGAAAACTTAACAAAGTCAAGTAGGACGCCATCTTTATGTAGCTGTTTAAGTGCCATCTGCCCATATTTATCAGTTGAAATGCCATCTATAAATTGGTTTGAAATACCAAGCTTTGCAAGTGCTTTAGCAGTATTGGCTGGGCCACCACCAACTATTGCCTTTCGCTCTGTTCCATCTGGTATTAAATCAATTAAGACCTCACCACAAACCCAAACGTGATTTCTCAATTAATCTCACTCTTTCTTTCGATATATTTAGTTAAAACTTCGACTCCAAATAAATGATCTTCAACTTGTGGTAATCCACTAATTAAAAGAGTTCCAATAAAACCACTATCTTTTGTGATTAAAGGTAAACCTCCGCCATGAATGGCATGGGTTTCTTCATTAACCTCATTCTCCCTATACCAATTCACATTTCGCTCCTCAGCACTCACTCTCTCCAATATCGTCGAATGGTGCTTAAGCATGACAACCCTAGCTTTCCGATCGATCCAACCTTGATTCTCACTATTTGAACCAGGTAAAGATGCGTGATAAATTAACCAATCTCCAAATCGAACTTCAACTGCAATCGGTTTGTTTCTCGATTGACCTAAAGATTTTGCAATCTCACCAATTTCTAATCCGCCCGTCATGTCAAGGAATGGTAATTTTAACTTATGCTCTTCATTTAGTAGCTCAGTAGTTGTGAAGCCACCTGTGGTTTTCATCGATTTCTCCTAATTGAAATAATAAAAAATAAATGACGTACAGTAGTATATTTAGTTAATTTTGAGATTTATACTACAATAACCAAATGAATGTATTTCTCACCGGCGGCGCAGGATTCATTGGATCACACCTTTGTGATGCATTGGTATCAGAAAATAAGAATGTGACAATATTAGATAATCTCAGCACCGGGTCTAAACACAACATATCTCACCTTCAGGGAAAAATCAAAATATTTGAAGGAGACATTAGAGATCAAAAATTAGTTGAATCGCTAGTGAAAGAAAATGATCTTATACTTCATATGGCAGCTGCCCTTGGTGTTGAAAATATCTTAAAGAATCCAATTGAGTCTATATCAACTAATTTTTATGGATCAGATATTGTATTAAATGCTGCTACAAAATATGACAAAAGAATTGTTATTGCAAGTACCTCTGAAATTTATGGTAAGAACCCTAAATCACCACTATCGGAAACAGATGATCGAGTTATAGGTAGTCCTCAAAAGCTTAGGTGGTCCTACTCTGATGCAAAAGCGCTAGAAGAAGCAAATGCATACTACCTATATTTAAGCCAAAAACTTCAAGTAACTACTTTAAGATTGTTTAATACCGTTGGCCCGCGCCAGACTGGAAAATATGGAATGGTAATCCCTAGATTTGTGAAGGCCGCCATTCAAGGTGAACCCTTAAAAGTTTTTGGCACTGGTTCACAATCTAGAGTATTTTGCCATGTCGATGACACTGTTAAAGCAATCTTAAAACTAACTTTTTCTGAAAAATCTATTGGCGAAGTCTTTAATATTGGGGGAAGCGGTGAAATTACCATTTTGGAGCTTGCAAAATTAATTATTAGCATTACAAAATCAAAATCTGATGTTGCATTTTCACCGTATGAAGATTCATATGCTCCGGGCTTTGAGGATATGGCCAGGAGGGTACCCGATATCTCAAAAATTTTCTCTACCATAGGGTGGAAACCAGAAAAGAATTTAATTCAAATAATCAATGATGTGACGGCGAGTTTCCTAATCAAAGAAATTTAGGCCAACCGTAGTCTTTTTGAGTTGATGATATGTCAATCACTTTGACATTAGAACTTACCCAAGGTGCAAAATTTATTTGATCGTGTGGTGTCACAATTATGCCAAGGTCGAGATTAGTCTGAAGCGGCTGACTTAGTACTCCATTCCATTCGTTAACTATCGGGTCATGCCATAAGACCTTGGCTCCCATTAAACTTAACTGATTATAAAGTTCTTGGGCTGGAGACTCCCTTGTATCAGCTATGTTCGGCTTATATGATATTCCCGCCAGTTGTATAGATTTCATACTTATGTCACCTCCCAACATCGTTCTAATCATACTGGCAATATTTCTAGGGGTAGAAAAATTAATCTTATTTGCAACACTAACTAAATTAGTTTTCATCCCAGACTTTTCTGCAGAAAACTCAAGGTATGTTGGATCAACAGGTATGCAGTGACCGCCTACCCCGACTCCTGGATAAAATGGCATATATCCGTAAGGTTTAGTTGATGCTGCTCTAATAGCTTCAATTGCTGAAAAATCTAATGTATTGGCAATTTGCGCAAATTCATTTACTAGCGCAATATTTACTTGCCGAAAAGTATTCTCCATGAGCTTTGCTGCTTCAGCTACCCTAGGGTTTGAAACTACATGTACCTGGTCGCAAAACAAGGAATAAAACTCCAAAGCTCTTGCAGTTGCACTTTTACTATTTCCCGCAAGCACCCTTGGAGTGGTTTTCATACTCCAATTTTGATTTCCAGGATCAATTCTTTCTGGCGCAACAGCAAAATCTAAATTTTTGAATCCAGATGAATTTTCAATCATTGGAACTATTAATTCATTTAGCGTACCTATATATGAAGTTGACTCATTGATAATTAATGATTGATCTACAACTACAGTCGATATCAATTCGCATGCACTTTTAAGCATCGAAAGATCTGGATTTCTGTTGATATCCAGTGGTGTAGGAACAGCAATCACATAAATAGCAGGTTTAGTTATTTTTGGGATTGTGTCTACAAATTGTAATCTTCCGCTAATCTGGAGTTCGATTAACTCAGCTTGATTTACTTCTGGTGAATTAGTTACTCCATTTTTTAGATCCTGTATTTTTGATTTATCAATATCAAATCCATAGACAAAATATCCTGACTTTGAGGCGGCAACAGCTAATGGCAAACCTACATATCCTTGCCCCACAACAACTAAGTTCATTTAACTCCTAAAATCGAAATAAAACTCATGGAAGTTTATAATTAATTACTTCCCTATTAAGCGGATCCAACTCTAATATCTGACTTTTAGCCGCTTGCCTCTCTTCTAGCGGCGCCGCTGGATTTATAAGGATTAATGCCCATAAATTAGGCGAGTTGGGATTCCATTCCACCGCCGATCGAGCAACTAATAGTGCTTGCTGTGGTAGTTGTGAATTTAGTAATTCTCTAGTTATCACAGTATATCTCAGAACAGACTCTGGAAACTTTTGGGCAGATGTAATTGCCAGATCACCGTTTCTAGTGCTCATAGCTTGCATTTGCAATCTGTCGGTATTAAATAGTGGGTAATAAATTATTATTCCAAACATCAAGAGTAAAGCACTAAATGGTCTCGTTATGGAAAATAAATTTTTCTCATCAACAATATTGTGAGTCATTCTTTTTGACAGCACACCATAGCCAATTATTGCTCCCGATAGTATTGAGTTCCAGAGCATAATTGCGATATTTCCTGGACTGATAATTGACTGTGCCTGAATGACAATCCAAGTTGTAAACAAAATTGCTAATTCGAGATTAAATTTACCTAACTTCTTTTGAGTTGAAAAAAAAACAAATAAAATTAAAACTATCAAGATTAGATGTAGGAGCAATAGCGGATATCCTCCGGTCGCCGCATATTCTAAGAAATAATTGTGAGCATTATCTGCATATTCAGCAAAAGGATGGCTAACTGCTACCAAATCTCGATATTTTAGATATGAATCCCCAAATGAATCTATACCGACTCCTACTATCGGATTATCATTTGCAGTTGCAAAAGCTGAGCGCCAAAAATCACCTCTTGATTGCACTGAGATCTTATATAAAAATAATTTCAGCGGTCCAAAATTCAGCATTCCTAAGACCGCTAATATGCCAACTACAGTAGAAGCTAATACTGCTAAAGTCGAAAGAATACGATTTTTATACCATAAGAAAATTATGGTAATAGTACAGACTGCTAGTGCGGATCCGACATATCCTTGAGTAGATTGAGTTCTGTAAATTGTCAACAATAAGATGATTGAAGAAACTAATGCATACAAATACTTATACTTGGTTCTTCCAAATGCAAAAATTGCTGGAATAAGAGCAATTGCTGCAAATGTTGATTGAAAATTGGGGTTGCCCAGCGTGCCAATAACCCCATTTGTTCTTGAATCCCATTTTAAAAAATCTATACCAAAACTTTGGAAGATTGAATAGGTCGAAGTAATAATTGCCGATATTGTTAAAAGCTTTATTGTAAAATTTAAATCTGAAATTTTCATAAAAGTTGCAGATGCAATCAGGATTATTAAAAACGATAATTGAGTAAATAAACCTAGACCCCTGCCTGTCCTACCGTACAACTGTTGTTCAATTGGTGCTGAGCTTGTTAAGAATACAATTAGAAGTTGAATTATGATTAGTAAGATAATTATTGTAAGTATTTTTAACTCTTTTACCTTAAGAAAAGTATTTGAACTTAGTATTATTTTTGGGAACAAATAAAGTGCAAGTAGAAAAAGTAGTGCAATTTTAGGAATTATGAGTGAGTCTTTATTTACATTTGGAGATAGTACTAAAGTAATTACTAACGCAGATATACAAATTACCTTATAGGTTGAATTACTATTTGCTTGCACCATATTCAAATACTACCATCCAATTATTGTAATACTGATCAAAAAAACTAATGGCCCCCAAAAAGGAGGCCATTAGTTTTAGAAGTAAATAGTTACTTCTTTAGGATCAACTTTTGCAGTGCTTGAATCTGCTTATTGATCGATGCAATCAGTGCCACAATTGACTTGAGCACATCTGCATTTGTAGTTGTATCAGCACCAGTTGTTACCTTGTAAGTAGGTGTTGCCTTTGTGGCAGCAACTGCTGTTAAGGAAGCAAAGTCGATGATCGAGGTATATGAACCTGCAGTAACACCGCTGGTTGTTCCAACAGTGAGGGTGTAGGTCCTTGTGCCGTCAGCCTTAGATGCAACTGTGTTTGCATCACCTAAGGATGAGACCATAGTCATCATAGGGTGAGTTGCTGTCAACGCACCGATTGCCGTAGTGGTATTTGCCTTATTTCCTTTTGAATCTAGGAATTGGACTGTAAGTGTTGCGATATCACCTTGAACATATGAGGCCTTGTCAAATGAGGCGGTA
>Ga0214917_10008299_pt1 | contig 10235 bp, 7 predicted proteins | sample LL_1208_BB_MetaG_FD_177983 | JGI IMG/M metagenome (GOLD analysis project Ga0214917, IMG submission 177983) | Freshwater microbial communities from Lake Lanier, Atlanta, Georgia, United States - LL_1208_BB | ecosystem: Environmental > Aquatic > Freshwater > Lake | place: USA: Georgia | collected...
GCGACCGACCTGACGAATTATCGCGTCACTGCACCCAATGGTGGGAATCCGGAGGTGGTGACGTCGAGCGGTCCGTCACTGCGGGTGGTCGCCGCCCAGTACAGCGACATCTCGCCGACATCCTCGCAGGTCACCCTGACGCTCGCACGCCCGCTGCAACCGACCACCTTCTATCGAATTTTCATCAACGGCGAGCTGCCGATCACCAACGGCAACCCGGCCTCCAACCCGTTGACCGGCGGCGGAGCCGCGGGCAATCCCAGCAACGGCAAGACGTTTGACGGCGACAACGACGATACGGCCGGCGGAAACTTCTACGGATTGTTCGCCGTGGGCAGGAGACTGACGTTCACCGATTTCAGTGGTGACCGCGTGGTCGTGGCGGCAAGCGGCGGCGACCTCAACGTCTGGCGTGAACTCAATGGCGACATCGACCAGATCACCGTGCTGCCGGGTGCGACGGCCCTCTCCGGCTCGGTGGTCGCGGGCCGAGACAGCAGCGGCACTGTTCCCATCGGCTCGGTGACGATCCCTGTCCCCTCGCCGCTGGTGCTCAACGGCGCCACGAACAACCTGCCAGCGGCGTTCGTCACGGTGCCGGCGGGCGGGTTGCCTGCCCCGCCGCCCCAGCCGACCGCGCCGTCGCCCCCTCCGGTGGTCGCCACCAGCGCGAACCTGCCCTACACGCTGAACATCACCCCCGTCAGCGCTCCCGGCATCACCCTCCTGCCCGGCATCCAGTCTGGCGTCTACGCGCAGATGCCGCCCACGGCCGCCTATCCAAGCGGTCTGTGGCTGGTGTTCGGCGGCCGCACCAATGGACTGCACAACTTCTCGCCCAGTGGCGAGGAGAGCTTCCCTCCCAGCTTCCAGAACAACGTCATCTACGTCATCAATCCGATCAACTGGCAGGTCTGGTCGCTTCCCTGGAGCCAGACCGACGTGCCGGCCGCCGTCGCCAACCCCCTGACTTCGACCAACCAGGCGTATTACACGCATGGTGACACCCTCTACGTGGCGGGCGGGTACTCCGTGCCCGGCACGGTGAACTTCACCGGAGAGGTGACCGCCCTGAGCAGGGACATCACGGTCACCAGCGGCCTGGACAATCTCGCGGTCGGTCAAACCGTGTCGGGAGTCCTCCCGTTTCCGTCGGGGGAGTCGCTCTTTCTGCCGGGCACGACAATCACGGCCATCAACGGCACCACCCTCACGCTGAGCAACGCCGCGGTGGCGAATGCGACCGGCGTCACCATGGCCGCCTCCAGCAGGACCTTCACGACCTACGGCACGCTGACGGGGCTCAGCATCAAGGGGCTGGTCCGGGCGGTCATCCATGGCGGCGACGTGGCCGGGCCGGCCAGGATTCGCCAGCGGTCGGATTCGCGGGTGGCGGTGACCGGCGGCGGCATGGCGGCCTTGAATGGCCGGACCTACCTCGCCTTCGGGCATAACTTTCAAGGCGGGTACAACGGCGCGACGGCCAGCATCAGCCAGGTCTACAGCAGTGAGATCCGCAGTTTCCGCATCGTCGACAACGGCCGCAGCCTGGCCATCGCCAACTACCGGGCGGTGCGGGATCCGGTGAACTTCCGGCGCCGCGACGGCAATCTGGTCAGCTTCATGGGACCTTGCGGGCGGACGGAGTTGGCCTATCTGGGTGGTGTCTTCACGCCCGGCAGCAGCGGCATCGGCTATCAGGCGCCGATCCTCATCGGGCGGCATGGCGGCATCCGCATCGACGCGGGCTACCAGCAGTTTTTCACTCAATACACCACGGCGAACATTCCACTGTACGATTCCCGCACCCGCTCGATGTACGACGTCCGGATGGGCGGCATCAGCCTCTACGACTACTCCAACGGGCAACTGACCGAGGACACCGAGTTGCCCTGGATCGATGACGTGACGTCGCTTGCCCGGGCGAGCGACGGATCGTTCCAGGAGTACATCATGTCGTCGATCCCCGCCGTGACCCCGGGCAGCACCGGCAACTATGGCGCCAACGCGGCCTTCTTCATCAATCACGCGTTGCCGACGTATGCCAACCGCGTCATCAAACTGAACCGGCTGCGTGGCCCGACCGTGGTGGGCTACATGTTCGGCGGGATCTATTCGACGGTGTCGAACACGTCCGGCAACACCTTCCGGGCGACCGGTGCCTCGAATCAGGTGTTTCAGATCACGCTGATACCGACCTGACATTTCCCTCCATGCTCACGCGAGGATCGAAGGAGAGCTCGGTCGCGCCGGCGATCTGGTCGGCATCACGGCCGGCGATGTGCGAGTCGCGGCCTGCCCGGCTGATTGGGCGGCCCGCTTCGACTTGAACTCGAGTCCGTCCAGCGACGCCGGTCAGTACCCCGCGAAGGCCACGCTGCTGAAGGCCCTCGAAGACGCCCATGCAGTCGTAGCCGCCGCCCTGCCCGCAATCCCAAAGACTCGCTGGCAGGAGACCACGCCGCTGGAGGCCGTCCGGGGCTTTCTGCCGACCCTGGGCGACTGCTTCGTGTTCGTGATGGCCGCGCACGAGAACATGCACCTCGGGCAACTCTCGGCATGGCGGCGGGTTCAGGGCATGGGGCGGGTTTGAGTCGTGCCCCCGGACCAACCCCAGCCACCGCCGAAGCCTGTCGCTGCCGAGCCCGACTCCTCCGTCGAACACGGCCTTTTGGTCTTCACAGTCGCGGATCACATCAAGCGTGGCTCATGCTGCGGATCGGGCTGCCGGCATTGCCCGTATGAACCCAGGCACCCCGTAAAATTTCGATCCGCGATCCTGGCGGCGGTTGTTTGTGCAGGATAACTTGCCCTGCGTCGCGGCCGTCCGCCGACGACTTTCCTGGACTGCTTGGGAGACCACCCGCCATGTACGACCTCATCGGTGACATCCATGGCCACGCTGACGCCCTCGAACGGCTGCTCGGGCAACTCGGCTACACGTGGCAGAAGGGCATCTACCGGCACCCCGAACGCCAGGTGATCTTCCTCGGCGACTTCATCGACCGGGGCCCCCGGATTCGCGAGACGCTGGAAATCGTTCGCCCGATGGTTGATTCGGGGGCGGCCCTGTCGGTCATGGGCAACCACGAACTGAACGCCCTGGCTTTTCACACCGCACATCCCGACAAGCCCGGCGAGCACCTCCGGCCGCACCACGCGAAGAACAGCCAACAGCATGCCGAGACGATGCGGCAAATCCCGGCCGGCGAACTGGCCTCCTACCTCGACTGGTTTCGCTCGCTGCCGCTCTGGCTCGATCTCGACGGCCTGCGGGTCGTGCACGCCTGCTGGGACGAGACCCGCATGGCCAAGATCACCCGGTCACTCACCGCCGAGTTTATGGATTCAGCCTGCCTGCCCGGAGGACGCCTGTTCGAGCCGGTGGAGGCGATCCTGAAGGGCAAGGAAGCGCCCCTGCCGCCCAGGGCCACCCTTCGCGACAAAGACGGCCACGAGCGGCTGGCCATACGGGTGAAGTGGTACGAGCCGCCGGAGGGCCACACCTACCGGACCTATGCGATGGCCAGTGAGCCGATCGATTCCGATGATCCGCTCCCTGAGGATGTCATCGCAGCCGCAGTGCCCTACCCTGAGAACGATAAGCCCGTGTTCGTCGGGCACTATTGGCTGAAGGGATCGCGGCCCGAGTTGCTTCGCCTAAACATCGCCTGCGTGGACTGGGGCGTGGCCAAGGGCGGGTTCCTGTGCGCCTATCGATGGGACGGGGAGCGTGAGTTGAACGCCGGGAAGTTCGTCTGGACGGCGTAGCGGGATGTCCGCTTGCCCGGTCTGGCTGACACCGTGGCCGCACGCCACGACGCACTTTTGCCCCGATCGGGTGGAACCGCCGGCCCGAGCCGTCATCCTCGCTGCGGACATGGCGATCCCGGAGGCCGCGTGACCGTGCCCGGCAGCCACCTCATGGAGGATTCCCCTGCGGCCGGCTCAGTCGCCTGCCGCCTTCGAAGAGCTCGCGTATTGCCGGGCGGCATCCTGCAGATACCGGTTGAAATCCGCATGGAGCCGGGCGAGTTGGAGGACCGCGTCCCGACCGAGGGCGTAGACCTCGACGTCGCTCAGGGCCCGGATGGTGGCCGCCCTGGGGGCGTCGCTGAGGATGGCCAGTTCGCCGAAGAACGATCCCTCCCGCAGCACCGCGAGCCGCTGCGGAGGATCGCCGCGCAGCGCTTCGACCTGCCCCTTCGTGAGGAAATACATCTCGTCCCCCACGTCTCCCTCGTGAACGATCACGTGGCCAGCGGCGAATTCCCGCTCGTCGAGCCGCGGGATGAGGTCCCGCAGAAACTCGCCGCTCGCGCTTCTGAAGAAGGGCACCTGTTCGATCAGGGCGGCGGTGATGGCCCGCATCCGCAAAAGCTCGCGGTCGATCTTCCCCGGCCCCTTGAAGGGCATCTCGGCGATGAGGTGTACCTCGGCCGGCACCATGAACTCCGCGAGGCGACAGGCGACGAAGGCCCGCAGATCCTGCGGGGCGGCCGTGGCCCCCGTCTGGAGGACGACGTAGGCGTGCGGCGCCTCGCCGCACTCGGCGTCGGGAACCCCGATGACACAACATTCGCGGACCGCAGGGTGCTCTGACAGTGCCGCCTCCACCTCGAGGGGTGCGACCTTGTTCCCACCGCGGACGATCACGTCCTTCCTCCGTCCGACGAACCAGAGATAGCCATCCTCGTCGTACCGCCCGAGATCCCCGGTGTGAACCCAGCCCCTCTGGAGGGTCTTCCGGGTCATGGCCGAATCGTTCCAGTAGCCGTCCATGATGCCGGGGCCACTGACCCGAATGTCCCCAACCGTCCCGGTCGGCACATCCGCGCCTTGTTCGTTCACCACCGCGACATGCACCCCGTGCACAGGCGGTCCGACCGACCCCGGTTTCTTCAGGCCGAAGGGGGGATTCATGGCGAACGGCCCCGTCTCCGTCGAGCCACACTGTTCCGTCGCCGGCACCCCGGTCAGACGCTCGAAGGCCTCGAGGACCCTGGTGGGAAAGCGGTCACCGCCCACCAGGCAGAGGCGGAGGTGGCTGAAGTCACAGGCCTGGAAGTCCGGACTCGCCAGCAGCTGCGCCATGCCGGCGGGTCCGAGCGTGAGAAACGTCTTGGCTGGAGGCCGACGAAGGGCGTCGACGTAGCTGTCGACCGTGAACTGCCGCACCAGGCTGACACGCCCTCCCGCCCAGAGCGTGGGCAGCACCTGGCAGCGCAGGGCCAGCGGCCGGGAGATCGATGTCGCAATCAGCGCGACGTCATCCGGCGTGAGGATGACGCGAGAGAGGTACTTGCGGACGCCGGTGGACAGGGCACCGTACGACAGGACGACGCCCTTCGGCCGGGACGTCGTCCCGGACGTGTAGATCATCACCGCCGGAGCGTCGTCGTGCGGGGAATCGGAGGGTAGCGGCCGCTCGGCGCCGAGCAGCGACTCGAACGACCGCCGCTTTCCGTCCGCGGCTCCGCCGCGGACGACGAAGACCCGCGACACCGCTCCAAAGGCTCCCGCCTCATCCAGGCCGGCGATACGCTCATGATCGGCGATCAGGATCGACGCCCCGCTGTGCCCCAGGGCAAACCCGACCTGCAACGGGTGATACTGGTAGTCCAGCGGCACCACGACGAAGTTCATCCGAAAGCACGCCAGGTAGCACACGATCGCCTCGAGGCAATTCGGCAGCAGGAACGCCACGCGATCCCCTTCCTCGAGGCCGGCCGCCGCCAGGCCCGACGCCAGCCGTGACGCCAGCCGCTCGAGCTCCGCCGCCGTGGTCCACGATCCATCGCTGTCGACGATCGGCTTTGCCGGGTCGATTTCGAGCGCGTGGTTGAGCAGCTGATGCAGCATGGACGGAAGGTCGGTCCAGCCCCGGGGGAGGCCGGTCGTCTCGGTCGGCGAGCCGGTTTGGCAGGCCTGCTCGTTCGCATCACGGCGGTGATGCGCGTGTCGCTTGAGGTATAGTTCAGGTCACGACTTTGACGCAAGCAGCGAACGTCCCTGAAAAATCGGCCACCATCTTGGCAGGCACGTCCTCCTTCGAGCCCCCCCGTCACGGGAAGCCGGGATCGGCCCCGACCGGCCGTGAAGCCGCGATCCTCTTCGCGTTGGCGGCGTTGCAGTTCGTCGCGATCGTCGACTTCATGATCGTGATGCCGCTGGGGCCGCAGCTGCTTGACGACCTCGCCATCGACGCGCGGCGGTTCAGCTGGGTCGTATCGGCGTACACCCTCACGGCCGGGCTCGCCGGATTCCTGGCGGCCCCCTGGCTCGACCGCGTGCCGCGGAGGCCGGTCTACCTCTTCCTCTCGATCGGCATGCTCGTGGGCACGGTGGCATGCGGTCTCGCGACCAGCTTCCCGCTGCTGCTGGCGGCGCGGGCCGTGACCGGCGGCTTCGGCGGCGTCCACGGCGGATTGGCCCTCGCCATCGTGGCGGATGTGTTTCCTCCCGAGCGCCGCGGCCGCGCCACGGGCACGCTGATGCTGGCCTTCGCCGTCGCGTCGGTGGTGGGTGTGCCGCTGGGGCTCACGTTGGGCACCCGGATGGGCTGGCAGGCGCCGTTCTTCGCCCTGGCGGCGCTCGGGCTGCCACTGGTCGGGCTGGCCGCGTGGGCGCTGCCGCCGCTGGCCTCCCACGTGGACGGCGCGCGGCGGCATCCCTTCGCTCGCCTGCTCGACACCCTCACGGCGCCCGCCCATGTCCGCGGCTTCGCGCTCATCGCCATGCTGATGGTCGGCGCGTTCTCCGTGATTCCCTTCATCAGCACCTCGTTGGTCGCAAACGTGGGCGTGACCCAGACCCAACTGCCTGCCGTCTTCATCACCGGGGGCCTGCTCACGCTCCTGACCACGCCGCTGATCGGCCGGCTTGTCGACCGCTTCGGCGCGCTGTCCGTGTTTCGCGGCGTCGTGCCCATGTCGGCCGGGATGATGCTCGTGATGACGCACCTCCCCGCCGTCGGCATCCTCGGCGCGGCTCCGGTGACGGCCGTCCTGATGGCGACCAACTCAGGCCGGATGGTGACCGCGATGTCGCTGATCACGAACAGCATCGAGCCGCGGTTCCGGGGCGGCTTCATGTCGGTCAACTCGTCCGTCCAGCACGTTGCCAGCGGACTGGGTACGACGTGCAGCGGGCTGATCCTCGACGGCGGGGCGGGCGAGCCACTGCGGCACTACGGTTTGGTCGGCATTCTGGCCGCGGCGACCACGCTCGCGAGCCTGTGGCTCGCGGCCCGCATTCGCCCCGTGGCCTGATTGGATCTGGGTTTCACCGCGAGCAGCCACGAACACGATCGTCGTCACAGGCGGGGCAGCCCCGCGTCGCCCGCTATCTGGCCGTGGCGATCCCTTGGCAGTGACGTCCTAACTCTTCCGCCGTAAGTACTTGCCGCCGTGCGCTTTATGGCAAGTGAGGACGAGAGTGACAGTCTTTGGGGCACCTTTCCCTTCACGCTGCGCTCCCAGTGTCGTGCGGAGTTTTCGCCCACAAATCAATGATCTGGGCTGGAATCGCGTCAGATTTCCGAAGCGTATTTGCCTCACCGTTGTTGATCGCCCTAGGTTTCTGCCGTTCCCCCTTCCCTGTTCGTTGGAGAGAAACCATGTTGGAAACCGTAACGTCCCCTGACATCATCGAAACAGCCTTGAAAGCGGGCGGATTCAAGACCCTCGCGACTGCCCTTGGAGCCGCTGACCTCGTCGATACGCTCAAAGGAGAAGGGCCCTTCACCGTGTTCGCACCGACCGATGAGGCATTTGCGAAACTGCCTGCGGGCACGGTCGAATCCCTGCTGAAGCCGGAAAATAAGGACAAACTCAAGGCCATCCTACTGATTCACGTCGTTCCCGGCTGCGTCATGGCAGCGGACATTGTGAAACTCAAGGAGGCCAAGACCGCCGGCGGGTGTACCGTGAAGATCTCTACGGATGGTGGGGTGAAGGTGGGCACTGCCAAGGGCATGTCCAACGTCAGCAAGACTGACATCAAGACCAGCAATGGTGTCATCCACGTGATCGATGCCGTGATCCTGCCTGAGTGATCTGCAGGTTTTCCAGACTCCTGGCTTCGGCCCCCCGTACGTTTCGCCGTGCGGGGGGCCTTTTTATGCGCTGATCCTGGGCCTGCCTCCACCAGTGGCTCAACGACCACGAGAGCGACGCCTTCTTCGTGGCCAACTGCAACGACGCCTCGAAGTTGCCGCCGAAGTTCGCGAGGCCCGAGCGTTTCGACGGCGTGTTCTTCGTCGATCTTCCCGAACGTGACCAGAAGGACGCGATCTGGGGCATCTACACGGAGTTCTACGGCCTGGACGCGAAGCAGCCCCGGCCGGATGAGACCAACTGGACCGGGGCCGAGATCAAGTCTTGCTGCAGGCTGGCGTCGCTACTCGATGTCCCTTTGGTCCAAGCCGCCCAGAACGTCGTGCCCGTGGCTGTCGCCGCTGGCGACAACATCGAGGCTCCCCGGCAGTGGGCCTCCGGCAGATGTTTGTCGGCGGATCGGGCGGGGATGTATTCGCGGTCGGAGGGTATGAGTGGCGAGCGGGTGCGGAGGGTTGTGCGGGAGCCGGGGATCAACTGAGCCGTTTGCCCATCACGTAGTCGTCCATCAAGAAGCCGCCACCGATCTCAAACACGGCCTCCCGGATGACGTCAAACCCCACTGACCGGTAGAACGCGATTGTCGCCGCGTTTTTCTTGTGGACCTGAAGCCAAAGTCCCCGGCTGCCCAGTCCACGCGCCCGGTCTTCGACGTGCCGGAGCATGTGCCGGCCGAGCCCCATGCCGCGGTGAGATTCAAGCACGTAGAGTTGGAAGAGTTTCATGGCGGCTATCGCGATCCAGTCCTCGTCCATGCCCGCCAGTTCGTAGCCGCAGTACCCGACGGGCTCGCCCGAGACACGCAGCAGTTCGAGCCACCTGTCGGCTGCCTAAACGTGCTCCCGCAGGGCCTCGTCGCTGAAACGCCCGGCAAGCATGTAGTCGATCTGAGCGGCCGAGATGATACCCGAGTAGTGCTGCCGCCAGATCGTGCCAGCCAGTTCGCGCACGACGGCGAAGTCTGGCTTTGCGACGGGCGTGAGCGTGACGGCAGCGGGCAACACGGGTCACTCGCCTTTCGTCAGCGGCTCGTCCAGTGCATCCGCGACCATGCGTAAGAACTCGGTCTTGAACCAGTCGGCGACCAGCGAGGCTTCGTTGCCTATCGCCGCCGCGCCTTCCCGGCACCCACTGCCGGTGCCTCGTCCTTTGAGTCTTTCGTCCACAGCGCGGGCACGTTGTGCTCGTTCCATTCTTCCCACAGAGCCCGGAGTTCCTTGACCTTGGCAGGATGTTCAGCGGAGAGGTCATGCTGTTCGGCGGCATCGTGGGCGAGATCGTAGAGGCCAGTTGTGAGCACGGCGGGTTTGGTGCTTTGATCCAAGGCGCTGACAAGTTTCCAGTCGCCCCGGCGGATGGCGGTTTGTTCACCGTAGCGCCAGTACAGGTTGCGGTGCGGGGGCTCGTTCGTCTGGCCGGTGAGATAGGGCAGCAGATTGACGCCGTCGAGCCTGGCGGCGGCAGGCACCTCTTCGCTGGCGGCGGCAAGGGCCGTCGGGAGCATGTCGAGCGAGATCACGGGCGCATCCACGACGCGGCCTGCGGGCAGCACGGCTTTCCATTGCATCACGAACGGCGCACGGATGCCGCCTTCCCACGTCGTGCCCTTGTTGCCGCGCAAGGGGGTGTTGCGGGAAGCGTTGCCCGTCGGTGCGCCGTTGTCGCTGTGGAAGATCACGAGCGTGCGGTCTTCCTGTCCGGAGTCACGCAGCGCCGTGAGTAGGCGTCCCACGCTCTCATCGAGCAGGGAAATCATGGTCGCGCACCTCCGCCGCTTCTCGTCGGTGATCGCCGCAAAGCGTTCTTCCGACCCGGGAGGCGTCGCCAGCGGCTCGTGGGGAGAGAGGAACGCCACGTAGAGATACCACGGTGCGGACGTGTGCGCATGGATGTAGCCGGCGGCTTCGCGGCCCAACGCCACGTCCACATACTGGTCATTTGCCTTCTCCACCTGACTGTCGCGAAACAAGGTCAGCGGCGGGAGTTTATTCATACCGGGAGCCCACAGATCGAAATCGAACCCGCGGGCCGTGGCTGTGTACTGCGGCAGCTTTGGATTGCCCAGATGCCACTTGCCGATGTGCGCGGTTGCATAGCCCGCGTCCTTGAAACAGTTCG
>Ga0214917_10008300_pt1 | contig 10233 bp, 12 predicted proteins | sample LL_1208_BB_MetaG_FD_177983 | JGI IMG/M metagenome (GOLD analysis project Ga0214917, IMG submission 177983) | Freshwater microbial communities from Lake Lanier, Atlanta, Georgia, United States - LL_1208_BB | ecosystem: Environmental > Aquatic > Freshwater > Lake | place: USA: Georgia | collected...
CCAGTTCTTTTGCGCTCGTCGCGCCGCATCCCCGTTGTTGGGAGGCACCGTGGCCTGGTGGGCTCGGTTGCCATCACTTGTCGCCAAGTGACTTCTAGATGCACTCCTCAGGATAGAGGAGGGGTGTGCGGGGGCCAACTCCCAGTGGTCGCTGCATGAGTCGGTGCTGCGTGATTAGAGAATCCTCCGAGACGCGATGTCACTTCCGCGACCACGGCGTAACTACAAGTAGTTGATAAGCGCTAAAGCGCCTAGCGCCTTGCGCCTAGTGCCTTGCCCCTAGCAACCTAGCGGTGTAGCACCTAGCGCCCTGTCCGTAGAGACATAGCGCTCTGTCACTTAGCACTCTGTTGCATAGCACCATGTAGCTACGTAGCGCAAGTGATTTCGAATTCGCAAAATGCACTAGAAAAGCCTCAGTCGCTCTTGCGCTGGACGTGGTCACACGACATACTGACAATCGCAATTCAATATCAACCACAAAAGGAGAACAACATGAAGAATCTGTACACCGTCGACGAAATCGCCGCCGTCATCCGTGAACTCGGACTCGACGCGGAGATCCTCCCCGACGAACCTGACTGCGACACCAGGATCAACTCCCGTACAGACGGGATTGCCTGGCAGATCGCGATGACCGGTGATGGACCTTTCCATCTCGGGATTCGGGCACGAGTACCGCTGTGGGTTCGGGGAGACCCGCTGCGCTGGGCGAATGACTGGAACCGCAAACGCTGGTCCCAAGCCTTCGCTGCCATCGACCCGGACACCAGCCGCCCTGTTACCAGCGAACGCAAATACATGGTCGGAGTCGAGGCCACGCTCAATTTCGGCACCGGCGTCACACCCGAGTACGTTGCTGGGTTCATCGACTGGTGGACCGAAGAAGTGAACGCGCTCAGCGAGTTCCCAGAGGTCACGTTCTACGCGGAGCTTCCGCAATGAGAAACGACCCGAACGACTACTGCCAGTGGACCTGCACAGGCACTTTCGAGAAGTCCGAGTCACTCAAAGAGAGCTCTGGCACCCCTTACCGACTCGTCAAGATCGCAACGCACATGGGAATCATCGTCATGTTCGTCGGGAACCACACCCTGTTTGATCTCATTGACGGGCTCGAGGAAGGTCAACGCGTGGAAGCAAAGGGGTATTTAAGCCCCGAGCTTCAGAGCCGGGGAGGCAACAGCCCCTACTTCTTGAGACCTTGGGAGATGAAAGTGCTCTAGAGAGTTAGGCACAGCAAAAATATTGAGGCAATCTGGACTTGGGTCACTCCAAGTCCAGATTGTCGTCATGTGAGATGACCATGAGTGAAAGTTCCAAGCAATGTCAGCTTTGCTGACGGTTGAACGAGTTGTACACGTCACCATCAGCTCGGGGGCCGATCATCCCAATGTAGATCTCATTTTCTGTGTATTGATAAATCACTCGATACTCACCCTGAGTCACTCTGAAGAAATTTGGGTGACCAGCTAGATGGCGTGAGTCCTGGGGGCGGGGGTCTGAGAGCAAGCTAAGTATCTTCTCGTGTACTTGCTTGTAGTGCTTTGGGATCATGTTTGACATTTGCTTCGTTGCGCCTTTGTGGAACTTGAGTGACCGGCTCATGTCAATCCCAGCCCTTTAAGAAATTGGGTTGTCTCTTCGGTTGAGAGATATGCATTGAGATCTGTGATCTCCGTAAAGTCGTCAAGGATTCGGTTGTCCCACGTGAGCATCATCGTTGCGATTCCGCCTGTGTCTGCAATCTCCTCAGCCATGGCGTATGCCTCATGGATGACCGCAAGAAGCAGATTCGTGCAAGTTAAACCGTGAGCCGCGACCTGATACTTAGTGGCGACATTCCCAAGTCGGCCAAAGAACTCCTCTTTCCATGCACCATAACCTTCGGCTTTCCAAAAAACATTCCGCAAACGAACGAACAACCAGCTCAGCTCTGCAACGAACTCGGTTTCAACAAAGCGCGGGTCCGGATAGAAACCGCGAGTTGGCGGAGGAGCCTTCTGACAGATGACAACGTCCGCTCCCTGCCAGGGCTCTTCTGAACCAATCGCACCGCTGCGAACTAGTTCAGCGACTTCGTCAATCATTTGAACATGCGTATTCATGATTGGATTCTGTCACGTCGGTGTTCGACGGTAGATCTGGCTGTTTCAAAGTGAAGCTGATGGAAACTTGCGGAGCACCGGTCTCAAAAACAATTTGGGTTCAAAGTTTTCAGAAATATCATCCACGGAGTTGCGAATCTGAGCAACTTGTGGTACAGTATGAGTACAAGCAATTCCAGGAACACCAAACCAAGGCCGGGGCACCACCCCGGCCTTAAAAACGCCCAAAATAGGGCAGAAAGGCGAAAAACAACGGGTAAACGCTGTGAACCAGCGACATACGAACACCGCTAGACGACTCGTCCAGGGGTGGGGAAACAACAAAGACTGCGGGCCGGCCACGAAAGTGTGCCGGCCCGCAGTCTTCAACAACCAATAAACCAAACAGAAAGGACAACGACATACACATCTACATCGAAGAACTACAAGATTCGCTCCGACGCATGCAGGACCTCCACACCCTGCATCCTGCGTCGGGGCAATGCCTGGAATGCCACAACCCGTGGCCCTGCGACACCAACGGCTTTCTCACGAAAGCCACCAACGCATTTCACCAACACATGGAGGATCCCTATGACGTGGATCCCGCCATTGAGCTGGGAAAGGTGCTGTCGGTGGTCGAGAAGCGCCTTGGTCTCGAGGGTCCGCGCGCAGACAACGTCATCACCGAACTCCACCACCTTGTGCTGGAAGACGGCTTGGTCGTGACCGGGGTCTACGACTTCGGCGGCTCCTCTTACAACGTCGGAGTGACCACGGGACCGGACTCGATCCGGCACCTGTGGCGGCTCTACATCGGACAAAAGGTGATCATCGAGATCTCCGCCCCAACCGGCGGCGCCACCAACAAGCGGTTCCTCAGCCAGGTGCTGATGGAGACCTTTTCACCAAGGGACGCCGACCAGGTCGTCTCCTGGTGGGACAACAACGACGACGCATGCCTGCGGCGACTCTCACTCCACTATGACGAGCCGCTGGCAATGTCCAAGTCGATCCTGATGCTCGTCGCCGCGACACGTCGCTTCAACGACGGCCTCAGGACACTGCTCCATAAGGACTAAGACCGCGGCGCGGGTTCACCTTCGCCCGCACCTTGCCTCACCGCGGTCCTCGGCTCGTGCGCACGTATCTCCTCGTGCGCACGGGCCGGGTCGCTCGAAGCCAACCGCGAATGCTTGAGTCAAATGACCCGCTGATTGAACGCCAGGACGATAGTTCAGGTGAGGCCCGAGCTTGGCTGCCGACATGAAAGCAAACAGCCACTAAACCCAGCCGTCTTCCCGGCTAACGTCCAAGATTATGCAAATATTGCCAAAAAAGAGGTCTCTACATGTTGACAATGTGGCCAACTGTCCGTATACTGGTACGAGGAGAAGTCATGCCCAGGAGAGACAAACGCCAAAAATTCGTTGAATTGGCCGAGGCGCGTACTGCTAAAGCTATGCAATCAATTCGGCTTATTGGAAATCTCGCAAACAAATCAAACTACGAATTCTCTGATTCGGATATTCAGCGAATTTGCAAGGCGCTTGAACAAGAAATCAAAGACGTTCGTTCACGTTTCCAATCATCGGGCGGGCGGTCTCGCCCAGAGTTCAAGCTCTAGGGGGAGAATTATGGCTGTGAGGAAGTCGAAAAAGATTGATCGATGGCACTGGATTAGATATCAGAATTCAAACCCGTCTTCATCCGGTGACTTAGCGCGCAATTTCAAGAATGAAGGTCGAAAGGATCTAGATCCTGGAATTTTCCAGTTGTTCCCAATTCCTAACCCCGCCCGGTTCCTTGCGCGGGAATCAATTCAGAACACCATGGATGCCTGCAACGACATCCGGTTTACAGATATCCATGGGGTGGGGCCGGTTGAAGTCATCTTTCGATTCGTTGAGCTCACTGGCGAGTCCAAAAAGCTATTCATTGAGTCAGCATCACTAGGGGAGCTTGCATCACGCAGAGAATTTCTCCAAGAAGGTTCAGCAGCCAAAGAGTCAAAGAATTGCCTTGATCATCTTGAAGACGAAACCCCACTGCGACTTCTCTACGTTGAGGAGCATGGTGCCTCGGGAATGTACGGGCCGTGGGATGACGACTTTGGAAGCTCAAAATTGTCAATCGCGATGCTCAGCCAGAACATTAGTGAGAAACCAAGTTCTGCTGGCGGTGCTTACGGGCACGGGAAATCAGTCAATGCAATGGCATCCAAAATTCGAGTAAATATCGCGTACACGTGCTTCCTGCCCGAATCGGCGGAACCCACGGTGACCCGTCGGTTACTCGGCGTGACCTACTGGCCCACCCACCTCCTTGACGGACCAAAATTCACTGGGTTTGCGTTATTGGGTGATTTATCCCAAACAGGAAGTAACGCCGTCGCAACTCCTTGGGTGAATCATGATGCCGACCGAGAAGCACTTAATCTCGGTTTTGCGCAGCGTTCTTCTGAAAAGCGTGACCAATGCGGAACGTCAATGCTCATTATTGATCCGGATATCAATCAAGATGACCTTGAACGTGCAGTTGAACGTTATTGGTGGCCGGCAATTAGTGATCGAAGGCTTCGGGTTCAGATCATTTCACCTGATGGATCGCCGCATCCGGTTCGTCCGAGACTCAATCCGCTGCTCAGAGGATTTGAGGACGCCTACCAAGCAATTACTACACCTTCTGGGCAAGATGACTCAGCAGTACGAGTGAGGGAAACGTCTCGACTTCAACAATTGGGAATCAAGTCTGGCGACATTGCAATGGTTCCAGCTACCAGTCTCGGGGCTGATGCAGAAGATGAGCGTCAAACGTCACTAGTGGCCTATGTTCGTGGTTTGGGGATGGTCGTGAAGTATCGAAGTCTCGCAATCGGACCAGCATTCGTTCACGGCGTATTTCTTTCCAATCAGACTCGCGAGATTGAAACTCTCCTGAATAAATGCGAACCGAAGACTCATTATGACTGGCTCCCCGAGCCAGATGAGCCCAACCCGGAGACTCGGGAGAGCATTCGTTTGTTGGTGCAAAACATCAACAATTCAGTCCACAAGGAAGTGCGAGATTTTTCTCGATCAATCACCCCTCCGGAAGATGACCGACCGGTTCGTTTCAAAGATCTAGACAAAGAGTTGCGTGACTTGGTTGTGGATTCGGGAGATGGACCGCCGCCCCCCGGGGACCGCGATTTCTCCATTCGACGCCTTCATCCGAGGAAGAAAGCCATTGGTGAGCACCAGATTCAGGTCTCTGGGAAAGTCGTCCTTCAGAGGACATCCGACGAGGTCAAACAGTGCAAGTTTTCAATTCGTTATTTCCTGCCAGATGAGGTATCTCGAGGAAAGCCCATCAAGCTCGCGATTCAGGTGCCACCCGGATTTGGGCCAGTGGAATCAGATACGAACACATTCATTGGGCCTTGCGACAACGAGCCAATTGAAATCGTTTGGACCACACCGGCATACGACCGAAATTGGATTGGCGAGCTTGATATTGAGGCGTTGAAACATGGCGCGTGAACTCGCCCTTGTCGTACGCCCCTTTGACGATGACTATGACACGCTCTGGTCGGTCCTCGGAGCAACCCTTGTCAAAACGCCAACAGCTTCGTTCGCTTCAGGCGAACACAGGCTTTCAGAGACGCATCTCAGGGCAATGACTCAGGAAGCCATGACCGTTGAGATTGACATTGATTTGCAGTTGGTGACGGAACTTTGCTCTGCTCTGAATCTGGTCCTAGAGGATTTGCGCCTAAGTGTCCGGACCTATAGCAAGTACACGAACTTGTCAGACGTCATATATTCCGAGACTTTAGATTCCTTGAAGTCGGGACAATTCACGATTCCGCTTTCAAGTCAGTCGCGTGAAGACATTGATCCTCTATTTGCGTGCTACACGGGCTTTCAGGTGCAAACAGTGCTGACACTGAATCGCGACCAGGGCTCCCTGTCTCAGTCGCTGGCTCCTCGATATCGGCACTCGATTCTCGGAGAAGCAAAATTTGTCTTTCTCTCGAAGGAAAGTGAGGGTAATGGACTCGAGATATTTCGTCTTAACGACGAACTTCGCAAAGCAGAGAAGATTCCACAGCAGACCGCAGTATTCATTAAACAAATCGAGAGCCCAATCTCGTCTAATCGACTCACTGATGTGCTCGCAGTCTTCGTTGATAGTCGCATAATCGAGAGAGTGACACTCAGAAAGAGCTCAAGCGCTGCTCGTCTGCATGTGGCCCAGATCGGTATCGCAATTCTGAGCGACATCGTGAACCGATCTTCGATTGAGCTAAATCGAAGAGTGGCTGAAGGAGGTTCCGCAACAACTCTGGAGAGCCTCCGCAAGACAGTTACGGGAAAGCTCATTGAGATGCTGTTCAAAAAAGGGCAATCACTGGGCCATCGGATTGAGCAGGAGAAGCTTCTTGAAGAGCTAATTGACAATCCCGGCCGCACATTGGCCCGAGTTCAGGCAATCTACACCTACCAGACTCATGCGCTAGAGAGTCTTGAGCTAGAGGAGGAATTGGTATGAGGTACTTCACGTATACGCAAGCTGAAGCTGAGCGAGTCAGGAACTGTGTTATCGCAAATGAGTTCTATGAACTCAATTCGTTCGGGGCGGAAATGGGCGAAGGTGATCTGCTTGAACTGGAACCTATTCGAAAAATTGCTGGTCAAGCCGTATCTCAATGTGAAGACGGTGAAAATCCCGAGGTCGTTGAACTAAGTCTCTCAGGGGATGTGTACATGGCGTTGCGGCAAGTACCAGTGCAAATCCGCGATGATGCAGGATTCTGGCGATGGGTGACTATCTCATCAATGATGCCGTTCCTTGTTAAGCGATACAGCCCACTTGACAAGGAAGCGATCGGGGCCGGAACTAACTCATCAGACATTCTCGCATGTCGCATGTTTCTAAGGGCTCAAGCCAGTCGAGTGGAAGGCGACAAAGGGAACCTGGAGTTTGACTTAATCACGGATTTGGGACCCAAGAAACATGACTTCTGGCAGAGTCATATTCTCAGAGTTTCTACTGGCTCCGAAAGACCTCTTGCTCGCGCGCTGATAGAAAGTCATTCTCGTGAGTCAATCCCGACCAAGCAGCTGCGTGATTTTGTGCGGGATAGCATCAATCGACCAAAGACAACAATCGCCACATTTCTAATGAACTTCGAAGAATCCAAAGAATTTGTTGAGCGACAACGGAAGCTTTTTGCTGAGAGCATGGACAGTGATCGGGACTAGCCAAACTGATAGTGCCGCTAGCTTCCCGGCTTTCAGTCACGAAATCATCAGAGAAGAACCTGGGACCCTGGTTCGCGTCATCAGAGTTGGATCTCGAGTATTCGAGACGACACTCCCGAGCACGAATGACACAGTGAGCCCGAGCAACGAATGGTGGCTCAAACTGATGCACGGATGTGTCCCCAGTATTCGTCGCTCTGATACTGAAGTAGGTACCGTCCGTGTAGCTGATTTGTTTTGTGGTTCAGGAGGATTCACAAACGGGTTGCGTTTGGCCGCTCAGGCATTCGGTGTAAAAGTTGACGTCAAGTTTGCGATTGATACAGACGTTGCTGCGCTAGATATCTATCGACGGAACCATGCACCAGAACGCGCCATCGGGCGTTCTGTTCGAGATGTTCTTGACTCGCAAATCATTGTCAAAGATGGTCGCGCAAAGTTCTATTACGATCCAGTCTTAGTTCATCCGGAGATTGAAGAATTCGCAAATCAAGTTGACCTGGTGGTTGCTGGCCCTCCTTGTCAGGGTCACTCAAACTTAAACAATCACACACGTCGAGATGACGTTAGAAACGCCCTTTATCCGACCGCTGCAGAGATTGCTGTGGCCGCGGGCGCACGCGCGCTACTCGTTGAGAATGTGCCTGCTGTTCTTCATGACAAGTATCAGTCAGTCCAGGTGACACGAGAGATACTGCAGGGTCTCAACTGGGCTGTTCAGGATGAAGTTATCGCAGCGACCGAGATTGGTTGGCCGCAAACCAGGAAGCGACATTTTCTAGCAGCATCCAGCAAAGGTGACCTTATCGCTTGGGATCAAGTTGTCGGAGCGCTGTCCGAAACTCCAAGACCATTGAGCTGGCTACTCAATGACGTTCTCGACTGTGACTCTGCATCGTTTATGGATCAAGTCGGCAAGATGAGTCCAGAAAATATTGAACGAATTGATTATCTCTTTGACCAGAATGTTTATACGCTTCCAAACCACATAAGACCCAAGTCACACCAAGACGGTCACACGTATCCATCTTCGTATGGCCGAATGCGATGGGACAAACCGTCCGGGACAATCACTACGGGCTTTATGACACCAGGACGTGGGAGGTTTGTCCACCCGTTGAGACGACGCCCAATCACTCCTAGAGAAGCAGCCCGAATTCAGGGGTTCCCAGACACATTTAACTTTGGGGAAACTGAAAGCCCTCCACCAAGGTCGCTCCTTGCAAAGTGGATTGGTGATGCAGTGCCGGGCCCCCTCGGGTATGCGGCGGCAATGTCAGTTCTTCCAACTCTGCTGTGATGTCAACTGAACGGTGCTTTGACTCAGCACTTGAAAGAATTGTTGCTGACTGCTTCAAGACTCTTGGAATTGAGTTGGGTTCATTCCCCGAAGCCATTCCCGGTCGCCCTGATTTTGTTATCAGGGGACATCAAATCGCTGTATTCGTACACGGCTGTTATTGGCATAGACATCACAAGTGCCAACCGCAGCGACGTGAAGGTTTGATCAATGCGTCTCGCTCTCAGAAGTTCTCCAGAACCGTCGTGCGGGACAATGAGGTCAGACGAAAGCTTCGGATGTCTGGGTGGTCAGTTGTGATTCTTTGGGAGTGCACACTGCGAGCCAATCCTCATGAGGTAGTTAATGAATTGAAAAATCACCTAAGTAGAAACGAACGTTCAGAACTTAACAACGAGTCGTGGCTTTATGTGGCTTAGTCAGATCTACCCGTAGCCACTGCCCACCGTTTCACCTCTTGCCAGTCCCAAATGAGTGCGGTCTTGAGGGTGGCTATCGGTTTTAGGAAGTCCTTGTGTCGCCTTCGCCACTCGTGGACTACCTGCGGTCGCTGGTTCGGCGCTGGTTTGATGAGGCCGATTTCGTTGAGTGAAAGCTGTGTGCCTTGCGTGTTCATCATGGGAAAGCTACGGAGAGGGTGTGATGTACACGGACGGGAGTCGCCGGTTATCGCTTGGTGCCGACCATTCCTCGTAACCGTCTCTCGACTCGCTCGTCGCTGTCGTGCTCCATCAGCGTGATAACGGAATAGCCGAGCAGGCGAAGTTCGGCCGCCTTGCGACGGTCGCGCCGTCGGTTGTTCGCAATCTTCTGGCGCCACCACCGACGGTTGCGCTTCGGCTCGGTGTAGCAGCGGGGGCAGCCGTGCCAAAAACATCCGTGCACGAAGACGGCGACGTTGTGGTCGGGCAGCACGAGGTCGGGCTTGCCGGGCAGCCGGCTGGTCTGGGTGGTGTGGCGGATCTTGAGTCGTCGCGCGACGGAACGCACGCGCCGCTCGGGTGCGGTTCCCTTCGTTGCCACGCGCCGCATGCGCTCTGACACTTCGGCCGTGGGCTTCAGCGGTCTCAGCGGCTGCGGCATTGTTCTAACCGTAGATGTCGTTGCGGCCCCACGCTCAACCCGCCGCGACTACAGCCTGGTGAGTCGGCGAGTGTGATTCAGGTTGAACTCAGCACATGGGGAGGTGCGATTCCTAGTGAAATCAAGTTTCTTCGATCGCTGGTAGCCGAGCACTCACAGGGTGCGTTCTCACGCCTCGAAACCGACGTGAATGATGGGTTTGCGATGACCGTCTTGCGACCAGAACGCACCCTGGTGGAAAAGCTGGTGATCTTGCATGACGCTGCTCTGTCACGCGATGAGCGACGTCTGCGGAAAACCGCCCGTCATTACTACGACATCTGGTGTTTGTTGGGTCACCAGCCGACTCTTGAACGATTGACAGGCGATGTCGTCATGGTTCTAGCGAATGAAGTGTTGGTGCACAACACCTCGACAAAAGCACAATCGACACATCGCAGGCCACCAGGTGGATTCGCCACTAGCTGCGCCTTCGTTGGGTCTGGGCCCGCGGCGGCTCGCGATGAATATGAGAGAC
>Ga0214917_10008303_pt1 | contig 10231 bp, 14 predicted proteins | sample LL_1208_BB_MetaG_FD_177983 | JGI IMG/M metagenome (GOLD analysis project Ga0214917, IMG submission 177983) | Freshwater microbial communities from Lake Lanier, Atlanta, Georgia, United States - LL_1208_BB | ecosystem: Environmental > Aquatic > Freshwater > Lake | place: USA: Georgia | collected...
CACCCGAAAAACCAGAAAAACCAGAAAGTCCATTAGAACCAATAACACCATCTTGGCCAGAAAAACCAGATAGACCTGAAAAACCAGAGAGACCTAAACCAGAATATCCAGATCGGCCAGAAAAGCCGGAATAACCAGATCGACCAGAGTAGCCAGAAATGCCAGAATATCCGGAAATACCAGAGGCACCAGAATAACCCGAACGACCCGAATAACCACTTGAGCCTGGATTATCGCCACTATAACCAGAAAAACCAGAACGACCCGAATAACCACTTGAGCCTGGATTATCTCCACTGTAACCGGAAAAACCTGAAGTTCCTTGAACACCCGTTGAGACAGATGCTGACAAAGTATTTCCGCCAGTTACAGCACTAACAGAAGAGCTAGTTTTTTTAATTTCTATTTTCATGTAACTATCTTGTTACATTTGGAAGGACCGTTGCGATTCCTTCAAATATTCTTGTAATTGTGTTATTAGCTGAATCATTAAGTTCAACGTCAAACACATAACGACCAGCACGAAGGTTAGAAGTATTAGCCGAAGATATACCCATAGAAATTATACCATTTGCAGTGTCTATAACTGAAATGGCGAAATCAGTGGCTGTAGAAGAATAATAAGATTTGCGGAGTTGAGATGTAACAGTGTGATTTGTTAGGTTTCTAACAGTGCCGTTATCATTTCTAATTGTAATTTCTAAACTAAATGTTGCACCGGCCTCAATGTCGAGTTCTACAAAGTCTGCCAAAGTGAGGTCTCCTCTTTAACCCATATTTAGTTAAAAGAAGAGTTTAATTACCATTCTCCTGTCCAATGTTTGATGCCTGATTTGGAATAGAATTCTTTCTTTAGTTTTTTCCAGTCACCTATATCCTCACGATTTCGATATAGAAAAGTGAAATATGGCGGATCTTCAACAAAAACTTCAATGAAACCTAGACTTTTTATCTTATTTATTATTTCTTCAAACTTTTCTTGGCCCGGATTCGTGTTAATCATTTCACCAACTAAAGTATGAGTGATAGCGTGCATGTAGGTTTGAGCGCCTAAGAAATAAATGTTATCAAATCCTATCTTTCTACGATGCAAATACATTGAAATTGTTGTATTATAAACTGGGTTATTTGGTGCGCTTATCATTAAATCGTGAGAAAAATCATAGTATCTACAAACAGGGAGAACTTGTTTTACATTTTTTGGTATAACTTCTGATAATTTAACATCACAGAAGCGGTCAATGTCAACGTAAATACCACCCTCATAAAGTAACTTATAGAGCCTCCAAATATCTGTTTTGGCCACAATGCCTTTGTGTTCAACTAAAGAAAAATCATGCCGCATTGTTTCATTTAAATAGTCATTAATTTCTTCATCAATGGTTATTCTTATGTCCCAATCTGGGTTTAAATCTCGAAGCCTTTTAACACCATAAATTATAAGTGGTGAATCTCTCTCAAAAAGATTCTTATCTTTCCAAGAGAGGTGAACTATTTTAGGTATCACACTAGTTCTTAACTGTTATAATAGTTACAGACTTATCCGACCAGGTTAAATTTCCTAAACAAGCAATATTCCATTTGATTTGACCATGTTCTTCGGTACATTCGGTAAAAGTTTCACCTATAATACGAACATCGGTTGCTAAATGTTCGATGCCATTTTCAAATACACGCCAAACTAAAGGTGTGCCATCATGATTGGTGTTAAATCTAATATGATATTTGTTCACTTGAGGCCCATTGATTCTCTTATTTTTGTGGCTGAAATGTTGTGAATCGTATCATCAAAAACTTCTTGTTCAATTTTATAGCCAACGTCACGGCCGTATGTGATATTTACAATATTTGGAACAACAAGAATTTCATATTGACCTTGATATAATGGATCTAAATCACGGCGAATAAAATTTCTAACTTGTTCAATGGCGAAAGGGTTAGAGCCATTCCAACCTTGACAATCACGAATCATAATGGCCACTTGTCCGGTCTTTGCAATTGCTCTTTCAAATAGGGCTCGATGACCGGCATGCCATGGTTGCCAACGACCAAGCATTTGAACTGTTTCTTTTTGCCAATCAAATCGAGGCCTTCTTTTTTCTTGGAGTATCATTTCACCAACATAGGGCACCCATTTTTCGGCATTTTGTTCATTGATACGAAAATCATAAACATCTGGCGGAACAAAGGCCTTATTGGTATCTTCATAACGACCAGCATCAATTGTGTCCATCCAAATCGTCCAATCAGCTTTAAAATTGTGTCGCATTTCGGGTAAAGGTGCCACGAAATCACAAATGACATAATCACCTTTACACCTCAAAGCAAAGTCAAACATACGAATTGATTGGCGAATACGGCCTTCACGACTAAAATCCCAATCGTTAAATTTTTTGCGAATCTCATCGGCATTAAACCAATCGACACGAGCATTTAAATTTGGATATGGAACATCTTCAATTGATGCTAATGACCTTGTGCCGTGTGTTTCAAGGTATCTTTTAAGGCGCTCAGCAAAATAGGTTTTACCGGATCCTGGAAGACCCATAATTAAAATTTTATTCATAGTTCAATTTCATCCCAAAGTTTTTTATAATCAGTAAAAGGTGGTTCGTTGTTTTGTGAAATATGTAGTGCGAGAGTTGGTATAGGAGACAAAAGTGGAACCGGGCCATCTTTACTTACTCCATCAGACCAAATTGTATTGATTGTTCCATCTTCATTCACGGTAGTTACCTTATAATATTTAGCTAAAGAAGCAAACAATTCCCAATAGTTTTTAAAGACATCAACATGTGTAAAAAAAGTATGGTGTGTATTATTTAGCGTTCTCCAATGTCTTTCGGTTCCTAATAAAATACGACAGGGCATTTGTGAATATTTTGTGTTTGGTGAATAAGTAAAAACATCATCATCGGGTCTAATCGCTATAACTCTGCCAAATTTGTTTGAAAAATTATTTGCGGCCTCATACATTATTTTTATTGATTGAGGAAAATGTAAATAATCATCTTCTACTGAATAGACCCACTCTCTACCTTTTTCTTTACAATATTCAAATTGTTTAAAAGCCGAATTATTAAAACCCTTTTCATTCATAGAAACTATTTCTAGTTCAATATCTTTATTTTTACATACAGTCGAAAAATATTCTAGTAAAGATTTTTTACTGTGGTCATCTATAATCCACAACTTAACATCTTGTAACTTGAAATTTTGTATAGAAAGAGCAATTGACATGAAACATTTTTTGATTAATGTTGTTTTATCCACATCTATAAATCTAGATCCCCTTTCATTATGAACCGCTGAATTATCACAAGTTCTTAAAACTATGTCAAGCATTTTTTTGAAGAAAAGGGTTTTCGAATTCTGCCTTTACTATTTGATCTTTAAAAAATTCCATAAATGGGTCGGGACCAAAATAATTCCATACGCCACACAGTTGATACACTAAACCGACTCCAGTATTTCTTGAGTATTGAATTAACCAAGAAAGGTATTCAGATTCTATTTTTTGTCCACATTCTATAGCTCTTAACATTGGATATTCTTTATTTGGTCCCCATTTCTCCACACTTACAAGAACTTTTGATTTGGAAGGCTTCATCCATTCAGGTAAAATACCTTGAATATAAGCACAATGATAATCACGACAACTTTGTGGACGAATATCATGCACAGTACAACCATCACCCAAATAAAAACATGGCTTTCCTGGATGCTTTACATGGCCATTGATGACATAATATAACCACTTGCAACATTCAGAACATTCATTACATTGCCTATCGTAGTGTACAGGTTTTGGTTTTGAAGAATAAAAATTTACTGGGCTTTCAGTCATGATCTTTTAATGAAGGCTGATTGATATCCATTAGGTAAAATACAAACATCTATTTTACCCCAATTACACTGTATAAAACTGTCAACGGCTAATCTTGGAGAATAGTGTAAAGGTTTTTGTCCGTTAGATTCTGTATGACACCAAGAAACCGAATCGTCGCATAACATAGCACCTCCAGTATTTAGCAAATTAAAACCAAGAACCATATCTTCAAGAACTTCGGCGGCCTTGTGGTCACCATCAACATAAATGAAGTCGGCACGAACACCTTTTTGATGTAATTCCATGAGACCATCCCAAGATCGCTTCTTCATAAACTTAATGTTATTCTTATAGGGAAAATCATTTAAATAAGAAACGAATTCCTTTTCAGCCTCAAATATTCTTTCTTTGGTTAAAGCGTCTGATGGTCCCGAATATGGGTCGATTGCATAATGAACATAATCTTTATTTTTTGGTGCTATCATTTGAGTCATGTTAAAAGTAAAATAACCTTCGAATACGCCAATTTCAATAACAGTTTTTGGCGGAGGTATTTTTTCCAGTATGTGTCTTATACTACCTTCTAAATAATCGTGGAATCTTAACATAAATTTTTTGCAATTGCGTAGATTTCTTGAATTTGATTTTTATTGAAACTCATAACCATATCATTTGCACGATCAGCAAATTCTGAATCAACACCACCAATTCTTATGGGATTATATGTTGGTTGGACACCATTGCGATAAATTTTAAACCATTCGGGATAACTTACATTCTTTTCAAATGTAGATCCCATGACAATAACACCCGGTTTATCAAATGCACGAGCCATGTGTTGGCCGACTGAATCAACCCCTACAAAATAATCACACTGAGAAATCATGGCCATATAAAACCTTAAATCGGCACCATTCATATTTTTGGTGTTCAACATAAAATTATCTTTTGGATGTATAAACTCACTGGGTCCGAAATATAGAATAACAGCATCTTGCGACAAAAGGTAACCTAAATTAAGAGAATCATCAACATCTAAACTACGACCCGAAGCATCAAATGGGCGATTGTTAACTAGTTGAATACCAGATCCAAACGGTTGATACACCACAAACTTTTTTCTTTTCTTTTGTTTTTTTGCATCATCAATCATCTTTGTGACTGTTGTTATTTCGTTTGAGTGTAGATATAAATTAGCCTTTGTTAAATCAGAATGATCGGTTGTGTGATTGATTTCTTCATCAAAGGCTTCACTCAAAGAAGTTTTTTGATTGTAATAAGAATGACAATGATATGGTTCGGGTGATTTAAGTATTGAGTTTTTAATAATTAACTCAAATATACCTTTTTGATTTAAGCCATACGTTTTAGATTGTAGCAGTGGATGGTTCCAATATAGATTTTCCCATCCATAAATCAATACTTTAAAATCGTCTTCTGGGTTTAGACGAGCATATTTCTCAAGAGCAGGTGTAGCCGTAATGATTCTTCCTGCGCCACCGGATAATAAAAATGTTGTATTCATTTTAAATTTTTCTTCCAATTTTCAATCACTTTATAAGCATTTGGTAGAACCGTATCTTTTGGTCCCATGTTTCCTAAATGAACGAAGTAGTATCGTTGCCAATCTTCCCATGTAATACCAGTATACTTCAAACCATATTTAGCCATATTTAAAGACAAACAATACTCATCAATGAAGGCATGAGGCTTTAAAATCTTTTTTGCCTCATTTGGATCCATATCTAATGGTTCCCAAACATCATGTGTAGACTTAAATGAAATAACAGCATTTGTTGAGATACCGACATCACGGCCGTCACGTTGAAAATAAATGTTGTCTTCTACTCCGTAATAATGATCGGTTGCATGGAAGTTATCATTAAATGCTATGTGATGTGGCTTTGTGACGGTAGTAAAATCTGGAAAATCTGGATGAATTAAAATGTCAGCATCTAAAAGAAAATTGGCATCATAATTTCTACCACATTCATACATTTGCATTTTCTCATAGTACATGTGCCATTCGGGAAATTTTCTTTGGTCGATAATGTTTAAATCGGCACCAATTTTTTTAGCATAATAACTAATGCTTGGGTATGTTAATGACCAAAGTTCAGGAAAAAAGTCATTGATATAAACAACATGAACACACTTATTCATGAATTTATGGAGTTCTGTAGTTCGTAATTTATAGATTCGCCAGCCATATCGTAGGCATACACATCATCTTGTATAATTCCAAATAAATCGGAGCGCATAAAAACATCAGCCGTTGTAATAATTCCAACTCTTAGAATATGAGAAACTAAATTTTTGGCTATTTGTGGGTCAATGGCATACGCATGAGCACGACAAATAAACCTTAGGCGGCCTTCATACCAAGATGCGTGTGGAGGTAACTTAAATACCGGTAGCGTTCCCTTTACTTGTTCTATACATCCTAAAAACTGTATCATATTATAAAAACCAAATTTAAGTAAAGGTTTAATCATTACAGCATCATGTTCAAAAATAACAATTGGTTTATCAATGGTCATACAGTGGCACCATAATGAAAAATGCGACATGATAATAGCAACTTGCGTGGTACTTATGTCTGTTTTATGTACTTTTAGCCACTGTATATGATCTTTGTTTTTAAGGTGATTTGGTATAATGACATCAACTTTATTGGTGCCATCAAAGGCCTCCCAATATTTAGCAGGCATTCCAACTTTGTCACAAGTGTATTTACATCTTTCAGAAAGCTCTTGTGAAACTGGATTGCCTGATAATTTAAGTATGTAAGCCGATTCAATTTCACGTTCATGTGTATATTCATAATTAAATTTCATAACATAATCGCAGTGAAGTCCTTTCCAGATGGTTCTTTGAGCCAGTTCGGTGACATGGTATCATCAAGCAATAATTGTTCAGACTCTTTTCTTGTAAATTCACCATCAACATTTTTACTGAGTTCAACCATCTTTTCAACGGGCAAGTGATAGACGTATGCAGCTGTAAGAAGAACAACATAAAGGTTTAAAAGTTTAATGTTATGAGACACAATAGAATGTTGATTTCTTACGGTGTTAGCCAAAAGTTTTCTGTAATTTTTTCTTAACTCCATTTTTGGTTGGTGTGGTTGCATTTTATAAAAGTTATGTGGCGGTTCGGCTTCAGGGTACTCTTCATCGGGTATTTGCCGACGAATCTCTTTCATAAAATCTACCAATGTTTTACAAATTCCAACCATATCATCATCAAGGTCAGCAATTTGAAAGTCATTAAATACGTTAATAATTCTTTGGTTCATAGGTGCTCCGTTATGATATGTGGTCGATGTTCATAGAAATTACCATTCTTCGTCCTTTTGTTTTAGGCACTTCATGATGAAGAATCGCTGGAAAAAGAATTAATGAGCCTGAAGCTGGAACAACGGTCAGTTCATCTTCAAATACAATTGGTGCAGAATCTTTTTCAACTTCAAGATATACAACTGCGGCAAAGGTCGATGGAAAATGTGAATGTTTTACTGCATAGTCGCCCTCTTCATATAACATACCCCAACAGTTATATATTTTATATTTTAATTCAACATTAAAATATGTCTTTGATACTTCTTCACATAACGACAAAACAATATCGATAAGTGGCTGAAAATTTGGGTTGTTTAAATGGCTTCCCCAAGAAGAAACATAATCGGCCTTAACATTAGATTCCATTCTTCTTGGATTTTTTTGGCGCTCTTCAAAAATGGCTTTAGCGGCCATTTCAATAGCCTGTCGGTGTTGGCCAATGTTTGTTGTAAAAACTGGAAGTTCTTTAAATACCTTACGAAATTCTATTTGATTTTTCATAATAAATTTCAGGATAAAATGTCTTGAAAAAAAATTCATTGTGCCGTATGACGAGGTCCGATTGTTCTGGTGTCATCATAGATATATAGTTCGATTCCATGTATCTTAATTTTGTTTCGGTCTTATGTGAAACTAGAGCTCGATAAACAGTGTCGTGTTCATACTGTTCAGCCGAAGGTATGTTATTTAAATCGTGGTCGAAATAGGGTAGGTCGAGCCATTGGTACAGTGATTTCAACGATTCTTTTGGTTTTTCATTAAAGTCTTCAAAACGAAAAAGAAAGAAATTATTTGGCCTCTTTTGCATCCATTCGTAAACATGTGGAAGGTAATAAAGTGGCCTTCCTAAATTTGCACCAACATCGGTACAATAAATTTCCATTCGTTTTTCAAAGGGCATTAGATGTACAGGGTCTTCTTTCGAACCTATTGTCCACATTGGATGCTTTTGAAGGAGTTTTTCAAAAGAACAAATTATATCTCGCACATCACGAAGCGAAATGATAATCTTGGGGTTTTCATAAAGAGCAAAAATCATATTTAAATTATTGTCCCAGCACCTCGACTTAGAAATGATATTTGGTTTATTGGTTAAGGCATTGTACCAACCATCAATACCATACCTCATAAAAGAAAGAAGAGATTTGGTAAGCACATCCTGATCCATAGCAATAAACTCGGATATAGATGTGGCCTGTATTTTACAACCTTCAACCAGATATGGAGTTGGACAAGTTGATGATGTAAAGATGCTAGGGTTTTGTTGAAGGATATTCATTAAAAGGGTTGAACCAGAACGAGGTAACCCCATACAAAAATTCATATTTTTCATAATTTACTTTCACTAAAAAGTTAAGCTTTACGAGCTAAGGAATGGTAATTACCACCTGCCATATCACTCCATGTGGTACCTGGTATCTGGACTGGAGAGGACCTTTCAGTTGTGGTATTGTCTCCTAGTTGGCCAAAATTATTAAAACCCCATACCCATAAGGTACCATCGGATTTACGAGCTAAGGAATGGAAATAACCACTTGCTATACGACTCCATTGGGTACCTGGTACCTGGACTGGAGAGGACCTTTGAGTTCTGGTATTGTCTCCTAGTTGGGCTTGAAAATTACGACCCCATGCCCATAAGGTACCATCGGATTTACGAGCTGAGGAATGATAATAACCACTTGCTATATCATTCCATTGGGTACCTGGTACCTGAATTGGAGAGGATGTACAAGTTCTGGTATTGTTTCCTAGTTGGCCATAAACATTACTACCCCATGACCATAAGGTACCATCGGATTTACGAGCTAAGGAATGCTCAGCACCACTTGCTATATCATTCCATTGGGTACCTGGTATCTGGACTGGAGAGAGCTTATTATTTATGGTATTGTCTCCTACTTGGCCAAAAGTATTATAACCCCATGCCCATAAGGTACCATCGGATTTACGAGCTAAGGAATGATAACCATAACTTGCTATATCATTCCATGTGGTACCTGGTATCTGGACTGGAGAGGACCTTTGAGTTGTGGTATTGTCTCCTAGTTCGCCATGAAAATTATAACCCCATGCCCATAAGGTACCATCGGATTTACGAGCTAAGGAATAAAAACAACCACCTGCTATATCATTCCAAGAGGTACCTGGTACCTGGACTGGAGAGGATCTATAAGTTGTGGTATTGTCTCCTAGTTGGCCATATTGATTAAGACCCCATGACCATAAGGTACCATCGGATTTACGAGCTAAGGGATGTTGGATACCACTTGCTATATCATTCCATTGGGTACCTGGTACCTGGACTGGAGAGGACCTTTGAGTTGTGGTATTGTCTCCTAGTTGGCCAAAATTATTACGACCCCATACCCATAATTCACCAGGATCACCAATGCCATCATAACCCACACAACCAGCCAAAACTAATTCATAATATTCCTTTAAACGAAATACATTTTTAGTTACCATTAAACATCCTTATAATTAATTCCTTGCTCTTTTATATCCTGTTTAGTCCAACAAGTCAAAGAATATTTTGTACCCTCTATTAAATCATCACAAAAATGTAAATGTTGTATACTGCTTGGCCAAAGTAAAATCCAACCAATAGGAACATTCTTATTTGAAAACTTTTGCCTAGGAAATACTAACTCGGCACCTCTGTATTTATCATTTAATTTCACTGATCCCGTAATTAAGCTGCCATCAAAATGTTTTCTTAAATTTCTTTGACCGTTCATTGTATACTTAATAATGAACGGAACTTTCCAACCAAAGAACCATTGCTCCGATGGAAGTTGATAATAATCTTCAAGAATGGGTTGCAATATGTATTTCCAATGTCTACAATAAGAAGTGTAAAGGTCTTCGGAAATTTTATTTATGCGAAGCTCCGAACCAGGTACCGGATCACTTGGATGACTTTCAAAACCACCTATGTTTTCGGCAGCCTCAATGACATACTCACAAAACTCTGGCTTCCAAAATTCAACGGCCAAAATATCAGTGGCCACCTCTTTGACTTCCGGTTTTGTGTGAATAAACTGTTGGTACATTATCG
>Ga0214917_10008305_pt1 | contig 10230 bp, 4 predicted proteins | sample LL_1208_BB_MetaG_FD_177983 | JGI IMG/M metagenome (GOLD analysis project Ga0214917, IMG submission 177983) | Freshwater microbial communities from Lake Lanier, Atlanta, Georgia, United States - LL_1208_BB | ecosystem: Environmental > Aquatic > Freshwater > Lake | place: USA: Georgia | collected...
GTAAAAGATGCAAATGAAACTAGCTAGCGATAAGGAAAGTTATAGTATTAAATTTAGGTCCCTATGACACAAACAAGACTTTTTCGAACAAAACGATTCAGTCACTGTCAAATGTAACTGGAGGATTGAATATGAACAAAAAAGCCATCCTAGAACTAAACTCCACCACATCTGTCCGACCCGCCGCTTGGTTAGCGCTTGCGATCCTTGCTGTGGGTGCATTTGGAAATTCTGTTCAAGCGCAGGCGTGGATCGATGAAAACTTTAGTTCGTATCCCGCAGGCTCTGCTCCTACAGCTAGTGGTCGATTAGTTTCTGTCGGTCCAGTAGTCGGACTTAACGGTGGCATTCGTATGGTAAAGGCTGCAACCGTCTCTTCATCTGATCAAAGGTGGAGATTTTCTGATGCTTACGATGCCGCAACTTCCCGCCCACAGGGGTATGTTTCTTTCACAATCCAAAATAATTCGTCGACAATCACATCCAGTAGTTATCTGTCCTGGCGGTTAGGTGTTAATACGAGTGCGGGACAAGGTACAGCAGCTAATAACTACTTAGACTTTCGTTTTTATCATGGTTTAACAGCTAACAACTTGGTGATGCAAAGTCCTGGTGGCAGCGCAGCTGGGCAAGTCACTGCAACTATTTCGACGACGGCTCCGGTGAGCATGAAAATCTGGTACAACAAAACGGGTTCTGCGATGGATTACACGGATCCATCTGGGGTAGCCAAGAGTTTGAGTGCGAATTCCTATGTAGCGTATGCAGGAAATACCCTTCTTAGCCCGGCATCGACGGGAAGCCCTATGGTGACCACGATTGTAGCAGACACAACTGTTGGTAAGATGGCTTTTGTAGTCGGCACTGCCAATGCATGCGACTTTTTGATTGATGATGTTTATGCGGCTGCTTCTGCGCCTGTAGTACCCGTGGCACCTTTTGCGATCAGTAGCGCGACCACGGCCACGGTTCAGGCTGGGTCTAATTTTTCCTACCAGATCGCAACTTCGGGTGGTACTGCGACTTCATATAACGCTACGGATTTACCCTCTTACTTGTCTATTAACACCGGGACTGGCGTGATTTCAGGATTAGTTCCTGCCAGTACGCCCGCAACTACAACCCCGATTTCGATCGGCCTCTCGGCGACTGGGGCCACTACGGTAACGGCAAATCTTTCCCTCACGGTGACGGCGGCTCCCTCCGATTACGTATGGGCCAACTCAGGCACAGACTGGAGCAGTGCCGCTTCTTGGACCAATAATGCGGTTCCTTCTTCCACAAGTACGGCTGGTTTTGGAAGCACGGGCTCCAGTGCGACAAGCGTGAACGTCGGAACTGGGCAATCGATCGCAGCTATTGTCTTTTATCCGGGTGCGTTTGCCTATACTTGGACGGGAACCGATATCACGGTGGGGAATGTGGGTGGTATCACGAATAATTCCACGGCGATCCAGACCTTTGGCAACAAAGTAATCAACTCCGGGGGAGATGCCACTTGGTCAACTGTCTCGGGTGGATCGTTGGTGTTCAACGGTGGGATTGACCTGACTCCAGCGAACAGCTCTGCAGGCCGTACTTTGACCTTTGCAGGAGCTGGGAATATGACCGTGGCGAGCGTGATCGCCAATGGTGGAACCGCCACGAATGGTGCAATTGTTTCCGCCAGCACAGGGACCAATACCTTTTCGGGGGCCAACACCTATGGCGGGACAACGAAGGTTGCTGGAGGAACGCTCGTTCTTTCGAATACAAACACATCTTCTGGATACATTCTGGCTGGCACTAGTGCCAATGTCGTTCTCAAGGTCAATGCCATCAACGCATTGAATTCCTCGGCCACTTTGTTGGGATCCTCCAGCTCTGCCACTACGGGGACTCTGGAGTTTGCAACAGCTGGGAACTACACCCTCAACCAGTACACAGGCCAAAACATGAATTTCAGCAATAGCAGTGGTTCGGCCACCACCTTGACCTTCACAAATGCAACCAACGTACTTGGAACCACCTCGAGTGGTAAAACATTCGCTAACAAGAGTGCAAACCTGACGATCACCTTCAATGGAGAAGTGGATATTTCTGGTAGTATCGCCGCCACCAACACGATCACCACGGCTGGGCCGGTGGTGATCTCGAATCGGGTCTATAACACCAACTCTGCTGGTACACGGAGCTTGTACAAAGATGATACGAATACCCTGACGATGTATGGGGTGAACAGTTACAATGGAACCACCACGGTCAAGCAAGGGACCTTGGTTATCCCAACGGGAGGATCCTTGGTCAATTGCGGTACTACGTTGGTGGTGGGTACCGGTACTAGCGCTGGGAATTCTGCCAGCTTAAATCTGGGCGGAGCTGCTGGTGTGGTGCAGGTTAGCACGAACGGATATGTTCGCGGAGGAGGATCCATCACCAGCCTGCAGGTGCAGGATACTGGAACGGTTGAAACAGCTGTGGGAAGCACCTGGACCACGGGTGGAACGATTAGTTTTACGGGTACGGCTACAAAAGTCTCGGTCACGGGTACGCCGGTGGCTGGAAATTCGTACACCCTGATGACGGCGACCGGAGGAGATATCACGGGTACGCCCACGTTGGTGTCTACAGTCAATACAGTTGGTTGGGGATTGAGGGTAACTGGATCCTCGATTTATCTGGAAGAAGTGGGGGTCGTGAATGTTGCCAGCGGTCAGACCACGATTTATTCGGCGCTCAACTACCTCACGGGTGCCATCCCTTTGACGAAGAGGGGAGAGGGTAAGCTCGTGCTGAGTAACTCCAATGACTATACGAGCGCTACATCTCTTGAGGCGGGAACTTTGGAGATCCAAAATTCGAATGCACTGGGTAGCGGAACCAGCGCTCTTGTCTATCTAAAGGGCGGAATCTTGAAAAGCACGGTCGATCTGGATTTGGCAAAGAGTTCTTTCACGACCACCACGGTTGGAACAGGAAATACGGACTTTCAGACTGCCTACGGGGCAATTAGTAATTATGTCAAATACAGTGGCAATAACACGACGATCAGCGGCCCTGTCACTCTGGATGTTGGCACAAATACCACGATGACGATGGTTACGTTGGTTGGAAATAGTGATGCGAACAGCCTGGTGACGAAGGTTGGGGCGGGTACTGTGAAGTTGCTCGGGGGAAGCACGAAGGTGTCAGGTACCGCCTTGGCAGCGAACGGCAACGGCAGCACGGTATTGGGTGGATGGCGGATTCAGGAAGGCACGGTTTGGTTTAGCCCGTCGTCGAACAACGGTGGTGGCAACGGACCGATCACCCTTGCGGGAGGAAGCGCAAAATTCACCAAGTTGCAGAACTCGAACGGAACTTACACAGGGTTTGAGGTTCCTTCCGATCTGATGGTGGAAAATGATGGGTTGATCCAATACGATCCGGATGCTTCTACCTTGCTGGGCCAGAACACTCTTGGATTCAATAATCTAAGTATCGGGAGTAAAATCCTTGAAGTCGCTACTGCCACCAGTTCCACAGTAGTCGGACAAAGCTTGCCCAGAGTGAATTTTAAATCCGGCACACTAACCGGATCGGCCACATTCAATAATCCGGTGGAGATTGATTTGGCCCTCCAGGCTGTTTCCGGAACAGGTGGATTCACGAAAACAGGTTTGGGCACTCTCTATCTGAGCGAACAGCCCAACCAGGCAGCGGCCTTTGCAACGCTGACGACGTCCACAATGACGGTCGAATCGATCAACGTGGAGTATGCGGGGAGCGGATATACGGCAATCCCAGCAGTCACCTTGGTCGGGGGTGGAGCCACCACCCAAGCCACGGCCCAGGCTACGATCAATAATGGGCGGGTGACTTCCATCGCCGTGCTTACGCCTGGAGTGGGCTATACTTCGCTTCCCCGAGTTGTGATTGCCGCTCCGCCTACAGTTGCCACGGCGAGTAGCTACACGGGAGCGACTACCGTCCAGCAGGGTAAGCTGAATCTGAGCGGAAGATATGCTTCCTCGGTGACCGTAAAATCCGGCGCAGCGTTGCAACTAGACTGGTTGGCTGCAGCCGAAGCCAGGTGCTCGATTGATCAGGTGAGCAGTAAGACGACCGACTATAATGCAAATGCTGCCAACGCTGTTGTCAAAGATCTGTATCTGACAAAATCGGTGAGTGGGTACACACCCGGTGACACTCTAACTTTGACGATCGAGGCACCTCGCAAGACGGACGGAACAGGTCCCGTTTCTGGTGGAGTGGCGGCCACGGCTACTGCAACGGTCGACTCGCAGGGTGTGATTTCTGCCCTGAATATTGTGACCGGTGGAAGCGGCTATGTGATCAGTCCGAGGGTCACGATCCCTGCTCCCACAGTGCCCACTGCGGTTGCAACGACGACGGGAAGTATCACCTTTGAACCGGGAGCTACATTGGCGCTAAACATCGCCTCGCCGACAAGTGCGTCGTACACCCTGGTTACGGCTGACGGCGGGATCAACGGTACTCCGGTGCTGCAGACGAGCATCCCTGGATATGCCCTGACCAAGTCGAGTGATGGGAAGAGTTTGATCCTAGATCAAGTCGACACAACGAAACCTGTAATCAACCTGATTGGGTCCAGCACGGTGAATGTGGACTATGGAGCCAGCTACGCTGACTTGGGTGCCACAGTGGACGACAATAAAGATGCGTCACGCCCGATCATCGGAACAGGTTCAGTGAACACTTCGGTGCCGGGTAGTTACACCATCACCTTTAATGCGATTGATGCGGCGGGGAACGTCGCAGATACAGTGACTCGGACGGTTGTAGTCGGACCTGCGCCCGTGACGGATGGTTACGCTCTTTACCTCTACAGCAATGGAGTGCCGGCAGGGACTGCATTCAATGCGAAAGTGAACGGTGTAACGGTCGGACTGGCGTACGCCTTCGGTTCTTCGAACGGATCGCCCAGAAACAACGGTGTTACGGCTGTTCCAGTAATGAGCGGAAATCAACTGACCTATACCTTTGATGTGAAGGATGACTCCGCCCTGACTGTCACTTACCAGACCAGCCCCGATTTGGTCAACTGGACGGTGGCTCAAGCAGTCAGCGCAGGCACCGGATCTTCGACTACTGGTTTCGTGAAAAAACAGGCGCAAGCTACTGGTTCGGGCAAGCTGTTTATTAGAATCAACGTTACGCGGTAAGCAGAGTCAAGAGGGCTGAATCATCAGCGAGGCGGGTTAGGGACAACCCGCCCTACCGGTTAATGATTTTTTTTGGAATTGGTAGGGACGGCTATCCTTAGCCGTCCATGCGGTGAGTTTGATGAACGAGGGTTAGTTCAAAACATGGACGCGTAGGGATACGCGTCCCTACCTGTAATGGGTTTCGCGTTGTGGATTCTGTTTCAGGGTGGTGCGGGTGGTGTGAAGATGATAAAATCTAGAATGTTTTTACGGGATGTTTTTTGTTTTTTGGCGTTGATGGGGCACGCTTGGGCTTCTTCTTCCCCCGTTACTGTGCGTGTTGATATCGATAAGCCGATTCGGGCGATTCCGGAGGATTTTTGTGGACTGAGTTACGAGACGAAGATGGTGCTGCCCAACACTAACACGGGAAAACACTACTTCCGCGGCGATAATCTGCCTCTGATCACAGCGTTCAAAACTCTGGGGATCAAACATCTGCGGGTGGGGGGAAACACGGCAGAGCGGGCGACGGTCAATATTCCTAACGAGAAAGATATCGATGCACTCTTTGCCTTTGCGAAAGAGGCGGGGGTGAAAGTGATTTACAGCGTGCGGTTGCAGAAGAATACGCCCGAGGCGGCGGCTCAGGTGGCCAAGTATGTGAACGAGAAGTACGGGGAATGGCTCTCCTGTTTCATTCTCGGAAATGAGCCGAACAAGGACATGAAGTATGGAGAGTTTTTGGAGGATTGGAAAAAGTTCCGAGCGGTGATCGTTCGGCCCGAGTATGTTCCGTCGGCCAAGTTTTGTGCCCCCACGGCGACCGATCGGAATCCGGACTGGTCGAGGGACATGGCGGGGGAGCCTGGGATGAAGGAGATGTTAGCGATGATCGGTCAGCACTACTATCCGGGTGGGGATGGTCCGAATGTGAAGGATATTGTGAAGGCGAGGCGGGATATGCTCTCTCCTGAGTGGCATCCGAAGTATCAGGCGTTTTACGATCTCTTCGTGCCGGCGGTGCTGAAGAACGGGCTAAAATTCCGTATGAACGAGGGCAGCAGTTTTTCGAAGGGTGGGGCGTTGGGGGCGAGCGATACATATTCTGCCTCGCTGTGGATTTTGGATTATTTGTACTGGTGGGCTCATCACAGTGCGAGCGGGTTGAACTTTCACACGGGGGAGAAGGTGTTGCCGGGAACGGTGGGGCCGGATAAGCCGAACGTATACACGTCGCTGACCAGTTCAGCGAAAGGGTACACGATTTTGCCGCCTGGGTACGGGATTAAGATGTTCGAGTTGGGTGGTCACGGGGATCTGTTGCCTGTCGAGGTGGAGAAGAATAAGGAAAAGGTGAATCTAGTGGCTTACGGGGTGATGGCTCAGGGGAAGGTGCTATATGTGACTTTGATCAATCGGGAGTACGGGTCGAAGGGGAGGGCGACGGAGGTGGAGCTTGAGGTAGGGAAGTTGGTGGAGAAGGCGGAGACGATAACGATGAGTCAGAGAGATGGGGATATTGCGCAGGTGGGCGGGGTGACGGTGGGGGGAGAGGAGATTGGGGAGAATGGGAAGTGGGGTGGCAACTGGCAGCCTTGGTCCCAAGTGATCGATGGGAAGAATAAGGAGAAGCTGAAAATTGAGGTTCTGCCGGCAACCGCTGTTTTGATTCGACTCAGTTTGTGAGCTGAGCGGATTTAGAGTTGAAGTTGGGACTTCGGAAGGTCTTCGCACGCTCAACTTAATGGCTATTTCTGAGCCGTCGACCGGATCCTTGATGATGTTTGGATTGGGTGGGTTGATTCTAACTCGTCTCCTTCGCCGCACAGTAAGTTAAGAGTTTTTTCGGTTCGGCCGAGTGACGCTGTTGCCTAGAATCACGATTTCATTTTGCGCAAGGCTTCCGTCGCAGATATTCTCCTCGAATGAGTTTTTTTCTCAGAGCAGTTCCCCTTATTGGCTATGCAATTTTAACGTGTGGGTGGGCAGAGACAAATATTCCTAGCTCTCTTCTCCCGCCAGATACGAATGAAGTCACTCCATTGACCTTGCCTGATGCAGAATCCTCTGTTTTTAAAAAGGTTGGGGATGTGGAGTTACGGCTTCATGTAGTAAAACCGAAGGATTGGAAAGCCAGCGACAAGAGAGCCTGTTGGGTCACTTTTTTTGGGGGAGGATGGAGCAGTGGAACGCCCGCCAGGAGTATCACCTATGCAAAGTGGGCGGCCAAATATGGTCTGGTGGGAGTGGCTCCTGACTACCGAACCCGCAAACGCTTTAATGCGAAGCCTGAGGATTGTGTGGCTGATGGGCGTGCGGCGGTGCGTTGGATTCAAGATCATGCAGCAGAGTTGGGAATCGATCCGGCCAAGATCGTCGTGCAGGGATCTTCAGCTGGAGGCCATGTGGCAGCTTGGACAGCGATTCCAGATCCTGTGACTCCTGAGACAGCCTCCGATCCCGTGCCGAATCCTGTTCCGATGGGTCTGATCCTTCTCTGGCCAGTGACCGATACCGGAACGAACGGCTATGGAGGGCCAAAACGTTTTAACAATGATGAGGCCAGGGCGAACAACCTTTCGGTGACAGGTCGGATGCCTGCGAAGATGCCGCCCACTCTGGTGTTTCATGGAACAGCGGACAAGACGGTGAAGTTCGAGAACTCGCAGGCTTTTACCGACAAAATGAAGGCGAACGGAAATTCGTGCGAGTTGATTGTCTTTCCCGATGCACCGCACTCCCCCCAGTCGAGCAAGGAAGGGGAAAAAGGGAAAATCGTTAAAGCGAAGATCGAGGAGGAGAGCCTGAAGTTTTTGAAAAAGTTGGGTCTGGTAAGTCCAGAGCAAGCATCGGCAGGTGCGAAGGCATCGGACAAGGAAGACGGGGAGTAGTTTTTGTTCAGATTCGCCTGGCTTGTTGTTTTGTGGGGGCTCTGCCTAAACCTTCAGGCGGCAGAAAAACTTCTTCTGATGCAGGAGGCTCGATTGGGGCAGTTAAAATCGGCTTATGAGGGGAAGAAGGATCCCAGCCTTCCGCCCGAGGCGAAGGCGATCGCTGCTAAGATCGTGAAGGAGGCGGATAAGAGAGTGGGGATGCCCGTGATCACCATCACGGAGAACGAAAACCTTCAGGCCAGCAAGGATCCGCACGACTATTTCAGTATTGGACGGTATTTCTGGCCGGATCCTGACAAGCCGAACGGGTTGCCTTGGATCAATCGGGATGGGGATACCAATCCGGATGCAGTGAAAGCATCGGATGAGAAGAAGTTGGGGGAGATGATCCATGCGGTGGAGTATCTCGCCTTGGCCTATCACCTGACGGGGGACGAGAAGTATGGCTCCGAAGCGGCGCGGTTTTTGCGGGGTTTCTTTCTAGATGCGGAGACCAAGATGAATCCTCATCTAGATTACGGGCAGAGTGTTCCTGGGAAGGCAACAGGACGGGGATGGGGACTGATCGATACGAGGGGGTTTATGATTCTGCCCGATGTACTGAAGTTGCTGGAAAAGTGTCCCGCGTGGACGGTGAAAGATCGGGAGGGAATGAAAGCCTGGTGGACGGCTTATGGGGATTGGATGCAGACGAGTAAGATCGGGTTGCAGGAAAAAAAGGCACCCAATAATCACGGCGCAGCCTACGATGTGCAACTGAGCGCAGTCCTGGTGATGGCTGAGAAAGAGGAGGACGCAAAGAAAGTCTTGGGAGAGTCACTGCCTGCCCGGTTGGACGCTCATATCACCTCGGACGGCAAACAGCCCCGGGAGCTTGCACGGACGAAAAGCTGGTCGTACAGCTGCTTTAATTTGAAGAACATCTGTAAGGGGGCGGTGATGGCCAACTCGTTGGGCATCGATCTATGGAGTCATGAGGGAGAGGGGGGCAAGGGGAGTTTGAGGAAGGCGATGCTTTATCTTGTTCCTTTTTTAAAAAATCCCGATGGCTGGGCTGAGAAGCAGATCACCAAGTTTGATTCGAAGGAGGCTCGTGTTTGGTTGAATGACGGGGCGGTGGTGTATGAGGAGGAAGGGATCCGAAGTGCCCAGAAAGAGTTCGCTCCGATGGAGAAAGCCGATGTGTCGGATTGGATTTCGACACCGACCCAGAAATGAGGTTTCGCGCACGGCTTTTTAGCGATACTCTGACTTTATGGTGCAATCTTTTCTAACTTGGTTCGCATGGGTTTGTCTTTGTTTTGGGACGGCTTCCATCGGACGGGGTGAGGGGAAAGAGTCTGCCCATTGGAAAAGTTTTCAGTCGGCTACCGATCGTTCGCCAGCAGAGATTTTGACCGACTACTCCTATGCAGGATATGAGCACGGAGAGAAGACGATTCCCGATGTACAGGGGCCTGTCTTCAAAGTGACGGATTACGGGGCGATTGCGGATGATGCGATTTCGGACGAAGAGGCAATCCGCAAGGCGGTGGCGGCAGCAGAAAAGGCGGGCGGGGGCGTGGTGTTGTTTCCAGTGGGTAAATTTCTGATTTGGGCGGATCGTAACAAAGCGGATGTGGTTCGTATCTCCAAATCCGGTGTGGTGATTCGGGGAGCCGGATGTGGAAAGGGCGGGACGGTGATCCGGGCGATCCATTCCGGTTATCGGACCGGTCCTTATCCTGTGCCAAAGGGAACGAAAGATGCGAACGGGAAAGATGACTGGTCCAAGATTCCATACTTCTTCGCATTTGAGGGGAACGAGGGGGGCAAGAAAGAAGGGGGAAAGTCGGCTGCGGTGACAGGCGCAGTGAAGCGCGGAAGTTTCACGGTTCCGGTGAAATCGACCGAAGGTTTTAAGTCGGGGGACTGGGTGGTGCTGAAGGCAGGCACACCGAAGTTGGATGCCGAATTGATGGCGGGGTTGCAGCCTTATAAAAAATGGGAGCGAATCATCGATGATGGTGCAAGCATAAGCGAATTACATCAGGTGAAGGAGGTGCAGGGAGGAAGTTTGATTCTGAAAGAGCCTGTGTTGGTGAATTTGGGGGAGGATTTTGAAGCCAAGGTCTCTCCGGCTTTCTTGATCGAACAGGTGGGTGTGGAGGACATGGCGTTGCAGGGGGGATGGAGGGGGGCGTTTG
>Ga0214917_10008306_pt1 | contig 10229 bp, 12 predicted proteins | sample LL_1208_BB_MetaG_FD_177983 | JGI IMG/M metagenome (GOLD analysis project Ga0214917, IMG submission 177983) | Freshwater microbial communities from Lake Lanier, Atlanta, Georgia, United States - LL_1208_BB | ecosystem: Environmental > Aquatic > Freshwater > Lake | place: USA: Georgia | collected...
CGCGTTGCAGGCCATCCGGGTGGAGCCGGTGTATGGGGCGTTGGCCGAGGATGAGCTCTGACGCCAGGGCCACCGCCCATGTTGCGAGCTGAACTGCGCCGACAGGGCGCATGAACACCGAATTGCTCTGGGGGATCGCCTCCTTTGCCGGGGCCATCGCCCAGTTGCTGGCTCGGCTGAGCGGCCTGCCGGCCGTGGTGTTGCTGCTGGCGGTGGGGCTGTTGATCGGCCATGCCGGCCTGGATCTGGTGCAGCCGGAAGCCCTGGGTCGTGGCCTGGAGCCGGTGGTGGCGTTGCTGGTGAGCCTGGTGCTGTTCGATGGCGGCCTCAATCTGCGGCTGGCGGGCCGGGAACTGCAACGGGCTGTGGTGCAGCTGGTGTTGGTGCGGGGCGTGTTGGGTCTGCTGGGCGGTGCGCTGCTGGCCCACACCCTGGCGGGCCTGAGTTGGCCGCTGGCTTGGGTGTTCGGGGCCATCGCCCTGGCCACCGGCCCCACGGTGATCACGCCGATGGTGCAGCAGATGCGGCTCCAGCCCACCCTGGCGCGGCTGTTGGAGGCGGAGGGGCTGATCCTCGAGCCCGCCGGCGCGGTGTTGGCGCTGCTGCTGTTGCAGCTGGCCCTGGGCGATCTCAACCACTGGCAGGACGTGGCCGGCCTGCTGCTGATGCGCCTGGGCGGTGGTGCCCTGCTCGGTGCCCTGGCCGGATGGCTGCTGGTGGAGGTGCTGCAGCGGCTGCCGGCCGCCACCGATGCGCTCAAGCTGCAGCTCACGCTGGGGGTGCTGTTCCTCGTGGTGGCCTCCACCCAGGTGTTGTTGCCGGAGGGGGGGCTGCCGGCGGCGGTGGCGGCCGGGGTGGTGGTGGGGCTGCGGCTGGATGAGCAGGCCACCCAGCTGGATGAATGGATCGCCCAGCTGGCGCAGCTGGCGATCACGGTGCTGTTCCCCTTGCTGGCGGCGGATCTCTCCTGGAGCGAGTTGAGCCCCCTGGGCTGGGGGGGTGTGCTGTGCGTGCTGGCGTTGATGCCCTTCCGCTGGTTGGTGGTGCAGTTGAGCGGCCTGGGCCTCACCTCCCTGGGCTGGCGCGAGAAGCTGCTGGTGGGCTGGATCGCTCCGCGCGGCATCGTCACGGCGGCGGTGGCCAGCCTGTTCGCCCTGGAGCTCGATCAGGCCGGGGTGCCCGGCGGTGGTGCGCTCAAGGGCCTGGTGTTCCTCACGATCCTGCTGAGCGTCAGCCTGCAGGGGTTCACGGCGCCGCCCCTGGCCCAGTGGCTGGGGTTGGTGGCGGATGCCGCCGCTGCTGAGCCGGAGTCAGAGGCAGCGCTGGATGCGGGCGGCGGCCTCGCCGCTGGGCTGGAGCAGCAGCCAGGTGGTGAGCAGGTCGGGGCCTTGAAGGCTGCCGAGTAGGGCAGCCCGCAGGCTCTTCATCAGCACACCTTTCTTCACGCCGGCGGCGGCCACGGCCTCGCCGAGCAGGGCCTGGGCCGCTTCGGCCGTGAGGGCCCCCTGGGGCAACCGCTCCAGCAGGGCGCTGAGGGCGGGGATGGCCCCTTCGCTGGTCAGCTGCTGCTGGGCCGCCTCCGCCAGCGCAGGCCGCTCGAAGAAGGGGCGCGCCTGATCAATGCCGTCCTGGAGGGTGGTGAGCGAGGGGCCCAGCAGGGCCGCCAGCGCTAGCAGCCAATCCCGCCCGTCGGCGATCGCCCAGCCCTGGGCGCTCCACAGGGGTTGCAGCTCCACCAGCAGCTGCTCCGGGCTGCGCTCATGCAGCACCTGGCTGTTGAGCCAGTTGAGCTTGTCCCAATCGAAGCGGGCGCCGGCTTTGTTGACCCGATCGAAATCAAACACGGCGGCGGCCTCGGCCAGGGAGAAGCGCTCGTCCATGCCCTCCGGCGGCGACCAGCCCAGCAGGGTCATGTAGTTGGCCAGGGCCTCGGCCGTGTAGCCCTGGGCGCGGAAGTCGCCCACGGAGGTGACGCCATCGCGCTTGGAGAGCTTCTTGCCCTCCTTGTTGAGGATCAGGGGCGTGTGGGCGAACACCGGCAGCGGCGCACCAAGGGCCCCATAGAGCAGCAGCTGTTTGGCGGTGTTGGCGATGTGGTCCTCGCCGCGGATCACATGGGTGATCCCCATGGCCGCGTCGTCCACCACCACCACCAGGTTGTAGAGCGGATCGCCGATCTGGTCGGCGGGGGCCCGGCGGGCGATCACCATGTCGCCACCGAGGTCGGCGCCGCTCCAGCGCATCTCGCCGCGCACTAGATCCGTCCAGGTGATCGTGGCCTCGTCGTCGATGCGGAAACGAACCGTGGCCTCACGGCCCTCGGCGATGAACGCCTGCTCCTGTTCGGGGCTGAGGTCGCGGTGGCGGTTGTCGTAACGGGGGGCACGGTTCTCCGCCGCCTGACGCTCCCGCATCGCGGTGAGTTCGGCCTCCGTGGCGTAGCAGCGATAGGCATGGCCGCCATCCAGCAGCCGTTGGATGGCGGCGCGGTGCTCAGCGATCCGCGCGCTTTGCACCACCGGCTCCCCATCCCAGCTGAGCCCGAGCCACTGCAGGCCCTCCAGAATGTTGGCGGTGTATTCCGGCTTGCTGCGCTCTTTGTCGGTGTCCTCGATCCGCAGCAGGAACTGCCCGCCATGGCGGCGGGCAAACAGCCAGTTGAACACCGCCGTGCGGGCGGTGCCGATGTGCAGGGTGCCCGTGGGGCTGGGGGCGAGACGCACACGGACCGCCGCTCCAGTTGCCGCCACTGGCCTGATCTCCTGCATTGGATGGTGAACGGGACTGACGGGGCTCGAACCCGCAACTTCCGCCGTGACAGGGCGGTGCTCTAACCGATTGAACTACAGTCCCAACAGTGCTGAAACAGCACGCTCTGACAGGCCTTTGACGGCGCGTCGTTGTCGCCCTCGCGACATCAAAAGTATCCGTTGTCGCCCTGCCCTCCGTCAACGCCCTCCCTCAACGCCCTTCCTCAACGCCCCTGCTGAACAGCCCGAGCTTGGCCCTGGTTGGATCCGCCGCTGCAGTGGTCCCCCATCCAGCCCGACGAGACCTGTCCAACAAAAAAGCCCACCGCTGGGGTGGGCATCTGGGGTGATGGCGCTTGCCGTCAGGGGCGGAACCCGGCGGGTTCGATCAAGCGCACTTGATTGCCACGGGCGGTGAATTCACGGCCCTGGTCGCTCTGAACCACCACGCGGCCACCGGATTTCACGCGGATCACGCGGGCGCGCACCCAACCGAGGGCGGCCGATTCCAACACCTTGACCACATCACCGGGCTGTAGATCCAACTCCATGTCCGGAACGAAGAGACTGCAGGGGGAGAGCACCGAACGCGCCGTGGAGGACTTGAACCCCCGACATCAGGTTTTGGAGACCTGCGTTCTACCAACTGAACTAACGGCGCAAGGCCGATGCTCCCTCTGCCGAGACGGATCCAACTGAGGCCGGATCCCTCGGCGGGTCGCAACACGGCTGTGGCGACCCTGGGAACTGAAGGCTGGAAGCCTCAGCGATCGAAGCGTTGCTTGACGCGGGTGGCTTTGCCCACTCGGTCGCGCAGATAGAAGAGCTTCGCCCGACGCACCTTACCGCGGCGTTCCACTTTCACGGAGGCCACCTGGGGGCTGTGCAACAGGAAGACGCGCTCCACGCCGACGCCCTGGAAGATGCGGCGCACGGTGATCGTCTCGTTGAGGCCGCCGTGGCGCTTGGCGATCACCACGCCCTCGTAGGGCTGGATGCGCTCCTTGTTGCCTTCGGTGATCCGCACGCCCACGCGAACGGTGTCGCCCACGTAGATCTCAGGCAGATCCTTGGCCTGCTTGGCGATCTGCTCGGCTTCGAAGGCCCGGATCAACTCCTGGGCGCTCAGCTTGCCCACGCTCACCTTGGCGGCGGCGGGCTTCTCGGCCACGGCCGTGGCGGCGCTCACCTCGGCGGCGGCGGTTGCCCCTGCATCGAGCTCTGCGCTGGTCTCGAGCTCAGCGCTCTCGCTGTTGCTATTGATCTCGTTGGATTCCGCTGCCATCCCAGCTCCGAAAACGCCTGGCCAAACAACCAGTGTACCGGCTCAGGGTGCCGGCACCTTGGCGGCCGGCTGGCGTCGCCAGCGCTGGCTGAGCATCACCGCCCCGGTGATCAGCATCCACAGCAGCCCCAGGCCATTGAGCAGCACATAGATCGGCTCGGCGGCCGCCCCCAGCCACTCCCCCTCGTGCAGCACCATCAGCCAGTGCAGCTGATCGCGGCTGAGGCCGGCCCAGTCCTTTAGCAGGCGGTAGGCCATGCCGCTGCCCACGGTGATCAGCAGCGGTGCGAGCACGATCGGCGCCAGGGCGGCATGCAGGCGGCGCACCTGTCCCAGCAACGGCGTCATGGCGGCGGTGGCCCCTACGGCATGGAGAGGATTCAGGTTCTAACTTGAACGCATCGGGCCACCTTGTTCACATGAATCTGTTTGCTGAATTGCTGGCCGCCAGCCAGAAGGCCCAGGCGCCGGCGCAGCAGCAGAACGGCCAGGCCGGCTCGGTGACCCAGACGGGCCCCCGGATTCAGAAGAGTCGGCGCGGCGTGGAGATCAAAAGCGCCCGTGAGATCGCCACGATGCGCCAGGCCAGCCGCATTGTGGCCACGGTGCTGCGCGAAATCATCGCGATGGCGGCACCGGGCATGACCACCGGCGACCTCGACGCCCACGCCGAGAAGCGAATCCGCGAGCTCGGGGCGGTGCCCAGTTTCAAGGGCTATCACGGCTTCCCCGCCAGCATCTGCGCCTCGATCAACAACGAGGTGGTGCACGGCATCCCCAGCCCCAAGCGGCTGATCAAGGCCGGCGATTTGGTGAAAATCGACACTGGCGCCTATTTCGATGGCTACCACGGCGATAGCTGCGTGAGCATCTGCGTCGGGGAGGGGGTGCCGGAGCAGGCCCGCACCCTGTCGCGGGTGGCGCAGGAATCGCTGATGAAGGGGTTGGCCACCGTCAAGGCCGGCAGCACCCTGTTCGATCTGGCCGGTGCCGTGCAGGACCACGTGGAAGCCAACGGCTTTGCCGTGGTGGAGGACTACACCGGTCACGGGGTGGGCCGCAACTTGCACGAGGAGCCCTCGGTGTTCAACTACCGCACCCGCGAGCTGCCCAACATGAAACTGCGGGCCGGCATGACCCTGGCGGTGGAGCCGATCCTCAACGCCGGCGGCAAGGCCTGCCGCACCCTGCGCGACCGCTGGACGGTGGTGACCGTGGACGGCAGCCTCTCGGCCCAGTGGGAGCACACGATCGCCGTGACCAGCGACGGCTGCGAGATTCTCACCGACCGCGACTTCTGAGCTTGCTCAGGGGTTAGCCGTGCTGCACAGCCGGAAGTAGAGCCAGCGGCTGAGCGTGGCCAGCGGCATCAGCACATAGGTGAGTGGGTTGGGGGTGACGATCACCAGTCCGCAGTTCCAGCCCACCTGGCGCAGAACCTCCCGGGCGACACAGTCGGCATCCATCACGCCGATCGGATTGAGGGCGGAGCGGAAGGGCCCCAGCACCAGGCGCCGGATCCGCAGCCGGGGCCCCGCCAGATCAAGGCTGCGCAGGCTGAGCAGCTGCCCCTGCAGCCGCTTGCTGATTTCGTAGAGCGGGCTCACCGCCAGTTGGATCTCGGCCTCGGAGGTGTTGACCCACAGCTCCCGCCGCGGCCGCTGCGGGCCATCCGCCCCGGCCAGCTCGGCGAACAGCTCCAGCAGCCGGATGCTGCTGAGGGCGTTCACCTCCAGGGAGCACTGCACCGCGGCGGGGCTGCGGTCGCCATGGCAGTTGACGCCGTGGTTGATCACCAGCAGGTCGCAGCCTTGGAGCACCTCCCGCAACTGCTCCTCCTGGCCGCAGCTCCAGCGCACCTGCTGCAGCGGGATCGGATTGGCCTGGGCATCGAGCACCTCCAGCGGAGCCGCGGTGCTGGTGAGGGCCACCAGGGAGGCCCCGTGTTGATGCAGCCGCCGCAGCAGGGCTGTGCCCAGGCTGCCGCTGGCGCCGGTGATCGCCACGGTGCGTCCTTGCAGTGAAGGCGGGGCCATGGGCGGTGGGCAGCCAGCTCAGCGTGAGGCATCTTCGGATCAGAGCGCGGTTGGAGCGAGGGGCGGCATGTCGGCGGCGTTGGTGGCCCTCTATGCCCCCTATTGCCCATCGGGGCGCCGGGCCGGCTTGCTGGAGGCGGCGCTGCAGCTGTTGCCCGCCGGCCGGTTGCAGGGGGAGCGGCGGTTGCGACCCCAGGGTTGCCATCGGTTTGCCCTGCAGTGGCGGCCGGGGGTGGCGCCGCTGGAGCCGGCGGAACTGCAGCTGCAGGTGAGTGCGCCCGGTGAGGGCGCCGCGCCGGTTGAGTACCGCGTTCAGCTGCCGACCCATCAATTGGTGCGCTGGCTGATGGAGTGGATCGAGGCCGGCGGTGGCCCCCAGCAGCCGGCGGATCTGCCGGAGAGCTTCTGGCAATGGCTGTTGCTGGGCCGCGAACCCAACCCGGGATCGGCCTAAATTCATCCGAACAGCGTTGCTCGCATGGGCCAGGACAGTGCGGATGCCCACGCCCCTGCAGCGTCCCTGTCGTCAGCGCTGCTGATCGGCTCCTGCCAGGCCTTCAGCGGCAAATCGGCGGTGGTGCTCGGCCTGGCCCGCCAGCTGCTGCAGAAAGGGGTGCCGGTGTGCCTGGGCAAACCCCTGGCCGATAGCGCCGAGGCCACCCCGGCCGGGGGCGAGCTGATCGACGACGACGTGCGCTTTGTCGGGCAGATCCTGGGGTTGGCCGCAGACCAGCTGGTGCCGTCGGTGCACCTGCAGGGGGAGGCGCCGGCCCGTCAGCGGTTGCTCAGCGGCGATCTGCAGCCCGGAGAGGGCTTCGAACGGCTGCGCCAGCGCCTGCAGGCTGACGCCGACGGCATCACCCTGCTGGAGGCCTCCGGCAACTTGCACGACGGCTTGCTCTATGGCCTGAGCCTGGCCCAGGTGGCCCAAGGGCTGCAGGCGCCGGTGCTGCTGGTGCATGCCTGGGAGGCCTGCAGCAGCGTTGAACCCCTGTTGGCGGCCCAGCAGCAGCTCGGTGATTTGCTCTGCGGCGTGGTGCTCAATGGCGTGCCCCCGGAGCAGGTGGAGGGGATACGGGCCGATGTGGTGCCGGCCATGGAGGCCCTGGGGCTGCCGGTGCTCGGGGTGATGCCCCGCTCGCCGCTGCTGCGCAGCGTCACGGTGGAAGAGCTGGTGCGGCGCCTGGATGCGCGGGTGCTGTGCTGCCTCGATCGCCTCGACCTGCTGGTGGAGACCCTCTCGATCGGTGCCATGAACGTGAACTCCGCCATGGAGTTCTTCCGCCGGCGCCGCAACATGGCCGTGGTGACCGGTGCCGATCGCACCGACATTCAGCTGGCGGCCCTCGAGGCCTCCACCCAGTGCCTGATCCTCACCGGCGCCGGCGAACCGCTGCCCCAGTTGATCTCACGGGCGGAGGAACTGGAGGTTCCCCTGCTCAAGGTGGAGCACGACACGCTCACCACGGTGGAGGTGGTGGAGAGCACCTTCGGCCACGTGCGCCTGCATGAATCGGTGAAGGCCACCTTCGCCTTCCGGCTGGTGGAGGAACACTGCGATTTCCAGCCGCTGCTCGCCCGGCTGCGCCTGCCGGTGGCCGCTTGACCACTGCTAGTTTCGAGCTGTCAGCAGGTGGCGTGCGTTGACCCGGTCTCTCGATTTACCGGCCCTCGACCGGATTGACACCCTGGCCCAGGAACTGGCGATGCTGCAGGACCGCAGCAAGCGTCGCATCGCCATCCTCGGCAGCCGCCACGTGCCGGTGGTGTCCGTGCATCTGGTGGAACTGGTGGCGCGCTCCCTGGCCCAGGAGGGCCACAGCCTGATCACCTCCGGATCCCAGGGTGTGAATGCCGCCGTGATCCGTGGTGTGCTCGAGGTGGATGCCTCCCGGCTCACGGTGCTGCTGCCTCAGAGCCTCGATCGCCAGCCCCGGGAATCGCGCGACCAGCTGGAGCGGGTGCTGCACCTGGTGGAAAAGCCCGAGAACGACGAACTGCCGTTGCCGATGGCCAGCAGCCTCTGCAACCAGGAGATCATCCGCCGCTGCGATCAATTGATCTGCTACGCGTTCCACGACAGCGAAACCTTGATCGCCAGCTGCCGCACCGCCGAGGATATGGGCAAGGTGGTGAGCCTGATGTATTTCGACTGACCCTCAGCTCGCGGCGGCCAGCACCCCCTTCAGCCCCTCCACGTAGAGCACCCCGGTGCACACCATGGCACCGGCCCAGCAGAGCGAGCGCAGTGGCGGCAGGTTAGCCACGTAGACGGCAATGTAGGCCAGGCGCAGGGCCGGGTAGATCCAGGCGGCGATCACCGCGATCGGATTGTGCACCTGGCCGATCAGGCACAGCAGGGCCGCCGGGGCGAACAGGGTGAAGGCTTCGAAGCTGTTGAGGTGGGCCCAGTTGGCCCGCTTCCCCCACTCCGGCAGGCGCTCGGCCATGGCCCGCGGGGCCTGCAGGTCGCTCAGTTGGAAATCGGCCTGGGAGCGGGCGGCCCCCAGGGGCACGAGGCTGGCCACCACCACGCCGGCGGTTAGCAAGAGCGACCAGGCAAAGCTCGCGTGCATGGGCAGGGGCACCCTGGATCGGGGCGAATCGCTGCCCCTTTTCTAGGCTGTGGCCCACGCCCACCGCTGTTCCCATGGCCGACACCTATTCCTTCGATGTCGTCTCCGACTTCGATCGTCAGGAGCTGGTGAACGCCCTCGACCAGGTGCGCCGCGACGTCTCCACCCGTTACGACCTCAAGGATTCAGCCACCGAGATCGACCTGGAGGAAACCAGCATCACGATCACCACCGCCAGCGACATGACGCTGCAGGCCGTGGAGGACGTGCTCCTCCAGAAGGCCACCAAGCGCAACCTCTCGCTCAAGATCTTCGACTTCCAGACCCCGGAGCCGGTGGGGGGCAATCGCGTCAAACAGCTGGTGAAGTTGCGCAAGGGGCTCAGCCAGGAGCTGGCCAAACAGCTGAGCAAAACCGTGCGCGACGAGCTCAAGAAAGTGACGGTGGCGATCCAGGGCGACACCCTGCGCATCACCGGCAAGAGCAAGGACGACCTGCAGGCGGCGATCAATCTGCTCAAGGCGCAGGACGTGGAGGTGCCGCTGCAGTTCCAGAACTACCGCTGATGCCCGCCGGCTGGCGGTTCTGGATCGATCGCGGCGGCACCTTCACCGATGTGGTGGCCTGCAGCCCCAGCGGTGAGCTGCGAGTGGAGAAGGTGCTCTCCGAGCAGGCCGGTGTGGGCGGGGACCCCGCCGTTCGGGTGATCCGTCGCCTGTTGGGGCTGCCGGAGCCGTCCCCTGACGCCGCGGCCGTGCCGATCCCTGCGGCTTTGGTGGAGGAGGTGCGCCTCGGCACCACCGTGGCCACCAATGCTTTTTTGGAGCACAAGGGGGCTGCCACCCTGTTGCTGGTGAACCGTGGCTTCGCCGATCTGCTCACGATCGGTGATCAGCACCGCCCCGATCTGTTTGCCCTCGAGATCCGCCGCCATCAGCCCTTGCACCAGCGGGTGATCGAGGTGGGCGGCCGACTGGCGGCCGACGGACAGGAGTTGGAGCCGCTGCAATGGGATGCGGCGTTGCAGGATCAATTGCTCCAGGCCCGCGCCGATGGCCTGCGCAGCGTTGCCGTTGCCCTGCTGCACAGCACCACCAATCCCTGCCATGAATTGGCGCTTGGCTCCCATTTGGAGACGTTGGGATTCGAATTGATCGCCCTCTCCCACCGCGTCAGCCCCCTGCCGCGGCTGGTGCCCCGCGGCCACACAACGGTGCTGGAGGCGGCGGTGGCGCCGGTGCTGAACGCCTACCTGCAGCAGATGCAGCTCGCCCTCGGGCCGCAGGTGCCGCTGCGGGTGATGCAATCGAGCGGCGTGCTCGCCGACCCCGTGGATCTGCGCGCCAAGGACACGATCCTGTCCGGGCCCGCCGGCGGCCTGGTGGGGGCGGTGCGTACCGCGGCGGCCGCCGGTTTCGAGCGCATCGTGGGCTTCGACATGGGCGGCACCTCCACCGATGTCTGCTACTGCGAGGGCGGCTGGTCGCGTCGGGAGCAGGTGGTGCTGGGCGGGGTGCCGATCCAGGCGCCGATGCTGGAGATCCACACCGTGGCCGCCGGTGGGGGCTCATGCCTGCACTTC
>Ga0214917_10008308_pt1 | contig 10228 bp, 4 predicted proteins | sample LL_1208_BB_MetaG_FD_177983 | JGI IMG/M metagenome (GOLD analysis project Ga0214917, IMG submission 177983) | Freshwater microbial communities from Lake Lanier, Atlanta, Georgia, United States - LL_1208_BB | ecosystem: Environmental > Aquatic > Freshwater > Lake | place: USA: Georgia | collected...
GCCGCGGCGATCCGTATCTACGTCGTCGAGCGGCTGCCACACCACCTGCTGCCCCGCACGTTCGCCGAGCCGATGGTCGCCCGACATCTCCTCGCGATCGCCGTCTGGTGGCTCCTCACGCGGCTCGTGCAGCCGACGCCCGCGCGACGACGCTTCGTACGGTTCACGCTCGCGGTGCTCGCCATCTCACTCGCCGGCTGGCTGATCTCGTTGGCCGAGCCACTCGCCCCGGCGCGGGTCCTCGCGCTGCTGCGGTATTACTGGTTTCGGCTGGGTGACGTGGTCGTGCCCTTCGCGCTGGCCGTGAGCGGCTCGGCGGTGACCTGCGATGCCGCGACCTGCCGCCGCGTCGCACCCCTGCCACCCTGGGTGGTGCGAACCGCCGTGGTGCTCGGCCTCGTCGGCGGCGTTGCGGTCGAATCGGCGCACTGGCCCCTCCCCGGCCGCACCGGACTCGTACCCCGGGCCGACTCGAAGGTCGCCGGACCGCCATGGATCGACATCTGCGCGTGGGTGCGCGACCACACACCCGCCGACGCCTGCTTCCTCACGCCGCGCGGGGCCGCCAGCTTCACCTGGCGCACCGAACGGCGCGAGGTCGTCTCCTGGAAGAACAGCCCGCAGGACGTCGCCGGGCTGCTCGAATGGCGCCGCCGCATCATCGACTGCTTCTCCGCGGACGGCTCGCTCGCCGACATGGAGCGGTCCACCGCCGCACTCGGCGCCCAACGGCTGCGCGAGGTGGCGGATCGGTACGGTGCCGACTTCGCGATCGTTCCGGCGGATGTCACCGCCCTCGCCGACCTTCCCTTCCCGGTGCTGCATACGAACGGCGGCTACGTCGTGCTCGATCTGCGCGACACGCGCTGATCGCGGCGGCTGGATCGCATCCGGCGCACGTGAAGCACCGGCTGTCGGTTGAGTCGGCAGGACCGCAGGTCGTATTCAACCCGCGGTGAGGCACCGGCTCAGGGGCGGCAAAAGTCTCCTCGCTCCGGCCGCAACGGCCGCTCGCTCGGGAAGCGTTCACCGACCCCTTCGCCTCGTCGGCTGTCGGTTGAGTCGGCAGGGCCGAAGGTCGCATTCGACCCGCGGTGAGGCACCGGCTCAGGGGCGGCAAAAGTCTCCTCGCTCCGGCCGCAACGGCCGCTCGCTCGGGAAGCGTTCGCCGACCCCTTCGCCTCCTCTCATGCCCGATTTGCCTCGTCTCGTGCTCGATTTGTCGACGCTCCGCGAAACCCGGAGATGCTCGAATCAGGGGGACCGGCGGCGGAGATCGAGCGTGCATGCGTAATCGGGGTTGGGATCCTCCGGGGGCAGGGGGCATGGACCGGGCGTATGACCGCTGGCGAAGAACCGGCTCGCCCGCCGCCCCTCGGCCTCGAGGGCGTTGACCGGCCGCGTCTCGTAGTTCCGTCCACCGGGATGCGCGACATGCCAGGTACAGCCGCCGAGGCTGCGGCCGCTCCAGAGGTCGATGATGTCGAACACCAGCGGCGTGTGGACCGGCACCGTGGGGTGCAGGCAGCGCGGCGGCTGCCAGGCCCGATACCGCACGCCCGCCACGAACGCGCCCGGTATGCCGGTCGGCACCAGCGGGACGCGGCGACGGTTGCAGGCGACCACGTGCCGGGGTGAGACGAGTCCCGTCACCCGCACCTCCACGCGCTCGAGCGAGCTGTCCACCAGACGCGACGTCGCGCCGCCGACCGGCTCCTCGCCGAGGACGTGCCAGGGCTCGAGGGCCGCCCGGAGTTCGAGCGTGACCCCGTCGTGCGTCACCGACCCGAGCCGCGGAAAACGGAACTCGGCGAAGCACTCGAACCACTCCTGCTCGAACGGGAAGCCGGCGGCACGGAGGTCGGCCACCACCTCACGGAAGTCGCGCATGAGGAAGTGCGGGAGCAGAAAGCGGTCGTGGAGCGACGTCCCCCAGCGCACGAGCCGCGCGGGCGCGGCGGCGGGCTCGCGCGCGAACCAGGCCACGCATGCCCGGACCACGAGCTGGGCGAGGAGGCCCATCCGTACGTGCGGCTGCATTTCGAACGCGCGGAGCTCGACGAGGCCGCGCCGACCGCCGTCGGTGTCGGGCGAGAAGAGCTTGTCGATGCAGAACTCCGTGCGATGGGTGTTGCCGGTCATGTCGGTGAGGATGTCGCGAAACACCCGGTCGACGAACCACGGCGGCGCGACCGGACCCGCCCTCCGCATCTCCTGGAGCGCGATCTCGAGCTCGTAGAGGCTCTCGTGACGAGCCTCGTCGATCCGCGGAGCCTGGCTCGTCGGGCCGATGAAGCGTCCCGAGAAGAGGTAGGAGAGGGACGGATGATTGTTCCAGTAGGCGACGAGGGCACCGAGGAGGTGGGGCCGCCGCAGGAAGGGGCTTTCCGCCGCCGTGGGACCGCCGAGGACGAGGTGGTCGCCGCCACCGGTTCCCGTGTGCAGGCCGTCGATCTCGAACTTCTCCGCACCAAGCCGACTCGACCGGGCCTCCTCGTCGAGCGCGTGGCGCAGCCGTACAAGATCGGGCCAGCTCGACACAGGCGGCACGTTGACCTCGATGACTCCGGGATCGGGCGTGACCTGCAGCCGGACGAGCCGCGGATCGGACGGCGGCGGATAGCCCTCGACCACCACGGCGATCTCCATCTGCGTCGCCGCCTCCTCCACACGGCTGACGAGCTCGAGCCAGTCGTCCGCCGGTCCCTGCGCGTCGGCGGCGAGGTCGTGCCCCGTATCGAGCGGCGGCAGGAAGATGTGGATGCGTCCCTCGCGCTCCTCCGTGACCAGTGCGGTCCGCACGATCGACGTGCCGGCGCGCACCTCCTCGTCGGTCGGCCACGGGAGGCTGGCCATCGGCAGCCGCAGGCCGGCCGGAGAGTCGCCGGGTACGAGGACCACCCGGCCGTCGGACACCGGCCAGGTGCTCGACCGCCAGCGTGCCCCCACGCCGTCGTGAAACCGCAGCACCGGCAGCACCCACGCGCGTGGCACGCCGCGCTCCCGCACGCCGGACGCCTCGAAGCCCGCCTGCTCGTGCGCCTCCATCACCACCGCGGGATCGAGGCCCAGCGACCGCGCGAGGAGCCTCACGAGCTCACCGGCACGTGCCGCCGGGTCCGTCGGCGTCACGCGGTCGGTGGGCGCGTGCTCCATGCCGGGTCGGTCATCCGCGATGAGATCCCGCCGTGACCAGATCGGCCGGCCGTCGCGCCGCCACACGACGTCGAGCGCCCAGCGCGGCAACGGCTCCCCCGGATACCACTTCCCCTGCTCCTCGACGAGTGCGCCACCGGGCGCGAGACGATCGAGCAGCCGCCGGGCGAGCACGCCCGCCTTCCCCCGCTTCTCCGGTCCGAGGGCCGCCGTATTCCACTGGGCGTGATCGAAATCGTCGATCGAGACGAAGGTCGGCTCGCCCCCGGTGGTGAGCCGCGCGCCGGCCTCGCCGAGTGCGGCATCGACCGCGTGGCCCACACCGTCGATCCGCGACCACTGCTCGTCGGAGAAGGGGCGCGTGGTCCGTGGGCTCTGCGCCAGACGGTCGACCCGCATCCGGAATTCGAACTCGGTGCGGCAGGGGTCGACCGCACCGCTCACCGGCGCGGCACTCCACGGATCGGGCGTGCTTGCGAGCGGGATGTGCCCCTCGGCCGTGAGGAGTCCGCTCGTGGGATCGAGTCCGACCCATCCCGCACCGGGAAGGAAGATTTCGGCCCACGCGTGGAGATCGGTGAAGTCCTCGCTCGGACCGACCGGCCCCTCGAGGGGAGCCACGTCGGGGGCCAGCTGCACGAGATACCCCGAGCAGAAGCGGGCCGCCAGTCCGCAGCGTCGGGCCGCATGCACGAGGAGCCAGGCCGAGTCACGGCAGCTGCCCCGGCCGAGCGCGAGCGTCTCATCGGGCGTCTGCACGCCCGGCTCGAGGCGGATCACGTAGCCCACGCGCTCCTTCACGGCCCGGTTGAGGGCGACGAGCACGTCGATCGTGCGCGGCGCGTCGCCGGCCGGTCCGAGTGCCGTCCGCGCGAACTCCGCCACGAAGCCGTCGAGGAGGGGCGCGGGCCCCGGCAGCGCCGCGAGACAGGGGGCCAGCTCGGCGGCGAGGATCGCATCGTAGCCGACCGGAAAGCGCTCGGCGTCGGGCTCGAGGAAGAAGTCGAATGCGTTGATCGCGACCAGTTCGGCGACGAGATCGACGCGCAGGACGAGCGCGCGGGTCTGTTTGGGAAAGACGACCCGCGCGACCTGATTGCCCTGTGGATCCTGCTGCCAGTTGAGGAAGTGCCCGGCCGGCTCGACGGTGAGCGAATAGCCCGTGATGGCCGTGCGGCAGTGCGGCGCCGGCCGCAGGCGGATCATGTGGGGTGCGAGCGACACGTCACGGTCGAACCGGTAGACGGTCTCGTGATGCAGCGCGATGCGGATCGCCATGGGTGGGTCCTGCTGGCGGGTGGTTCGCCGACCGGCCTACGCCGAGACCCGCTCCGCCGCCTCGGCGGGCTTGCCGACGGGCCGCAGCGCGAAGAACGTATCGTGAATCGCGTCGCTCGCGCGGTTCAGCCTCGACTGAAACCCGTCGATGAAGCCATGCAGGCCGCCCGCTCCCCCGAGGATCTCGTCGATGTCGCCGTAGTCGAGCTTCGACCTCAGGCGGCCGAGGCGCTGCTCCGCCTGATTCGTGAAGACGCCCTTCGCCCCGCCGGTCACGGCGAGCAACGACTCCTCGGCCCTCAGCAGGCAGAAGTGGATCGCCCGGGGGAAGAACCGGTCGAAGATGAGGAACTCGGCCACATGCCGCCGCGAGACCACACCGTACTGCCGGCGGTACATCTCGAGCGCACTGGCGCTGTCGAGCACGGCCGACCATTGCACGGCATCGACGCCTGGCGAAACAAGGCCCGCCGCGGGCATGCCGACGCCCGCCGCCGCCGGCTGATACCCGTTTCCCACCGGCGGCGCGAAGGCGGAAGCCGCCGGCTGATACCCGTTTCCCGCCGGCGGCGCGAAAGCCGAAGCCGCCGGCTGAAACCCGCTCCCCGCCGGCGGCGCGAAAGCCGAAGCCGCCGGCTGAAACCCGCTCCCCGCCGGCGGCGCGAAAGCCGAAGCCGCCGGCTGAAAATAGTGCTCCACGTCCAGCACCCGGCTCGTCTTGTCGGCCCGCTCGACGAGCCGGCCCAGGCGGGCGAAGTGCCAGGCCTCGCCGTGCGACATCGTCGCATCCGACACGCCGGTGATGAGCTGGCTGGCCCGCTTCACCTCGTCGAGGAAGTCGCGCGGGTTGTGCAGGTCGGCGCGCCCCGCCGCCGAGCGCACGAAGAGGTGGGCCTTGTTGACCTCCTCCCACATCGGCGCGGAGATCATGTCGCGCACGGTCCGCGCGTTCTCGCGGGCCGCCTGCAGGCAGCTCGCGATGGAGTTCGGATTGCCGGGATCGAAGGCGAGAAACGTGATGACGTGATCCTGATCGGCGAGCCCGTGCCGCGCCCAGAAGTCCGCCTGGTCGCCGAACGTGCAGACGAGCGCGTTCCAGAGCCGCCCGTGGCTGATCGTGCCGTCGAGCACGAGATCGAGCGTCGTCTCGACCGCCCGGGCGACGTTCTCCGCCCGCTCGATCTGCCGGTTCATCCAGTAGAGGCTGTCGGCCACTCGTGAAAGCATGTCAGGCCGTCCCCCCGGGGCCGGCGGTCTGGCGTGCCACGGCCCCGAGACCGTCGCCCGACGCGGCCGCCTGGAAGGCCGAATCGGCATTCACGACCCACGTGTCCTTGCTGCCGCCTCCCTGCGACGAGTTCACCACGAGCGATCCCTTCACGAGCGCCACGCGGGTGAGTCCGCCGGGCAGCACGTGGATCTCGTCCCCGTAGAGGATGAAGGGCCGCAGGTCGACGTGCCTGCCCTCGAGCGCGTTGCCCACGACGGTCGGCACGCGCGACAGCGACAGCATCGGCTGGGCCACGTAGTTCCGCGGGTTCGCCCGGATCCGGTCGCGGCAGTCGGCGAGCTGCTCCCGCGTGGCACGGGGGCCGAGGACGATGCCATAGCCGCCCGACTCGTTCGCCGGTTTCACGACGAGGTGCTCGAGGTTCGCGAGCACGTGGCGGCACTGATCCTCCTCCCCGCAGACGAACGTCGGCACGTTCGGGATGATCGCGTCCTCACCGAGGTAGTAGCGGATGATCTGCGGGACGTAGGCGTACACGGCCTTGTCGTCGGCGATGCCGGTGCCGGGGGCGTTGACGAGCGACACGTTGCCCGCCCGATAGGCGGCCATGATGCCCGGCACGCCCACGAGCGAGTCGGGGCGGAACGCCTGCGGATCGAGGAAGTCGTCGTCGATCCGCCGGTAGATCACGTCCACCCGCTCGAGTCCCCGCGTCGTGCGCATGAAGACGACATCGTGCTCGACCACGAGGTCGGAGCCCTGCACGAGCTCCACGCCCATCTGCCGCGCGAGAAAGCTGTGCTCGAAGTAGGCGGAGTTGTAGATGCCGGGCGTGAGCACCACGACCGTGGGGTCGCGACGGTGCGGCGGTGCGATCGAGTGGAGCATCGCGAGCAGCTTCTCGGGATAGTCCTCGACCGGGCGAATCCGCTGCCCGGCGAAGAGCTGCGGGAAGGTGCGCTTCATCACCTCGCGATTCTCGAGCACGTACGAGACGCCCGACGGGGTCCGCAGGTTGTCCTCGAGCACGTACATCACGCCGTCCCCGCCCCGCACGAGATCGGTGCCGGTGATGTGGTTCCAGATCCCGCGCGGCGGCCGCAGCCCGGCGCACGGCCCACGGAAGCAGGCTCCCGAGTCGACGAGCCAGTCGGGGACCACCCGATCGGCGACGATCCGCCGCCCGTTGTAGACGTCGTCGATGAAGAGGTTGAGCGCGCGAATCCGCTGGATGAGGCCGCGCTCGATCCCCGACCACTCGGCGGCCTCGATCACCCGGGGCACGATGTCGAAGGGCCAGATCTTCTCCGTCCCGGCCTCGTGGCCGTAGACGTTGAACGTGATCCCCATCGTGAGGAGCGCCTTGTCGGCTGCCCGTTGCCGCTCGGCCAGTTCCCCGGTGGAGAATCCCGCCAGCCGCCGCACGAGCAGGTCGGCCCCCGGGCGGGGACGCAGGGCCTCGTCGAAGAGTTCGTCGTGGAACCCCTCGGTCTGATACGCCGTCAGGTCCATGGCGGAGACGTGCGCCGGGAGGGCCGGGACGCCGTCCGCCACTCCGAGCGCCACCGGTGATCGCAGGATACCCCGCGCGCGCCGTCCGCAAAATACCCCCGATGTCACGGCTGGCTGGGGGCGGCAAAGGTCTCCTCGCTCCGGCCGCAGCCGATCGCTCGCTCGGGAAGCGTTCGCCGACCCTCCTCGCCTCGTCGTTTCCATGTGCCACGACGACGCGCCGTGGAAAACCTGCGTCTTCTCGGAACGCATTCGGCTTTCGGTGGCGCACCGGCTCGGGGGGCGGCAAAAGTCTCCTCGCTCCGGCCGCGGCGGCCGCTCGCTCGGGAAGCGTTCGCCGACCCTCCTCGCCTCGTCGTGGTTCGGTGTTGCCTGAACCTGCGCGCGTGAACCTGCGTTGGCAGCCCGAGGCGATCTACGCGGTCACCAGTTCGTCGAGAATCGGGCCGATCTCCTCGGCACGCGGCGGCAGCGTGGCGTGCTTGCGGCGAGCGTCGAACGTCGCCTCGGCGACGAGGTCGCGCTGCCGCTGATCGACGAGCAGGATGGCCGGCACGGCCGACAGGAACGGATCCGAGGAGATCGTGTTGAAGGCCGCGACCGCCTCGGAGCCGAGCGAGCGGGCACTCATCACGATGCAATCGGCGGGCAACGGATGGGAGGAGAATCGCGCGAGCGCGCGGGCCGGGTTCGACGTGAGCAGCACGCGGCAGCCGAGCTTCGTGAAGAAGTCTCGCAGGGTCTCCTGATCGGTCTGCGACGACTCGACGATCATGACCCGGCCGCGGGACGGTGCCGACGGGGCCGCGCCGTCGGGCACCGGCGCCCTCGCGCGGCCGGGGGCGACGGCATCGCTCGTCGGAATCGCCGACCCGCGTCCCGACTGGAGCCGCTCGAGGGCCTGCTTCACCTCCCCGATGGTCTGCCATCGCTCGAGCGGGTCGAGGTGCATCATGCGGCCGACCACGTCGCAGACCTCACGGGGGATGCCGGACGCCCGCTGGGCCAGCGGCTCCACCGTCTGGAATCGTTGCGGATCACCCCGCTCTCCCCGGTCCCGCGTCTCCCGGAGCGCCGGCGTTCCGGAGAACACGAGGTAGGCGATCGTCCCGAGAAAATAGATGTCGCTGCGAAAGTCGTCGTCGTGCATGCCGGTGAGCTTCTCGAGCGCGGCGTAATCGAGCGTGCGCGGCTGTTCTCCGCGGCCGAGCACCTTGTCGCCGCTGGCATCGACGCGGGCCAGCCCGAAATCGACGAGCTTCGCGACCCCCGCCGATGAGACGAGGACGTTGGAAGCCTTGAGGTCGCGGTGCGCGACACCGCGACGGTGCGCGTACTCGAGGCCGGCGGCCATCTGGATCACGAGATCGATTCCCTTCGGCACGTCGATCGCGCCGCGGATGCGCACGAGCTCGCGCAGCGTCTGTCCCTCGAGAAACTCCATCACCAGGTAGACGGCACCCTGCTCCTGCCCGACCTCCTCGATCGAGACGATGTTGGGATGCCGGAGCAGGCGGCCCATCTCGCCCTCGCGCAGAAACGCGTCCCGCTTCTCGGGGCTGTCGCTGTGTCGCCGCCGCAGCACCTTCACGGCGAGGACGGCGCCGGTCTCACGGTGAATCGCCCGGTAGACCCGGGCGAAGGATCCCGCCCCGACGCGATAGAGGATTCGCGCGGGACCGAAATACAGACCGCTGCGACTGCCGGCGAGCAGCTTCTCGATCTGGTAGCCGGTGAGCAGCTCGCGGCGCACGAGGACGCGGCCGAGACTGGCCGCGTCGGCGTTGTGCCCGCCCGCTTCGCGAAACGCCTCCTGCAGATCCGGCCCCGGTGCGAGCTCGAGTTCGACCGCGGCGTGCAGCAGCTGTTCCGCGGTGAGGATGCTCACGGGACCGTTCCGCCCAGGGGTGCGTTTCCGCACTTATCCCCCCGTCACGCCGCCCTCGCAAGCCCTCGGGACCGCCCGTCCGAAGGATGAACCGGTCTACACCCGGTCGGCCCGGCCTGCTACCTCTCCCCGCCGTGTTCCCGCCCGCGTGCACGGGTTGCCCGACCCACCCGGCTGACGCCATGTCTCCAGTTTTGCCACGGTGGCCCCTGGTCGCGGTCATTCTCTGCGGGGCGGCCGCGGTCGAACGCCCCGTCACGGCCACGGAGCTCGTCGAGGGCTTCGACGACGCCGGCGCGAGCGCCCTGGCGTGGCGGATCGCGGAATCGGATGCCTCCCCGCGTCTCCTGCACCATGAACGGTCGCGCGTGTCGCCCCATGGCGGAACGGCGTGCGAACGGCTGCTCGTCGAGGCCGGCCACGGCACCGAGCTGCGGCTGGACTACCCCTTCGGCCCGGTGGCCGTGATCGACGAGCTCCGCGGCGGGCTGTGGGTGCGATCGAACCGGCCCGACGTGCGGCTCGCCGTGCGGGTGGTGCTGCCCGGCTACGTCTCCCGCGCCACCGGTCGTCCGGTCGAGACGCTCCTCGTCTGCGGGTCGACGCGAGATGTCGACCGCTGGGAGCACCTCGAGGTCCAATCGCTGCCTGCCGCGCTCGCCAGGCAGGTGCCGGCCCTGCGCCTCGAGCACGGGCCGCAGGGCGATCTCACCGGCGCGGTGGCGACGCATCTCGTGCTCGACGTCTACGGCGGTCCCGGCCGTCACGAGATCGAGATCGACGAGCTGCGGCTGACCGGATGCGTGACGGCGCCGGGTGGACCCGCGCGACGTCCGGGAGGATCACCGACGGTCGATGCCGCCGTGCGGCCCGCCTCGAATCAGTCGCTCGATGCAGCCGACCCGCCCGCCGGGCTCACCCGGGGCGTCATCGAGGTCGGCGGCCTGCCCTTCTTTCCGCGGGCCGTCGAGCACAACGGCGAGCCGCTCGTCGCGCTCAAGGCGCTCGGCTTCAACGGTGTGCACCTGACCGTTCCCGCCACAGCCGAACTGCTGGCCGAGGCGCGGCGGGCGGACGTCTGGGTGATCTGTCCGCCCCCGCCGATTCCGGACGTCGACGTGCGCGACCCCGACGCGCTGCCTTCACTGCGCAACTGGGACCGC
>Ga0214917_10008311_pt1 | contig 10225 bp, 13 predicted proteins | sample LL_1208_BB_MetaG_FD_177983 | JGI IMG/M metagenome (GOLD analysis project Ga0214917, IMG submission 177983) | Freshwater microbial communities from Lake Lanier, Atlanta, Georgia, United States - LL_1208_BB | ecosystem: Environmental > Aquatic > Freshwater > Lake | place: USA: Georgia | collected...
AGAACAACCCTGGTATTCTGATGCAGGTCGGATATCCTGCACGCCACTTCAATATGGCCTGTATGAAAACCAACTAGACCGGCAGACGAATCATACAACTCGCCTGCAATTGTTCATCTAGTTTCGCATCTTCTTCCGCCCGCAAACGAGGCTTGTCAACGTGCCGAATATTGTAAGCGCATTTCTTATAATACCGTGCACGAGCCCACCACTGACGGACATAGGTGTCGTGTTGATCAATCACATCAACTATCAATGGCTGTACTACACGTTTATCTGGAGTAATACGAAGTATACGGCCAGTGCTCTGTTCCACTTTTTTCCGCGGACTCGCCATCAACATTGCATTGAGTGCCTTAATGTTCATAGCTTCTGAGGCCATTGCGTAGGTGGCGAGAAGAATCTGACAAATCTGTGCATTCCGGTCAAGATCCGCCTGATCCATTCCTCCGACATAGAATCCAACTTTTGCAGCCGTGGCGCCCACCGTGTCCACCGCGTCTGAATTCTGAAAAGTTCCGAAGGCGAGAAGTCCATCGCGGATTTCTTCCAAGTGGGCTCGGCGCTCACTCAAGACCAAAATTTTTCGTCGAGAGTCGCTCGCCATTTCTCGGAGACGTTCCAAAATACGCGAGGTTCTTCGGCGACACTCCACCACCTGCGTGAGAAGACGCGCAGTCACCACCTCCCCTTTCCAGTCCGTCGGAGCTTCTGCATAAGCGGGATCGGCATCTGTATACCAGAGCGCCTCCACCTCCACCGTAGGATCTGGTTCGCGAGTACGTTCCTGATACACTGGACTACCTAAGAACCATTCAAACACCTTTGTCAGACCGTCATCTCTATCGGGTGTTGCACTCAATCCGAGCATATGTTTCGTCTGAATTTTTGTCAAAACCTTGCTAAAATGCTGTGCACCCAGATGATGACATTCGTCAAATATAGTATATCCATAATTGTCAAATAGACCATTTGGAAATTCTCGAGAACAAACCGTCTGGAGCATACAGATCGTTATATCATATTTCTCAGGATCAATCTCAATTCTGTTCTGTTGCACTATCCCCACACGTGCACCAGTGATATAATTTTCTATTTCCCCACGCCACTGGTTTGCCAGGAATTCCTTGTCCACCACTATCAAGAATCGTTTTCCCAGTCGTACGCCAATACAAAGGGCCATAAACGTTTTTCCGCGCCCACACGGGACACAGATTAGACCATTTGCACCTTTGCCTATGAATGTATCAATGATAGTCTGCTGATAGTCGTATGGCGTGCCTTTGAACTGGATAGCTGCTGGCAATGACTGACCGTCCCCTAATACACTTGCTTCCGGTTCTCCGTGATTTGTAATACCCCATTTGCGGGGAACATAGAACCGCGTCGTTGATTCCAGATAAATTGGGAAACTGACATTATTTTTGGCAAATTTTTCAGCAACTTTGGGGGAAACAGTGAGTTCTTTCCGAAGAAATTGCTGTTCCACGGGTGATAGTGCTGACTTGAGTATTGCATATCCTTTATGAGTGAGTACTGTTTTACAATCTGCAATTGACATCTATGTTTCTTTTCCTTTCTCTGAAAATGAAGGTTGGTCAAATTTTTACTATGTGAAATGATAGAGCAAGTATGGCAACAGGGGTGGCAAAACAGTTAGGACTACGGGGAAATGAGCTAGTCAGTGTGGCCGTGGCTGCCGCGGTTGTACTTTTTGTTCCTATGCTTCCTGAAAATATTCTGGCAGTGTTTGATCTATTTGTTGTGCGAATTCTGGTTGTTCTTGGACTACTCTGGGCAGTGACACAGAGTCCAGTGGTCGGTGTTCTCGGATTGCTGGTCGTAGGTGTACTGTACCTGGAGCGAAATCGCCGCAAAGTTGCAATGGCCGCGAGCCGGTTTGTGCAAATGACAAGTCAGATGGAGGCAAAAGAGGAGAATGCTACTGTGGAGGAAGAGGGTGTGCCTCAAAAGACTGTGTTTGTGCGAGAGTTTGATGTCCCTGAGGATCGTACAATGTACTATATGCCCAAGACGAGTTGCGTGGCCGATAGTAATGAATTTATGCCCCCACCTGCGGGTGAAAGTCTGAATACGAAGATTGCACTGCCCTCTATTCCAGTGGGTGCGCAATCGGCTGGACTCTATCAGCAGGCTGGATTCGGACGTAAAGCAAATATTGTGCTATAGGGTGTTTGAAGAATGCATCCGAATCTCCATATTTGTATGCTGGGCAAGCATACAAATATAGGGATTGCATTCGGCTAGCCAGCCTGTCCAGTCTACAGCAGAGCATCTTTCACATCCATAGTTCTATCCACAAAAACCGCCTTTGCCACGTCGCAAATTAGAATATTGCGATCAGGATCAAATGACGATTTTTTGCCCAAAGTCTGCAAATAATCTCCATATGTTTCCTTGGTATAACAATTACGTCTATGCCCGTCTTGACCAGTGAATTCTACCTGAATAAGACACATTCCTGCATCTTTCTGTGGCACCACTCTCTTTGTGCAGTTAGTACCGAAACAGGCGGTATTCTCCAGTAGACGCTGGTTATAGCAACTTGTAGGATCTATTTTATTATCCAGCTGATTCTGATAAATTTTACAAGTCTTGGCGGAAGGTGCCGCACTGGATTTGCAAGAATCCGTCTCATAAAGTGGCATAGAAGGGGGACAGAGTTTCGCTGACATCTCGGCCGCGTGTGCCTGTGTAATAGAGGAGCAGGTCGGTAAAGATGCGTGGTTTGTCGCGAAGGTGCATACTATGGTACCCGTGCACTGATTCCCCTGTACCTGGCCATCACAGCACACAGTATCTCCGCTTTTGTCAAAAAATGGGTTCGTTCCTGGAGGACACTGTTGCGTGCCGCTGGCATTGGCGAAATTTTCAGTGTGTTTCTTTCTAGTGGCCAGAAGCCAAAGAATTAGGAATAGGCTGACTGTAATAAGAGCCAGTATTTGCAACATACCTATTTCCTATTGACTTAATTTGACGGTATTTGTCGCCGCTGCAGCTGCAACTGCCAGAGTATCTGGACCACTCTGCATCCAGCGAAGAATCAGACCACCTACCCAGCAGAACAGGGAAAGACCACCTATTACACTAACAATTATTATAAGCCACTCCCACATATCGCTCGTTTGAAAGGACACCCGTGCATCTGAAGTATTATTATTTGTCTGCTCAAGAACCTTATTTAGACCCACGCCATTTGGTATTACCTGATTGCCTGAAAGATCGCGCAACTTATCAAAGGGAACACATTTGTATTCTGTAGTTTTGTAATAGGGGCAGGTCTGTTTATTAAAATCGGCAGTAAGTTGCGGAGGTTTCGTAAAAAACTGTATTCTGTGTGTGAAATCTTGACTGACGACGGGTATAGTGTCAAAGGGCAAATTTCCAATTGGGGAGGTTGCGACTACAATTTTATTGCCATCGGTGTCATACGACGTTTCTGTAACAGTTTGCATCTCAAATCCAATAAGACCGGAAGGAATGGCAAATTCTTGTATGTTTTTTATCAGGTTGCCGAATGTCACAAAATCTGTGTTCGCCAAGACTATGCCATTAGGGAACACAAAAAATCTGCAATTTACAGAACTATTCTGTCCGTTACCTGCGAGATCTATACACGAGGCATAGGAGAATGATACTTGGCTGTCATCCTGTGCATCTTCAAAAAAAAGTGTCTGAATGGCGGCGACAGGATTATCGGGCGATAGGAGCTGTTGAATATAGGCCGCATGGGAACTGGCAGAACCGGTGACATAGATAGGAAAAATACAGAATACTGCTGCAGGATAGGTTCCTATGACCTGTGTATTGATAAATGGGACAACGAGTTCCAAAACGGGTGGCTGGTTCTGGTTCTGGGTCTGTCCTGGAATAGGATAGCCCGTGTGCAAGGGTGTGCAGATTTGCACAGGTGCTGTCAAAGAATACCGTGTGCCCTGAAATAGGATTGTATTGTTCGGATCTTCTTCAATTTGTGCGCCTATCATTTGTGGTTGTACAGATCGTGGAGCGAACGATGCGGTAAAAGGTGGTCCATTGACTGAAATATTTTCTAAAATTGTGGTCGTCAATGGTCCAGATAATTGCACTATTCCACTCTGTATTCCAGGAGGGCACAGATTTTTAGTATTTGCGGCTACTGATGCCATCACCTAGATTTTTGTCGGATTATTATTGTATCATAGGTGCCCGCACCTGCAGCGACTGATATAGGATTGTGTCCCACGAATTGCGGAATAATGTTGGTGTTTTGTTTGCGTGTTTTGCAAAGATTCAGAGCATAGTTGATCGCTTTGAAGACTTCCTCTTCAGTTGTTTCTATTATCTCGTATGGGTTAGTAAATGATGGAAGAATATGCTCAAATGGAGGAGCAGAATGTGCAGAATTCATTGCGACGTTTTTGTTTGTAGATATAGTTTTGGATTTCTGCACTTATTTCTTTATCCTCTTCTAAGTATTTATTTCGGAATAGTACTAAGTCGTTGATTGCTTTGTTCATTTTTTGCTGAATTTCGTCACGCTCTGCTGTACATTCAAGGATCATCTGTGCCTTAATATTTACTTCATATGTAATCGCATCTATTTCCTTTGACGCCGCCGCTGCCGCAGTTGCTGTCGCAGATAGTGCGTGTATCTTTTCTTTTCTGTCCTTAATATTTTCTTTTAATATTGCTTGTGTTTCTTCAAGATTTGCGAGAGTTCTTTCTATTTCAATTATTCTGTTCATATATTTTTTAATATCATTTATTCTCGTAATTTCATCATTCATTATAACTTTGACCTTCGTAAATATGTTGGTCGTGTAAAGTTTCGGAAAAGAGAAACGAATATATTCAGGAAGAACAAATTGATTTGTTTCTTTTATTTCTTCCACCTGTGTCTCAATCTGCTCAATAATTTTGCGCACATCATCGGTTTCCGTGGAGAAAAAAAGAAGTTTGCCACTACTGAACTCGCACTTGGACTGTAATTTATCAAACTTGTAGGCCGCCGTTTTATGCGCTTCGGATCGTGCATCCAACTTGAAATAGGAAATAAGAGCAAGAAGAAATGATGAACATCCATTTAAAGATGCCAAAATAAGTGGACCCTGATCCAAATTTTTGAGTGCAAGTGATAGGACGGTTGTGACAGCACTTAGTAAAATGGCGGGGAGCATAATTGTGTTGAGGCGGCTTTCACAAGATGTTTTCGCCTCCGTATAAAGAATTTTCTGACCACGCAGATATATTGCCAAAATATCAAGTGCAGTAGAACCATAGCTCTCTTTTGTTCCATATATGCTACGGAGTACCATATCCACCGTTTTGTAGGACAGCTTTTCAATTGGTTGATAGGAGTGAGAAATGTCATAAACAACTACAGAAATTGGCTGAGAATTGGGGCGCGGTGGCTCTTTTTCATCTTCCATATCGACAATATCAACTATAATATTTTTTCGTGACTGATCCATACCTTTTTTTCTTAGAGGAAAAAAGATATGGGAATTGGTCGGTATTTTGGATGTATGAAAGCACGCCGAAAAGAATTTGTTCAGGCTGATCTTCCACCCAAACCTAAATCTACACTTTGTGGAAAAAGAATAAAAGAAATTCTTGAAACTGTAGTGGATCAACAAGTTATAGATTTTAGCAAGAGCAGTTCATCTTGGTCAAATGAAACTCAATTACCTGTTAAAAAAGAAACACTGAAAGATCCAAATATTGTTGCGGCAATCAAGGTTTGTGGAGTCTAATTTTTGATAAAGATGCTCCAACCGTATTGAACGTTGATAAGGAAATATTGGCAGGTTGTGGGTGTTGAGATGGCGATGCATAGGGTCTGTTGCCACTGTTGCCACCTTTCTGAGCCAATCTTTGAATGAGCTTGTGGATTGGGCTCGCACTGCCGCCGCTACTGGCGCCTCCCTCCATTCTTGCCGCACTGCCTATTTCTATGGCCAAATCTTTATATGCACCAGAAATATCTGCTTTTTTAAAGATAAATTCCTCTGCCCCGCCAGCGTGACCAAAAACAAAAAATCCTGTCCTTTTATCCTGGGCCGCTTTTCCTAATTCTCCTAGACCAGATCTTAGACATATAAATAGGAAAATATCCAAAAAGAGTTCAATAAGATTGCGACGAATCTCAGGAGTCTCCTCTACTTCCAAATCCGGTTTCAGAATAGTCTCAGCATTTCCTACAAAATTTATGCCCGAACTTGAAATGACTCCTATGGGAACTATCTGTAGTTTATCTTCGGCAATAAGACGATTTATTTCTTCCTCTATATTCAGTCCATCATATGATCTTCGCACAGTCTCCTGAATAGTCGGATCATTCGGCAAACGGGGATGAACCACTATTTCAGGTATTCCGCGATGATTGTTTGCATCCGTATATAGATTATCAATAATAAACCGCACACGAACTGGGTCATAGGATGCCATTGATTTTATATATTCGCCCATTGGTGTTTTATCTGCTTTTTTACCCCTCTGATCAATGGAATCTCCTTCCGCTATCGCTATCCAGCCATTCACACCTGTTTCCCGTTTCCGTGCAGGGTTAATACAATTATCATATGCATTTGCTTTTCTGAGAGCATTGGCCGTTTTTTTATCTTTTGCACAATCAAGACCTTGCGGAAATTTGTCACAGCGCAAGATTAGACTATTGGGTAGTCTGTATCCTTTTCCTGTGCCACGGACATCTGGACTGGGAGAAATCTGACATACCATTTTCGTAGGCTTCGTCAACACATAGGCGATAAATGTATTGAATTTCATCCAGGCAGGCTTATCCGTTGTCCAATCATAGAGGCCGAACCCCACATAGGGAATAGGAAATGTGAACACATTTTGCACTGGATTCAGACAAAAGCCAGTCGCGGTGGGATAGCCGAGAAGATCTTTGTACAATTCTCGCCGAGCCTGGACTGGATCATCGGACAGCATTTGCGTTTTGAATAGAATAGTTCCCGCAGGAATTTCAACTATTTGCACGGACCTATCGCCTGGCTGTTCCAGAGTCGTGAGGACCATTATCTAATTAGTAGTTCAGAGTAATCCAGGGATATATTTTGGTCCATCATACTTATACATTCGTACGTTGCCCTGTTGCCCTGTTCCCTCTATCTTTATTTCTTCACCTCCCAAGAGTTCCTGGCATCCTACGTCATCCATACAATCACGCTTCTGATAGCGAATAGGAAGAGGAACAGGATTAAATGTATCGGTCCGTGTGTAATAGTTCCAACGATCGGATGAACCATTGGTTCTTCTGCCGTAAATAGGAAGCATCTGACCGCCAGAATTGATGTTTCCTACCATTTGAAAACTTTCTGGCAGACCCTGGGTGGGTATATTTATTGGGATCGTAGCCAGTCCACCGCGCGGTGGCAGTTCAGGTGGCGCCATCCAATCGCGGAGAGGCTGCGGTGCACGACTGAAACGTAGATCTCCGACTATTCTGTTATCTATCAAGGTTGGAGCTTGTGGGGGCTGTGGCTGTGGCTGTGGCTGTGGCGCGTGAACAATTACTGTCTTCTGCTGCGCCAGGCTGTCTCGCATATACAGTAAAATACCGATGCCGATTGCCGCTATAATCACAAGAGCAATGAAAAGAGTATCTGACATACAGAGAAAACCTGGTGGACACTGTTGCATACTGGCACTGGCACTGACGCGACCACGAGCCATTATCTCATTATTGATGTGATTTTTAGGGATAGCAAAATCTAAAGTTCATCTGCCACTATAAAATAGTAAATATCTATGCGCCAGATACCAAAAGAAATTGTGCAATGCATTGAACAATTTCTTATAGATTTTTGGCGTCTTGAACACGCTGTTCAGTTTAGGAACTGTCTAACCGATATTAGTCCTAAAAGAAAATATTGTACTTCCTATCACCATTTAGCGAAATCGGAAAAGGCACTTTTTCTATTGCCGTAATTACATCTTACCCAACTGGAAACCGCCTGCACTCGCGGCCGCACCTGGGCCCCCCAAAATGCCAGAAAACATGTCCAGCAGTTTGCGTCCTTCCTGGAGAATCGGGCGCATATTTGCCAACATACCCATCAGATTTTTCTGCTGATCCAGAAGTTTACGCGTGTCTTCCGTCATCGCATTTATCTGATCGGGCTGTAACGCACTCATTGCCTTCATCAAGGTGGTTCCTGCATCTACGTGCGGACCCTCTGCAGATTCACTAGGAAGCTGTCCAAGTTTGAATAGACCACCCGCCTGCACCGACTCCTGAAACGCCTCAGCCGTCGGCGCGACTTTTGCGGCAATGTCGTCCACAGGTTTCTTATCCATCTTTTTGGCAGGCGCAGGCTCAGAATCCTGCGGAGCAGCATCATCCTTTTCCGCTACAGCTGTTGCCTTTTCTCCCGAGTCCTCTGACCCAGTGCTGTTCATATCAGCAAACCCCTCTGCACCAGCAGCTAACACTCCAGCAGGCGGCTTCGCATCCCAGGCAATCGCAGTCGCCGAGCGATCCAGGCCATATTTTCCACGACCCATACGATGAATAACATCCAGTATTTCACCAGGAGTTCCATCCGTCGTAAATCCCTCTTTCCCGCCTGCACGAACCGCACACGCTGCACTCATTTTCAACGAGTTCATACCGTAGACATACACCAGACCAACCAGAACAACCAGCGCCGTCACTATTTCAAGTTCTTTGAAAAATGCGAATCCGATCAGAGCAACGGAAAAAGAGATAAGTAGACCGACAAGACCAATATTGGATAATATGTAAATGCCATACAGTATTAACGTGATAGCGGCAATAGTGTATGTGGTTGAATTAAAATTCAACGAAGATGGAACTGCCATTCCCTGAAGAATATACGGATTTTTGATGGAGTGGTTTCTAGGCTGCTACGAGTGGAACAAGTATATTCTGAATTGTCCAGAAAAGAGCCCCTGCAAATGCCGATTTTGCCAGAAGACCCAGAGTTGTTAGATCACCACCTGCTCGGAGGAGACTGGGGACATAGTGGCCAATCATCACATTCACAACAGGTAGACTTACGATGAAAACAATCAGAGCCACCAGAAGCGGTGTTCGCATCTGATGCACTATTTCACTGTACCAGTTGCCTTTACTGAGAAGATTTGTGAGCTGGGGTGTCTGCTGCAGCTGCGACTGGGGTTGCATCATTTGATGTTGAAGAACACCAGGAGCAGGAGCGTAACCGTTTGCCATTAGGGATGCAAAGTCCGCAGGAGTTGGAAACGATTTTCCAATAAGATGTGCGGTTGCAGTTGACGGATCAACCGCCTGGGTAAAAGTGGTATTCGGATTCGGAGCATTCATTACTGGAGCCGCGCGCGCACTTGGAGAAGGTGGTAGATTACCCATACCTGCACCGCCGCTCCCACCACCCACTATTTGATTCTGACCGCTAAGATTCATATCTGCCATAATCTTTTGCACCAGATCCTCATCTCCTGTAACCGGGGCCCTACCATCCAAATCCGATATCATAGTTCCCGCCGTTGACATTTCTCCGCTTCAACAGGATTTTCTTTGAGCCGACCGCACCGCACTGAGTTTGGTTGGGTTGGGGCTAACTAATCTTTGTAAATTGGCAGATAGCTTGTTGCAACTGTTCCGCCACGTGATCCTGCTACTGCACCGCCGTATCCTCCACCGCCTCCTCCGCGAAATGACTCTATTTCACCTCCTGTCTTTGGGCATTCCACCGTTGTGCTTTTGAATTCCCAACACTTCCCACCGATTCTATACACTGCACCGTCCCACTCTTTCACTGGCGGTGCCTTGTATGTATTGCAGGCATCACCTTTGCAGGCTGGACGGAATATGGCTACAATACCCAAACCAAGAAGAAAGCTGAATGCAATATTGAATAATGGATTTTTCATAATATTTTCTACCACTCCCATTCAAGAAAAACCCTAATCTTAGCCTATATTTTCGTGCAGTGTAATAGGGGATGTTGCAACATTTTATGGTTGTACCATTTATAGTTGGTATAGTTGTTGGCATTGTTGGAATCTATTATGCGCCCGTTATGCAACAGAATATTGTCTTGAAGTATCCTACTCCTGAATCTGTCGATAAGATAACCTATAAAGATAAAAATGGAATATGCTATAAATATTCGGCAAAAGAGGTAAATTGTGATAGTAATGAAGGGCGTCTGAAGTCTTTCCCTTTATCTTAGACTGGCGCGGGCGCGGGTGC